>Ga0209383_1000009_pt1 | contig 175153 bp, 184 predicted proteins | sample CoawatmetaG02DNA_FD_187510 | JGI IMG/M metagenome (GOLD analysis project Ga0209383, IMG submission 187510) | Marine microbial communities from the West Antarctic Peninsula - Coastal water metaG029-DNA (SPAdes) (version 2) | ecosystem: Environmental > Aquatic > Marine > Coastal ...
AGCTTCTGTTTTAGGAGCTTCTGTTTTAGGAGCTTCTGTTTTAGGAGCTTCTGTTTTAGGAGCTTCTGTTTTAGGAGCTTCTGTTTTAGGAGCTTCTGTTTTAGGAGCTTCTGTTTTAGGAGCTTCTTTTTCGTCACCTTTTTTTCTATCTTTTTTAGGCACAGCTTTTAAAGGATTGTTACCTGCTTTAGGCATTGGCATGATTTGAGCTTCACCTAAAATTCTTGAAACTCTTAAAGTAGGTTTTGCGCCTTTACTTAGCCAATACTTAACTCTTTCAGACTCGATTGAAATTCTTTCTTTGTTATCTTTGGGTAAAAGAGGATTAAAAGATCCAATTTTTTCTACAAATCTTCCATCTCTTGGTGCTCTACTATCTGCAATTACGATTTTATAAATAGGTCTTTTTCTAACCCCACCCATTGATAGTCTTATTTTTAACATTTGCTTCCTTTCATTTTAGTTGATTTAATATTTCATCAGGAATAGCTCCTGATGGAATTCCGTTTGTTTTGCCACCTTTAGACATTTTTTTCATCATATCTGTCATCATCTTAAACTGTTTCAATAACTTATTTATTGTAGAAATATCTGCCCCTGCTCCAGAAGCTATTCTTTTTTTTCTTGAACCATTAATAACTTTTGGATCCTCTCTTTCTTTTTTTGTCATTGAAAGAATAATTGCTTCACTCGTTGAGATAATTTTTTCATCAATAGCTGCATTTTTCATCTGTTTTTTAACTTTACTAACTCCAGGCAAAAGAGACAGAACACCATCCATGCCACCCATTTTTTTCATTTGCCTAAGTTGTGATAAGTAGTCATCTAAAGTAAATAAACCTTTCTTAAACTGTTCTTCTGTTTTTTTTAACTTTTCTTCGTCTAAACCTTGTGAAGCTTTTTCTACTAAGGATACAATATCTCCCATTCCAAGTATTCGATTAGCTATTCTGTCAGGATAAAATATTTCGAGATCATCAATTTTTTCTCCTACACCAATATATTTAATTGGTTTGTTTGTGATATGTTTCATGCTTAAAGCTGCACCACCACGACCATCACCATCAACTCTGGTCAGTATGATGCTTGACACATTGACTGTTTTATCAAATTCTTTTGCAACAGTCGCCGCAACTTGTCCTGTCAATGAATCAGCGACTAATATTGTTTCAATTGGTTTGATAACTTCTTTAATTTTTTTGATTTCATTCATCATCATAAGATCAACTTGTGTTCTTCCAGCAGTATCAAAGATAATAACGTCTGAACCATTTAGATTTGCTGCGTTGATAGCTCGTTTTGATATATCTAAAGGTTGTTGATCTTTTATTACTGGTAGATGATTAATCTCATTGGCTTCAGCTAAAACTTTTAGCTGTTCCTGTGCAGCTGGTCTATAAACATCTAAACTAACTAATAGAACCTTTTTGTTAAACTTTTTTTCTACAAGCTTGGCTAACTTTGCAGCACTTGTTGTTTTTCCAGATCCTTGCAATCCTACCAGAAGGATACATGCTGGTGGAATAGTATTAAAATTAAGTTCTTGATTTTTTTCTCCTAAAAAATTTACTAGCTCATCATGAACTATCTTAGCTATCATTTGTCCTGGAGAAGTAGATCTTATAATTTCTTTCCCAATTGCTTTTGGTTTTATCTTTTCAATAAATTCTTTGGCTACCGAAAGAGCTACATCGGCCTCTAATAAAGCTAAACGTATTTCTTTTAATCCAGAATCAACCTGCTCTTCTGTTAAAGAAGGTTCATTTTTAAGTTTAGAGAATACTATCTCTAATTTATTTGTTAAATTTTCAAACATTTTATAATAACGCAACACCAAGCGCACTAGTGGGCGAACCATCGCTGACTAGTGTCGATCCTCTTATTTCTAAGAGCACCGCAAAAACACATGTAATTGCGGAAAGTGGGTGAAGCTACAATTTGGGGTTTTAAAAGTCAACGAATAATTATACTAATCTTCTATTATGGCAGTGATTAAAGCTTTTAGAATGGACGGGTTAGGTAACAATTTTATTATTATTGATAGAAGAAAAAACTCAATAAATATATCAAAAGAAAAAATAATTGAACTAGGCAATCGATTGTCTTTTCATCGTAATATTGGATTTGACCAAATGATTTTTATTGAAGAAGAAATTGATAAAGCTTTTCCAATCACTATTTTTAATTCAGATGGAGGTGAGGTAAGCGCGTGTGGAAATGGAAGTAGATGTGTAGCTTACTTTTTAAGTAAAGATTTGAATAAGAAAACAATTCAATTAAAGACAAAAAATAGATTTCTTGATGCAAAGATTATTGGAGATAATGATGTTCAGCTTGAAATGGGAAAGCCTATATTTGACTGGGATAAAATTCCATTAAACAAAAAATTAAATCACGATAATATAACTTTAAATATTGATGATAAAGTATTTGCTAATGGGTTTAGCCTAAATGTAGGTAATCCTCATATAATTTTTTTTGTCGAAGATTGTTTTAAGTATGACTTAAAAATATTAGGTCCTAAAATTGAAAATCATGAATTATTTCCAGAGAAAACTAATGTTACTTTTGCACAGGTAAACGATAAAAATAATATCACATTAAATGTTTGGGAGCGTGGTGCTGGATTAACAAAGGCATGTGGAACAGCTGCTTGTGCTACAGCAGTTGCATCATCAGTCAAAAAACTAACTGAGAATGATATCAATATTAAATTTAAAGAAGGAAGTTTAAATATAAAGATAGATGAAAATTTAAATATTTTTATGACTGGTCCGGTTTCAGATATAAAACATACCAAACTTGAAATTTAAAATGAGTTTATTTGATAAGTTTAAAAAAGGCCTTAGCCTAAGTTCTTCAAATTTATCTACAGGTATAATAAATATCTTCTCAACAAAAAATATTGATGAGTCTGTTTTATCTCAATTTGAGGAACTTTTAATAAGTGCAGATGTTGGAGCTGAAGCAGCAAAAGAACTTAGAAAAGAATTTGAAAAATTAAAGATTGATAAAAGTATAAAAGATTCTAAAGAAATTATTAATATTTTAGCTGGAAAAATTACAAAATTCTTATCACCTTTTCAAAAAGACTTGCTAGCTTTAGGGGTTAATAAGCCAACAGTCATAGTAGTTGCGGGAGTAAATGGAGTAGGCAAAACAACAACGATTGGTAAGCTTGGAAAGTTTTTTAAAGATAATCAAAAATCGTTAGTTTTTGGAGCAGCCGACACATTTAGAGCAGCAGCTATTGAACAGCTAGAACTTTGGTCTAAAAAAATTAATGTAAATATAATTAAATCTGAAACAGGAAGTGACCCAGCCTCGGTGGCATTTAAAACAGCCACACATGCTAAAGAAAGAAAAATAGATATAGCTTTAATAGACACTGCAGGCAGAATGCAAAATAAAAAAAATTTAATGGATGAATATAAAAAGATATTTAGTGTTTTGAAAAAAGTAGATAAATCTTTTCCTAACGAGACTATATTAGTTTTGGACGCAACCACAGGTCAGAATGCTTTGAACCAAGTAGAAGAATTTAGCAAAATAGAAAAGATTACAGGTTTAATTATTACTAAACTTGACACTACTGCTAAAGGAGGAATTGTTTTAGCTATTTGTAAAAAATATAAATTACCAATTTTAGCTGTAGGGATGGGTGAGAAAGAAACAGATTTATACCCTTTTAATGCTGAATACTTTGCAAAAGGTCTTTTTCAACTAGATTAATTAATTTTTTTTCTAACAAAAAACATTCCTGCAAAAACTAAAATCGCACCATAGTAATGATAATTTTTTAATTGTTCATCAAAGATAAAAATACCATAAAAAGCTCCATAGACTGTAAAGAGGTATAGAGTAAATCCAGTAACAGATGCTCCTAAATATTTTTGTGCCTGGGCATAGAGAGAAAAAGCAATTATTCCAGGAGAAATCGCAGCAAATATTGTCCAAAAATAGAACTGATTGTTGAATGCTACTTCTCGTATGAAATAATTTTCAATTAAAGAAAAAGGCAATAAAGAAACTGCTCCAAAGAAAGCGATAATAGTAAATCTTGAAAATAAATTAAATTTACTTTTCCAATTAAGTAATAATACAGCATACAAAGCCCAACCAATTGCAGCTCCCAACATCCACAAATCTCCAGATGTAAATTTTAAACTAACTAGTAAACTAATTTCACCTTTAGCGATGATTGATACAACGCCAGCAAAACATAATCCTAAGCCTAAAAACTGAACGGTGTTTAAACGTTCTTTATAAAAATAAGAAGAAATTAATATTATAAAAATAGGAGAAGATGTATAAATAATACCCATATTAGCTACGGTTGTTGTCATGCCAGCCATAAACGGAAATGCTCCACAAACTCCACACCCCATCACACCTAAAAAAAATAATTTTTTATATTCTTTTTTTAGATATTTAATATTTTTAAATATTGTTAAATAAGTAAAAGGTAACAAAATCAAAAAAACGAAAAACCATCTCCAAAAAGCTAATGATATAGGTGGTACATATTCTACACCGCCTCTTGCTACAACTAGATTACTAGCCATAAATGCTGGCTGAATTAATAATAGAAAATAAGGAAGATATCTATTTTTCGATGTTTTCAATGTTAATTTGTTTCGCTATTTTGTCTCAATATATGCTTCGTATAGCATCATACCAATTGCTATGCCCATAAAAATATAAACTGGCAGCACGTCATAAAAACCTATCATCATAGACCTGGTCAATGTAGTTGCCAAACCTCCAAGAAAAAAAATTGCCATAGCAACTGCAAACAACATTGTTAATTTGTTAATCATTTTTTTCCTTACAATTTTTCTCCAACCAATTTGCTGATGCTAAAAATCTTAAATCATCAAGCTTATCTCCTGCTAATTGAACTCCTAATGGTAGGTTATTTTCCCCACTAAGTAAAGGAAGGGAAATTGTGGGCAAGCCCATATAAGTCCATATTGTACTAAGCTCTGCGCTTCCTGTAGATAACAAACCTTTGTCTGCGACACCTGTTGAAGCTGGTGTTATAACGCCATAGTAGTCTTCGAAAACTTCACTGTACGATTTATAACTTTGTTTCATGAAGTCAACAGCATCAACATAATCTTTAGCTGAATATTTTAAGCCTCTTTCGATAGCTTCAACTAATCTTTTACCCATTTTCTTTTTAGATTTTTTATAAAATTCTTGAAAACTATTTGCCATATCTGTTTCATGAATAATTTGATGGTACTTTGGAATGTCTTTAAAATAGGAAGGTTCCTCAAATACTTCTATATTTTTTTTAAATTCTTTTAATAAAAACTCAAAAGCTTTTTGAGATTCTTTACTAATTTTTTTCCAACTCGCAGTTTTATAAAATATAAATTTTGGTTCAAAAATAGGGCCTTTTTTACAAACTTCTAACATTTCATCAGCTGCGTAATGAATTGTGTCGTCATCTAAAATATCTTTTTTAATCAGTGCTTTAGCAAGTAAAGCAACATCTTCTACTGTTTTTCCAAATACACCCACTTGGTCTAATTTTAAAGATTGTTTTAAAATTCCAGTACGAGAGATTAGTCCGAAGGATGGTTTGTACCCAACAACGCCACAATAAGAAGCTGGTCTTATAACGGAACCATTTGTTTGTGTTCCAATAGCTAATGGTGCCATGTGTGCCGCAACAGCAGCGGCAGATCCACTCGAAGACCCTCCTGGTGTTCTTGTGTAGTCGTGAGGATTTGTAGTTTTTCCTGGGTCAAAATAAGCAAACTCTGTTGTTACAGTTTTCCCCATAACAATTGCTCCGGCAGCTTTAATTAAATTAACTACCTCAGCATCTGCTGCACCAGAAATACCTTTTCTTAGAACGCTTCCACATTCAGTTGGCATATCATAAGTTGCTATAATATCTTTTACAGCTATCGGTAAGCCATGTAGTGAGCCTAGTGGTTTTCCAGATTTACGGTATTCATCTGCTTCTTCTGCTTTCTCTAAAAGAATTTTTTTATCTAAGAATGACCAAGCTTTAACATCTTTCTCGTATTTTTTTATTCTTTCTAAATAAGCTTTACATACTTCAACACTTGAGACGTCTCCGCTTCTCATTTTAGCAACTAGTTCATTAGTTGATATTGAAAAAATATCTATCATGGTTTTTAGTTTGCGAATAACACGTCTGGTAACCAAAGAGCAATACCTGGGAACATATACATTAAAAACATTGCAAAAATAACAATTCCTAGAAATGGCATAATTCCAGCAAATATTTCCATCAGTTCAACATTTTTGGATTGAACACCTTTTAAATAATAAGCTGACATAGCCATTGGAGGGGTTAAAAAAGAAGTTTGTAAGTTTAAAGCAATTAGCATTGCGAAGAAATAAGGGTTTATTCCATATATAGACAACAATGGTAAAAATATTGGAACGAAAATAATTAAAATTTCTGTCCATTCTAAAGGCCAACCTAATAAAAAAATAATTAGCTGTGTAATAACTAAAAATTGCCAAGGTGCTAAATCCATTGACTTAAAGAAATGTTCAAATACTTCATGTCCACCTAAATAAGAAAATACTGATGCAAAAGTCCAAGAACCTATAAATAACCACATTATCATTGCAGTAGTTTTAGCTGTTAGAAAAACAGATTCTTTAAAAGCTTTCCACTTAAGGGTTTTATAAAAATAAGAAAGCACTATTGAGCCAAAGGCACCAACTGCGGCTGCTTCTGCAGGAGTTGCAAAACCACCTAAAATTGTTCCAAGGACTAACATGATCAAAGCGAATAAGGGTAAAAAAGAAACAAAAACTTCTTTTAAAATTTCAGCTCTTGGGGGAATCTCTTCTGCCCTAGGTTTTGGAGCAATAGATGGGTCTATCATCGCTCTAATAACTGCATAAGATATGTATAAGCTAGCAAGCAACAATCCAGGAAATATAGCAGCAGCAAATAATCTCAGAGGAGATAATTGTGCAATTACAGAATACACAATTAACATAATACTAGGTGGAATTAATATTCCTAAGCAACCACCTGCACAAATTATTCCTGAAGCAAATTTTTTATCATAGCCAGCTTTGACCATAGCTGGCCAGGCTAGTAAACCCATTAGTGTTACCACTGCACCAATTATTCCTGTAGCTGTTGAAAATAATGTACAGGTAATTAAAGCTGCTACAGCCATTGAAGCTGGTAATTTATGTGAAGCTAATCTTATAGCAAAGAATAACCTTGAAACTATTCCAGCTCTTTCTACGAGATAGCCCATAAATAAAAATAAGGGAACGGCGGTGAGCACGTTATTATCCATGACGGTATAGGTATTTTGAACAAATAAGGAAAATATTCTATTATCAAATAAGTGATCCATTCTTGAAGGATCAAAATAAGCGTAGTATCCAAAACCAACGCCCATGGCCATTAAAGTAAATGCTATTGGAAATCCTAATAAAACTGCTATTAGAAATATTCCCATCATCATGATGGCTATTTCTGGGTTTGTTAAAGTAAATAAACTAGATAACATCTTTTTGATCCTCATCTTGAGCTGTTCTCATTAAAATTTTTTCTGTTTCTTCTGCAACAACTAGTCTTGCTGGCCAGTGACCTGTTTGAATACAGATAACACATCTGAAAACTTCGCTAATTCCTTGAATGGTTAATAAAACACCTGCAGCAGGTATCATAGATTTTACCATATAAATTTGAATTTGTGCTGGACTACTCCAGCTTGTTTCTTTTATTTTCCAAGCTAACGCTGCATAATCAAAACCATAAAAGGCTAAAGCTAAGACACCTGGGAAAAAAAATATAAAGTATAGAACGAAATCGATATATCCTTGTGTTCGTGGTTTAAATAGTCGGTAGATAACATCCCCTCTGACGTGGGCTTCTGTAGACAGAGTATAAGCTCCTGCCATCATAAAAATTGCTCCGTACATCTGCATACTAAAATCAAAATTCCAAAGTGTAGGTGCGTTAAATGCATAGGCCATTACTACTTCGTAGCAAGTACCAAGCATTAATACTACAATGCACCACGAGAAGGCTTTTCCTACTGCTGTACTTAAATGATCTGCAAAATGTATATAGTTTCTCATTAGCAATTTTAAGTTAACTCAGTTTTTTATTAAATCCTATATAAAAAAAGGGGGCTGTATATGCCCCCTTTTAATTTTTTCTAAAGTTAATTAAATTTTAACTTTATTGATATTACCGAACTCATTTTCATAAGCTAATTTGTAGTTTGGCTGATTCATCAGCAAGTACTTCATTACTCTCTTAGCGTATGTTTTTTGTGAGTCTATAATTTTTTTAAAGAAAGCATCTTTCTTAACAAAATCACCTATCACTTTATCCCAACCTTTTAACTGTTCAGCTAAGATTTCGTCTGAAGTTTGGTGAACGTTCACTTTGTGTTCGTTCATTAACTTAGCTAAGTCAGCTGAATATCTTACTAACGCTTTGAAATAGTTATCAGTGTTAGCAGCATAAGCAGCATTTTTCAAAATCGCTTGATGAGCAGGCGATAGGTTGTTGTATGTTTTTTTGTTTACAGGTATTTCGAACATCTCCTGAGATTGGTGAAAACTTCCTAAGTGATAATCCTTAGAAACATCTTGCATACCAAACTGTGAGTCAGATGTTGGGTTGTTAAACTCCGCTGCATCAATCAAACCAGTTTTCATCGCTGGTTGAATTTCTCCACCTGGAAGTTGTCTTACAACCATTCCCATAGCTGTTAAAACGTTAGTCGCTAGACCAACTGTTCTATACTTCATTCCCTTGACATCAGACACTTTGGTCACATGTTTTTTGAACCAACCAAATGGCTGAGCTGGCATAGGCATATGAAAAAAACCTACGTAATCAAATCCAACTTTTGCTAGAGTTTCATCGTAAAGTTTTCTACCTCCACCGTATTCCATCCATCCCATTACTTCTTGAGATGACATACCATACGAAGGTCCAGTTCCAAAAAGTGAAGCAGCAGCATTTTTACCATACCAATATGCAGTCACCCAGTGACCCATATCAACTACGCCAGAACTTACTGCTTGTCCAATTTCTGAAGTTTTTACAATAGCGCCAACTGGTTGTAGATCGATCTTAAGCTCTCCACCAGACATGTCGCCTACCATTTTTGCATAATCGCCAGCCATTTCGAAAAATATATTAGCTCCCGAAGGCCAAGCTGCTTGCATCTTTAAAGTCATAGGAGCTCCGAATGCGATATTAGGCATTGCAACTGAAGCTGCTGCTGCTGCACCCGTTGCTGCAGCTACTTTAAAGAACTTACGTCTTGAAGGAGTTTTAATTCCTTTTAACGTTTTTTCTTTTTTAGACATATTTTGTCTCCCTTTGTTTTATTAACATATGCTTAACGTTAAAGAATTTAAGCATAAAATAAACAGGGAGTCTCTATAAATTAAAATTTGTATACCCCAAAAAGATGCCTTGAATATTGAGTTTTTGTTTAGGTATTTTTAGAATACATTTATAAGTTGTATTAATTTACCTTGTCTTTAGCTGCACCCTTGGTAAAAAAATCTACTAAATTCTGCGTAGCTCTGTAGGCCATATCCCAACGAGTTCTTTTAGTTGCGCTGCCTAAGTGAGGTAATAAAAAAATATTATTTAGTTTTAAATATTCAGGGTGAATCTTTGGCTCTCCATTATAAACATCTAAACCAAAAGCAAAAACTTTTTCAGACTTTAGCGCTTCGATCATTGCCTCATCGTCTACAACATCACCTCTAGCAGCGTTTCCTATAACAACATTGTCTGGAAGAAATGCTATTGTTTCTTTATTAATTATTTTATTTGTTTCTTTTGTTGCTGGACAATTAATAGATAAAAAATCACTACAATTAAATAAATCTTTAACTGTTTTGTGATAAATAGCTCCCTCTTCAAGATCTTTGGGTAGCTGGCTTCGGTTATGATAATGAATTTCCATATTGAAACCTCTTGCTCTTTTAGCTACAGCTCTACCTATTCTTCCCATGCCTAGTATGCCTAGTCTTTTATTTGACATTTGTTTACCTAACATAAAATCTGCCGACCATTTCCAATTTTGAAGTTCAGCGGCCCTTCTTGCTTCTAAAACTTTTCTAGATGCTCCTAAAAGTAATAGTATTGAAATATCTGCGGTAGAATCGTCTAAAACTTCAGGTGTGTTTGTAACAATAATATTTTTTTTAGCTGCAGCATTGACGTCAATATTACCAAAACCTACTGCAAAGTTTGCGATTATTTTAATTGAAGGTGATAGTTTTTCTATTAAGTCTTTATTAAATTGATCTGTAATAGCGCTTAAAATTCCATCACAATCTTTTGATAATTCTATAATTTTATCTGATGTATATAATTCATCTTTACTATTTAATTTAACGTCAAAAAGTTCTTTTAACTTTTCTTCATTTTCTATTAGAAGTTTTCTTGTAATTAATATTTTTTTCTTCATAAGCTTTTTAACTTGTTGGGCTTTGGTCCACCTGTGAGCCAATCAATAATTTCAACAGTATGAACAATAGGTATATTTGTACCACTAGAGATTTGACTCATGCAACCAATGTTTCCTGTCGAAATAAAATCTGGTTCAACTTTTTCAATATTTTTTACTTTATTTTTTAATAATGTCTTAGCAATCTTTTGTTGAAGGATATTGTAGGTCCCAGCAGATCCACAACATAGATGACCTTCTGGAATATTTAGCACTTCGTTACCCGTCTTTTCAATTAAATTTATAGGTTGTTGGTGTACATTTTGACCGTGCTGCATTGAACAAGGTGAGTGATAAGCTATTTTATAAGTCTTTTCATTTTTTTTAAAGTTTAGTTTAATATCTTTATCTAAAAATTCGCTGACGTCTTTAGTTAATTCTGAAATTTTTTTTGCTTTTTTTTTCATCTCTTTATCGTCTCTAAAGATAAACCCGTAATCTTTTAATGTAGTGCCACAGCCAGATGTATTGCTAATAATGGCTGTTAATCCACCACTTAAATATTCGTCATACCAAAGATTAATATTTTTTTTAAATATCTCGTGAGCCGCTTTTTCTTTGCCCATATGGTGATCTAATGAGCCACAACAATTTATCTCAGGTAACACAATGACTTCAACATTGTGTCTGTTAAGCAATCGAATTGTTGATTCGTTTATTTCGGGGGAGACTACTCTCTGTACACACCCCGTAAGTAAAGCCACTCTAGCTACTAATTTTTTTTTTGTAACAGAATAGACTTTTTGTGTTTTTAAAGTTTTTTTTGGAAGTTTAACTGGCATTAATTTCATAGAGTTTTTAATAAACTCTGGAAAAATAAAACTTAATGGTCTTACGATATTAACTAATATGCTTAAGGTTCTGAATACTTTTGGGTTGGGTAATGTTAGTGATAAAAAACTTCTAAAAATTCTTTGAATTATTGGTCTTTTAAAAGTTTTTTCCAAATGATTTCTACCGTGATCAATTAAATGCATATAATTAACTCCAGATGGACAGGTCGTCATGCACCCATAGCACGACAGACATCTATCAAGATGTTTGGCAATTTTTTCGTTACCTGGTTTATTGTTTTCAAGCATATCTTTGATTAAATAAATTCTTCCTCTTGGACCGTCCAATTCATCACCTAGAATTTGATAAGTTGGGCATGTAGCGTTGCACATTCCGCAGTGAACACACTTACGAACTATTTCTTCCGTAGATTTATTGTTTTTATTTTTGAGTTGATCTGAAGAGAAAGTTGTTTGCATTATATTCCTGTGTACATTTTTCCTGGGTTTAAAATTCTTTTAGGATCAAAGCTTTTTTTAATTTTCTCAGATATCTTATATTTTACATCGTCAATTGTAAAAATATCAATTGAACCTTTCAAACTTTCATCAATCTTAATAGCTGTTAAATAGCCACCTAGATTTTTAACTATAGTTTTAATCTCTTTTAAGATGGCTGAATTTATTTGATCTAGTTGTAACCAAACCAGGTTTCCTCCCCAATCGATGAAGTACTTTATGTCATAAGGTTTAAGTTTGTTAATTAGATCAAATGTTTCACTTCTAGGCACAATTATTCTGAGTAAGTTCTTTTTTAGATTTGAAAAAACATTCAAGGATCTAGTTTTTTCCCAAAAAATACTAGACTGTTCAGGATCTAAAATTGATATTTCTTTTTTATCTACAGCAAGTTCATTAATTAATTGTTTAATTCTTTCGTCAATGGAAAGTTTTGATCCTTCTATTCTTATCGCTGTGATTGGTCCTTTTGTTGTTAAATCGTTAAATGTAAACTGATCTTGAAAAAATTCTGGATAAAATACAGCCCCTGATGGATCGCATGATGATGATAGTGCGTGACCAAGATATTCCAACCCTTTTTTTAAATGAGGATTATTTATAATCAGAGTTTTAGTTAAATCAGGCTTAGGCAAAACTTTAATTGATATTTCAGTGAACACGCTTAAAGTTCCAAAAGATCCAGTGATCAATTTACTTAAATCATACCCAGTCACATTTTTAACTACCGTTCCTCCAGATTTAATAATCTCACCTTTTCCATTTACTCCTTTGAATCCTAAAATATGATCTCTAGCACTCCCAACTTTAAACCTCCTGGGTCCAGCGAAATTACATGAGAGTACACCTCCAATTGTTCCTTCGTTAGATTGACCTTCAAATAATGGACCAAAATCTGTAGGTTCAAAAGCTAAGTGTTGATTATTTTTTTCAAGTGCCTCCTTAATTTCTTTAATTGGAGTGCCTGACTTTACTTTTATGTAAAGTTCTTCTGGCTCATACTTAATAATGCCCGAGTATTTAGAGAGATCTAAAGTTTTTTGAGATTGAAAGTTTCTTCCAATTTTTTTTTTAGAACTTGAGCCAAAAATTTCTAATGGAATATTTTTTTTGTAACAGTGCTTTATAATTTCAGCTATTGTTTCTTCTTTGTTAGGTTTTAGAACTGATGAACTAAAATCTTGGAATGTCTGGGAATTTTGTTTTTCCTCCATGGACATGAACCCTTCCTTCTTCTGCACATTTTCTTAGTATAGGATAAACCTTACCAGGGTTAAGCAATGAGTTTGGGTCAAGTGCTACTTTAATATCAATTTGTTGCTTAATATCTGTATTGTTAAAAGCTTCACACATTAATTCTCTTTTTTCTATACCTACCCCATGTTCTCCGGTTAATGCTCCTCCGACTTTAACGCAGTACTTTAATATTTCTGAGCCAAATTCTTCAGTTTTTCTTAGTTGTTCTGGATCGTTAGCGTTAAACATAATTAACGGATGAAGGTTTCCATCACCAGCATGGAACGCATTAGCTACTGGTAATTCATATTTTTTTGAAAGCCTTTGAATTTCTTTTAAAACTTCAGCAAGTTTTCCCCTTGGTATTGATCCATCCATACACATATAATCTGGGGCTAAGTCACCACAAGCTGGGAAAGCAGCTTTTCTGCCCGCCCAAAACTTTAGTCTTTCTTCTTCTGATTTATTAATTTTTATACTTGAACATTTATTTTTTTTAGCTATGTCTTCAACTCTTTTAATAAGCTCTGAAACCTCAGTTTCTGTACCGTCAAGCTCAACAATCATCATCGCTTCTGCGTCGACTGGATATCCTGCTTTTGAATAATCATTTGTTGCTTTAGTTAAAGCTTTGTCCATAATTTCCATACCGGCAGGTATTATTCCTTTTGCAATTATTTCCGATACACATTGTCCAGCATCTTCTATACTTGTAAATCCTATAAGGGCTGCTTTAACTACCTCTGGTTTTTTTAAAATTTTAACTGTCACCTCAGTAATTACTCCGAGTAATCCTTCAGATCCTGTAATCAACCCAAGCAAATCATAACCTTCGGAGTCTAAAGTTTTTCCACCAAATCTTGTTATGGTTCCGTCCATTAAAACAACTTGTACGCCTAATAAGTTGTTTGTAGTTGCTCCGTATTTTAAAGAATGCACACCACCAGAATTTTCAGCAACATTTCCACCAATTGAACAAGCTATTTGACTTGATGGATCTGGGGCGTAATAAAAATTTTTATCCTCTACAGCGTTTGTAATTGCTAAATTAGTAACGCACGGTTGTAAAACAACACATTTATTTTGATAATCTATTTCTAATATTTTATTAAATTTTCCCATACCTAATAAAACACAATCTGCCAAAGGAAGTGCGCCTCCTGATAAACCGGTGCCAGCACCTCTTGGTACAACCTTAATTTTATTTTCGTTACAGTATTTAAGAATTTCACTCACCTGCTCAACTGTTTCTGGTAAAACGACTAAAAGTGGTTTTTGCTTATAAGCTGCAAGAGCATCGGTCTCGTAAGGTCTGACCTCATCTTCATGTGAAAGAATATTCTCACTTTTTAAAATTTTATTCAAGTCTAGGGCTATTTTATCTTTATTAGATAAAATTGATTTATCAACTTTAGGCATTTGAAGATTTGTCATTTTATAATTCTATAATTTTTAAGGCGTTAGGTCAAAAAACAACGCTATTTATCCAAGCATTTTTTTGATCTTTTCAAGGGCTTTTTCAATGTTTTCCATCGAGGCTGCAAAACTAAATCTTACATAGTCAATTGAAGTTTTACCAAAAGCAGTGCCTGGAACGATTGCTACTCCAGCCTCATGCATACATTTTTTTGAAAATTCAGAACCATTCAATCCTGTGCCTATCACTTTAGGAAAAGCATAAAAAGCTCCTCCTGGCATACTGCATTCAATGCCTGGTAGATTATTTAGTCCTAAGTGAATAAATTTACGTCTCTTATCAAATTCCTTCATCATATTGTCAATAGGCTCGTCTGAACCATCCAAAGCAGCTATGCCGGCAAACTGAGAAGGTGCATTGACGCACGATACACTATTAATAATTAATTTATTTACGTGTGGAATTAATTTTTCTGGCCATACGCTCCAGCCCATTCTCCAGCCAGTCATAGCGTAAGCTTTGCTCCATCCGTCTAAAACTATCAGTCTATCTTGTAAGTCAGGGTAATTAAAAAATGTGGGCATCTCTTTACCGTCATAAATCTGACGGCTATAAATTTCATCACTTAAAATTGCAACGTGGGGATGCTTCTTAAGTCCTTCTGCCAAAAAATCTACCGCTGGTTTCTCAACAAAGCTTCCTGTTGGATTGTTAGGGTTAATTAATATTAGCAGCCTAGTTTTATCTGTAATTAAAGATAAAATTTTTTCCGGTTCAAATTTTAAATCCTTATCTTGTGTTAAGTCATAAGGAACTGCTTTTGAACCTGAGTAGTTAATCATAGACTCATAAATTGGGAATCCTGGTGTCGGGTGAATTATTTCAGCTCCTTCTTCACCAAATATTGAAATTGCATAAAACATAGTGGGTTTACCACCCGGCATTATCAAAACTCTCTCGGGGTCTACATCTTTATTGTAAAGTTTTTTAATTTTTCTTGTTACAGCCTGTCTACATTCTAAAATGCCATTAGATAAAACATATCCGTGATGACCGTCATCTAAAGCTTTTTTTGCAGCATCAACAACATGCTGTGGAGTTTTAAAGTCAGGTTGACCCAAACCAAGGTGAATCATTTCTTTTCCTTGGGCTTCAAGTTTTTTAGCTTCAGCTAATATACTGAAAGCTGACTCTGTGCCTAGTCTCTCTAAGTTTTTAGCTAATTTCATATTTGATTTATCTTATTATTTTTTCCTCAATACTAATAGAATTTACTTCTATTAGAACAGGAAACATTGCCACAATATTTTATCTGTAAATAATTTTACTTGAGTTTAAGTCTTTTATACTTTTACAGCCCATTAAAATCATATCTCTCCTAATTTCATCTCTCATTCTTTGTAAAACCATTTCTACTCCTTTTTGTCCACCAGCGCTTAGGGCAAACAAGAAACCTTTTCCAAAACTGCATGCTGTTGCACCCATAGCTAAAGCTTTTAAAACGTGTGTACCTCTTCTAATTCCTCCATCTACAATAATTTCAATTTTTCCTCCAACGGCGTCAACGATTGCAGGTAGTTGATCGAAAGGGGAACGCGAACCGTCTAATTGTCTGCCACCATGATTTGAAAGCATTATTGCGGAGGCACCAATATCAACTGCCTTCTTTGCGTCTTCAACTGACATCAAACCTTTCAAAGCAAATGGACCATTCCAACGCTTCACACAGTATTCTGCGTCTTTCCAGCTCATTGCTGGATCGTATTGTTCATTAATATACTCCATTACTCCTTTTGCTATACTTGAGCCTTTTTTGGTAAAGTGGGCGACGTTTGCTAATTCAAATTTTCCATGAGTTAAATAATTTATGGTCCAAGTTGGATGAGCAGCAAAACTTATCAGACTTTCTAAAGTAAGTTTCGGTGGAGTTGTAAAACCGGTTCTATGATCTCTTTCTCTGTTTCCTGCAACAACTGTATCAACTGTCAAACACAAACCCTTGAACCCGGAGCTTTTGCACCTGTCTATTAAATTGTCAGTAAGTGCCTGGTCTTTATGAATGTAAAGCTGAAATAGTTTTGGACCATCTGAAATACTTGAAATCTCTTCAATAGATGAGGTTGCCATAGTTGACATGCTGTAAAAAGTTCCAAATTTTTCAGCTGCTCTCGCTGAAGCTTTATCTCCATCGTGGTGATAAAGTCGCTGCATTGCAGTTGGTGATAAGAATAAAGGCATGTCAATTTTTTGTCCAAAAACATTAACTGAAAGATCTGGCTCTCCTACGCTAGCTAAAATATTTGGTATTAAATCACATTTACCAAACGATTCTGTGTTTCTTTTTAGGGTTGTCTCGTCATCGGCACCACCATCGATATAATGAAAAATTGGTGATGGTAAATTTCTTTTTGCTAACTTTCTAAAATCTTCAATATTAAAACAATCTTTAAGAGCCATTGTTAGATATTAGTTAAAACTTTTTAGAAAAAGTTAATGATTGATTATCTGTACCAGGATTAACATCGCTCCAGTCATTATTTGAAATATGACTATAGCTATAACCTAGATTTGAATTTTTAAATAAGTCTATTCCAATTTTTACTTCTGATTTAAATTCAAGTGCACTACCTAAATTTTTACCGTCTCCAGCTTCATAATACCCAGGAGCAAAACTTGGTGAAATATTTATTGGTCCTAAATTGTAATCTGCTTCAATCCCTGTGTATAAATAAACCGAACTTTTCCCGGTAAAAAATCCACCCGTTGTAGGAGAAAATCTACCCAACAATGTGTCTCTAAATAAATTTTTGTTTTTGTGTTCTATGCCTACTAAACTAGTTTTTTCGTCGCCTTCCTTATCTATAGTGTCAAATGTTCCAGTATAAAGTGAAATATTTTGCCTTGTATCATTAATTTTATTTTTTTGACTAAATGATTTATTTTTCTTGTTAATCATTGAATTGTCGTTTTTAGAAATATTTTTACTATTCCATGGCTTAAAAAACTTTTCTTTTTTTTTTAAAGTCTTACCTGCAGAAACGTCTTTTGAAGTATTTTTACTATTCCATGGCTTAAAAAAACTTGTTTTTTTTTCAACAGACAATACATGCGTATTCGTTAAAAATATTGTTGCCACAAATAGTAGAATAATTTTTTTCATTTTTATAAAAAATACAGCCTAAATCAAAAAAAGTACACATTCAATTAGCCTTATTATCCTTACTTTTTCTTAAAATTATAAAGATAATCCATCCACCTACAATAAATACAAAATAAGGTAAAACCCAAAGAATTAAATTATTTTTACTAAGGGTTGGCTGATAAACAATCCATTCACCGTATTTGCTAATTAAAAATGAATATATTTCGTCTGTAGTTTTTCCTTTATTTACATGATCCTGAACAACAAGTTTTATAGTTGCAGCAAAATCAGAGTTTGAATCAGCAATTGATTGTCCTTGACAAACTAAACATCTCAAATTTTTATAAATTTCTAGTAACTTAGTTTTTTCATCATTGGAATACAAAGGTGCTAAAAATAAAAAATAAATTATGAAAAAAAAAATTTTTACCTTCATTGTATTAGTTTTATAATATCGTCATATTGGATCTCGTCAATTGGTCCAATAATTTTTTTTATCACGGTTAACTCATTGTTAATTAATATTGACTCAGGAATACCATAAATACCAAATAAGATCGAAATTTTACCATCAATATCTTTTCCAACAAAATTGTAAGGGTTACCTAGTTCGTTTAAAAAATTATTAACATTAAATTTTTTATCTTTAAAGTTTATACCTATAATTTTAATTTCTTTATTTTTATTTAGTAAATTCAATAAATATTTATGTTCAGTTCTGCACGGAGCACACCAAGATGCAAAAAAATTAATTAAAGTGTATTTATTTTTTTTTAAGTCTTCTTCAGAAATATATTGATCATCATCATTAATTTCAGATAATTGAAAATTACTGATCCTACTTCCGATAAGACTTTTAGTATTATAATTATTATCAATCTTTAAACCTCGCCAAAAAACTACAAGAAGAAAAACTATAAAACTAAAAATAATAATTTTTACAAAACTAATTTTCATTTTTTTTTAAAGTTAATTGCATAAAACCACCAAGTGAAATCATTAAAGCTGAGATCCAAATCCAAATCATAAAAGGTTTTTTTTGAAATTTTATATTATAATAATCTGATCTAGATACATTGCTCATTGTTAAATAAAGATCTGAATGTATTTTTGTTCTTATGGCAGCTTCATAGGTTAGCGTCTCTGGATTAGAATAAATCCTTATTTCAGGACCTAAATATTGAGCTAAATTATTTTTAAGGTTTGTTAATTTAAAATTACCAATTACAGCTTTATAATTTTTACTTTCTTTAATTCTTATATCTTCGAAAGATATCTCATAAGTACTTGTTTTTTTTATTTCACCAACTTTTAAATTAAAATCTTCCTCAATTGAAAATTGATAATTAATACCAATAAAAAATACAAGCAGACCAAAACCTAAGTGTGAAATAATTCTAGGTAATTCTAATTTATTTCTATTATTAATAAAGTTTTTAATGTCTAGAAGTGAATGAAAAATTAAAAATATTGCTGAAATAAAAATTAGATTAGATAAAAGGCTGTATCCATCAGAAAAAAGGAGAATAAAAATATTTATTATTCCGGCACCTAAAATGAGAATTAAAACTTTATTTAGAATTTTATTTTTTGATTTAATCCAACCAAATTTTGGACCAACGGCCATTAAAAACATGAAAGGTATAACCAAAGGTATAATAACAATATTAAAGAATGGTGGTCCAACTGAAATTTTTATACCGGTAAGAACATCAAGAAAAATTGGATAGAGCATACCTATTAATACCGTCACTAAAAAAAATGCCATGAACCAGTTATTTGCTAAAATAAAAGTCTCTCTGCTTTTTAAATTAAAATTATAAGTTTCTTTTTTATATTTTATAAAAAAAATTGTTAGTGAGGAAAAAATCATAAGTGATAAAAATATAAGTATGTATACTCCTCTAGAGGGGTCGCTTGCAAAAGTATGAACAGAATTTAAGATTCCAGATCTAACTAAAAAAGTGCCCATTACGCTTAAAATAAAAGTTAAGAGACAAAGTATAATCACCCAAGAATAAAGGGTATTTCTTTTTTCAAGTACGATTAGTGAGTGCATTAAAGCTGTAATAGCGAACCAAGGAAGTAATGAAGCATTTTCAACAGGATCCCAAAACCAAAACCCACCCCAACCTAATTCATAGTATGCCCAAATAGATCCTACAATAATTCCAAGGGTCTGAAAGCACCAAGAAACTTTAACCCATGTTTTTATTGATTGAGCAAATGATTTTCCACTATAACCAGAAAGTAATGAGGCCATAGCTGCAGAAAAATAAATTGAACAACCAACAAAACCAACATAAAGAAGTGGTGGGTGAATTGCTAATGCGGGATCTTGAAGGATAGGATTTAAACCTAAACCCTCAATTGGGACTGGATAAATTGAACTGAAAGGATTTGAATTTAATAATAAAAAAAATAAAAATCCTAAAATTAAAATATTTTGAAAAATTAGAGTATAGAGCCTAAATTTTTTATTATGAGCATGATTAAAGACTAAAAATAAATAGGAAAATATAACTAAAATATTAACCCATAAAAGTAAGCTCCCTTCATGGTTTCCCCACGTGCCTGCTATTTTATAGAACAAAGGTTTGGTAGTATGTGAATTTTCATAAACATTAATAAGGGAAAAATCAGAATTAATGAAAGCAATCACTAAAGTAAAAAAGCTCAAAACTGTGAAAGTTGTTTGAAATAAACTTAGCTTATAAATCTTTTTTTCAATAATCTGTTTTGAGATTTTCAAATCAAAATAGGCAATATAAATTATTAAAAAACTAAGAATTGAGACTAAAACAACTAAACTAATTCCAATATTACTTAGCATTTTTTTTTATTATTTCTTTGATTTCTGGTGGCATATAGTTTTCATCATGTTTAGCTAATATTCTGTCTGCAATAAAAAAATTTTTATCTCTTAGTCTACCTTCAGCAACTACACCTTTTTCCTCTGCAAATAGGTTTGGGACAGTCCCTGAATAACTAATTAAAATTTCATTTTCAAAATCAGTAACTATAAATTGTATGTTTTTTTGATTTATAATTATTGAACCTTTTTGAACCATTCCCCCAACTCTCATAGCTTTTCCAAATGGAATATCTTCTCTTTGTTTTATTTCAGTAGGAGATGAAAAATATAGGATATTTCTATTTAAAGATTTAATAATAAAAAAAATAGCAATAACTGATAAAGAAAAAATAGAAAATAAAAATAATATTCTATTTTTAACTTTTTTTGTGAGCATTAAAAATGCTTTTAATTTACCTTAGGACTTATCGCTAATATCTGCTGTGCAACTTTGGAGTTTTTTAAAGCTTTATTTTTTTCTTCTAATGTTAAGGTTTGAAGCTCCACTAAAAACTCTTTTTCATATTTTTTAAGAGTTTTTTTAGTTTTAAAATAAACGACTACACAAGAAATAAAAACTACACTGAATGATAGCCAGACATAAAATCCATATCCATTCATTGTTATAAAATTTGAAATCATATTGCTTAGTTTCTTTTAATGTTTTTTTTCTTTATTCTAATGATTTCTGTTTTATATTTCATCAGAAAAATTAACGCAGCATACAATAAAAAAACCAATAGCATTACCATTAATGGCAACATCATCTCAGGATGTATGCTGTTTGAGCCTGTTATTTTTATGCTCGCTGGCTGATGTAGTGTAGTCCACCACTCAACTGAATATTTAATAATTGGGAGATTAATTGACCCTATAATAGCAATAATGGAAGAAACTTTTATAATTGACTCCTCCTTTTTTAAAAGTTTGAATGTTAAAATATAAAAAACATAAAATAACATCAAAACTACCATTGAGGTTAATCTTGCATCCCAAGCCCACCATGTTCCCCAGGTTGGTTGTCCCCATAAAGAACCTGTAACAATTGCAAGACAAGTAAATAACAAGCCGATAGGAGCTATACTTTTATTAATAAAATAAAAATTTTTAATCTTAAAAATAAAATTAAAAATTGAAAGAAAAGTGATTGTTGAGAAGCAGGCTAATCCTATCCATGCAGAAGGAACATGAACATACATTATTCTAACTGCATCTCCTTGCAAATAATCAGGTGGTGATAAAACTAAAGCAAAAGTTAAACCAATTAATAAAATTAAAAAAAAAATTGAATTAATGAATCTAATTAATTTCTGAATTAATAAGTAAATATTAGTGGAAGAAAAAAATTTGAACATTTTGGTATAAATTAAATATATTAGTTATGGTTTTAAAGAAAGAAGCTTGTTTCGCCTAATTGAGAATTCAGAGGGAGTTAAAAAGTATAAACTACTCTCAACTAGGCGTTAACATCATCAATATACTAATATAGTTTGTTTTAGATTTGATCTAATAATGTTATATTTGTGGCAATGAGCTTATTGTCTAGTTGGAAAGCTTTAAATAGCCTGATCCTTTTTTACCAACAAAGATTTCATTGATGAGAGGATGTCTAACTGGCTGTTTTGAATCGTCAATAAGAAGGTTCTGCTCCGAAACATAAGCCTCATAAGTCACTTCATTACTTTCGGCTAGTAAATGATAAAAAGGTTGATCTTTTCTTGGCCTTACTTCTTTTGGGATGGATTGGTACCATTCTTCAGAATTGTTAAACTCAAAATCAACATCGTGAATCACTCCACGAAAATCAAAATGCTTGTGCTTAACGATAGATCCAATTGAAAATTTTGCAGCGTTGCCAGCCATTACTGTAAGATAATAACTTTTAGTTAAAAATCAATATATAAATTTAATAAAAAATCGATTTATGTTAGAATCAAAGTGTGAATAAGTCTTTATTAAAGTTAATTACTGACTTTGGCCCTCTGTTAATCTTCTTTGTGGTCTATTCCAAAAGTGGAAAAAATTTAAGTGCTGCTATACCTCCCCTAATTATTGCAACTATAATTGCCGTTCTTATTAGTTATATAGTCGAAAAAAAAATTCCTTATATTCCTTTAATGGGAGGAATAATCATATCTGTTTTTGGTGGGCTCACATTATACTTTGATAATCCAGTATTTCTCTATATGAAACCAACAATAATCAATGTCTTTTTTGGTTTAGCTTTAGCTTTTGAAAAGTTCTTTACAAAAGAACATTTCTTAAAAAAAATGCTTGGTAAGTCTATATCTTTATCTGATGAAGGTTGGAAGATACTAACAATAAGATGGATGCTTTTTTTCTTCGCTTTAGCTTTGTTAAATGAATATGTTTGGAGAACACAAACAGAAGAATTTTGGGTTAATTTCAAAGTTTGGGGTATTTTACCGATAACTTTTATCTTTACTGCTTTTCAAATGTTTTTAATTAACAGGTATAAAATATGAGAAACTTAAAATTAGTTGTAAATAATATATCTAGTAACAATAAAAAAAGAGAGATTTTTTTTGTAAAAAAAGAACTTCAGACTATTTTAAACCTATATGGAAAAATGGTTTCAAATGGGACCTGGAAGGACTATGGGGTATCAATTGGCCCAAGAGAAATTTCTTTTGATATTTACCAACGGGCATCTGAGAAACCTATTTATAAAATTTTAAAAAATCTGAAACCAAAATATTATAATGAGAGGTTTTGTATTAAAGATAAGCACGGGAACGTATTAGAAAAATCTAGTGATCTTTTAAATCTTATTGAAAAAACTAGATGGAATAGTTTAAGATCAGTAAAGTAATTATCTTCTTTGACCAAAAAGTCTTAATAACATTATAAATAAATTTATAAAGTCTAAGTAAAGAGTTAAAGCGCCCATAACTGCTTTTTTACCCATTAGCTCTCCACTATCACTTTCAAGATAACTGTTTTTAATTTTTTGAGTATCGTAAGCGGTTAAGCCAACAAAAATTAAAACTCCTAAAATTGATATTACAAAGTACATCATTGTAGATTTCATAAATATATTAACTACTGATGCAATAATAATTCCAAAAAGACCCATCATTAAAAATGAGCCAAGTTTTGTTAAGTCTCTTTTGGTAGTGTAACCATAAATACTCATCGCACCAAAAGTTCCTGAGGTAATAAAAAATACTCGTGCAATACTCATCTGAGTGTAGACAATAAATATTGAAGCTAAAGAAGCTCCCATCAAAGCGGCAAAGACCCAAAAAGTTGACTGTGCTTTAGAAGCACTCATCTTTGCTATTCCAAAACTTAAATACATTACTATGCCTAGAGGAGCCAACATTACTAACCACTTAAAACCTGAATTGAAAAGTAGCTCTCCAAACGGGTTTGTTAATCCTGAAAAACCAGTTGGGCCTAATGTAATATTCATTCCACCTGAAAACTTGAAAACTAGTAAGGAAATAACGCCAGTCAAAAGAACTCCTGATGCCATGTAATTATAAACTTTAAGCATGTAAGCTCTTAGTCCTTGATCAATTATTTCTTCAGATACTGATGATTTTGTTGTTACGTTTTGTTTGTTAAATTCCATATACATCACAATATAAGTGTTTTTTTGTATTTTTCAATACCTGTCTTCTTTACTTATTTGCTTAATTCTAATTAACTTCAAAAAATGTTTAAATTTTATGAAATTTAAAAAGCTTGGAGCTACAGATCTAGAGGTAAGTTTAATTTGTTTAGGAACGATGACTTGGGGTCAACAGAATTCTCAAAATGACGGATTCGCTCAAATGGATTATGCCTTGGAACAAGGTATAAATTTTTTTGATACTGCTGAGCTTTATGCGACACCGCCAATGGATCACTCTTATGGCAAAACAGAAGAGATTATTGGTAACTGGTTTGTAGAAAAAAAGAATAGAGATAAAATTATTTTAGGTTCAAAAATTGCTGGACCTGGATTTAAATGGATAAGAGGTGGGGGTAATGAGTACTATGAGAAAGGAATAGAGTCTGGTCTTAATGAAAGTTTAAAACGACTCAGAACGGATTATATTGATTTATACCAATTACATTGGCCAGAAAGAAATACAAATTATTTTGGTAAACTAGATTACCAACACGATGAAAATGAAAAAAAGTGGCATGAGTTTGATTCTGTTTTAAAGATATTAGAAAAATTTATTAAACAAGGAAAAATTCGTCATATCGGTATATCAAATGAAACTCCCTATGGATTCTCAAAATATTTAGAGTTAGCTAAAATTCATAATTTACCAAGAATAGTTTCTGTTCAAAATCCGTATAATTTTTTAAACAGAACTTATGATGTTGGAATGTCAGAAATTTCTATGCGGGAGAATGTTGGGTTGCTTGCTTACTCACCTTTAGCATTTGGTTATTTGTCAGGTAAATATATTAACAGTCAAATGCCTAAAAATTCAAGAATGGGTTTGTATGCAGATATTTGGGGAAGATATAGAAAAGAAAAAGCTTACGAGGCAGTTGACGAGTATTACAAGCTTTCTAAGAAGAAAAACATGTCATTGACACATATGGCCCTTGCCTATGTAAACTCCAGACCTTTTGTGACTAGCAATATTATTGGTGCAACAACTATGGAGCAGCTCAAAGAAAATATTGAAAGTATCAATGTTAATCTTGATAAAAAAACTATTGATGAAATAAATCTAATTCATCAAAATAATCCAAACCCTGCCCCTTAAGAAAACTTCTTGATATTAAAAAAAAATAAAGTATTTATAATTTTATGAAATTTAAAAAATTAGGTAGCACAGATATAGATGTTAGTTTAATTTGCCTAGGTACCATGAATATGGGTGAACAAAATACTCAGGCAGAAAGTTTTGAACAAATGGATTACTCTTTAGAAAAAGGAGTAAATTTTTTTGACACAGCAGAAGTCTATGCTGTCCCACCAAGAAAGGAAACATATGGTAAAACGGAAGAAATTATCGGCAACTGGTTTATAAAAAGTAAAAAGAGAGAAAAAATTATTTTAGCAACAAAAATGGTTGGGCCAGGAGTTGAGTGGATAAGAAATGGTGGTGGAAATTATACTGAAAAAAATATTGCTATAGCTATTGATGGTAGTCTAAAGAGATTGCAAACTGATTATATTGATCTCTACCAATTACACTGGCCAGAAAGAAATACTAATTATTTTGGCAAAAGAAATTACGAACACGACTCAGGCGAGGGAAAGTGGAATGATTTAGAATCTGTTTTAAAAGCTTTAAAAAAGTTTGTTGATCAAGGTAAAATCAAATACATTGGAGTTTCGAACGAAACACCTTGGGGATTATCTAAATTTTTAGAAGTGGCAGAGCAACTAAACCTTCCAAGAATAGTTTCTGTCCAAAACCCTTACAATTTACTGAATAGAGCTTATGATATTGGAATGTCTGAAATTTCTTGTAGAGAAAAAGTCGGCTTACTAGCTTATTCACCTTTAGCAATAGGCTACCTTTCTGGAAAATATAGAGACAATCAAATACCAAAAAATTCTAGAATTGGACTGTTTGGAGATTTTTGGACTAGATATAAAGAGGATAATGCAAAGAAAGCTGTTGATGACTACTTTAAACTAGCAAAAGAGAATGGACTTACTTTGACTCAAATGTCCCTTGCTTTTGTTAATTCAAGGCCTTTTATGACAAGTAATATTATTGGAGCAACAACTATGGAACAGCTAAAAGAAAATATTGGAACTGCAGATATCGAGCTTAACGAGGAAATTGTTGAAAAAATAAATTTAATCCACTCAAATAATCCTAATCCTACGCCTTAGTCGTCAAAACGTTGAAATTAATTTAATTTAGTATAAAAATTTTCTTATGTGCTTAAAAAAAATATTTTTAGTTTCGATTATCGTTTTATTTACATCAAAAAGTTTTGCGGCTAATCCTGTTTCAAATGGAACGTTTAAAGACTGGCAGGCTTTTACAGCAACTACAGAACAGGGTAAAATTTGTTTTGCACAATCAAAACCTAAAACAAGATCGCCAAAAAATTTTAAAAGAGAACCTTCAAAACTATTTGTAACTTTTAGACCTCAAGAAAACATAAAAAACGAAGTTAGCGTTACCAGTGGACATGTTTACAAAACGTCTACGGTAAATGCAAAATCAGGTAGAAATAGTTATGCTTTCTTTTCTAAAAAAGATTTTGCTTGGATAGCTGATGAGAAAAGAGAAGAAAAATTTATAAAGCTTATGAAAAAAGCATCTAATATAATGCTCATAGCTAATGAACCGAAGGGCTCACAAACAGTGGACCACTATTCAATGATAGGTTTTTCTAAGGCGTATGAAGCAGCAAAAAAAAACTGTAGTTAATTAATTAATGAAAAAAATAGTTCTAGCCTACTCTGGTGGCCTTGATACTTCGATAATTTTAAAATGGTTACAAGAAAACTATAAAGCAGAAATTATTGCTTATACATCTGACATTGGTCAAGTTATTGATAAAAGAAAAATTATAAGAAATGCAAAGAGACTTGGTGTTAAAACAATAATTATTGAAGATCTTAAAAATGTTTTTGTTAAAGACTATGTTTTTCCTATGTTGAGAGCGCACGCTTTGTATGAAGGTAGCTACTTATTGGGAACCTCTATTGCAAGACCCTTAATAGCAAAAAGACAAATTGAAATAGCAAAAAAATATGGTGCTTATGCTGTATCTCATGGCTCTACGGGTAAGGGAAATGACCAAGTTAGATTTGAGTTAGGCTATGCTTTTTTTGGGAAAAAAATAAAAGTTATTGCACCTTGGAGAGAGTGGAATTTGGCTTCTAGAACAGATTTGATTAAATATGCAAAGAAAAATAATATTCCAATACCTAAAGATAAAAAAGGAGCTCCTCCCTTCTCTGTAGATGATAATATTTTTCACACCTCAACTGAAGGTAAGGCTTTAGAAAACCCTAAAAATTCAGCACCAGAATTTATTTTTCAAAGAACAGTTTCTCCTGAAAAGGCTCCAAATAAAAAAACAATTATTAAAATTGGTTTTAAAAATAGTGAACCTATTTCAGTTAACGGAAAAAAACTTACTCCTGCAAACTTATTAGAAAAATTAAATCAGATTGCAGGTAAAAATGGAATTGGTAGAGTCGACCTAGTTGAGAATAGATTTATAGGGATTAAATCAAGAGGTATTTATGAAACACCAGGTGGAACCATATTATACGACGCTCATAGAGCTATGGAATCTGTAACCTTGGATAAAGAAACGATGCATAAAAAAGAAAGGGTTATGCCAGCATATGCTGAACTTGTTTATAATGGTTACTGGTTTTCAAAAAAAAGAATCAATTTACAAAAAATTATAGACAAAAATAAAAATAAAGTTAATGGAGCTGTTGTACTTAAAGTTTATAAAGGGAATATAACAATTATGTCTAGAATAACATCAAGCCAGGCTTATTCAATGAAACAAGTATCATTTGAGGAAAATAAGACATTTAATAAAATTAAAATAGAAAAATTTATTAAATTTCACTCAAAACAGTTAAATAAATCTTAAAAGTCTGATACAATTTTTTTAATGAATTCAGCGATTCGAAACATACAATTAGTGGCAGTGCTTGCTGTTCTGGTTGCAACAATAATTGCATTCTTTGTGGAGTTGTCAGTTATGTATGAAACAAAAACCGTTGGTCTAGCTGATTTATTATTGATGTTTATCTATATAGAGGTTCTTGGTTTAGTCAGGTCTTATTGGGAAACCAGATCAGTAAGAATTACTTATCCTCTTGTAATCGCAATTACTGCTCTTGCCAGATATATAATCCTTCAAGATAAAAATAGTGACCCTGCGAATTTAATTTATATTGCTCTTGCAATTTTAATCGTGTCTATAGCAACAGTTGTTATAAGATTCAGAAATAGTAAATATCTTAAAATAGATAGTAAAAAATCTAACGAGCTTTAAAACATTCTAAAGTATTTTTTAAAAGACAGGCAATAGTCATTGGACCTACTCCTCCTGGTACTGGTGTTATAGCTTTTACTTTATCTTTAACTTGGTCAAAATCAACATCTCCTACTATTTTATCTGCAACCTTATTTATACCAACATCAATAATTATAGAGTCCTTTTTTACCCAGTCCCCCTTAACTAAATTTGCAACACCAACTGCTGCAACTAAAATATCAGCTTTCTGACATTCTGCTTTTAAGTCTTTAGTTTTGGAGTGAACTATCGAAACCGTGCAATCTTCTTTAAGGAGAAGTTGCGCCATAGGCTTTCCATTTAGGTTGGACCTTCCAATTATGACTGCATGTTTACCTATTAAATTTTTTTCTACTTTTTTAATTAATAATAAACATCCCAAAGGCGTGCAGGGAACTATAGCTTTGTATCCTGCTGAAAGATTTCCGACATTAATTGGATGAAATCCGTCTACATCTTTTGAGGGTTTAATTGCATTTATAATTTTTTCTTTGCTAATATGAACTGGCAAAGGTAATTGAACAAGAATTCCAGAAACATTATCGTTATTATTAAGTTCTTCAATTTTTTCTAAAATTTCTGACTCTTTCACTTCTTTTGAGTATTCAATAACTTCTGAGGTGATTCCAACTTCTTTAGAGTTTTTTTCTTTATTTTTTACATAAATTTGGCTTGGTGCAAAATCACCAATTAAAATAACAGACAGCCAAGGAGATTTATTATTTCTTTTTTTTATTTCTAAAATTTCTTTTTTAATTTCTTCTCTTAATAGTGCTGCTTCTTTTTTCCCGTCAATAATCATATTAAAATACCAATGGTCTTAAATAAAGCTGCATACATAGCTTAATGAACCATAGACCTAGAAGAAGTACTACTGGTGCAATATCAATTTGGCCTAAATTTGGAATATAGTTTTTTATTTTGTCTAGAATTGGATTGGTAGCTCTATGTGTAAAATCTAATATTGAGTAAACTAACCTACTTTGAGTATTTAGAATATTAAAAGCTACTAACCAACTTAAAATTACATGAATTATTACTATCCATTCATAAATACGGATAATTTGAAATACTAATAAATAAATTGCTTTCATTGCTTTTCAACATAAATAGATGTGCTTGGGAAAGCAAAAGAAGCTTTGTTTTTTTCAACAATATTTTTTATCTCTAAAGCAAGAGTATCTTTAACGTTCATCCACTCTTGGTATTGTTTGGTTTTAGTAAAACATATTAATTTTATATCTATGGAGCTAGCAGCAAATTGATCAATCTTAACAGATAAGATTGCGTTATCATTTATAGCAAAATCTTTGTTGCTTCTTATGTAGCTTTCTATTTGGTCTTTAATATTTTTTAGTTGTTCACCTGTTGTGCGGTACTCGACTCCAATTATCCAATTAATTCTTCTATTTGTAATTTGTGAATTATTAATTACGGCTTTTTCCGCAAACTGAAAATTTGGGATTGTAGCTAAAGATTTATCAAATCTTCTTACTACGGTTGACCTAAAGCCAATACCTTCAACCGTTCCTTCGATTACTCCATCTACAAATATCCAATCACCAACCTGAAACCTTCTTTCAACTAATACTAATATTCCCGAAATTAAATTTTTAAATAAATCTTGTGCCCCTAACGCAACAGCAACACCAAATAAACCTAGTCCAGCAATAATTGGACCAATTTTTATTCCCCAAAGTTCTAGTACAGCAGCAGCTCCTAGTATTAAGATTAAAACTTTTATAGCTTTAATGATCCAATTAATTAAATCTCTAGAGAGTAAGCTCCCAACAGATTTAATTATAACTGAAAATGGACCAATGATTTGATGAAAAGACCAAAAAATTAAAATTGTTATTAGTGATCTATTAATTATGTCAACTATGTTGCTTTCAACAGTTAAAAAACTTGTCGAGACAAAAAATCCAAGAACAATTGGAAAGAACTTTGCTGGGCCTTCCATAGAAAAAACTAAAGAATTATCAAACTTGTTAGTTGTTTTTAGAACATATTTTTCCAACCTCTTAACAACAAATTTAGCAAGTATTCCTCTTAGGAAAAGAAAAAAAAGAAAAATTACTAAAGCAATAATTATTTCAGAAATGTTTATTCCTGAAACTCCATTTTTCCAAACTTCTAAAAATAAATCTTTAAATTTTTCTAATACACTCATTAATATAGGTCTTTCAATTTTAATATTTCATCGCCAGGATTAAAAATTTCTATTTTTTCCCATCCTTGAGACTTAAAAATGTCCGCTACTTTTTTACTTATACACATAACAGTTGATTGTGTCACTAATGGGTTTAACCCATAATTTTTCACTATAGCTATAAAACTTTCAGCACTTCTAGCTGAATAAATATAAATAAAATTGGGTGGAAAATTTTCTATTAATTTTTTGTTTTCGTTGTTTAAGTCGCTGATAATTTCAGAAGAGTAATTTATAATTTTTTTTATTTTTAGACCCTCATTCTTTAATTCCAAATCTAGATCATAAGAAATATTATCACCGCAAAAGTAAGCAAGATTTGCATTTTTATTAACTTTGTCTGAAACCATTATTAGATTCTTTAAGGCATTTACTGTTCCTCCAGCCGATGATGTGTTTATAAAACCTGACTGCCGTGCAATTTTTTCTGTGATCGAACCGACACAAAAACAATGAATACTTTTATTTACACTAGTTAGCTTAAGATTTCTAACTGCATTTGCACTCGTAAAAATAAAAGCATCAAAATTATCTGGATTTACCAATTCTGTTTTCATAGTAGAAATTTTTAAAGTTGGCAAATGAATAATCTTATGGCCGTAAGCAAAAAGTTTTTCCATTAAATCTTCGGCGTCCAATAGTGGTCTTGTAATTAATATATTCATTTTTTTTTAAAATTTTTTCCAGCTTTTTTTAAAAGCTCCATTCCAACTATTACTCCTATGTCTGCTCCATCTTCTCTTCCTCCTTTTGTTTTGTAAGTATAATTTTGTTTCCCGCTATCAGAAAAAAGTTGTGCTGATAAAGTAAGTTCATTTTTTTGTATTATTGCTAAGCCACCAACTGCAGTATCACAATCTCCACCTAATGTTTTTAAAAGGCTGCGTTCTGCTAATGCACATTGCTTTGTTTCTTCGTTATTAATTTTTTTTAAAATTTTAATAATATTTATTTCATCCTTTCGGCACTGGGCAGCAATAATACCTTGCCCAACTGCAGGCAACATTTCTTCAACAGAAAAAATATATTTTATGTTTTCTTCTAATTTCAAAGTTTTAATTCCTGCCAGCGCAAGAACAATTCCATCATACAAACCATCTTTTAGTTTTTGAATTCTAGTATCAATATTTCCTCTAATATTTTTAACTAAAATATTTTTATTAATTAATCTTAATTGAAGATCTCTTCTTCTGGAACTTGAGCCCATAATCCCATTTTTTAATTCTTTAAGATTTAAATGCTTAAGACTGACAAATACATCTCTAGGATCGTTTCTTTCAATATAGGCTGCTATGTTCAAAGATGGTATTTCTTCTGAAGCCATATCTTTTAAAGAATGGACTGCTATGTCTATTTTTTTTGTTATGAGGCTTTCTTCTATTTCTTTACAAAACAAATTTTTTCCACCAATTTCAGACAATTTTTTGTCATGAAATATATCTCCTGATGTTTTTATGCTTTGAATCTCAATTTCATCATTGGATAAGCCAGACTCTGACTCTAGAATCAGTCTTTTTACTTTATCTGCATACGCTAAAGAAAGTTTACTGCCACGAGCACCAATTATAATTTTTTTCATTATTAATTTATATTTTATTTTATACTATTCTTATATTGTGTTTGTAATTTAATGAAAAAAAATATTATATTTCTAGGAATTGAAACCAGCTGTGATGAAACAGCAGCCGCTGTAATTCAAGAGAACATGGATGGTTCTGCAAAAATATTATCAAATATTGTGTCTAGTCAGATTAAGGAACATGAGGAATTTGGTGGTGTTGTCCCTGAATTAGCTGCTAGATCTCATATAGAAAATGTAGATTTTATTATCAGCAAAGCATTGGAAGACAGTAAACTAAGTATTGATGAGATAAATGGTATAGCAGCGACGGCTGGTCCCGGTTTAATGGTTTGCCTAACCGTCGGACTTAATATTGGAAAATCAATTGCCGCATTTGCTGATAAACCTTTTATAGCAGTTAATCACCTTGAAGGTCATGCTTTAAGTCCTGGTTTAGAAAATAAAATAGAGTTTCCATATTTGCTTTTATTAATTTCTGGAGGTCATTCACAATATCTCATAGTAAAAGATATTAATGAGTATGAACAACTCGGCACAACAATTGATGATGCTTTAGGTGAGGCATTTGATAAAACAGCAAAAATGTTAGATCTTGGATACCCAGGTGGCCCAAATATTGAAAAGTTTTCAAAACTTGGCGACAAAAACTTTTATAAATTACCAGAGCCGATCATTAATCGAGCTGGGTGTAATTTGTCTTTTGCGGGCTTGAAGACTGCTGTTTTAAGAGAATCTAAAAATATTAATGGGGATCTTCAGCTTAAGTATAATCTTGCTGCTTCTTTTCAGCACACAGTAAATAAAATCTTAATAAAAAAAACTAAAGAAGCAATGAAGCAATTTAGAAACAAAACCTCGTTAAAAGAAAAAATACCTTTTGTTGTTGCCGGAGGTGTTGCTGCCAACCAGTCTATAAGAGAAAATTTAACTCAGGTTTGCAAAGAAATGAGTTTTACTCCACTATTTCCTAATTTGAAATTTTGTGGTGATAACGCAGCAATGATTGCGTGGGCAGGTATAAAAAGATACAAAAAAAAATTAACTAATAAATTAGATTTTGCCGCTAAATCAAGATGGCCATTGGATCCGTCTGCTAAATATTTAAAAGGTCCTGGATTAAAACTTTAACTTAATCATTGTCAAAAATGAGTTTTACGATAAAAATTCTGTAAATATGCATAATCGTGGAGAGTTAATGCAAGAATCTAAGAATCTATTGTGTTACGGTTTTCTCATAAAACGGAGTGATTCGTTTTTTTATAAAAAAAAAAAAAGAGGGAGTACTTATGAAAATATTAACTGGATTAAGCGCAACGTTTGATAGCTTAACTAAAGTAATAATATCATTACTTGGTTTAGGTATCGTAGTTAGTCTATTAGGTGGAAATGTTCCATTTGTAGGTGACATTGCATCTAACATTACTGGGCTAGTTCAAGCTTTAGGTGATGCAGGTATTGTAGGATTAGTAGCTGCAATTATCATTTTAGGCTTTTACAAATAACCTAAAATTAATAATTATCACCTTAGATTTTTTACAGTCTAAGGTGATGAGTAACTAAAGAAAGAATTATGATAAATTGGATTAATAAAATAAAATTTTATTTAAATAAATTTTTAGAAGTTGGAGTTCTTTTGTTGGCAGTTTCAGTTATTGCTGAAATTATATTTGGACCAGATGTTGCTTTTTTTGGATCTCAAGTAACAAAAAATCTAATCGCCTTAATTAATACTCTTGGAGATCAAGGCGTGGCGGCTTTAATAATTGTTTTTGCTGTTATATTTACTTACCGGAAATTACTTAAATAATTTATAAAATTTACAACTCATACATACTTATTCAATTTATAAGTGTGTATGAAAAAAACCTACCCAATTAATTAGCTTTAGATTGATATATATATATTTTAAATAATTTGTTAAATTTTAAAATAATTAAATAAGGATTTAATTGAGCAATTTAGTATTTAGCTTTAAGAGTAAAAAAATTAAAAAGATTAAAAACTCTAAATATATATTAGGAGGTAAAGGCGCCAATTTAGCTAAAATGGACGAACTTGGTCTTCCAGTCCCTCCTGGTTTTATAATTTCAACCGAAGTATGTGACCTTTTTTATAAAAATAAAAAAAAATTAAATAAACAAGTTTTAAAAAATATTCAGCTAGAGTTAAAAAGTATTGAAAAATTAACAAATAAAAAATTTGGTGATTTGAAGAATCCTCTGCTGGTTTCTGTACGTTCTGGTGCTAGAATTTCTATGCCTGGTATGATGGATACTATTCTTAATCTTGGGCTGAATGATCAAACAGTAAAAGCTTTGGCAAAAAAAACTTTGAACAAAAAATTTGCTAAAGATAGCTACAGAAGGTTTATCCAAATGTATAGTAACGTGGTTCTTAACATCGAAGGTTATTTATTCGAAGGAATGATTGATAACCAAAAATTAAACAAAGGGGTTTTGTTGGATACTGAACTTGAAGAAAGTGACTGGGATGAATTAATAAATAGATTTAAAGAATTGGTTAAGAAAAAGACTGGGAAGAACTTTCCACAAAAAGTTCAAGAACAGCTTTGTGGTGCAATCAGTGCAGTATTCTTATCATGGGAAAGCCAACGAGCAAAAACTTATAGAAAATTAAATCAAATTCCTGATCATTGGGGTACAGCTGTAAATGTACAATCTATGGTTTTTGGAAATATGGGTACAGACTGTTCAACCGGTGTTGTCTTTACCAGAAATCCTTCAACTGGAGAGAATATTTTTTTTGGCGAATATCTAATTAACGCTCAAGGAGAGGACGTTGTTGCGGGAACAAGAACTCCACAGCACATAACAGTGGAAGGCAAAATATCTGCTGGTTCAAAAGAAAAATCCATGGAGGAAACAATGCCAAAAGTTTTTCAAAGTTTAAAAAAAACTTTGTTCAAATTAGAAAAATATTACAAAGATATGCAAGATGTTGAGTTTACAGTTGAAAATAAAAAATTATGGATTTTACAAACAAGATCTGGAAAAAGAACTGCCGAAGCTGGAATTAAGATAGCAGTTGATATGGTTAAAGAAAAATTAATTTCAAAAAAAGAAGCAGTTTTAAGAATTGATCCTAATACTTTAGATACTTTACTACACCCAACATTAAATAAAAAAGTAGAAAAGAAAATTATAGCTAAGGGCTTACCTGCTTCACCTGGTGCTGCATCTGGAAAAGTAGTTTTTACAGCTGAAGAAGCTGAACGACTTAATGGAATGATGCAAAATACTATTTTGGTCAGAGTAGAAACTTCTCCTGAAGATATTCATGGTATGCATGCAGCAAAAGGTGTTTTAACTGCAAGAGGTGGGATGACGAGTCATGCTGCAGTAGTGGCTAGAGGTATGGGTAGACCTTGCGTCTCTGGCTCAACCGAAATTATAATTGATTATGATTCAAATAGTTTTAAATCAGGAGAAACTATTATTAAAGAAGGTGATATAATTACTATTGATGGAGCGACTGGTGAAGTGATGCTTGGTACTGTTCCAACTGTACAGCCAAAAATTTCAGGTTATTTTTCAACCATTATGAGCTGGGCGAATGAATTCAGAAAGTTAAAAATAAGAACGAATGCAGAAACAGAGAAAGATTCTAAAGTTGCAAGAGATTTTGGAGCTGAAGGAATTGGTCTTTGTAGAACTGAACATATGTTTTTTGATCAAGAAAGAATTTTGTCGGTGAGAGAAATGATATTGTCTAAGTCTAAAGAAGATAGAAATAAAGCTCTAGCAAAACTTTTGCCTCATCAAAAAAATGATTTTAAATCTATTTTTAAAGTTATGCGGGGATTACCTGTTACAATCAGACTCCTTGATCCGCCGCTACATGAATTTTTACCAAAAACGGAGAGAGAGATTGAAGACGTTGCAAATGCGACTCATCTAAACTTAAAAGAAGTTAAAAGTAGAATAGAAGAGTTACATGAACAAAACCCAATGTTAGGACACAGAGGGTGTCGCCTTGGTATTTCCTTTCCAGAAATTTATGAGATGCAGTGTGAAGCTATATTTGAGGCCCTTATTGAGTGTAAAAAAGAAAAAATAAAATCTGTTACAGCTGAAATTATGGTTCCACTAATTTCTACTGACACGGAACTAAAAATATTGAGAATGCTTGTTGAGCGTATTGCTAATAAGATTCAAAAAAAATATAAAGCTAAAATTGAATATATTGTTGGTACTATGATTGAGCTGCCACGTGCCGCGCTTCAAGCAAAAGAAATTTCAAAATATGCTGATTTTTTTAGCTTTGGGACAAATGATTTAACTCAAACAACATTTGGCATTAGTAGAGATGATTCAAGTAAATTTTTAAATGATTATTTAAACAACAAAATATTTGAAATTGATCCTTTTGTTAGTCTTGATCAAAATGGTGTTGGAGAATTAATTAAAATTGCGTCAACAAGGGGAAAGCAGATTAATAAAAAAATTAAACTTGGTATTTGTGGTGAACATGGTGGTGATCCTAAAAGTATTGAATTTTGTTCAAAGATTGGTCTTGACTATGTCTCTTGTTCACCGTTTAGAGTGCCTGTTGCAATATTAGCTGCTGCACAGGCAGAGTTAAAAAAATAATTATGAAAATAGTTACTCTATTACCAAGTGCAACTGAAATAGTTGCTTTTTTAGGTCAAAAAAAATTTATTATAGGAAGATCTCATGAGTGCGATTTTCCTGGAGATTTGTCTAAAATTATAAAACTTACTGAACCTAAAATTAATGTTGAAGGTACCAGTAGTGAAATTCACGAACAAATAGAAGTGATTTTAGAAAAATCTTTGTCAGTTTATAAAGTTCATGTAGATGAGTTGAAGAAGTTAAACCCAGACTTTATTGTCACTCAATCTCATTGTGAGGTTTGTGCAGTAAGTTTTTCAGAGGTAGAAAATATTACTAAAAAACATCTGGGAAAAAATACTAAAATAATTTCTTTGCAGCCTAACAAACTACAAGAAGTCTTTGACGATATAAAACGAGTAGCTAAAAGCTTAAACGTTGATAATGATCATAACAATCAATTAATACGTAATTTAGAAATTAGATTAGAGAATATTAAAAATAAAACACAAAAATTAAAAAAACCTAAAATTTTATGCGTAGAATGGATAGACCCATTAATGGCTGCTGGAAATTGGATGCCGGAAATGACTAAAATAGCGGGAGGCGAAGATATCTTGGGGAAAATTGGCGTAGACTCACATTGGATAAAATTTGAAGATATACAAAAGCAAGATCCTGAATTCATAGTTTTTATACCTTGTGGATTCAACCTAAGTAAAACAAACGATGAGGTAAAAAAATTACTTAACAGAAATAATGCTTGGAAAGAATTAAAAGCTTTTAAAAATAAAAATTTATATGTAACAGATGGCAATCAATATTTTAATAGACCCGGGCCAAGATTAATTGATTCTGTAGAAATTTTGGCTGAAATATTTCATTCTGATACATTTAATTTTGGTCACAAAAACAAAGGGTGGGTAAATTTTTTTGATGAAAAATAGCTTTAATATGCAATATAAACAAAAGATAAATAAATAGATACAATACTGGTTTCATTAACCAATATTGCATCTAATTGTTTCTCCAATGTTTATGCGACCCATCTAAATTCATAGTTTCATAATGTGCTATTTTATTAAAACACACGCTATACAAAGTGTTATACATTTTAATAATTTAGTAAAATTATATGGAAAAACTAAACCCCTTTAAGCTACTTTTTAATAGATTTTATCATTTTTTCTTTATTGAAAGATTTACTAAATCATTAAAATTTACTTTTCCTAAAAACATTTATAGATGGGACTTGATACAACATATAATTAATAAATATAAATTGACCAACTATTTAGAAATAGGATGTGATAAAGATCAATCTTTTGCAAAAATTGTGATCAAAAATAAAGTTGGTGTAGACCCCGTTAGTGGGGGGACAATTCGAGACACTAGTGATAATTTTTTTAAACAAAACAAAGAAACTTTTGATATAATTTTTATCGATGGCCTCCATCATTATGAACAGGTAATTAAAGACGTGAATAATTCATTAAATATACTTAGAGATAATGGATATATTTTAATACACGACTGCCTGCCAAGAAGAATTTCACACCAAGCAATTCCTAGATACAGAGGATCTTGGAATGGGGATGTGTGGAAAGCAATAGTTGAACTTAGAACAAAAAACGATTTAGAAGTAGATACATGTGAAATAGATTTTGGAGTTGGAATAATTAAAAAAAAAATTAACTCTAATCCTTTAAAAATTCAAATTGACAATTTTAAAAAGTTAAAATTTAGTGACTATTATTATAATAATAAAGAATATATGAACATCATTTCTTATAAGAGAGCTTTAGAGATTATATAATGACAAATAATGGCATTAAAAATAAATTATTTCGTTTGAGTTATGTTAGTATGATATCACAAAATAAAAAATGAATACTCAATATATAAATAGAATCATAAGAGCCTCTAAGCTAGATATTAATCTTTACGAAGAAGTAGAAGCCGATAAATCGGCAACAGTTCAAGCGGCTGGAGTTGTGGTGCTTTCGAGTTTAGCAGCAGGAGTGGGAGCTCTGTCACTTGGAACATCTAATTTTTTAATGGCGCCTTTGTTATCATTGGCTAGTTGGTTTATTTGGGCTTACTTAGTTTATTTAATTGGCGTAAAAATTTTTCCAGAATCTACAACCGAAGCTGATCATGGTCAGTTGTTAAGAACAATTGGTTTTTCTAGTGCGCCAGGACTTCTTCGGGTTTTTGGTATTATTCCTAATTTGACAAGCATAGTCTTTATTACTTCATCGATATGGATGCTAGTGGCGATGGTTATTGCTGTAAGACAAGCCTTAGATTATAAAAGCACCTGGCGAGCAGTTGGGGTAGTTGTGACTGCTTTTTTAGTTCAATCTATTATTTTGGCTATGATATTGAAGCTATTTTAATAACTTTGAATATGTGCGAAATACACCAATTGAAAGACTAATTATAACTACTATTTAATTGATATGACAGATTTTTTTAACAAAACAGACTTATCAAGAAATGATGCAGAAAAAATTATTTCTGAAACACTAAACAATTGTGATGATGGTGAGCTTTATTTAGAAAATTCAAAGAGTGAAACTATTGTGTTGGACGATGGTAAAATTAAAAATTCTACTTATAATTCTGATTTAGGTTATGGCTTAAGAGCCGTAACAGGTGAAGTTGTTGCTTACTCTCATTCAAATGAAATTTCAAAAAATTCATTAAAACAATCAGCTGAAAATTTAAGCTCAACTTTAAAATCGAAGAAAGGTATTTATAATCATGAGATACCCAAAACAAATGGACAATTTTATAAAAATATTAATCCTATAGAAGAAAAATCACTTCAATCAAAATTAGAACTTTTAAAAGAAGTTAATAATTATACGAGAGCAAAAAGTGGAATTGTTCAGCAAGTAACTGCGAGTTTTTCTGGAGAACATAAATCTATAGAAATAATTAGATCAGGTGGTGAAGTGCTGACAGATGTTAGACCTTTAATTCGTTTTAATGTTTCTGTAATGCTCGAAAAAAATGGCAAAAAAGAAACTGGGGTTTACGGTATTGGTGGCAGACAGTCTTACGATGAATATCTTAAAGATGATAATTGGAAAAAAGTATGTGATGAGGCATTTAGAATTGCCTCGGTGAATTTAGATAGTAAGCCCGCCCCCGCAGGAGAAATGAAAGTAGTTTTAGGACCAGGATGGCCTGCAATACTAATTCATGAAGCTATAGGTCATGGTCTAGAAGGAGATTTTAATAGGAAAAAAACATCTGCGTTTCATAATTTAATGGGTCAGAGAGTTGCAAGTAAAGGAGTTACAATTGTTGACGATGGAACCTTGCACAATAAAAGAGGTAGCTTAACAATTGATGATGAAGGAACCCCCACAGAGAAAACTGTCTTAATTGAAAATGGTATATTAAAAAACTTTATGCAAGATCGTTTAAATGCAAGATTAATGAATACTAGATCTACAGGAAGTGGAAGAAGGGAAAGCTACAAACATGTGGTCCTTCCTAGAATGAGAAATACAATGATGTTAAATGGAAGATACTCTCAAGAAGAAATGATTAAATCAGTTGATAAAGGGATATTTGCAGTAAGTTTTGGAGGTGGTCAGGTAGATATTACTTCTGGAAAGTTTGTATTTAATTGCACTGAAGCTTATGAAATTATAAATGGCAAAATAGGTGCTCCTATCAAAGGGGCAACATTAATTGGTGATGGCCCATCAATCCTAAAAGAAGTTTCGTTAGTTGGAAATAACATGATGCTTGATCCTGGTATTGGAACTTGTGGTAAAGCCGGACAGGGCGTGCCGGTTGGAGTGGCCCAGCCCTCAATCTTGATCGATAAAATGACTGTTGGTGGAACTCAATTATAGACCATATGGTTAAAGATCAAGATTATTTAAAAAAAACAGCATCTTTTTGCATAGATTTAGCAAAAAAATTAGGTGCAACAGATGTGACAGCAGCAGTGGGGCACTCAATTTCTGAAACAGTTAATTTTAGAAATAGAAAACTAGATGAGTCTGACAGATCAGATAGTTTAAAGGTTGGTTTAACAACTTATATAGGTAAGAAAAAATCTAGTATTTCATCATCAAATCTAACAGAGAATAACATTAAAACCCTAATAGAGAGATGTATTGAAACAACAAAAATTACACCTGAGGATGAATTTAATTCTCTACCAGATAAAGATTTGCTAGCAACAAAAATTAAAGATTTAAATTTATATGATGATGATCACATTAAGAATGATGAAAAAATTGAATACTTAAAAGAAGTTGAGGAAGTTGCTCTGGAAAAGAAAGAAATTATAAATACAGAAACTAGTTTTTCAGAGTCTAAATCAAATTTTATATTAGCAAACAGTGATGGCTTTTTAAATGGGTATAAGTCATCATCTTTCTCGGCATCTTGTGTTGCTGTTGCAAAAAATGCTAATAATAAAATGGAGAGAGATTATGAATTTACGAGCACCTGCCACTTACATGATATGTTTAAACCAAATAAAATTGGATCATTGGCAGCTAAAAAGACAATTCAAAAATTAAATCCTCAAAAAATACAAAGTGAAAAAATAAGTATTATTTTTGATAGAAGAATTTCAAAAGGAATGTTAAGTGTCTTAGCAAGCGCAATATCAGCCTCTTCTATAGCAAGAGGAACTTCATTTTTAAAAGATAAAATAAATAAAGAAATATTTTCAACCTCAATAAATATTTATGACAAGCCTGATATAGTTAAAGGATTAGGTTCAAGGAATTTTGATAATGAGGGAGTTAAAACCAAGGAATTAAAATTAGTAGATCAGGGTGTTTTAAAGAATTATCTGGTTGATACTTATTATGGAAAAAGATTGAACCTAAAATCAAATGGTAGAAGCGGCGGAACAAGTAATTTATATTTTGAAAAAGGATCTACCTCATACAAAAATCTTTTAAAGTTAAATCAAAGAACATTATATATTACTGAAACAATCGGTCATGGAACTAACTTGGTCACTGGAGATTATTCTGTAGGTGCAACAGGGTTTATGTTGGAAAATGGAGTGTTTAAATACCCTGTGAGTGAGATTACTATAGCTGGAAATTTTAATGATATGTTTAAAAATATAACTTTAGCAGATGATCTTGAATTTAAATATTCTACGAATGCTCCAACGATGTTAATAGAAGGTATGGTGGTTGCGGGAAAATGAAAGTATGAATTTAGATAAGTCGCATAAACATTGGAGAAACAATTAGATGCAGTACTGGTTATTAAAACCAACGCTCCTTATACTTCGATAGACCCCTACCGACTTCAGCTGCTAATTAAAATGATATTGAAGAATGGTAATGTATTGTGTAGTTATTGATTTCTTATAAGTGGATAGACTTTAGGGCTTAAGTATTTATAGTTAGTAATCATAATTAGAATTAATGTTGCAAGTCCAATGCCAATTGTTACTTGCAAAAATATTACTAAATCAAATTTCCAGGTGATTTGAAAAATATTTTCAATGATAAATTGAGAACCAATTACTGCAAAAAATAGAGCTATTAGAATAATTGAGGTAAATATAATAAAAAATTCAATAATTGAAGAAAGCACAACTTCACTCTTAGAAAAGCCTAGAATTTTGAATATTAAGTTTTGAAATTCTTTAATTTTTCCCTGAACTATAATTGCGCTTGATATGACAATTAAACCAATGACTATAGTTATTGCTGATATAACAGTTACAGCAATAAACACTTTGTTTAATAGATCGGTTACTTTTTCCAAGTAATCTGTAATTTTTATAATAGAAAGACTAGGCATTTTATCCAGCAAAGCAATTTCGTTAAAATTTTCTAAACTTTTAAACTTTGCAGTGGCCAAATACTCGTGAGGTATATTTTTTGCAAATGAAGGGTTTAATAACATTGCAAAGTTAATAGTAAAATCTCTATAGTCTACTAATCTAAAGTTTACAATCTCTCCTTCAATTTCACGACCATAGATATTTAAAGTAAAAATATCACCAATTTTAATATTAAGATCTTTAGCAACTTTGCTATCAAGCGAAATTTGAAGTTTATCAGGCCTGCTTAAATCCCACCACTTGCCTTCTACAATCGGATTATCTTTTAAAACTTTATCAGCCCAAGAAGACCTTCTGTCATTTCTAGTCGCCCAGCTGCTACCATTACTTGAATCGATATAAGTATTCGGGTCTATTCCATTAATTTTTACAATACCTGTTGAGACCATCGGTACAATTTCAAGATTAGCTTCTTTATCCATATCAAAAATTAAATCTTCAAATATTTGCCTTTCATCACTTTGAATACCAATGAAAAAATAATCAGGGGCAAGCTTTGGTATTGACTTTACAATTTCTCTTTTAAAATTTGAGCCAACAAAAGCTAAAGTTAATAATAATGTGACCCCTAAACCTAAAGACATAATAGTTATAGGTGTAATACTTTTAGTTTGAGTAATATTTTTAACAGATACTTTAATTGAAATATTTGGATGTTCTTTTAGCCCTTTAAACAGTTTAATAATCAAGTTTGATAGCAAATAGAAGACCAATAGACAAATAAAGAAAGCCCCAAAATAACCCAAGCTATAAATGGGTCGAGCAGAACCAATAGTAAATAAAGAAATTAAAATCGATAATAAAAATAGACTTAAAATGATTGACTGTTTTGAATAATAAAATTGAAGGTTTTGAAAAACATTTCTAAACAAGTTTGATGCCTTAACCTGATCAATTGCATTAATGGTTGGTATAGAAAATATGATTAATACTAATAAACCTACTGAAAAAACTTTAAAATAATTTAGAATAGAAAAACTACCTTCAATATTTAATCCGAGTCCAGCTGATAAATAAACATCTACAATGGGGACTAGAAAAAAACTAAAAGAGTAGGCTGCCGTAGAAATTAAGAATAATAGAATGAGTAATTGCAGATAGTAGACTGTTTTAATATCTCTTGAATAAAAGCCTAAAGACTTCTTAACTGCTATAGACATATTGTTCTGATTAATAAATGAAAGTAAGGTGTTAGCAATCCCAATTCCGGCAATTAACATTGCACTAATTGATACAAGGGACAAAAATTGAGAGAAATTATCAATTATTCTCTTTAGAGGTCCGTCAGATTTCTCATGATATTTAAGTCTAACTTTTTTTTCATCTTTAAATAATTGCTCAATCCTTTTGGATGAGGTTTTTGGATTATCTCCTTCATTAAACCTTACTTTGTATTCATAGTTTAAAAAGCTACCTAGGTTGTTAAGTTTTAATAATTCTAATGTTTGTTTTCCAGCTAAGGCAAAATCACCAAATACAAAAGCGCCCCCAATATCAGGTACAGATTTTACAATACCAATTACAGTAAAGAGTTTGTCTTGAACTTTAATTTTATCATTTAATTTTAAATTAAGATTTTTGAAAATATTTTCATTAACAAGGATTGTATTTTCTGTAGTTTGTAATTCTTCAAATACGCCACTTGGCTCATAACCCACTTTGCCAAACAAAGGATAATTTTCATCTACTGTTTTAATTCTAGAAAATATTGATTTATTTTCAATCTTATCGGTAGTTGAGATCATAGTGCTAAACTCAACCATTTGAGAAACTGTAGCAAATTCTTTAACTTGATTAATTAATTTTAAGTTACCAATATTACGGTTGTAATCAATTTCAATGTCACCACCCAAAAGTGCTCTTGAGTTATTATTTAATTCATTGTTTAAACTTTCTTCTATTGTGAAAATTGAACTTAGAATAAACAAACTAATAAATAGTGTTAAAATAATACTGGAAATTTTTTTATAATTTCTACTTAAATCTCTTAAAGCATATATCAAAGTTAACTTGTAATCTGAAAGCTTAGACAATTTTTCCATCTTTTATTTTGATCTTCCTTTTTGCTTTATTCGCAAGTTTTGGGTCATGAGTGACCATAATTAAAGATGATTTTTCTTCCTTAATATATTTGAATAAAATATCTGCAATCATTTTTGAATTTTCACTGTCTAAATTTCCAGTAGGTTCATCTGCTAATATAAGTTTAGGTTTCAAGGCTATAGCTCTTGCAATTGCTACACGCTGCTGTTCACCACCTGAAAGTTGGCTTGGTAAATTATTAAACCTATTTTTAAGTCCAAATCTATCGAGTAATTCTTTTGCTCTGTTATAGGGGTTTTTTAAATTATTTAATTCTAATGTTAGGGCAACATTTTCAACAGCAGTATAATTTGGAATAAGATAGAAAGATTGAAAAACAATACCAATATTTTTTCTTCTAATCTTAGATACCTCATCTTCACTCATTTTTGATATTTCTTGATCTTCAAAAAATATCTTACCAGAAGTTGCCTTCTCCAGTCCTCCGGCAAGCATAATTAAGCTTGTTTTTCCAGAACCACTTTCTCCAACTATTGAGATAGACTCATTTTTTTTAGTTTCAATATTAATATTTTTTAACACTTTGATAATTTCATTGCCAGTTTGATATTTAAGATTAACGTTTTTTAGCTTAAGAAGATCATTCATGATTAAAAGATTTATTATTAAAGTTGTTGCCTTTTGTCTAGTAAGCATAAACGTCAATGCCATAGAAAATATAATCTTATTTGGTGATAGCTTAATGGCAGGATATGGTCTTCCGCAGGAAAAACATTTATCCATAGTTCTTCAAAATAAGCTTGTTAATAACGGTTATAATATAAAGATTATCAATGGCAGTGTTTCCGGCAGCACATCTGCTGGCGGGTTAAACCGTGTTGAATGGTCTCTATCCGAACCAAATATTGATTTAATGATTTTAGGATTAGGTGCTAATGACATGTTAAGAGGAATAAGCCCAACTGAGACTAAAAAAAATTTAGAAAAAATTATTCAAACATTAAAACAAAAAAATATAGATGTAATTTTAGCTGGCATGATCGCTCCAACAACTCATGGCTTTAATTATAAAAAAAAGTTTGATAACATTTATCCAAGCTTAGCTAAAAAATATAATTTAGATTTAATACCCTTTTTATTAGAAGGAGTGGTTTTAAAACCTGAACTCAATCAAGATGATGGTATACACCCAAATGCAAAGGGAACTCTAATTATAAGTGACAGACTTGAAAAAGGTATCATTAGTTTCATAAAAAAATAGTATATTGTTAAGAAATGTTTTTAAAAAACCAAGAAAAATGAAAATATTAAAAATTATTATGACAGCCTGTAAGGAAAACAATTAGATGCATTACTGGTTATTAAAACCAACACTCCTCATACTTCGATAAACCCCTACCGACTTCAACCAGCTTTTACTTTATTTTTCTATTTAGAAAGACCATCTAGTAAAGATTATTAGCATTCAATGTGTGGTACGTGGCGTAGTACGGGTTTATTAAAATTTAACCCAAAGCTTTATTAAAGCCAGGTTCAAAATCTACTGCAACACCTTTTACATCACATGATCTAAGGAAATAGTACAAAGTAACGCCACCTTTAATTTTATTAGGCAATGTAATTTCTGTGGTTAGGTTGTTTTCAGTATCAATACTAATTCTCTTTAATGCGCTGATATCATCATTTAAATACAAAAGATAAAACACTCTAAAATTTTTTACGCCCATTGTTTGATCTAAAATTTGAGCACCTTCTTCAATTTTATCTATCCCAATATTGTCAAATTTTTTTAAAGCTTCTTGTAAGGTATATAAATATTCATATTCTCTATAAGGATTATTTTTATAGTAAACACCATCGGTTCTTACGGAAAAAGTAGAAACTGGGACACCAGATAACAAAGCAGATTCCTCGTCTTGATCTTCCAAAGTTTCATAGTATGTATGACCGCTCTCAATTTGAACTGCTGCAGCTACAGGTTTGCAAGAATAAGTTTTTTCGTTAGCAAAAAGATTTAAGGGTAATAAAAAAATTAAAATAACTTTCAAAATAAATTTCATTTACAATGAATAGATAATCTTTAAGTCAGAAAAGTAAAAAAAATGTGTTTAAAGAAAGAAATCTTAAAATAATTTACAACCCATAAATAAAATCAAATTTCTTAAAAGAAACAATATTAGAACTAAATTACAACATGACTTAATTTTAAAAGCTAATAATGTTCAAACGTTTATTAATTTTTTTTGTTGTTCATCTATTGGTCATTACATTAGTTATAAATACTTACTCTGAAGCTAGCGAAAGTCCGTGGGATGTAAGATCAATGAGTAACGGGCAAACTATTTTAGTTTTGAAGACTGGAAATGTTACTTATGGTGACACACTGATGCTTGTTCTTAAAAACAACAATGGTAAATGTAACCACATACAAGAGTCATTTAATTTTTATACAACTACTAAAAATACTGAAGTTAAAGCAATAGAAGGCAAAAATATTCCTATTAATTTTAATGAGCAAGAACTATATGCAAAAGCCTTATATGTTTTTCCTTTTTTGTTGGGTCATAGAGTGATGTTTTCGATGGGTTCATACAAGATTAATGAGTATTTAGATTATATGTTAAAACATAAGACTTACGCTGTCACCATCGTGGATAAGAATCTTTCAACAAGAGTAATACAGCCCCATTTAATTAAAAATTTTAAAGCTTCAGATTATTTTGATGTTCCTAATAATAGTTGGGATTTAAAAGGATTAGAAGAAGCGATCAGAAAAGCACAAAAATTATGTTTGGAATATAAAGAAAGCAAAATTTCATGAAAAAAACTTACTCCTTACAATATCCAGTTATTAATAGCGTTAAACCCAAACCTATTAAAGAATTTAATATTATAAGTTCATTGATGAAAATGATAAAAAAACTTATCATATAAATTATGTCAAAATCCTATTGGTTAATGAAATCAGAACCCAATGTTTGGTCGATAGATCAACAAAGAAAAGCTGGCGTTAAAGGAGCTAGCTGGGATGGTGTGAGGAATTACCAGGCTGCCAACAATTTAAAGAAGATGAAAAAAGGTGATCTTTGTTTCTTTTATCACTCTAATATAGGCAAGGAAATTGTTGGTATTATAGAAATTGTCAAAACCGCATTTTTGGATGTAACAGATAACCAGAATAGATTTGTAGCGGTCCAAGTAAAATTTAGAGAGAAATTAAAAAAACCTGTATCCCTTGATTTAATTAAAAAAACTAAAGGTATTAGCCACTTACCGCTTATCAAACAAAGCAGATTATCGGTGATGCCAATAGATTTTAAAAGCTGGAAAATAATCTATAAGATGAGTAGAATTTAATATAAATTCTTTGGAGAAAAAATGGCTAAAAAAAAAACAAAATCTAAAAAAAAGTCTAGGCTTATTAAAAAATCAAAGAAAAAAATAACAAAAAATAAATCTAAATCAACAAAAAACAATATTACCGGAGATGAAGAACTGATTATAAAAGTTCCTAAGCATTGGGCTAAAAAAGCTCATGCCAATAAGAATAGTTATCAAAAAAAATATAACCATTCTGTTAAGAAAAATGAAGACTTTTGGAGAAAAGAAGGAAAGAGAATAACTTGGATAAAATCTTATAAAAAAATTAAAGATGTTAAGTACAGTAAAACAGATGTTAAAATTAAATGGTTTTATGATGGAAAATTAAATGCGTCTGCAAACTGCATTGATAGGCACTTAAAGAAGTACGGGAAAAAAACTGCAATTATTTGGGTTGGTGATGACCCGTCTAAATCCAAAGAAATTAGTTACCGTGAATTACATAAGAATGTTTGTAAGACAGCTAATGCTTTAAAAAGTGTGGGTATAAAAAAAGGAGATAAAGTCACTATTTATCTAACTATGATACCTGAGCTTGCTTATACTATGCTAGCATGCGCAAGAATCGGTGCTGTCCATTCGATTATTTTTGGTGGTTTTTCTCCAGACTCTATTTCAACAAGAATTAATGACTGTGAGTCTAATTATCTTATTACTGCTGATGAAGGAGTAAGAGGAGGAAAAATTATTCCACTTAAAAAAATTGCTGATGAAGCACTTGAAAGTTGTCCTGATGTTAAAAAATGTATTGTCGTAAAACATACTGGCGGTGAAACACCGTGGCATCCTGAAAGAGATGTTTCTTATGAAAGATTAATGGCCTATGCTTCTGTAAAGTGTGAACCAGAAGTAATGGAAGCTGAAGATCCTCTTTTTATACTTTATACCTCTGGATCAACAGGAAAACCAAAAGGTGTTCTACATACAACAGGTGGCTACATGGTTTATGCCTCAATGACACACCAATATATTTTTGATTACAAACCTAAAGATGTCTACTGGTGTACGGCAGATATTGGTTGGGTTACGGGACATAGTTACATAATTTACGGACCTCTATCTAATGCGGCAACAACCATAATGTTTGAGGGCACACCAAATTATCCTGACAGCTCAAGGTGGTGGCAAATTATAGATAAATATAAGGTAAATACTTTTTATACCGCACCAACAGCAATAAGATCATTAATGAGGGAGGGGGATGCTCCTGTTAAATTATCAAGCAGAAAATCTTTAAAACTATTAGGAACAGTTGGAGAGCCCATAAATCCTGAAGCATGGATGTGGTATTACAAAACTATAGGAGATTCTAGATGCCCCATCGTAGATACATGGTGGCAAACAGAAACAGGTGGAATTTTAATCGCGCCGCAGCCTGGAGCGATAGACTTAAAACCAGGCTCAGTATCAAAACCTTTTTATGGAATCAAACCTGAACTATTGGACGAAAAAGGTAAAGTTATTAAAGGAGAAGGCAAAGGCAAACTTTGTTTAGCATCTTCTTGGCCCGGGCAAATGAGAACTGTTTATGGAGATCATCAAAGATTTATCGATACTTATTTTTCTCAATTTGATGGTAAATATTTTACAGGTGATGGTTGTCGAAGAGACAAGGATGGATATTATTGGATTACAGGTAGAGTAGACGATGTAATAATTGTTTCAGGGCATAATCTGGGAACTGCTGAAATTGAAAGTGCTTTTGTTGCCCATCCTAAAGTTGCTGAAGCCGCTGTAGTTGGTTTCCCCCATGATATTAAAGGTAATGCTCTATATTGTTATGTTACTTTAAAAATGAATGAACAGCCAAGTGGAGATTTAGAGAGAGAACTTAAGCTTTGGGTTAGAAAACAGATCGGACCTATTGCTACACCAGATATTATTCAGTTTGCTCCAGGCTTACCTAAAACAAGATCTGGTAAAATTATGAGAAGAATTCTAAGAAAAATTGCTGCTAATGAACATAATGAGCTAGGTGATACATCGACACTGGCTGATCCAAGTGTTGTTAGTTCACTAGTCGAAAACAGAAAAAATAAAGATTAATCAAAAGAAAGATTTTTAGTCAGTTCTTTAAATTCATTTTCAACAATATTCCATTTTAATTTTATAGAATTCAAAACAATTTCTTTGTCAAAAACTTTTAAGTTTTCCGCGATAGGTGACCATTTTAAAAGAGACAAGCCACTATTTTTAAATGGACTATCTTGATGATACTTTTTCCATTCAATTTCTTTTAATCTTTCATTAAATTTTAATTTTGTATCCTCAAAAAGCGCCACATCTAAACCATTGTCTTTTTCTTTTTCTATAATATCTATAAAAATTTCTAGAGCATCATTTTGTCTTAAAGATTTTTTATCAATTAAATATGAAAAAACATAAAAAGTACAATCAGTTAAAGCAGCCATATATATATTCCACTTAGCTATGTTTATAGATTTTAAAAAAACTTCATCTTCGAACATCATGGCATATCTTGACCCTATTCTCGTTTTTATATATCCATAAAGTGTAGTCTGGGTAACATGCGCGGACCTCTCTTGAATAAAATTTTTTAAATCTTCTTTTGAATTTATTCTTCTAAACTTATTTGTAATTTTTTTTATAGGAAAAACGTAATCCCTTACATCTACAAGGGTATTTATTATATTTTTTAAATTCAATTTCACGTTGTATTCAATAATCGTTAATTTATATAGCTTTGTAGCATCTCATTTTGTTTTTGGCAGGGTTTTTTCTCTTTTAATTGTTATCCATATAGGTATGATCTTAACATTAGTATTACGTATTAGGAAAAAAAGTAAAAAAAGGGGAAAATATGTCAAATAAAGACGCACATTGGGCGAAAACTAGAAGTCATATGTTTGTAACATTGGCTCTTTGGTTCTTCTTCTCAATAGTAATTTTTATGTTTGGTTCAGAAATGAACACAATGTCTTTTCTCGGATACCCATTAGCATATTACATGACAGCGCAAGGATCGCTTCTTGCATTTGTGATAATATTATTTTGGTGTACCGGTAAACAAGAAGATATTGATGAAGAGTTCGGTTACGCAGAAAGGGAGGAAGATTAATGTTTAAAGGTGGATTTATACAAAACCTTCCAAAAATATACGGCCTCTACACTGGAGGTTTCGCAGTTTTCATTTTATTGATGGCTGTTGCGGAATCAGCGGGAGTATCAGCTAAAAACATCGGAGTGATGTTTGTAGTTTTTACTGTTGGTATTTACGCCTTTATTGGTTATTTATCAAGAACCGTCCAAGTTGATGCTTATTATGTTGCTGGAAGACAAGTGCCAACCGTGTTTAACGGAATGGCGACTGCAGCTGACTGGATGTCAGGTGCGTCATTTGTAGCCTTAGCGGGTGGAGTATACTTTGGAGGCTATACGTATATGGCTTTCTTGGTTGGTTGGACTGGTGGTTATGTGCTAGTTGCAACTTTATTGGCTCCATACCTAAGAAAATTTGGTTGTTATACAGTTCCTGATTTTATCGGAACACGATACGGTGGTAATCTCGTAAGAGCTTGCTCTGTTTTCGTGCTTTTTATAGCTTCATTTACTTATGTAACTGCGCAAATTAATGCTACGGGAACAATTGCTTCAAGAGCGCTAGGTATTCCATTCGAACTAGGTGTTTGGATTGGTTTAATTAGTATCTTAATCTGTTCAATGTTAGGTGGAATGAGAGCCGTAACATGGACACAGGTTGCACAATATATCGTATTAATCGTTGCTTACCTGCTACCAGTTTTCTGGATTAGTAGTAAAGTTGGTGGAGGAGTATTCCCTCACTTAATGTTAGGTGATGAGGTTGCAAGATTAGGTGAACTTGAACAACAATTTGGACTAGTTAAAAACAGTGCCGCAGACATAAAAGCAGCAGGAGTACCAGGAGGATTAAAGTATATCTCTGGACCTCACTCTGCAGTGCCTGATGGTGGAATGGCTGTATGGAAATACTTATCGTTAGCGATTTGTATGATGGTCGGAACTGCATCGTTACCTCATATTCTTATGAGATACTTTACAACTCCTTCTGTTAAGTCAGCAAGAAGATCGGTAGCTTGGTCGCTATTCTTTATATTCTTGCTTTACTCTTCAGCGCCTATGTTGGCGACTTTGTCTAAGCTGTCTTTAATGGATCCGAATCTAGCCACAGGAATTATCGGTAAATCAATTGCCGATGTCCAAGCTATAGAATGGGTACAAAGATGGTCAGAAGTTAAACAAGTGTTCATCGCAGACTTTAATGGTGATGGCATACTTCAGTTAAACGAGTTCTTTATGAGAGGTGACGTTGTAGTATTAGCTACTCCAGAAGTAGCGGGACTACCGTTTGTAATCTCAGGACTTGTGTTTGCTGGTGGTATGGCTGCTGCCATGTCGACTGCAGATGGATTAGTACTTGCGATATCAAATGCTTTATCACATGATATTTATTACAAAATCATTGATCCAAAAGCTGATACAGCAAAAAGACTAATCGTTGCTCGTGTACTTCTAGTATTAATCGGTGCCGCAGGTGCTTATATAGCTTCGTTTAGGCTTACAAGTATCTTAGGTTCGGTTGCCTGGGCATTTGACTTTGCAATGTCAGGTTTATTCTTCCCACTTGTACTTGGTGTATGGTGGAAAAGAGCTACTAGAGAAGGCGCGATCGCTGGAATATTAGCAGGAATATCTTCGGGACTAGTGTACTTACTGTATGTTTATCCTAAGTTCTCTGTTGCTATCTGGGGAGTTGCTCACGACCCTTGGTTAGGTATAGATCATTTAAGATTTGGAATGATCGGTGCTCCAATTTGTTTAGTAACAATGGTTGTAGTTAGTTTAATGACTAAAGAACCAGATGCTGCTACTCAAAAAATGGTTGATGACTGTAGAGTACCTACAGGCAAAGCTGTTCTGGGTAAACAACACTAGTAATAAAAACTAAAAAATTAAAGGGGCGAGTATATCGCCCCTTTTTTTTACCTAAATAACGATACTTTAGATTTATGATACCTACTTGGATAATTGTTCTTGACTACATACTTGGTATGATTATGTGGACTTTAATTGGTCGAGCTTTTATGAATATTTTTCAAAGAGAAGACTCTACCTTTTTTTTCATGAGGGTTTTTGTAAAATATACAAACCCAATAATAAAATTATTCAAATTCATTACACCCAGCTTTTTATTTGGTGGTTTTATTGCTCTTTATGTAGCTTGGTTTTTTTATTTATTTAGATTCTATGCAATGCCATATTTGCTTGGATATGATGTATGGGGAATGCTTGCATTTCCATTGGAAAGTGATTTTTCTAAACAATTATACCGTTTATTTTATTAACAAAGTATCTTTTTGACATCATTAAAGTTTAAAATATATAAGTAGTAATGACTTCATCAATTAAAATATCACCGTCTATTCTTTCTGCTAATTTTAGTAAATTAGGTGAAGAAATTATAGCTCTTGAGAAAGCAGGTGCTGACTACATTCATATAGATGTAATGGATGGACATTTTGTTCCTAACATTACTATTGGGCCAGAGGTTATTAAACGATTAAGACCAATTACGAAACTTACATTCGATGTTCATTTAATGATTTCACCAGTTAATAATTTTATTAAAGATTTTGCTGATGCTGGTGCTGATATTATTACTTTTCATCCTGAAGCAACAGAAAATATTTCTGAAACCATTAAATTGATAAAAAAATTAGGAAAAAAGGTTGGTGTTTCATTAAAACCAAAATCTCAAATAAACTTAATTGAAAATTATTTAAATGAGATAGATTTGATATTAATTATGAGTGTAGAACCAGGTTTTGGAGGACAAAAATTTATGCCTGAAGTTTTAGATAAAATGAAAAAATTAAGAACTTTAGTCGATGAAAAAAAGCTTAATATTGATATTGAAATTGATGGTGGTATTAACTTTGACAACAGCAAAAAAGCAAAAGAATTTGGGGCTAATATTTTAGTATCTGGTTCTACAGTTTTTAAAGAAAATAAAGGTAATCTAAAAAAAAATATTCAATTGCTAAGATCCAATTAATGTTTAACTTTAGGGCCGTTTATTTTTACTTATTAGCAGTAAAAATTCTCTTGCTTCGTTTTTTAAAAAAAATTTATTTTTCAACAAATTATTACAACAAATTATTAAAAACAAAATTACCTGAACAGTTATATTTCTACCCAAATCCTTATCTCCTTTCTTCTTTTGTAAATCAAAAAATATTTACCTTTAAGCTTTCAAAAGTGAATATTGATACATTTTGGACTGATTTTGAATCTGTAAGGGAAGAAGAAAATCTTAATAGTTTCTTTTGGCTGAACCTAATCAATCGAAAAAACGATGGTGAAGATATTCGGCAAATCATTAATATTTGGATAAAAAATAATATTAAATATAAAAATAAAAATTGGAGTAATTTACAAATTAGTAAGAGAGTTTTAGCGTGGATTCTTAATGCAGATATTATATTGAATAATGCTGATAGAATATTCAAAGAAAGTTTTTTTAATTCAATTATTATTCAGGTTAACCATCTAAAAAAAAATTTAAATGATGAAAATGATCCTTCTAAAAAAATAGAAATTATCTCTACTATAATAATATCAGGTCTTGTTTTTAAAGAGTATAATTCTAATTTTGAGAAAGGAATTAAAGCCTTAAAGCATGTCGTCGAAAACTTTTTTGATAACAAAGGTTGTCCTGTTAATAGAAATTTTTATGATTTGGTTCAGTGTTCTAAATTTCTTATTCTTACTAAAGAGTGTTGTAAAGACGCACAGGAATATATACCTGATTTTTTAGATGATATTGTTGATAAATTAGTCGACTGTTTATTTTCACTTCAAACTCCTACGAATAAAAATCCATTGTTTAATGGTGCTAGCGAATTTAAAATAGACCATTATTTAGAATATCTTATAGGCCTAGAGTATAAATCTAAAAACACAATAAATAATATTGGTCACATTTATATTGCTAAGGGTAAAAAAAATTTACTTTTTTTAGATACAGGTTCTCCTCCAGAAAAAAAATACTCTAAAAATTATCAATCAGGTCCTCTATCCTTTGAATACTTTATTGATAATCATAAAATTATAACTAATTGTGGTTTTGGTAGCAAAATTTCAAAGAAGGCAGAATTAATAAGTAGGCTTACATCTGCACAGTCAACTTTATGTCTTAATGACTCTTCTGTAGTAAAATTTGAAAGAAATAATGTAATTAACGAGGCCTTTGGTACTTCAATAACAACTTCGTTTAAGGTCTCTAAATTAATTATTAATGATGAAAAAAATTTCCTAATGCTTTCAGCAAAACATGATGCTTATGAAAATAACTTTAATTACTCGCACCAACGAATGATTAAAATTGATAAAAAAAATAGTAATTTATTTGGGGAGGATAAATTGATTTCTATTAATAAAGATAAAAAATTACTAAACATGTATAGTATTAGATTTCATCTTTATCCTGGCGTCAGTGCAGTTCAAACTAGAGGGAAAAATTCTATTTTAATCCAAATTGAGAAAAATAAGTCGTTAGTATTTACTAGTACTGCAGATAATTTGAACTTAGAAAAAAGTATATTTTTAGGCAGAAATCAAATAATTAATAATTTTTGTATAACTATTTCAGGATCTTTAAATAATAGTGAAGATAAAAATATTATGTGGGAACTAAAAAGAAATAACTAATGATTAAACAAAAAATTAAAACAGCTTTGATCTCTATAGCAGACAAAACTGACCTGTCAAAAGTTCTAAAAACACTAAAAAATTATAATGTTAAGATTATAAGCTCTGGTGGAACTTATAAATCCATAAAACAGCTAGGCTATGATTGTACTGAAGTATCAACTTACACTGGCTTCAAAGAAATGCTCGATGGCCGCATAAAAACTTTACATCCAAAAATTCACGCAGGTATTCTTCACGACCGATCAAATAGAAAACACTCGAAAGAAATGAATAAAAAAAAATTTCCTTCTATTGATTTAATTATAGTTAATTTTTATCCCTTCCAAAAAATTGTAACTAACTCAAAGAGTGATACAGAAATTATCGAAAATATTGATATTGGTGGACCAACTATGGTCAGATCTGCAGCAAAAAACTATAAAAATGTTTTAATTATTACAAACAAAAATGATTACTCAGATTTAATTGAAGAGATTGAAAAAAATAAAGGAAATACAACATTGAATTTTAGAAAATATATGTCAAGCAAGGCTTTTGGTTTAACTGCTTATTATGATGCTATGATAGCTAATTGGTTCAATGAAAAACTTAATATTAAGTTTCCTGAAAGAAAAACAATTTTTGGAAGAAGATTTAAACAGTTAAGATATGGTGAAAACCCACATCAAAAAAGTTCTATTTATATCAATAATTATAATGACAAAGAATTGGGCTTAAATCAGCTAGCTGGAAAAGATCTTAGCTACAATAATTATAACGATATGTTTGCATCTCTAGAAATTTTATCGTCTTTAAAAAAATATTCGGCAACCGTAGTGGTTAAACATGCTAATCCATGTGGTGTATCTGTTAATAAATTACCACTGGTTTCTTTTAAAAATGCCTATGCTTGTGACCCTATAAGTGCTTTTGGCGGTGTTATAGCCTGTAATTTTAAAATTAATAAAATTATTGCTGAAGAAATAAATAAAAAATTTTTAGAAGTTATTTTAGCTAGGGGATTTGAAAAAGATGCACTTAATATTTTAAGTAAGAAAAAGAATCTAAGAATTATTGATATTTCAAAATATAAACAAAAAAATCAAACAATATTAAAAGCATTCGATAGTTCTTTTTTGGTTCAAGAAAAAGATAACTTAATTTTTAACAAGAAAGATTTAAAATTTGTGACAAAAAATAAACCAACACTAAAAGAAATAAAAGAAATAGAATTTGCTTTTAATATTTCAAAGTATGTTAAATCAAATGCAATAGTCTTAACGAATAATTTTTCAACAATTGGTATCGGAGCTGGACAACCAAGTCGTCTGGATAGTTGTAAAATTGCAGTGCAAAAAGCAAAAGAGTTTCAACCCAGTAAAATTAAAAACTCTATTGCTGCGTCAGACGCCTTTTTTCCCTTTGCTGACGGTATAAAATCTCTTTTAGCTGTTGGAATAAAAATTATTGTTCAACCTGGAGGATCAATAAGAGATCAAGAAGTTATAAATGCAGCAAATAAAGTAAATGCAAAAATGGTGTTTACAAATATTAGACACTTTAATCACTAACTATAATTGGTCAATTTTTGCAGCTAAAATGAAATCACTTTCGGCTAATCCCTTAATAGTATGTGTAAAAATTTTGACTTTAGCATAACCCCAACCAAAATAGATATCGGGATGGTGCCCTTCTTGTTCGGCTATAGAACCAACTTTATTTATAAATTCTTGACTTTCAGTAAAATTTTTAAATTTAAAATTTTTTTCTAAGTAATAGTTTTTATCGTCATTTTTTTTTACATTCCAACCATCTACTTTTTTTAAGTATTTATGAATTTCACTCGTCTCGAAAGGCAGTGTATTACCATCACAAGCAATGCATTTTTTTTTATGTAATTTTTCCATGATTAAATGGAGCGGGCAAAGGGATTCGAACCCTCGACCTTCTCGTTGGCAACGAGACGCTCTACCACTGAGCTATGCCCGCCTGGCATTTTCTTTTAGCAACTTAACCGCACAGCACGAAGAAAGCAAGATGAGTTGTTTACTTGTTTTATTTTCTTTTTAGCAATGGAAAAGCTAAAATAAAAAAAGTTAAAGCTATTGGTCTTGTAAAAAACATTAACCAGTTTCCATCAAAAATTACGAGAGATTGTCTTAATGTGCCTTCGACTAATTCACCTAAAATTAAACCTATTATTACTAGAACAACTGAAAATCCATATCTTTTCATGTAAAAACTAGCAAGCCAGGTCTTGGCTTAACAATTTCTAAAAAATTTAATAAAGATTTTAATATTATTAGTTAAATTTACTATATGGTTTATATAATTTTTCTAATATAATTTTTCTAATATAATTTTTAATAACTATGAAAATAAAACTACCTAAAAGAATTCCAATTTTTCCTCTAAGTGGTGTTATTTTCTTTCCTAAAACTAATCTTCCTTTAAATATCTTTGAACCGAGATATTTAGCATTAGTCGATGACTGTACAAAGTCAGATAAATATATGGGACTAATCCAGTCAAAAAATATTAGTACGGATGTGTATTCTGTTGGATGTCTTGGAAAAATTACAGAGTATAAGAAAACTAAAAATGGAATAATCCTAGTAAATTTAGTAGGCGTTAGTCGTTTTGAAATAAAATCAGAACTAAATAATGATAAAAAATATCGAGAATTTGAGGTTTCTTATGAAAAATTTCAAGAAGATTTAGATCAAAAAAAAGAACAGTTAATAGAAAAGGATAAACTTAACAAACTGTCAGAAAAAACTAAGATTTTTTTCAAAAAAAGTGGTCTCCTACTTAACTGGAAAGAATTTGAAAAATTAGATGCAGACCAAAGAATAAATACTTTAGCAATGATAGCTCCTATTTCAAATGAAGAAAAGCAAACAGTTCTAGAAACAGTTAGTATTGAATCAAAAATTAAAATATTTTCTGAAATAATAGAATTTTATTTATATGAAACTTCAGCTAACAACTTAACAGTACAATAATTAATTTACTATACCTGTGTCAGATATTATCTGACTAATTTTTTTGATAAGTTTTTGATTCCCTATATTATTAAGTATTGTTTTTTTTATTGGAAAAAAATATTTATTATTTTTAAAAAAAATATTTGTGAGGTCTATACCTAGCCCCAGAATTGTATTTTCTGGCTTTCTAGCTTGAGAAAAATTTTTTAATAAAAAACTACTTTTTAATGAAAGTCCAAGTTTTAAAGTTTTATGCATAAGATCGCTTAATTTCTTTATATCTCTTAAAACTAAATTAAATCCTTGGCCAGCCATAGGATGGACTGCGTGTAAACCATCACCCAATATAAGAACATTTTTTTTAAAATAGTTTGTTTCTAAATTTAGGTTGATTGGAAATGATTGAATGTTATCTATATTTTTAATTTTAAAATTTTTTAAAATTTGTTTAATTTTTTTTTCTAAAATATTTTTAAAAAATTTATTATTTTTTTGAAAAAATATATTACTAACACTCCAAACTATCGAAAATTCTTTTTTATTAAAAGGTAAAATTGCGAGTGGCCCCTCTTTTAAAAAAAATTGACTTACTTTACTAATTTTAGTTTGATGTTTAACAATAGCCGTTACAGCCACTTCTTTATAATTTTTTTCTATAGATCTCCCATATGTTACTTTCGTGTATAATTTTGAACGGCTACCTATACAAAGAATTATTAAATCATATAAAAATTTCTTTTTTTTTAATAATATACAACCATTGGTGCAATCAATATCTGTAATGTCTTTTTTTATTAATTTAATATTTTTCTTTTTCTGAATTTCTTTGTTTAGTTGTTTTTTTAATTCTTTATTTTTAAAAATATACATGAGGTTTTTTTTTTGTTCTTTAAAGTTTAAAAAATTATTAATTATATTTTTATCTTCATAAAATAATTCGATCTCATTGCATGGCCAAAAAATATTTAAATTTTTAATATTAAATATTTTTTTTACATACTGATAACTGCTTTCTGATACAGCTGTAGTCCGGTTGTCATTTTTTGGAGTTTTTAAATTACTCCCTGTATATAAATCAATTTTAATGTTTTCTTTACTTAAAACTACAGCTGCTGAAAGACCAGCTAAACCATCACCGATAATACAAATTTTTTGTTGATCCATATTTTAAAAATTTTATCAATTTAATAAAAATGATACAAAGTAGACTAAATGATTCGTTAAATGAATAATGATTTATAAAAAAATTACAGATTTTTTGAAGAAGCGAACCATTGAATTAGCTGGTTTAATCCTAATATTAACTGCCTTATTGTTAATAATAAGTTTTTTCTCATACTCACCAAACGACCCAACGTTTATTCATGGGTCAATAAATGTTCCTATTAATAATTTATTAGGCATATATGGAGGATTAGTTGCCGACTTTCTACTGCAGAGTTTTGGGTTAGTAGCTTTTGTAATTGTAGTTACAATTATAATTTGGGGCGTTAATCTGATTATAAATAAAAAGGTAAAAAAAATACTATTTAAAATATTTTATTTAATTTTATCACTAATTTTTACTTGTATTTTTGTTTACATATTATTTAACAATTCTTTTTGGTTAATAGATAATGGGAATTCAGGTTTTGTAGGAAATATTTTATATAACTTAATTTTAAATTTTTTACCAAATATAAATACTGATTATATTATTTTTCTTTGTATTGTTTTAAGCATAATTTTTTTTACTTTAGCTTCTGATGTTAATATAACAAAATTAATTATTCTAAAAAAATTACTTGGTATATTTAAAAAAAATAATAATTCCATTACACAACCAGGGATTAGTGAAGAACAAAATGTAAATTTAATAGAAAATAGTTTACCAACAAATATTCCTCAACAAACTTTTTCTTTTGAAAAAGTTAAGGAACCTTTTGATACAAACATAAATCACTCTGATTTCATAAATTATAAACTTCCTTCTGTAGATTTACTTGAAAGAAAACCTTCTAAGATTAACCTTTTAGATCATTCTAAGAATAGGCCGGAAGGAAAATTTATAGAAAAAATATTATTAGATTTTGGTATTGATGGCAAAATAACTAAAATCAATGACGGACCAGTTGTAAGTTTATATGAATTTGAACCTGCGCCTGGAGTAAAAGTATCTAAAATTATAAACTTATCAGATGACCTTGCTAGAAATACTAGCTCTACATCGGCAAGAGTTTCTATTATTCCTGGAAAAAACACTGTTGGTATTGAGATACCAAATGAATCAAGAGAGAGTGTTTATTTGAGAGAGATTATTTCTAATGAACGATTTCAAAAAAAAGAAATTAAACTTCCTATATCTTTAGGAAAAAGCATTTCAGGAATACCCATTGTAGGAGATTTAGCCTCTATGCCTCATTTACTAATAGCCGGCACAACGGGCTCTGGTAAATCAGTCTGTATTAATACTATTATAGTTTCACTTCTTTACAGATTAACTCCAGATTTATGTAAATTCATTTTAATTGACCCCAAGATGTTAGAACTTTCTGCTTATGAGGGTATTCCTCATTTATTAACTCCTGTTATTACAGACTCAAAAAAGGCTGCTTCAGCTTTAGGTTGGACGGTAAGGGAAATGAACAATAGATACAAATTGATGAGCAAAGAAGGTGTCAGAAATATTGATGGATATAACTCCAAACATAAACTTAAAATGCCATATATTGTAGTCGTTGTAGATGAGATGTCTGATTTAATGCTAGTAGCAGGTAAAGAAATTGAGAACTATATTCAAAAACTTTCACAGATGGCTAGAGCTGCAGGTATTCATATAATAATGGCAACGCAAAGACCTAGCGTGGATGTTATTACAGGTACAATTAAAGCAAATTTTCCTACTCGCATATCTTTTAGAGTTAGTTCAAAAATAGACAGCAGAACTATCTTGGGGGAACAAGGGTCTGAACAATTATTAGGCAACGGCGATATGTTGTTTATGTCTTCTGCTAATAGAATAGTACGTATACATGGCCCTTATGTTTCTGAAAAAGAAATTGAAAAAATTACAAATGTACTAAGAGCGCAAGGTGAGCCTCGTTATATTGATGAAATAACTGCAATGGATAGAGTTGATAGTGGTGAATCAGAACCTGGTAATGATGCTGATGAATTATACAACCAAGCATTAGAAATTATTAAATCTGAAGGGAAGGCATCAACAAGTTTTCTTCAGCGCAAATTGCAAATTGGTTATAATCGAGCTGCAAGAATTATAGACATGATGGAGGAAAAAGGAATTGTCAGCAAGGCAAATCATGTTGGTAAAAGAGAGGTTTTATAAATATTGTTTAATAAATTTTTTATATTTTTATTTATTTTTATTTACTCTTTCTCGAATCTCTATGGAGATGAAAGGCAATTAATCATTAATCGATTCATTGGTATTAATAATATTACTTTTGATTTTGAACAAATAACAAATAAAAAAAAAGAAATAGGAACTTGCATTCTCTCTTTTAATAATAAACTTAGCTGCGACTACCAAGATTCGATGCAAAAAAGAATTTTAATTAATGGTAAAACATTAGTCATTCAACAAAAAAGATATAACAAGATTAGTCTTTATCCAATCTCAAACTCCCCATTTATTAAAATTTTTAACAAAAATAATCTAATAAACTTAATCAGAAATTCAGATTATGAACTAAAAGATAGTATTGAGCTAACTTATGTTGGAAAAAATAAAGAAGAGATTATAATTTTTTTTAAAAAAAACACCTATGATCTTGTTGGGTGGAGTATGGTAGATCAACTTCAAAATAAAATTAATTTTTCTATAAAAATTAAACATGTAAATACTGAAATTGATCCTAAAATTTTTAAAATTCCCTTATTAATTAAAGAATAAAATCTATTTCCTCTTCTTTAAATATTTTTAACCCTTTGGATAGATAATTATTTAAGGCATGCTTGTGATCTAAACTGCAGGTGTGCACCCACAATCTTCCAATGTTCCGAGTGTGCATATTTTGAATAATATGTTTTAATAAAAGAGAACCTAGTTTCTTTCCTTGGTGTTCTTTTAAAATACCCATTTGTATTAACTCCATTTCATTTTTATCTTTATGAAACTCTTGTTCATAAAAACCTACTAGGTTATCATTTATTTTTAAAATACCTGTTTCTAAATATTTATTATTTACATACTTTTTCCATTCATTATCTGACCATAAAAGTCTATCTCTCCAAAAGTGATCTTTACCTACCTGACGATAAAAAAATTTATTTATATTAATATCTTTTTTTACCACCAAAGAAATTTGAATATTTTTTGGCAGTTTAGCTGGTTGATTTAGTATTTGATTTTTTTTTAATTCTAGAAAAAATCTTTGAACTTTGGGCATCTAATAAAGTTAAATAACTATTTTCCCAATGTCTTCGCCACCAAAAATATGGTAATGAAGATGAAAAACTTCTTGTCTACTATCTATACCAGTATTGCTTAGCACTCGATATCCATTTTCTTGGTGTGAAATTTTTAAGATTTTGACGACATGTATGATTGCTTTATTAAATTCTACTATTTCTTTATTTGAAGCATTTTTAACAAAATCATCTAAATCAACATATTCACCTTTTGGAATAACAAGTACATGTATTTTTTTTTGAGGATTAATGTCATGAAATGACAGAACATATTCATTTTCAAAAACTTTCTTACAAGGGATTTCTCCTCTAAGAATTTTAGCAAATATATTGTTCTTGTCGTAGTTCATTTACTTTTGTCTTTTTTTCAATTCTTCCATTACCTCTTCAATTTTAATATTATTTGACTCAAGGTAAACCATTAAATGATATATGACATCGGCAGCCTCATGTGTCTTGTTCGAATTTTCTTCTACAGCTTCGATTAGTTCTCCTATTTCTTCTTTTACTTTTGAAACGCTTAATTTTTTATCATTCAATAATTTATTAGTATAAGATTGATCTGGAGAAGAATTTTTTCTCTCTCTTATAGTTTTAACAAGCTGCTCTAAATTTTTAAACATTTTACAATCTTATAGGAACATTCTTGGATTTTAAATATTCTTTTGTTTCTTTGATGGTATATTCACCATAATGAAAAATAGATGCAGCTAAAACTGCACTTGCTCCTCCCTTTTTTATTGCATCGTATAAATGCTCTAAATTACCCGCTCCGCCAGAGGCAATTACTGGAATACTAATAGATTTTGTTACAATATTAAGAAGCTCTATATCGTAACCAGTTTTAGTTCCATCTTTATCCATGGAAGTAAGGAGAATTTCACCAGCTCCATTTGCTTCTGCTTTTTTAGAAAATTCAATTGCATCAATTCCAGTTTTTTTTCTACCTCCATGGGTAAATATTTCCCATTTTCCATCTGAAACTTTCTTTGCGTCTACAGCAACTACCATGCACTGGGTGCCAAATTTTTTTGATGCATCTTTAACAAAATTTATATCTTTAATTGCAGCGGTATTAATGGACACCTTGTCTGCTCCAGCTAATAGCAAATCTCTTATGTTGTCTATTGTTCTAATTCCTCCTCCAACAGTAAGGGGAACAAAACATTTTTCAGCAGTTTTATTAACTACGTCAATAATTGTGTTTCTATTTTCATTACTTGCGGTGATGTCAAGAAAGCAAATTTCATCTGCTCCACCTTTGTCGTAAATACTTGCCTGCTCAACAGGATCACCTGCATCTTTTAAATCCACAAAATTTATACCTTTAACAACTCTTCCATTTTTTACATCTAAACAAGGTATAACTCTATTTTTAAGCATCTAATTCCTTTGCGAGTTCTTCTAATTTTATATCACCATCGTATATAGCCTTACCAACTATTATACCTTCAATATTTTTATTACTAAGCTCTTTTGTTTTTATAATATCCTTGATTGAAGAAACCCCTCCCGAAATAATTACAGGACATTTAGATATCTCTGCGATCTTAATTGTTTCTGTAAAGTTAGGGCTAGCTTTGGTTCCGTCTCTATTAATATCGGTATAGATTAACCTAGTTATACCGAAGTCATTTACTTCTTTTAAAAAATCCAAAGTTTTAGTATTTAAATTTTCTTTCCAGCCAGCAACTTGAAGATTTCCATTTTTAGCATCTAACCCTAAAGCTATTTTATTTTTAAATTTAGCACAGGCTTCTTTTAGAAATTCTTTGTTTTTTATTGCAGCACTTCCTAAGATTACTTTTTCTACACCTGAGTCAACATACTTTTGTATGCTGTCTAAAGATCGAATACCTCCCCCAACTTCGATCTTTAAATCATATTTACCTACTATTTCTTGGATGACTTCAAGGTTGACTGTATTACCAGTTAAAGCACCATCTAAGTCAACAATATGTAAATTTTTAAAACCGTGATCTTTATATTTTCCTGCTTGGTCAATAGGTGTTATTTTATATTCAGTTTTATTTTCAAAGTCTCCTTTGATTAATCTCACACATTTTTTGTTTATAATATCTATTGCTGGAAATATTTTCATTAAACTTATAGCCTTAGAAAATTAGTTAAGATTTTTATCCCAGTGTTTTGACTTTTTTCTGGATGAAATTGTGATCCATAAATATTTTTAAACGAAACGGCAGCCACTATATCTTTGCCATAATTAGTTGTTATTGATACATATTTTTTATCCTCAGGTATAAATTCATAACTATGTATAAAATAAGCATGGTTACCGTTAATTACATCTTTGAAAACGCTAGAAACATTTTCTATTTTTAGCTCATTCCAACCCATGTGAGGAATTTTAAGTTTTGATGTTCCTAAAACTAATTTAATTACTTCACCTGGTATCCAATTTAATCCTTCTGTTTTTTCCACTTCATGGCCTGTGGTAGCAAACAATTGCATGCCTGCGCAAATTCCATAGATCGGCTTCTTTTTTGTTATAACACTTTCATTTAACTCTTCTTGTAAGCCTTTAATATTGTCAATGCCTTCTTTGCAGGCTTTGAAAGAACCTTGGCCAGGTAAAACTATTTTATCTGATTTCTTTACATCGTTAACGTCAGAACTGACTTTGATTGAATAATTTAAATTATTTTCAGAGTTTGCTTTTTCAATAGATTTAGCAATTGACCTTAAATTGCCAACACCATAATCAACAATGGTTAATAACATTAGTATTTAAAGTTTGCCTTTAGTTGAAGGCACAGAGTTTTTTATTCTTTTGTCAATTGTAAATGCATCTTTTAAAGATCTAGCCAAACCTTTAAAGCAAGATTCAATTTTGTGATGGCTATTTTCTCCATACACATTTTCTATGTGTAATGTAATCCCGGCTGATTGTGAAAAGGCTTGGAACCATTCCTTAAATAGTTCTGTGTCCATTTCACCTAGTTTTTCAACTTTTAATTCAACTTTCCAAATTAAGTATGGTCTATTAGAAACATCTATGGCAACACGTGTTAATGTCTCGTCCATTGGTATTAATGCATGAGCATATCTTTTTATTCCTTTGCGATTACCGGCTGCCTTGTTGATAGCTTCGCCAATAGCTATACCCGTGTCTTCGGTAGTATGGTGTAGGTCGATATGGGTATCACCTTTAGCTTTTACAGAAATATCCATTAGAGAATGTTTGGAAAGCTGTTCTAGCATATGGTTTAGAAAACCAATTCCAGTATCAATTTTATATTTACCTTTACCGTCAATATTAACTTCAACGGCAATACTCGTTTCTTTTGTTTTTCTGGAAATTTTTGCTTTTCTAATCATAAGTTAATAGTGAATTCGCTTAATGATATATAGAGAAATTTGGATTTTATCAATAAACACAGGTTGTCTATTGAAGATATGAATTTAATAGCCACATACAATGTATGAATACCAATGAAAAATGGCACGGTACTACAATTGTTCTACTTAGAAAAGATAATGAAACTGTGGTTGCGGGTGATGGTCAAGTTAGTCTTGGAAATACTGTATTAAAAAGCAATGCTAAAAAAGTTAGAAAGATTGAGAAACGTGGAGTAATAGCAGGTTTTGCCGGTTCAACTTCTGACGCACTGACTTTATTTGAAAGATTGGAGTCTAAACTTGAAAAACACGCTGGTAATCTTCCTAGAGCAGCTGTGGAACTTGCAAAAGATTGGAGAACCGATAAGTACCTGAGAAGACTCGAGGCTTTAATGGCTGTTGCCGATAAAGAAAATAGTTTTATTATTTCTGGGACGGGTGACGTTTTAGAACCGGAAGATAATATTATAGCAATAGGTTCAGGTGGTAATTATGCTCTAGCTGCAGCAAAAGTTTTAATCAAAAATGATCTTTCAGCAGAAGAGGTTGCCCGACAAGCTATAAAAATAGCTTCGGAAATCTGTGTTTTTACAAACAATAATATTACAATAGAAAAGGTTTAGAGATGACAGATACAACTAAAGTAACAAATCTAAATTTAGTTAAAGAAACCAAAAAAAAAGAAAGCTCTACAGTAAGTGCTTTGTCGCCAAGGGAAATTGTTTCTGAGCTTGATCGATATGTCATTGGTCAAACAAATGCAAAAAAAGCAGTTGCAGTTGCATTGCGGAATAGATGGAGAAGACAGGCTCTTGACGATCAAATGCGAGAAGAAGTTTTACCAAAAAATATTTTAATGATTGGTCCAACAGGAGTTGGCAAAACAGAAATTTCTAGAAGATTATCAAAATTAGCTGAGGCACCTTTTATTAAAGTTGAAGCAACAAGATTTACAGAGGTAGGGTATGTCGGGAGAGATGTTGAGCAAATTATTCGAGACTTGATTGAAATAGCTATAGCCTTAGAAAAAGAAAAAAAAAGAAAAGAAGTTTATGTTAAAGCTCAATTATTAGCTGAAGAAAAAGTTTTAGATGCTCTAGTAGGAAACAAAGCAAGTATCGCTACTAAAGAAAGTTTTAGGAAAAGACTTAGAAATGGAGATTTAGATAATAATGAAATAGAGATAGAAGTAAGTGAAAGCTCATCTAATATGCAGGGGTTTGAAATTCCAGGTATGTCAGGAGCCAATATTGGAATGATTAATGTCTCTGAAATGCTTGGAAAATCAATGGGTCAAAAAGCTAAGAAGAAGAAAATGAACGTAAAAGAGTCTCATGACATTTTGATTACACAAGAATCAGATAAGTTAATTGAACAAGATAAGATTGTAAGTGAAGCTAAGAAGGCAACAGAGGACAATGGTATAGTTTTTTTAGATGAAATTGATAAAATTTCTGCACGAGGTGATCGTACCGGTGGTGACGTATCTAGAGAAGGTGTACAAAGAGATTTACTGCCTTTAATAGAAGGAACAACAGTTAATACAAAACATGGGCCTATTAAAACAGACCACATCTTATTCATTGCATCAGGTGCTTTTCAACTAGCAAAGCCATCTGACTTACTGCCTGAACTTCAAGGACGTTTACCTATAAGAGTAGAGTTAAACGCCCTAACAGAGGACGATTTTAAAAGAATTTTAAAAGAACCAGACAACAGTTTAATTAAGCAATATGTTGCTTTATTAAAAACAGAGAATGTCCATTTAGAATTTACAGATGATGGTATTGACAATTTAGCAAAAGTAGCCGCGGAAGTGAATGCATCGGTAGAAAATATAGGTGCAAGAAGATTACATACTTTGTTAGAAAAAGTTTTAGATGACATAAGCTTTACGGCTTCAGACCGTTCAGGTGAAAAAATTATAATAAATAAAAAGTATATAGAAGAAAATCTTGGTGAGTTAACTAAAGACACCGATTTAAGTAAGTTTATACTATAATTTTTTTAATTTTATAATAATAGCACCCTCTCCGCCGTCTTTGATAGAAGCTTGCTCAATGCTAAAAATTTTATTCGATAAATCTTTTTGAGAACTAATATATTCTGGTACTGAAAATTTAAGTTTGCTTAACTGTTTAGAGACATATGCGTTTTGATCAGTATTTGAATGTAAACCTTTGCCTGTAATCAATAAAATTTCACTAAAATTTTTTTCTTGGCAATTAATTATCAATTCACTAACTTTTTGATTAGCTTCTAATAAAGTAAACCCGTGTAAATCAAAACGAAATCTATGATTTTTATTGAATGATTTTTTGTTTACTAATTCTTTATCAAAAATATCTTTTGGGTCTTTAAGATATTCTTCCCATTGAGCTTTATCTAGGTTTGAAAGATCTTCTTTTTTTTTCACTTACTAATAATTTCAGCTAAAAACCAATTTGGGTTTTTACTTAAAATACTTTTTGAAAATTTCCAAAAATCAGTGACTGTTTTAATTTTGTCAGGGTCACCCTCAATAATAGTTTCATTTTTATCTTTTTTTACTGATATTATTTCAGATACAATCTTAACAGTAGCTTCAAATTCATTGCTTGTTCTTTCAAATTTTTCAACGACGCACTCTTTGATGCCAACAAATGTAAGTTCAGATTTTATTTTTTCTTTATTTCTGTGATCAATTGCTTGCTCAAAATTAATGTATATTTCTTTTGTTAAGAGTTTTTTAAGTTTTTCTTTCTCAGCATTTGCAAAGGAGGTTATTATGCTTTCATATGCAATTTCTGCTCCTTTTAAGAATTCTTTTTTTTCGTTGTCTTCAAGAACATCTTTTAAAATAGGCTTGGTATTTGTTTCAGGCTTAAATTGACTATATTTTTTTTCATCAAATATGCTTGGACTTTTGCCCTCGTGACCTGTTTTTCTACCTAAAATACTTCGCAAGCGCAAAATTATAAACCCTGCGATCATCGCTAGTAAAATTATATCAATAAAACCAAAATTATTGCCCATTATTTGATAAATATACATTAATAATATAATTTTGTAAGAAGCAAATGAACACACTTTTATTAATCATTATTGGTATGCCAATTTTAGAAATTGGACTCATGATTAAAATTGGCCAACAAATTGGGGCCTTTAATACTATTTTAATAATTTTTTTTACAGCAATTGTTGGAATTTATTATGCAAAAATTGAAGGTATTAACACAATTAAGTCAGGGATGACAAATCTATATAAAAATAAAATCCCTTTTTATGAAATGCTTTCTGGAGCTTCTATCGCAATAGCGGCGATACTATTAATTTTACCTGGATTTATTTCTGATACAATTGGATTCTTGTTGCTTATTCCTTTTACAAGAAAAATAGTAATTAATTTTTGGTTAAAAAATAAATATCAAAGAAACACGAAAGATAATAAAGAAACTATAGAGGCTGAAATAATAGAAGAAGAAAAAGATAAAAATGAATTATAAAATAGTAGGTAAATATATTAAAGATTTACAATTTAAAATTCCTAATCCGAAAGTTTTTTTTTTATTAGAAAAAAATATTTCGAATTATAAAATAAATATAGATATTAATAGTCATAACTTTAAAGATAAAATAGTTGAGGTAACGGTTACTCTTTCTTTGGGTTCTCCTTCAGATGATATAGATAAAATTATTACTAAAATTATTTTTTCTGCGATCGTTGAAATTGATGGTGAACTTACAGACAAAAAATCTCTTGAGGAGATTATATTAATTAAAATACCCAATGAAATCTATCCAGAGATTAGGTCTTTGTTTATTTTATTGTTTGAAAAATCTGGCTTTAGTAAGATTAAAATTGATGAGAAAATTAATTTTAAAGAACTATATCTAAAGAGAACTACTCAATAATAATTTTTCTTTAATTCCTTCTTTAAAAAACTACCATGTAGTTTTGTTTCTTCCAGAGTTGGTTTAACCACAGTTTTACAATATTTTTTGTTTGTATCTTTTTTACTTTCTGCATTAATTTCTGAGCGTTCATTAGAGAACATAAACTTTGGCTCCCTGGCATCTAATAAATTGATATAAACATCCCTGAGTAATTCACAATCTAAAAGTGCATTATGTTTTGTTCTTTTTGATAGGTCTATTCCGAATCTTCTACAAAGTGCATCGAGGGAATTAGATGCACCAGGGAATTTCCCTCTTGCAATTTCTAAACTATCAATAACATTAGATTTCTTTATTTCATTCTTTCGTAGTAATTTTAATTCATAATTTAAAAAGCCAAGATCAAAAGGTGCGTTATGGATTATAATTTTTTTATCATTTACAAATTCAAGAAATTCATCTGCTACTTTATCAAAAGTCTCTTTGTCTTTTAAAAAATCATTTGAAAAACCGTGTACTTTAAAGGCTCCTTCGGGAACATCTCTTTGTGGATTTATTACCTTGTGAAAAATTCTATTCGTTGGAGTTAAATCATTAGTTTCTATACAGGCGATCTCGACTATTTTATGTCTATCATTAGGGGATAAGCCGGTTGTTTCTGTGTCTAAAAATATTTCATTCATCAAGTTTTATGATTTTTTTAACATTATTTTTTAGGACTGTTAATGAATAATTATTATTAATTATTAAATTACAAACCTTTTTTTTAAAAATAGACGGCAATTGCCTATTATTTAATAACTTAAATGTTTTTCTTTCACCGTTCCGTTTGAGATATCTTTTTAGGCGGGTACTTTTTTTTGCATCAACAAAAATTATTTTATCAAAGTATTTTGTAAGTTTATTCTCTATTAGCAAAGGTATCTCTAAGATTAAAATTTTATTTTTAATTTTTAAAAAATTAATCATTTTCTTTCTGACTAGTGGATGAATAATCGTTTCTAATGTTTTAAGTTTTTTTTTGTTTTCTTTTATAATTAGTTTTATTTGATTTTTAATTTTTTTTTTATTGGGTAACTTAAACTTTTTAAGCAATAGTGTGGTAAACTTTTTATTTTTATATAAATTTGAAACAATTTTATCTGCATTAAATAACGGATATTTCTTTTTAGCAATAATTTCTGCAACTGTAGATTTACCTGAGGCTATAGATCCTGTAATTCCTATAATAGTCATTTTAATTTAGCCACTATAGTTTTTATTAATTTTTCATTACTTTCTGGTTTGATTTCATTCCACAATAAAAAAGATTTTTGCCCTTGATATATAAACATCTCCAGTCCATTAAAAGTTTTTATGCCTTTTTTCTTGAACATTTTTATCATTGTTGTTTCATTGGGGTTATAAATAACATCATAATAAATTAGACTAGGTTTTATTCTATTAAACCCTTGTTCAAAATCCGCACCTCCTTTTAACCCAAGGCTTGTTGAATTAATAATGATGTCCATATTTCCTGTTTCGTTTTCAATATCCTTCCATTCAATAATCTCTATGGATCGAAATTTTTGCTTAATTTCTTCTGCTTTTTTAAGTGTTCTGTTGCTTATAAATACTTTTTTAATTTTTTTTCTTTTTAGTGCATAAATGATTGATGGTGTTACACCTCCAGCCCCAAGGATTAGAACCTTGTTTTTTTGCAAATTTTTATTATTTATTTTATTTATAAAACCCTGTTCTAAGCCATAAACATCGGTATTGTTTCCCACTATTTTTCCTTCTTCGTTTAAACTTATTGTGTTTACAGATTGTGTTTCTTTTGCATCACCAGCTAATAAGTCCAAAAAAGGTATTACGGCTTGCTTGTAAGGAACAGTAACGTTGATTCCTTGCAGCTCCCTGTTTCTAATTTTTTTAATAATCTGTTCAATTTCTTTTAACTCAATCTCTATAAGTGAATAATTCGCAGAAATTTTATATTTTTTATACCAAAAATTATGCAGTATCGGCGAAAGTGAGTGTGATAAAGGCTTGCCAATGATGCCAAATTTTTTATCTGTCATGAGGATATCTTAATATAATCTATTACTTGTTTAATGGGCAAGCCCATGATCGAGTCTCTATTGCCTATAATATTATCAAAAAGGTCTAGTCCGCCTGCTTCTATTTGATAAACACCGTAGGCTAAAAGTGTTTCTGTTTTAATTTTTTTTAAATAATTCTCTAATTGTTCGTTTGAAAGTTTTTTCATTTTTAATTCAGACTGATCTGTAAAATTCCAAACCATTGCACCATTTTTTGAAATGCAAACTGAAGTGATTAAGTAGTGTGTTGATCCATTGAGCTTTTTCAATATGACTAAGCTTTCTTCTCTTGTTTTTGGTTTATTGATTAGTTCATTATTTAAGCTTATAACGCTGTCAGCTCCGAGCACAAGCTGATCTTGATATTTTTGACTCACCTTTACAGACTTTAGCTCCGCAAGATTTTTTGAGATTAGTGTTGGATTTGCTCCAGCAGATAACAGTGAGTCTTTAACCTGGTCTTCATCAACATTTGATGGAACAGCAACGTAGTTTACATCATTATTTTCTAATATTTTTTTTCTAACACCACTTTTTGAAGCTAAAATTATTTTCATTTTCTTTTTTTTATATCAAAAATCTTAATAACTGAAGCGGCTGTTTCTTCCACAGATCTTCTTGTTACGTCAATAACTGGCCAATTATATTTTTTAAATAGTTTTTTAGAGATCTCAACTTCTTTTTCAATATAACTTAAATCTGAATAATTGGGTATATTATGATCTTTCATCACTTCTAATCTGTTAATTCTTATGTCGGAAAGACGCTTGGCTTCAACGCTTAATCCTATTACGCAGAAATTTTCTAATTTCTCTATAAGCACTCTAGGAATGATTTGATTTCCTACTAATGGGATGTTTAAAGTTTTGTATCCTCTGTTCGCTAGGTAAATTGATGTGGGTGTTTTACTTGTTCTGCTTACACCTAGTAAAACGATATCTGCTTCCTCAATATCTTCTACGCGCATTCCATCATCATGCGCCATAGTAAACTGTATAGCCTCAATTCTTTTGTAATACTCCTCGTCTAGAACATGTTGTGCGCTTGGTGTGTGGGTTGCTTTTTGGTTTAATAATTTTGAAAAAGATAATATTAAATTACCAAGAATACTAAAACATGGTATTTTTTTTTGGTGGCATTTGAGTGAAATGTATTTAGCCAATTTAGTTTCTACAATAGTATAAAGAATTATAGAATCTTTTTTTCCTGCGTTATCTTTAATAATTTTATCAATTTGATCTTCGGTCCTAACAAATACATATTCTTTTTTTTCACAGTTGAAGTTAAGAAATTGAGATTTTAACGCATCAAATATTCTGTCCAATGTTTCTCCTGTAGAATCTGAAATCAAGCTAATTTGGTATTTATGTCCCATGAGCAATTGTGTTAATAAATTTATTATAACTTTTTGTTATACATTTAACGTTATTAGTTAAACAAATACTCCACAATATTTAACACGTTTTCAACACTTTATTCTATGTTGGTAATTTGAAAACAAATTAAGCGTCTTTATTAACATCTCTTAATTTTTTAGATAATAAAGTCTTTATCTTTAATTGACTGTGGAAAAAACTGTTTAAAAAGATGTATAATTAGTTATGTCATTAACCAACATGACCTATATCAAATAATATACTTTTAAATATATTATTATATTAATGACTAAATTAATAAACTGTATAATAAATAAAGACTCTTCTTGCACTCCTGTTTGGTTCATGAGACAAGCCGGACGTTATCTTCCTGAATTTAGAAAAATTAGACTTCAAAATAAAAATTTTATAAAGCTTTGTTTAAATAGTAATTTGAGTTCTAAAATTTCTTTACAACCGCTAAAAAGATTTGATCTTGATGCCGCAATAATATTTTCTGATATTTTAATGGTTCCTTATGGTTTAAATCAAGAAATAGTATTTAAAAAAAATGAAGGACCAATCCTATCAAATTTTAACTTGAAAACTTTTTTAAATATTAATAAAAATGATTTCTTAGAAAAATTAAAACCTGTCTATAATGCAATAAAAAAAACTAAGAAAAATTTAAATAAAACTAAATCTCTAATATCATTTGTTGGTGCTCCGTGGACCCTAGCTGTTTATATGTTAGGATTAAAAAAAAATAAAAATGAGATAGATTTAAAGAAACTAAAAGAGAAAGAGTCTCAACTTATAATAATTATAGACAAACTTAATAAATATTTATGTTCTCACATAGAAAATCAAATTCGTTCTGGTGCCGATACAGTTCAAGTTTTTGATTCGTGGGCAGGATTAATCCCTCATGAAAAACTGAATGAATTTTGTTATATACCTAATAAAAAAATTGTTGAATTTTGTAAGGAAAAAAAAATTCCAGTCATTTGCTTTCCTAGAGGAATAAATAAAAACTATTTAAAATTTGCAGACATAGTTAAGCCAAATTGTTTGAATTTAGACTATGAGATAGACCCCGTCTGGGCTCAAAAAAATTTAGGGGATTTTTGTTTACAAGGAGGAATGGATCCTAAAATATTACTTAAAGATGAAAATGAAATATTTAATGAAGTTGATAAATATTTAAATATTTTTAAAGGCACGCCTTATATTTTCAATTTAGGTCACGGTTTACTGCCAGAAACTAGTCCCAATGTTGTTAAACAAATAGTAGAAAGAGTTAAAAATTTTAAATGAAAAAAGCTGTTATTCTTTTTAATCTTGGCGGCCCAGATAGTTTAGAAGCGGTTGAGCCTTTTTTATTTAATTTATTTAATGATCCTGCAATTATTAGTTTGCCAACAATTTTTAGATATCCCTTAGCTAAACTTATTTCCAAAAGGAGGGCGCCTATAGCAAAAGCTATTTATGCTGAAATGGGTGGTAAGTCTCCAATTTTAGAAGAAACACAGGCTCAAGCAAGAGCAATAGAAAATAGCCTTCAAAGTGAAAAAGATGATTATAAGTGTTTCATAGTAATGAGATGCTGGAATCCGAGAGCAACTGAAACAATAGAAAAAGTAAAAAATTTTAATCCTAAACAGATAATTTTATTGCCACTCTATCCTCAATATTCGAATGCGACGTCTGGTTCTTCGATTAAAGAATGGTTAGATATTTGTAAAAAAAAAAAATTATTAGCGGAAACAAAAACAATTTGTTGTTATCCAACGGAAAAAGATTTTATCTCGTCTTATGCAAATTTAGTTAAGAAAAAAATTGATTTAAACAAATTAAGTGAAATAACACTAATTTTTTCCGCTCACGGTCTTCCGGAGAGTAAAATCAAACAAGGTGACCCTTATCAGTGGCAAGTCGAACAAACTGTTAAGGAGTTAATAAAGAAGATGTCAATTAAAAATTTAAATTCTATTTTAAGTTATCAAAGTCGTGTTGGTCCGTTAAAATGGATCGGCCCATCCACAGACAATGTAATTAAAAATGAGGCTAAAAAAAACAAAATAATAATTGTTGTGCCGGTAGCATTTGTTTCCGAACACTCAGAAACCTTGGTAGAGCTTGATATTGAATATAGAAAATTAGCAGAAGAAAACGGATCAAAAGATTATATTCGCGTTCCAGCAGTCTCAGTAAACCAAGACTTTATTAACTCTTTAAAATCAAGTATTCTACAGGCTGGTAAAAATGTTAGGTTTACATCTTCTATTAAATGTCTTGAAAAATTTAAAAAGTGTCCAAGGTTACAAAATTAATAAAAATGAATTATTATCTTTTATTTAAATCCCTACATTTAATTTCTGTAATTTCTTGGATGGCAGGACTTCTCTATTTGCCCAGAATATTTGTATATCACGCAGAAACAGTTAATAATAAAGAAAAGATAGAAACTTTTAAATTAATGGAAAAAAGACTTTTCATTTACATAATGAGCCCAGCCATGATTTTGTCATGGCTATTCGGAATTTTATTAATACACTCTATTGGACTTGAAAGTTTTGGTTATCTTTGGCTGCAGTTAAAACTTACCATGGTTTTATTGCTAACAGTTTATCACTTTTTTCTTTTCTACTGCCTAAAAAACCTAAGCCAAAATAATTGTAAATATTCCTCCAAATTTTATAGGATAATAAATGAAGTCCCCACTATTCTTTTGATAGGTATTATTTTTGTTGTTGTTTTTAAGCCATTATAGGGCTTGAATTCTTATGAAAAAGACCTATATTTAGTTTACTTACCTCTTCTATTTAAAAAAAATCACATATGAACCTACAAGAATTAAAAAAACAAAACCCTGCGGACCTTATTTCTCAAGCTGAAAAGCTAGGCATTGAAAATCCCAGTACATTAAGAAAACAAGAAATTCTTTTCGCAATATTAAAAAAACTAGCAGAAAAAAACGAAAAAATAACTGGACAAGGAGTTTTAGAGTTACTGCCAGATGGTTTTGGCTTTTTAAGAGCGATGGAATCTAATTATTTACCAGGTCCAGATGATATTTACATAGGCCCAACTCAAATTAGACGTTTTGGATTAAGAACAGGAGACACGGTTGAAGGTGAAATAAGATCACCCAAAGATGCTGAAAGATATTTTGCATTATTGCATGTAAGTAAAATTAATTTTGAAGAACCTGAAAAAGCAAGAAATAAAATTGCTTTTGATAATTTAACACCTCTCTATCCCGATGAAAAAATAACCCTGGAAGTAGAGTCAACAAAAATTGAAAAAAAACCAGACAATACAGCTAGACTAATTGATCTTGTTAGTCCGATTGGAAAAGGACAGAGAGCACTAATTGTTTCACCACCCAGGGCTGGTAAAACTATAATTCTACAAAATATCGCGCAATCAATTACGACAAACCACCCTGAATGTTATTTAATGGTTTTGTTAATTGATGAAAGACCCGAGGAGGTAACTGACATGCAAAGATCTGTGAAAGGTGAAGTTGTCAGCTCAACATTTGATGAGCCTGCGTCTAGACACGTAGCTGTCGCTGAGATGGTTATCGAGAAAGCTAAAAGATTAGTAGAACATAAAAAAGATGTTGTAATTTTATTAGATTCTATAACTAGACTGGGAAGAGCTTATAACGCTGTTATCCCTAGTTCTGGAAAAGTCTTAACCGGAGGTGTTGACGCTAACGCACTTCAAAGACCAAAGAGATTTTTTGGTGCAGCCAGAAATATAGAAGAAGGCGGATCGTTAACTATCATTTCTACAGCTCTAGTTGATACTGGTTCTAGAATGGATGAAGTAATATTTGAAGAGTTTAAGGGAACTGGTAATTGCGAGTTAATTTTAGACAGAAAAGTTGCTGACAAACGTATTTACCCGGCTCTTGATATAACTAGATCAGGAACAAGAAGAGAAGAACTCCTTTTTCAAAAAGATGATCTATCTAAAATGAATGTTCTGAGAAGAATAATAAGTCCCATGGGAACCATGGACGGGATTGAGTTTTTAATTTCAAAACTTAAAAACACAAAGAATAATGCAGACTTCTTTGACTCAATGAACAAAACTAGCTAATTCTTTTAACCGCTTACACTCTTCTTCTGTGTTATTAATAAATTAGACATGAACATATATGCACTCTCATCTGGTAGAGGTCCTTCTGGCATAGCAATAATTAGGCTATCTGGAAAAAATGCAAAAAAAATTTCAAAATTAATTACCAAAGAAAATAATTTAAAACCTAAAGAAATAAATTTTTGTAAATTTTATGATCCTTCTAGCAATCTTCTAATAGATGAGGGCCTATTATTGTCATTCCCTGGACCACATAGCTTCACGGGTGATGATTTGATTGAATTCCATGTTCACGGCAGTAACGCCGTAATTTCTTATTTTTTAAAAGTATTGTCAGAGCAAGATAACTGCAGATTAGCTGAGGCAGGTGAATTTACTAAAATCGCTTTCCAAAATAATAAAATAGATCTTTTAGAAGCTGAAAGTATTGGAGATTTGATTCATTCTGAAACTGAAATGCAAAGACAACAAGCGGTAAAGTTGGTTCAGGGAAATGCATCAAAATACTACAACGATTTGAGAGACAAACTTATTAAATCACTTGCATATATAGAAGCAAAAATTGATTTCGCCGAGGATGATCTGCCTGATAGTATTTTAAAGGAAGTTAAAAAGTCAATTAAGGAAGTACACTCAGATATAAGAAAAATCCTAGAGGACCATAAAGTTGGTGAAAAAATTAGAGATGGTTTTAGGGTGTCTATATTAGGAGAGGTAAATGCGGGTAAATCATCTTTACTTAATTTACTTTCTAAGAGAGACGCAGCTATAGTTTCAGAAGAAAGAGGAACAACTAGAGATGTTATTGAGGTTTACCTTAATATTAATGGTTACCCAGTTATATTGGCTGATACTGCAGGGATAAGAGACTCTAAAGATAAAATTGAAAAAGAAGGAATTTTACGTGCGATTAACAAATCAAAAGAATCCGATCTAAACTTAATTATGATTGATAATTCTTCTAAAAATATTCATGATAAAATTAAAAATTTAATCGACGAAGAGTGTATTGTGGTTTTAAATAAATCAGATGTTGACAGTAAACAAAATCATAATTTTAATAAAGCTACAGTAGTGTTAATATCTGTAAAAAATAACACAAATGTTACTCAGCTTATTGATAAAATAAAAGAAAAATTGAGCAGTAAATTTATAACATCTAGCAATGTATTAGTAACAAGAGAACGACATAGAATTAAATTAAATGACTGTTTGGAGGAAATTGAAAGGTTTTTAAAAAAAGATCAAAATAAAGACATAGAAATGGCAGCAGAAGATCTTAGGTTAGCAACAAGACATTTAGGTGCAATAGTTGGAAAAGTTGACGTCGAAGAAATTCTTGACTCAATTTTTAAAGATTTCTGTATAGGTAAATAGTAAAATAAGATCTTGTTAAATTTATTTTAGCGTAATACATTTAACAAATGAATGATATTAGCTATGATGTAGTAGTTATTGGTGGCGGGCATGCGGGCTGTGAAGCTGCAGCTGCAGCCGCTAGAATGAGCGTAAATACTGCTCTTTTTACACATAAAATAGAAACTATAGGTGAAATGTCATGTAATCCTGCTATTGGTGGGTTGGGTAAAGGACATCTTGTGAGAGAAATTGATGCTCTGGACGGTGTAATGGGAACTGTAGCTGACATGTCTGGTATTCAATTTAGATTACTCAACAGAAGTCGAGGTCCCGCAGTAAGAGGGCCAAGAACTCAATCTGACAGGGCTCTTTATAAAGAATACATGCAAAAAATTTTGCTGAACTATAAAAACTTAACAGTAGTTGCTGACCCTGTTACCAAGTTCTTATTTGATAGTAACAATGAAAAAATAATAGGATTCATCTGTGAAAGTGAAAAAAAAATTTTTTGTAAACAATTAATCTTAACAACAGGAACTTTCTTAAATGGATTAATACATATTGGTCAGAAGCAAATACCGGCTGGAAGATTTGATGAAAAGCCCTCGACAGGTTTAAGTGAGCAATTATCGAAATATAATATTAAACTAGGAAGACTCAAGACTGGTACACCTCCGCGCTTAGATGGAAGAACAATTAACTATGATGAGATTGAAATGCAAGCTGCGGACACAGATCCTTATTTTTTTTCTTTTTTAACAAACAAACTAAACAGTAAACAAATTTCATGTGGTATTACTCATACAAATAAAGAAGTTCATAAAATAATTCATAACAATATACATCTAAGTGCAATGTACTCCGGTAACATTAAAGGTGTAGGCCCAAGGTATTGTCCTTCTATAGAAGATAAAATCGTAAAATTTAAGGAAAAAGAACAGCATCAAATATTTCTTGAACCCGAAGGTTTAAAGGACAATACTGTTTACCCAAATGGTATATCAACTTCTTTGCCAGAAGACGTTCAGCTTGAAATATTGGCTAAAATCAAGGGTTTAGAGCATGTAAAGATGGTAAGAGCAGGGTATGCAATAGAGTACGATTATGTAGATCCAAGAGAGCTATTTTCAACACTAGAAACCAAAAAAATTAAATCTCTTTTTCTAGCAGGTCAAATAAATGGCACAACAGGCTATGAAGAAGCTGCAGCCCAAGGTTTGATAGCAGGAGTTAATGCAGCTTTGAAAATTAAAAATAAAAAAGAATTTATACTAGACAGATCTGAATCATACATTGGCGTTATGATTGATGACTTAATTACTAAAGGTGTATCTGAGCCATATAGAATGTTCACCTCAAGAGCAGAGTACAGACTTTCTCTGCGTGCTGATAATGCAGATCAAAGACTAACACCACTTGGCATTAAAATTGGTTTAGTTAATAAAATTAGAGAAAAAAGTTTTTTAGATAAACAAAAAAAAATAGTATTAGTTTACGATGCATTAAAATCTCAATCTATATCGCCAAATGCTATTGCTAAACATTCGGTTAAAATTGCTATGGACGGTATTAAAAGAAATGGCATTGAGGTTTTGTCTCAGAAGGGAGTTACGCTTTCAAAAATAAGAAAAATATGGGACAATATACCCCAATTTGATGATAAAATAGATGAACAAGTCAAAATTGATGCTCATTACTCTGGATATTTAAAAAGACAAAGTCACGATATACTTGCTTTTAAAAAAGACGAATCTATATCTATTCCGAAAGATATTGACTATGAAATTTTCAGTGGTCTATCGAATGAAATTAAATCAAAACTTACATCAATAAAACCAAAAACTCTTGGGCAAGCTTTACGAATAGATGGTGTCACACCTGCAGCTGCAATTATTCTCTTAGCGTTCATTAAAAAAAGCAGATATAAAGTATCTGTAAATGAGTGAAAAAGAAGTTAATTCTATCTTACTAAACAAACTTAATTTTAGTCAGGACGCATTATATAAACTTGATATATTTTGCAAAGAAGTTATAGAATACAACAAGAAGTTTAATCTTATAGCAAAATCTACAGTTGAATGCATCTGGGATAGGCATATTCTCGATTCTGCCCAATTAGTTAAGTTTATTGATTTCAACGAGCCTGCAAGTTTATCCGATCTGGGAACCGGTGCTGGTTTTCCGGGCATAGTTCTTGCAATATTTAATAAAAACATAAAATTTCACGTGAAATTATATGAAAAATCTAGAGTTAAGGTTAAATTTCTCACATTTGTATGCAAAAAACTAAATATTATTGCTGAAATATATGAAGGGGATTACCGATCTCATAATATTAGGAGTAAATATATAGTTTCAAGGGCTTTTAAAAAGCTCGAAGAACATATTCGCATTTCACGTGAAATAATAGAAGTTGACCACCAATTAATAATACTTAAAGGAAAAAGTGCCGAAGATGAGATAAAACAACTTAACAACAATTTTAATTACAGTTATACTTTAAAAAAAAGCATTACTAGCCCAGATTCTAAAATAGTAATAATTGATATTAAAAAATAAAAATGAAAAAAATAATTTCAGTAATAAATCAAAAAGGTGGTGTCGGCAAAACAACAACCGTAGTCAACCTCTCAACCGCGTTAGCTCAATTTGGTAAAAAAGTATTAGTAATAGATTTAGACCCCCAGGGTAATGCAACAACTGGATTAGGCAAATCTAACAATGAAAATAACAAAAATATATATAAAGTCATTATAGGTCAATCTGACCTAAAAAATTGTATACAAGAAAGTTGCGTTAAAAACCTTGATATTATTGGCTCAAACGTCAATTTATCCGGCCTAGAAGTTGAAACAGCTAATGACCCTAACAGAGCTTTTCTTTTAAAAGAAATTTTCAAAGAAAAAAATAAAGATTTACTGAATGTGTACGAAAATATTTTTATAGATTGTCCGCCGTCACTAAGTTTACTTACAGTAATGTCACTAGTCGTTGCAGATGAGTTATTAGTACCACTTCAGACAGAATTTTTTGCTCTAGAAGGAATCTCTCAACTAGTTAAAACAATAGAGAGAATTAAAATTAATTTAAATCCAACATTAGTAATTAGAGGAATCCTTTTAACAATGTTTGATAAAAGAAATAAACTATCAACACAAGTAGATGATGAAGCAAGAAAATACTTCAAAGAAAAGGTTTATAAAACTGTGATACCAAGAAACGTAAGATTGTCAGAAGCACCATCACATGGTGTTCCATGCATAATTTACGATAAGGGTTGTGTTGGCAGTCAGTCATATATTAGTTTAGCCAAAGAATTTATGGAGCAAGAAAACAAAAGGGAGATCTGATGGTGGATGAAAAAAATAAAAAAGGCCTGGGCAGAGGGTTAATGTCGTTATTCGGTGACCAAGAAGAAACCGGTAAAAATACGTCTGAGTTGACAAAAAAAATAGAAGAGAACAGCTCATATTTACTAGTATCCATAGGCGATTTGAACAGAAATAGATTCCAACCTAGAACTTATTTTGATGAAAAAAAAATTGATGAATTATCACAATCTATAAAAAAAAACGGGTTAATCCAGCCTATCGTAGTAAGAAAAGGAAAATCAGGTGGTTACGAAATAATAGCAGGAGAAAGAAGATGGATTGCTGCCCAAAAGGCAGGATTGCACGAAGTTTCTGTTGTCGTATTAAATCTGAATGACACTCAATCCTTAGAAGTAGCTATAATTGAAAACATACAAAGAGAAGACCTCAACTCAATCGAAGAGGCAAAAGGTTACGCAAGACTTATTAAAGATTTTAATTATGATCATGAAAAACTATCAGAATTTATGGGCAAGAGCAGAAGTCATATTAGTAATACTTTGCGACTTTTATCTTTACCGGAACAAGTAATTAATATGGTTGAGGAAGGCAAGTTAACAGCCGGGCAGGTTAGACCTTTAATTGGCAGGTTTAATGCGTTAGAAATTGCTCTATCTATAATAAGAGAAAAACTAAGTGCTAGATCAATTGAAAATTTAGTTAAGAGAGATAAAGAAAAAGAAAAAAAACCTTCCAAAAAAACAGATCCAAATATTTTACTAGCACAGAGAAAACTCGAAGAAAGTCTTGGCTTAGCTGTTAAAATAGTTAACAAAAAAAATAATTCTGGTAAAATTGTTATTGAGTATAGTAACTTTGACCAGTTTGAATTGATCTCAGATTTGCTTAAAAAGAAGAACTAAAAGCTTCTTTCGTAAGATCAATTATTAGCTTCTTAATCACCAGATCATTTTTAATATGTGAATTTTTTTTCATTAATATTTCAACTTCTCCAATCCTATTAGCAACTTTATGAAGCTTCTTTGAATTCCACCTTTTAAGCTGTTGAAGGTAAATTGGTTTATCCTTCCAAAAAATAGGTGGTTTTAACCTCTCCAAAGCCGTTTCGTGATTTTTTAAATTTTCATTAATTTTTTGAATTTCTATTAATTTTAATATTCTGTAGTTAAAATTATTTAAATAAAAAAAACTATCATCATTTAACAGTTCTATCTCTGAGAGTAGCTTATTAATCTTCTCTTTCCTCCCCATTAAAGCATTATCTCTTATTTCTTCAAAACCAGTATTGGTCTTAAAGTTTAAAATTTCTGAAAGTTGATCTTTATCGATTACTTTTTCCTTAAAAAAGGTTTTAATTTTTACTAATTCACTTTTTATAATCTTTCTATTCGAGCTTGAATTAGATATTATAAAATTGATTAGTTCACCTGTAAGCCCTTTGTAATCCTTAAGTGCTTTCTCTATATAGTTTATAAGTGTTCTGTCGTTATCTTCGTAGCAAGCTAATATTGCTAAATTTTTTTCTTTTTCGAATAGATTTCTCAACTTTGATCTTTTGTCGAGATTTCCAGAGAAAATATAAATTCTAACGTCTTTGTTATTTTTTTCCAAACATTCTTTAATTTCGTTTAATATTTTGTCAGTTGCTGTTTGAATAAAGATTATTTTTTTTTTATTAAAAAGAGAATCATTTACAATATTTTGATATAAAATATTTTTGTTTTTTATAATTTCTTCTTCAAAAAAATTTATTATTTCTGAATCTTTATTACTTTCTTTTAGTTTATTTTTTATATCATCTTTTATGCCATCGTTTTCACCGTACATTAAAACCGCTTGGTAGATATCCAAAATACTCTGATTTTGTTCTACGCTATAGCTTTTGAATATCACTTAATTTCTATCTGTAATTATTATAAAATTTTTTATGTCTTCTGATATTTTTTGAACAACAGATTTTATCGTGTTTTTTTCGTTGCTAATGGTTTTTGAGTGACTTGAATTTACGTCATAATCGCCATTCCTAGAAAATGCCTTACCACCAACTTCTTGGCCATAATTATTTTTTAAAATTAAATTTGCGTCTATATTGACAGTAAATCTAGTAGTTTTTCCTGTTTTATCTTTAATTTTGCTGGCTTTACTTTTTATTAGTTCCACATCAACATTATATTTGTTTTGCGCAGATTTATTCGAGATTAATTGAAGATCACTTTTTAGTAAATATGATATACGATTTTCTCCTATAATAGTTATATCTTGTAATTTAATTAAAGACTCGTTTGTATTAATTTTTTTAAATCCACATGAGTATAATAGAGTTAAAAAAAGAAAAATGATTATAATATTTTTTTTTTTTAACATAAAAATTTATTTAACAAGGTAATTGATTATTTTATTTTTAACGAATATTGTTTTAATAATTTTCTTACCTTCTAAATTATCGATAATTTTTTTTGTTTTTTTACTTTCATATATAGCATTTTTTTCATCTAAATCTTTTTTTATCTCTATAATTTCTCTAGTTTTGCCATTTATCTGTATGGCAATTTTAATTTTTTCATTTAAAACTAAAGTACTGTTAACTTCTGGCCATTTATCAGTTTCTTTTTCACCAAGTAGCTCAAGACATTCATGGGCAAGGTGAGGTGTAAATGGAATTAAAATCTTTATTAAATTAGAAAAATTCTTACGCAAACATTTATTGCTAACTTCTTGTTCTGTATAATTAACAAAAAGACTATAAATACTATAAACATTTCCTATTATTACATTTAAATGAAGGTTGTTAATTAAATTTGTAATTTTAAAAATATAATTATTAAACTTAACCTCAAGCTCAGCATCTTTTATACCTGCCCTATCCTTTCTATTAATGATTAAATTATTTAAATTATATATTTTTTGTAAAAATTTATATGCAGCATTAACTCCTTGATTTGACCATTGAACATCTTTTTCTGGAGGACTATCAGATAGAATAAACCATCTAACAGAATCAGCTCCATAAGATTTAATCATCTGCTCTGGGTCGATAACATTTTTTTTTGATTTTGACATGGATTCAGAGGGACCAACAGTTACTTTTGTTTTATCAGTTGTTTTTATATAATTTTTTTCATTATCTTTATTTATTTCGTCAGGACTTAACCATTTACCATTAGTATCCTTATAGGTTTCGTGGCAAACCATTCCTTGCGTAAAAAGTCCTTTAAATGGTTCTTTGGCTTTAATCTTTGGATTGTTTTTTTTTGCAGCACGCATAAAAAATCTTGAGTAAAGTAGGTGTAAAATTGCGTGCTCAACACCACCAATGTACTGATCAACAGGCATCCAATAGTTTAAAGAATCAACATTGAAAGGCTCTTTATTGTTATTTGGAGAACAAAACCTCATAAAATACCAAGAAGAGTCTACAAATGTATCGAGCGTATCAGTTTCTCTTGTTGCAGAGAGCCCTGTTTTTTTATGAGTAGTTATTTTCCAACTTGGATGATTATCAAGCGGGTTGCCATTTTTTTGTAAATCTACATCTTCTGGTAGTCTTATAGGTAGTTCATCTTTTTCAACAGGAACAACGCTACCGTCTTTTAAATAAATCATTGGTATGGGACAACCCCAGTATCTCTGTCTAGATATACCCCAATCCTTTAGCCTAAATGTAATTTTACGCTGTCCAATTTTTTCTTTTTCTATAATTTCTATTATTTTTGTTTTTGCTGTTTCTACATCTAGGTTATTTAAAAATTCAGAGTTTATCAATGTTCCACCAGAAGTATAAGCCACACTTAATTTTTTGAAGTCTTTAGGTTTATTTTTTTCTTCAGCAACAACTTCTATTACGTCTAATTTATATTTTTTGGCAAAATCTAAATCTCGTTGATCATGCGCAGGGCATCCAAAAATAGCCCCAGTGCCATAGTCCATTAAGATAAAGTTTGCTACAAAAATTGGTATTTTTTTTTTAATAAAAGGATGGGCAGCAAAAAACCCTGTATTATAACCTTTTTTTTCAACGTTCGCTAAAGCTTCTTCTGTGGTGCCAATCTTTAAACATTCCTTCTTAAACTCTTTAAAATCATCTTTCGTTTCTAAATTTTTACATATTGAATGATCTGGTGATACCGCAAGAAAGGAGGCTCCAAAAATTGTATCCGGTCTTGTTGTAAAAATTTTTATTTTTTGATTTTTATCAATTATCTTAAAATCAATTTCACAGCCTGTTGATTTTCCAATCCAGTTTTTCTGCATCAATTTTACTTTTTCTGGCCAATCATTTAATGAATCGAGGTCATTTAAAAGTTCTTCCGAAAATTTCGTTATACTAAAAACCCATTGAGATAATTTTTTCCTTTCAACTAGTTCTCCAGAACGCCAACCTCTACCATTTATTACCTGTTCATTTGCGAGAACAGTTTGTTCTACAGGATCCCAATTAACATAATTTTCTTTTTTTTCTACAAATCCTTTCTTGTAAAAATCAATAAATAATTCTTGTTGATGTTTAAAATAATTTTCGTCACTTGTTGAGATCTCTTTGTCCCAGTCAATTGAAAGACCTAGCATTTGTAGCTGTCTTTTCATTTGATTAATATTTTTAATAGTCCATTCTTTAGGGTGTAAATTATTTTCTTTAGCAGCATTTTCAGCTGGTAGACCAAAGGAATCCCAACCCATTGGGTGAAGGACAGAATAGCCTTGCATATATTTAAATCTAGCCACGACATCCCCTATCGTATAATTGCGAACATGGCCCATGTGAATTTTCCCAGAAGGATAGGGAAACATTTCAAGACAATAAAATTTTTTTGAATCTTTCTCTCTATACAATTTTTGATTACTAAATTTTAATTGCCATTTTTTTTCAATTAATTGAAAATTTACTCTTTCCATTTTCTTAAGTTTTATTTCTTAGCTTTACTTTTTTTTTCTAAGACAGCAGCAGTTTTAATAATTGTCTTTGTGAGCTCTTCCTCAATTTTTGACCGATCAATTTTTTTTGTTGTACAATTGTTCAATTCCTTACAGTTTCTTTGATGAACAGTAACTTTTAAACTATTTGATTGAATCTCGTTTGATAAAAACCTGACAGTTATTTTTATAGATTCATTCTTATTTACATTGTTACTATACCAGTCCGTAATAACTAGACCTCCAGAGTAGTCAACAGTACTGAATGGAATAAAATCTAAAGTTTCAAGAGTTGCCCTCCACATCGGATTAGAAGTACTAAACTCATAAGTAGTTCCTCCTCTGCCACCCTTAAACAAGCCTTGAACTGAAGCACCTCTTCCTTCTTTCACGTTTAGTTTAGCTCTCTCTAATGCGTTTGTTGGCTGTTCCCTTGCAGAAACAGGTTTCCATTTTATGCAGTTTGAGAGCATAAAAAAAGACAAGAGCAGAAAAACTATTGATTTGTTGGTAAAAGTCATTTTTAAATTTAACTGTTATAACACTAAAAATTAATTATATTATTACAATATATTCATATTATGTTGTGCCTTACAAAATATTTGATAAAGTTTTATTAAAATAGATAGATAGAATATTTAAGATTACTAATAATCTTTACTAAAATAAACCCTTAACTATTAAGCTTTTTATGTTGCAAAAATACAACATTATTAGGAATAATTGGTGAAAAAGAGAGTAAAATTACAAATTCAACTTAAAATGACTATATTCCTAAGAAGTTAATAATATTATTAATATAACAAAAAAAGGAAAACAATGAAAAACATAATGAAAATAACTCTTGCGTTATTAACATCTGTTTCATTAGTTACTTCAGCTACTGCCGGTGAATTGACAGTAACTGGTACAGCTAAAGCTACGTACAACATGTTAAGTGGTGGTACTCTGTCCGCTTCGACAGGACAAGCTAAAGCTTTAGGTATAACTAACGAAATCGATTTTGGCGCAAATGGAGAATTAGACAACGGAATGACTTGGAAGTATCAAGTTCAGTTCGATCCAGGTGCTACAACTAATAATGGTGGAGTAGACGATACTAGATTAGAACTAAGTTCAGCTAGCTACGGAACAGTAGGTTTCTACGTTGGTGAAGGTGGTTTAGATGTAGACAATGGTGGATCACAATCAGTATATGGTCGTCCAACAGATATTGGTCTTTCATCAGGTATAACAGATGGTCCTGGTATTGATGGTTTCAATAACGTTCAATTCCATACACCAGCAGGTTTACTACCTTTCGATGTAGTTATTAAAGCAGCTCATGCTCCAAATAACCAAACAGCATTGGCTAGTGGAAACGCAAAAGGTGCTGCAATTGGAGATGGACTTGTACGTTTCGTAGGTAAATCAACTTCTCAGTTCCAAATAAAAGGTTCACCAGTAGATGGTATAAACCTAGGTGCTGATTACTACCAAAGACATGACCAAGGCAATGTAGTAGAAACAGTAGTACAGAAAAATGAAGCAGGTTCTGTATTCGCAACATACACTATGGGTGCTGCGTCTTTCGGTTTAAGCAGAACAATGGTAGCTCCGTTAATCTTGGGAACTAGTGCAACAGCCTCAGCTATATCTAACACAGGTACTAGCGAAGGTAACACAAGTAGCGCAAGACTTTACACGAACACTAAAGGTTCTGTAGCTTATAACGTAAATGACAATCTTTCGATTTCTTACGAACAAGAAAAATCGAACAGAGAAGTAATTGCTCAAACAGATGAGAACGATATTAAAGCTCAAGCTGTTCAAGCTGCGTACACAATGGGTGGGATGACATTATCTCTTTCTGTAGGTTCTACTGATAACGTAGGATATACAAAAGATAACGATGTAAACCAAACGTTGTTTGCTATGTCAATGGCGTTTTAGTAAGTACTTAATTTAAAATTAAAAAAGCCGGTTAGAAATAACCGGCTTTTTTTTTACCTCCGACAATAAAGCTAAACCATTAGAGTTTACTAAGTTTAACTTAAGAAGATTGGCGTTATTTATTCCTCCTAAAGGAACCAGTTTTACCAGGTAATTCTTTTTTATTAAATTAAATTTTATTACACCAAGGTAATCTTTTTTATTTTTATAAGAAGTTTTAAACAATCTTGATAATATAATTGTATCACAGCCTTGTTTTTTTTTTTCATATATTTCACTAAAATTGTGAGCAGAACCAATTAAATTTTCCTTAAATATTGGATATTTTTTTTTATTATAAGATGAAAGATAGAGTCCATCTGCTTTACAATATTTCGCTAATGCAAAATTATTTGCTACATAAAATTTAAATTTCTTAAGTCTACATTTTTGTCTAAATTTGTATAATTTTAGGTAACTTTCTTGAATTCCATTGTTTCTATAGATAACTGATATTTTTTTATTCTTTTTAATATAGTCTAGATTTATAGATGAGGTATTTTCTATGTATAAATAATAATTATTCTTTATAATAAACATTTATGAATCCAACAATTTCTAATTTTGAAAATATAAAATCTCTCATTAATAATAGCAACGTAAAGATTATTGCTGTTTCAAAAACATTCTCATATGATCATATAATTCCTTTAGTTGAGCACGGCCACTTACATTTTGGTGAAAATAAGGTTCAAGAAGCTATATCTAAGTGGTCAAGTTTAAAAAAAACACAACCAAAGATAAATTTACACATGATTGGTAAATTACAAAGCAACAAAGCAAGAGACGCCGTAATGTTATTTGATTATATTCATTCTCTTGACAGTCAAAAACTTGCTAACGTTTTATCTAAGCATGAAATCCTTGCTAACAAAAAACTCAAATATTTTATTCAAGTCAACATAGACAATGAAAAACAAAAAGCAGGTATTGGAATAAATTTGCTTGATGATTTTTATTATTATTGTATTAAAAAATTAAAAATTAATATTATTGGTTTAATGGCTATTCCTCCCTTAGATTGTGTCGTAGACGATTATTTTAAAAAATTGTTGGAATTAAATAAGTTGTTAGGCTTAAAAGAGTTAAGTATGGGCATGTCTTCAGATTATAAAATAGCGCTGAATTATGAAACTACCTTTGTGAGAATAGGCAGTTCTATTTTTGGTAGCAGAACTTAATTAACTATAAATTTTGTATTTTTACTTATTTTATTCGTCAATACATGCATATCCTTTTTTGAGATAGCAACACATCCTTCCGTTGCCTTATAATTTATTCTCGCTATATGTAAAAAAATTGCACTTCCCTTTTTTTTAATTATAGGTCTTAAATTATAATTAATTATGATTATTACATCATAAGTATTTTTTTTAATCCAAAGTTTTTCTGCATTTAATGCAAATGGAAATCTGATTAATTTATTATAATATTTAGAACTAGGATCATCACACCATCCCATATTTTTTTTGATTATTATTTTTTTTAGTGATGACTTTAATTTTGTAACCCTATCTTTCCTATAAAATATAGATTTTAATGTAAAAGTGCCTTTAGGTGTTTTCTTATCACCTTCTACTTTTTTTGATGTAATTCCCCTTTTACCTATTGCACATTTTATCTTATACTTATCAAAGTATAAAAACTTATTTTTTAATTTTATATTCATATGTCTATAAAAAATAACTTACTTATTATTGGCACCAAAAACTTTAACAATTCTTTTAATGATATTAAAGAATATTTAAATTTTTCATTAGTATTTTATGACAAAAATACCTTTACTGAGTCGTTAATTCAATCAATTGACATTTTGATTATTGACAGTGAGATCAGTAATGATGTGGATGTTTTAGATTTGATTTTTAGATTAAGGGGCAAACCACTTTTACTATTTAAAAAACAAAACTTTGTTAAAACTATTAAATTTAACTGTGATGATACAGTTTCTCTTCCATCAAGTTTGGTTGAAATTTCCAATAGATTAAAAAATTTGATTGCATCTAATAATTTTCTTTACAACTCATCTGTTAAAATTAAAGAATATATTATTGACAAAAATGAAAGGAGGTTAAAAAAAAAAGCTTGTTCATTACTATTACTGAAAGAGAAATTCAACTTATCGAATTACTATTTACTAAAAAAAAACCAATATCAAAAAAAAATATTTTAAAGGAAGTGTGGAAGTACTCAGACGATGCAGACACTCATACTATAGAAACTCATATCTACCGACTTAGAAAAAAAATATTAGATAAGTTCAAAGATGAAAATTTTATAATTAATTCTAAATCAGGCTATTCAATTTGAAAAAAAGAAATAAAATAGCTATAGACTTATTTTCCAAAAAGTATCGAAAACGTGTCGTTAAGTCTAAGAAGGGGAAAGGTAGCTTCAAAAGAAAAAAATCAATCTAACCTAGCACCAATTTTTTGAATTATCTTAGATGCCATCTCTGTACCTTTCTCTAAGGCCACTTTAATTGATTTTTTGTTTATGTATTCATGTAAGAATCCAGCAGCAAATAAATCCCCTGCTCCCGTTAAATCAATTATTTTTAAATTTTTTTGTCCCTCTTGTTCTATAATCTCAGATTTATTGATTGCTACACTACCCTTGTTTGATCTCGTTATGACCAATGTTTTGTTCAAATTCTTTCCAAATTCAATCACATCATCAAATTTTTTTGCGTCTATCAGCTCTATTATTTCCTGTTCATTGGCAAATATAATATCAAGTTTATTCTTTACTAAATCATAAAAACTCTTTTTATGTCTTTCTACACAAAATTTATCAGACAAAGACATGGCCGACTTATTTGCAAGAGCCAAGGCTTTATCAAAAGCTGATTTAGGTTCTCCTTCATCCCACAAATAACCTTCTAAAAAAACTAACTCACTCTCTTTAATAAAATTTTCATTAATATCATTAGGAGAAATTTTTCCTGCTATTCCAAGAAACGTACACATTGTTCTTTCTGAATCTGGTGTAATTAAAATTAAACAAGTGCCAGTGGGTATATTTTCTGTTTTTTTACTATAACAATATTTAACCTTCACACTAGTTAAGCTTTTCTCATATTCATTGCCTAACTGATCATCACTAACTTTTCCTATAAATGAAACCTCATTTTTAAGCTGTGATAGTCCTACAATAGAATTAGCTACAGATCCTCCAGCTATGGTTCTTTCAATATTTAAATTTGAAAGTAATTTTTTAAATTCTTTTTCATCTACCAATTTCATGGTGCTTTTAGTTAGGCTATTTTTAACTAAAAATTCTTCATCAACTTTACAGATAACATCTACAATTGCATTTCCTATTCCTAAAATTTTCATAATATTTATTAAGCTTTTATAGTTTTAATTGGCTTTTTTCTACTGGGATAACAAATACTGCAAATTTTGCAACTTATACCGTAACATTCTCTAGCTTTACAATATTCGCGTCCATAAAAAATAATTTGAAGATGAAGTTTGTTCCAAGATTTTTTTGGAAATAATCTTTTCAAATCTTTTTCAGTCTGCACTACATTCTTACCGTTGGTTAATCCCCATCTTTGGGCCAATCTATGAATGTGAGTATCCACAGGAAAGGCCGGTTGACCAAAACCTTGGGACATAACCACACTTGCAGTTTTATGACCAACACCCGGCAATTTTTCTAATTCTTCAAAATTTTTGGGTACAAGCCCATTATGCCTTGCTATTAATTGTTTGGACAGTAAGTATATACTTTTTGCTTTAACCCTAAAGATGCCTATACTTTTAATAAGCGTTTCAATTTTCTTCCTTCCTAACTTTACAAAATGTTCAGGTTTGTTATATTTTAGGTATATACTTTTAGTCACATTATTTACATTCACATCTGTACACTGGGCAGATAGAAGGACAGAAACCAACAAGGTAAATTTACTGCTGTGATTAAGAGGAATTGGTGTTGTGGGATAAATTTTATTTAGTATTTTTAGGATTGTTCTAGCCCGTTGATTATCGTTCATTATCTTAAATTTATTTAAAATTCAAAACGTTTCTCATTGAATATAAGCCTGGCTTTTTATTTATTAACCATTTTGCAGCTGTTAAAGCTCCTTCTGAATAAAGCGTTCTGTCAAACGCTTCGTGGTTTAAAGTAATTATTTCTTTACCACTAGAAAACTTAACTTCATGTTCTCCAATCACTTTCCCTCTTCTAAATGAATTAAAATTTATCTTTTTTCCGTAAGGAAAAGATTTTTTATTTAAAAACTTTTTACCAATTAATCCCTGAAGAGATTTATTTTTGCCTTTAGCTATGCCTTTACCAAGCATTAAAGCTGTACCAGATGGGTGATCCTTTTTATGTTTATGGTGAATCTCAAAAACTTTACTCAAAAATTTTTTACTTAAAGATTTAGATGCAATTTCTGTTAAATACATAAGAAGATTAATTCCTAAACTCATATTTCCTGCTTTTAGAATTGTAATTTTTTTAGAATAATTTTTAATTAATTTTTCTTCTTTTCTGGTAAAACCTGTTGTTCCGATAACCACTTTCTTTTTAAGTTTAGCTGCAATTTTAAGAATTTCTAGCGTGCACTTTGGGACAGTAAAATCTACTATTATATCTACTTCTTTAAAAGCTTTTTCGTTATTCAGATTCAGCACAACACCATTTATCTTTTTATTAATTAATTTACTTTCTGTAAGGACTATCAGCTGAAAATTTTTATCTTTTTTTGAGGACTTAATAAGCTGTTGACCCATTCTTCCCATACAGCCTGATATCGCTAATTTAATTTTTTTCATTATTTTTTTCCCCAGAATTTCTTAGCTTTTTCAAAAAAACTTTTTATAGTTGGACTTAGTTTAGTATTTTCTAATTTTTTAAATTCTTCCAAAAGTTCTTTTTGTTTTTTAGACAATGATACAGGAACCTCAGGAATAATTCTAATGTATAAGTCTCCAAATAAACTCTTTCTTAAGATCGGCATTCCTTTGTCTTTTAATCTCAACTGTTTTCCATATTGAGTACCTGCTGGAATTTTAACATTCACTTTGCTTCCATTAATACATGGAACTTCTATAGTTGTTCCCAGTGCAGCATCTGCATACGTAATAGGTAATTCAAAGAATAAATTTTCTTCTGATCTTTTAAAAAGTGTGTGATTTTGTACTGAAATAAATAAGTATAAATCTCCAGTAGAACCACCTTTAGTTCCGGTCTCTCCCTTACCTGAAAGTCTTATTCTATTTCCATCATCCACACCTTTTGGAATCTTTACTGAAACTGATTCATCACTTTGAACTTTTCCAGCACCACTACATTTTTTACACGCCTTACCAATAGTTTCTCCATTTCCATGACATTGCGGACAAGTTTGTTGAACAGTAAAAAACCCTTGGCTAGATCTAATTTTACCATTGCCTTTACAGTAGTTACATTTTATTGGTTTTGATCCTGGTTCTGCACCATTCCCGTTGCAGCCACTGCATTTTTTGTATGTTGTATAATCTATTTTTTTTTCTAAACCTTTATATGCATCCTCTAAATTTATGCTTAGATCGTATCTTAAATCGTTGCCCCTACTGCCTGACGATCTTCTTCCTGAACCTCTAGATCCATCTGAAAAATCCCCAAAGAAATCATCAAAAATATCAGAAAAAGAGGAAGTATCAAAACCACCAGATCCTTGACCACCTCCACCCTCAAAGGCAGCATGACCAAATTGATCATAATTTGTTTTTTTACTGTCATCTGAAAGAATACTATAAGCTTCACTTGCTTCCTTGAATTTCTCTTCAGCAGCTTTATTGTCTGGGTTTTTGTCAGGATGATGCTTAAAAGCGGTAGAGCGGTATGCTTTTTTGATTTCGTCTTTAGAAGCTGATTTATTTACCCCTAAGATATCATAGTAGTCTCTCTTGGCCACAAAAAGTTGCTCCCTTTTTTAATATATCTTAGGCGCTTTTTTCTTTATCGTCTTTTACGTCTTTGTCATCTTTTACGTCTTTTTCACCTTTTACGTCTTTTTCATCTTTTACGTCTTCAAAATCCGCGTCAACAACGTTTTCTTTATCGTCACTTTTTTTTTCAGTTTCTTGATCGGTAGGCTGTGCCGAAGGATCTTTTTGCTGACTTTTATAAACTGCTTCACCTAATTTCATAGAAGCTTGAATTAAGTCCTGAGTTTTCTTTTTAACTTCTTCAGTATCAGCATCAGCATTCTCAAGAGATTTTTTCAAATCAGAAATTCCAGCCTCTATAGCTTTTTTTTCTTTTTCTGTCACTTTATCACCATGCTCTTTCAAGCTTTTTTCTGTAGAAAAAATAATACTATCTGCTTGATTTCTTGCATCTATAGAATCTCTTTTCTTTTTATCCTCTTCTTTATTAGCTTCTGCTTCTTTTACCATTTTTTGAATTTCTTCATCTGTTAAGCCACCTGAAGCTTGAATTTGAATTTTTTGTTCTTTTCCAGTTCCTTTATCTTTTGCAGAAACACTTACAATTCCATTAGCATCAATATCAAATGTAACTTCTATTTGAGGAGTTCCTCTTGGCGCTGGCGGTATACCAACAAGTTCAAAGTTTCCAAGTGATTTATTATCAGCTGCCATTTCTCTCTCACCCTGAAGCACTCTTATTGAAACAGCTGGTTGATTATCTTCAGCAGTTGAAAACACTTGACTTTTTTTGGTTGGAATAGTTGTATTTTTTTCAATTAACTTAGTTGAAACGCCACCCAGTGTTTCAATTCCCAGAGACAAAGGTGTTACATCTAACAATAACACATCTTTCACGTCACCTTGAAGTACACCAGCTTGAATAGCTGCGCCCATAGCAACTACTTCATCAGGATTTACACTTTTATTAGGCTCTTTTCCAAAGAAATTTTTAACAGCTTCAATAACTTTTGGCATTCTCGTCATACCACCAACTAAAACCACTTCATTAATTTCAGCAGCAGAGAAACCAGAATCTTTTAATGCAGTTTTACAAGGAGTTAAGGTTCTTTCTATTAATTTTCCAACTAAAGCTTCTAGTTTAGCCCTAGTGAATTTTAAATTAACATGTTTAGGCCCTGTTTTATCTGCAGTAATGAAAGGAAGATTTATTTCCGTTTGTGTAGCTGATGATAACTCAATTTTTGCTTTTTCTGCGGCTTCTTTTAATCTCTGCAAAGCAAGCTTGTCTGTTCTTAAATCAATACCGTTATCTTTTTTAAATTCATCAATTAAATAATTAACTATTTCATCATCAAAGTCTTCTCCTCCTAAAAAGGTATCACCGTTAGTAGATTTTACTTCAAAAACTCCATCACCAATTTCAAGGATAGAAACGTCAAAAGTACCACCACCTAAATCGTACACAGCTATTTTTTGTCCACCTTTTTTATCTAAACCATATGCTAGTGAAGCAGCAGTTGGTTCATTAATAATTCTTAAAACTTCAAGTCCAGCAATTTTACCTGCATCTTTTGTGGCCTGTCTTTGTGCATCATTAAAATAAGCTGGAACTGTTATAACTGCTTTTGTTACAGCTTGGCCTAAATATTTTTCTGCTGTCTCTTTCATTTTTTGCAAAACAAAAGCTGAAATTTGAGCGGGAGAATATTTTTTACCTTTTGCTTCAATCCAAGCTTCACCTTTATCTGATTTTATAATTTTATAAGGAACTTTGTCTAAATCTTTTTTTACTGAGTCATCATCGAAGTTTCTACCAATTAATCTTTTTGAAGCAAAAATTGTATCTTGTCCGTTAGTTACAGCCTGCCTTTTGGCCGGTTGACCAACTAATTTTTCATTATTTTCTAAAAATGCAACAATTGAAGGTGTAGTTCTTGCGCCTTCTGCATTTTCTAAAACTTTTGCCTGAGAACCCTCCATGATTGCGACACATGAATTTGTTGTTCCAAGATCTATTCCAATTATTCTGCTCATTATATCAATCCTTTGTTTTCGATTATTAAGTATATGGGTGTTTTTTATTTCTCTACAAGAGTTGAAACGTTATTTTTTTCATCTTTTTCTTCATTTTTAAGCTCTTTTTTCTTTGCCACAGCAACAAATGATGGTCTTAACAACCTATCTTTAAAAAAATAACCAGACTGAATCTCTTGAAGTACTATGCCAGGTTCAACGCTCTCATCTTCTAACTCAAGCATTGCTTGATGATTATTTGGATCAAATTTTTGATTAAGACAATCTATTTTTTTAATATCATTCTTTTCAAATATTTTTATTAAGTCTTTTTCAATTATTTGAATATTCTCTAAAAATCTACCCAAGTCTTTGTTGTCTTTTAAATTCTCATCGCTTTTAATTGATTGATGTGCTCTTTGTAGATTGTCAAGTAGTGATAAAGTTTCTCTGGCAAAATTAAAGCCACCATATTCAAAAGCTTCTTTATTTTCTCTCTCAAACCTACGCCTTTGATTCTCAGAATCAGCTAATGCCCGTAATAATTTATCATGTGTTTCATTTAGCTTTTCTTCAAATGTAGATTCTTGGAGTTTTTCGTCCTGTACATTTTTTTCATTATTAGTATCAAGTTCTGATGTTAAATTTTCTTTATTTTTTTGGTCGTTCTCATTTTCCATATCTGCTATATAGGGTTTTAAAATAAAATTACTAGAGAGAAATGAAAAAAATATTAATAGGCACACATAATAAAGGAAAAATTAAAGAAATCGGTTGTTTATTAAATAAAAAAATAAAGAAAATATCTCCCTTTAAATTAAATATTAAAAGTCCTATAGAAAACGGTAAAACCTTTAAATCAAACTCAGAACTAAAAGCTAAATATTTTTTTAAAAAATCGAAAATTGCTACAATTTCAGATGACTCTGGATTGTGTATAGAATGTCTTAATAATAAACCAGGTATTTATTCAGCAAGATGGGCAAAAAAATATGGTGGTTTTAAGCAGGCTATGTCTAAAATTATTCAATTAGTTGAAAATAAAAATAAAAAAAATATCAAAGCAAAATTTGTTTGTAGTTTAACTCTTTATCTAAGCTCAAAAAAACAATTTACAGCTGTGGGTGAAATAAAGGGAACCATTTCAAATAAGATGTTAGGAAAAAATGGTTTTGGCTATGATCCTATTTTTATTCCATTAGGACAAAACCTTACCTTTGGGCAAATGACCAAAAAAAATAAAATGAAGATAGATCATCGGTATCTAGCATTTCAAAAATTAAAAAAAAAAATTAAAATTCTTTAAATTTATTATTTTTAGTTTTATATATCTTTAGCTGCTGGGAAACTTTATTATTTTTAAACTCGAAAGTTCCTATTTTTCCTTTTATTTTTTCTTTAATAAAAAAATCATTTATTGTTCTAATTCCATTATTTGTCTTCCAGACATAATAAATTAATCCTAACGCATCATAAGATAAAATTGTAATTTCATCTGGCTTTAATGAAAAGGTTTTATAATAATTCTCATTATATTTCTTAAACTGTTTTTTATCTACGGAAGGATAATATAAATCTTTAACTGAATTTTCCTGAAATATACTTGCATCGAACCATTGGTTTACTGTTGTAAAAGTAACCGATTGTTCATCAACATCAGAAAAAATTAATGAAGCAAGTACACTTTTTAAATTATAACCAAAATCTATAATTATGATAGAATCAAAATTTACAGAACCTAGGGTATAAAGACGATCAAGAATCTTCAACTCTTTTTTTGATTTATCGTCATCTTGTTTGTTTAAAAAATCTTTTCTTTTTTCTAGATTCCTTTTTCTTTGATTGTATTTGGTAAGTTTTTCTATCTCTCCTGTAAGAATTCTAGGATCTGGATTATATTTAAAAATTTTAACGTAGTCTAATTTAAGTAGTTTAATTTTTTTATCTATAAATTTTTCATATTCATTTTTAGGATATAAAATTAAAGTTTTATTTTTTTCTTGCTTAATCAAAAATTGTTTAATCGACTCTAGTTGAGATTCCAGACTTATGCCTATATTAATTACATTGTTAGATATTTTTGGTTCTTTATTTGAAAGTGAAATAAAAATTATATCTTTATATTTTCCAAGCTCACTAAACGATGAAGAGCTCACAGGACCAATAATTATTTTGGCTCCATTATTTATTATTTCTTTTATTGCTAAATTTAATTTATCTTTATCGTTAGTTCCGCTGTCTCTTGGTATAATAATAATATTTTTATCATTTATTTCGTCGAGTGCAAGTTGAGTAGACAACAACAAAGACTCTCCCAAATTTTTGTATTCACCTGAGAAGGGAGCCAATAAACCGACCCTAATTTTTCCATCATTTTCATCTGCAATTAAATTTGAGTTAAATAATATGAAAATATAGGATAAAAATATAATAATAATTTTAATCATTCTTTTATGAATTCATTTGAACCAGGACTATACATTGTGTCAACACCCATAGGGAATTTAGATGATATAACATTAAGGTCGTTAGAGGTATTAAAAAAATCAGACATAATATTATGCGAAGATACCCGAAGGTCTTTAAAGCTATTAAATCATTATAAAATAAAAAAAAAGTTAATTTCCTACCATAAATTTAATGAACAAAAAGAATTAAAAAAAATTATAGAATATTTAAAGGAGGGTAAGATCTTATCTTTAATTTCTGATGCTGGAACGCCAGCCCTTTCAGATCCTGGACGACTGCTAATTAAAGCTTGTGTAGAAAAAAAAATTAGCGTTTTTCCAATTCCAGGCCCTTCTTCAATTACTGCAGCAGTTAGCATATCTGGTTTCGAAGATAAATTTCTTTTTTATGGTTTTTTACCAAAAACTGAGAATGAACTTATAAAAATTTTAAACCCTCTTAAAAGTTTGGATTTTTCTTTAGTTTTTTTTATTCCTGGAATAAAAATTAATTTTTATTTAAAGGTTTTCAAAGAGCATTTTTCTGGTAGGGACCTTTTTATTGCAAGGGAGATTACAAAAATTCATGAAACTTTTTATAGAAATAGAATAGACGCAATAAAACTATTTAAAGCCCCCTTAAAAGGAGAACTAACTGTTGTAATTTCAAAATTCTATCATAATATTGATATTGAATCAGATGAGAATATAGAAATTCAAGCTGTAAAATACCTTAAAAAATATAGCCTGAAAGATGTTGTGGATTTAATATCTAAAAAAGAAAAAATTTCAAAAAAAAAAGTGTATGATATTTGCTTAAAAATAAAAAATAATGAAAAAAATAATTAGTTTTATATTCCTATTCTTATTTGTAGTTAGTTGTGGAAGATCTAGTATATCGACTTTTGGTAGAGGTGTTAGTATTGGGTTTGACCCCAGAACTGTGGGCATGCAAATAGACGATACGATCATGCAAAAAAATTTAGTTGCAAGATTATCTATTACAAATAGTAAATACTTTTTATCTATACAAATTGAGATTTTAGATGGAAGAATATTTTTAACAGGAAAAGTGGATGAACCAGAAGAAAAAATTGCGATAACAAAATTAGCATGGGAAACTAAAGGAGTAAGATCGGTGAAAAATGCCATATCAATCAGAGGTATGTCTAATTTTAAAAGTAACGCGAAAGATATCCTGATTACTTCGCAGCTAAGAGTAGCTTTAATTTTTAATAAATTAATAAAATCGGGCAATTATACTTTAGAGACAATTAATGAAAAAATTTATATTTTTGGTATTGCCGAAAATACAAAAGAAAGAGAAGAGGTTATAACTGAAGCAAATAAAATATACGATGTCGTTGAGGTTTTGCCAACAATTTACTTAGTGTCTGAACTAAGTAGAAACAAAAATTAATTTTTATAATTAATTACTTCTGACGAATAAGCAGCGATAGAGGCAAGATTTAAAATTTCCGATGGAGATGACCTTAAGGGGGCAACTTCTATTGGAAGTCCTAAACCTATCAGTAAAGGTCCAATTAGTTTTGCACCACCAAACGTTTTCATTAATTTAACAGTGATTGAAGCACTGTGTAGTGCAGGCATTATTAAGATATTTGCATTTCCAACAATTTTAGAAAAAGGATATGAAGCTTTATATTCAGGATTCAAAGCGACATCAGGCTGCATTTCACCGTCGTAATCAAAATCTATTTTTTTTGTTTTCATTAATTCAATAGCTTCCCTAACATGTTTTGTTCTCACTGTTGCAGGTTTACCAAACGTTGAATGAGAAAGAAAAGCCACTTTAGGATCAAAACCAAACAACCTTGCAACTCTAGTGCTAGAGATAGCTATTTCCACAAGTTGTTTTGCAGTAGGATTGTCATGCACATTAGTATCCGCCACAAAGACTGTTCTACCTTTTGAAACTAACATAGTTAGACCAAAAATTATTTCTCCAGGTCTGGATTCCACTACTTTATTTAATTTTTCTATTGTAGCAGCATGATGTCTTGTGCCTCCAGTAACCATTGCATCTGCATCTCCACACGCTACCATACATGAACCCCATGTTACTCTGTCATTTCTCACAAGATGATCACATTCTCTTTCTAACATTCCACTTCTTTGAAGTTTTTTATACAAATGTTTAGTATATTTTTCTCTTTCTACTTTGTTTTTTGAGCTAACAATCTCTATTTTAAAATTTTCATCTAAACCTATACTTACCAATTGTTCTTTAACTTTTTCTTCTTTTCCAATTAAGATTGGTACTCCCAATTTACTATTCTTAAATGCTACTGCCGCTTTTAAAATGTTCGGATCTTCTCCTTCTGCAAATACAACTCTTTTCTGTGATTTTTTAATTTGAGCGTTAATGCCCTGCATAATATTCATCGAAGGATCGAGTCTTCTTGATAAATCTTCTTTATATTTTTCTATGTCGTTAATTTTTATTCTGGCAACACCTGACTTCATAGCAGCTTCAGCTACAGCAGCAGGTATGACACTAATCAATCTTGGATCGAAAGTTGATGGTATAATGTATTCTTTTCCATATCTTGGTCTTTCCCCACTATAAGCTGCTATCACTTCGTCAGGCACTTCTTCTCTCGCTAATTGTGCAATTGCTTTTGCTGCAGCTACTTTCATTTCTTCATTAATTTCTTTTGCTCTAACATCTAGGGCTCCTCTAAAAATATAAGGAAAGCCGATAAGATTATTAACTTGATTTGGGTAATCAGACCTACCTGTTGCTACAATCGCATCTGATCTTACCTCTTCTACTAGTTCTGGTTTTATTTCTGGATCAGGATTAGCACATGCAAAAATGATAGGATTTTTTGCCATTGATTTTACCATGGTTTTTGTAAGTACATCCTTAGCAGATAGACCTAAAAAAACATCTGCACCATTTATAGCTTCAGCTAGTGTTCTTAATTTAGTTTCGTTAGCATGAGCTGATTTAAACTGATCAACGTTTTTTCTGCCTTTATAAATTACACCAGATCTATCGCACATAATTATATTTTCATTTCTTACACCAGAAAGTTTAAATAAATTTGTACAAGCTATTGCAGAAGCTCCCGCACCATTTACTACTAGCTTAATATCACTAATCTTTTTTTTCGAAATATCCAAAGCATTAATAAGAGCAGCAGTCGTTATTATTGCTGTACCATGTTGATCATCATGAAAAACAGGAATATCTAAAAGTTCTTTTAATTTTTGTTCTATAATAAAACAGTCAGGCGCCGCAATATCTTCCAAGTTAATTCCACCAAAAGTATTACCAATATTTTTTATGGTATTGATAATTTCATCAGCATTAGAACTATCAACTTCTATGTCAATCGAGTCTATATCTGCAAATCTTTTGAATAAAACAGATTTTCCCTCCATCACAGGCTTTGAAGCTAAAGCTCCAAGATTTCCAAGACCTAGAATTGCTGAGCCATTACTAATTACTGCAACTAAATTTCCCTTACTCGTGTAGTCGTATGCAGCCTCAGGATTTTCTGCTATTTTTTTAACGGGCACAGCAACACCTGGCGAATAGGCTAGGGACAAATCTCTTTTAGTTGTTAAAGGTTTAGATGAATTTATCTCAATTTTGCCTGACTTTCCTTGTGTATGAAAGTCTAGTGCCTCTTTATCTGAGTAATGGTCAATTTTAGATTTTTTTGTCATTAAAATTTATTATGTAATATAAAATAGGTAAAATCATCAATAATTTGATTTTTTTTTAATAGCAAAATTTATGAACTTATTATCTTCAACTTCTGTTTTTAGTTTTTTTACTTTGATTAGCAGGGTGCTTGGATATTTTAGAGATATATTAATAGCTGTCTTCCTGGGAGCATCTATATATGCGGATGCCTTTTTTGTAGCTTTTAGACTTCCCAACACCTTTAGAAGACTTTTTGCTGAAGGAGTTTTTAATGCAGCATTTATTCCAAGTTATATTGAGGAAAATAAAGCTGACAAGAAAAAAGGGAAAGATTTTGCAGACGATGTTTTAAACTTGTTATTAATATTTCTATTAGGAATTATTTTTTTGGTAGAAATTTTCACACCGGCAATAGTTTATATAATAGCACCAGGTTTTTATGAAAATATAGAAAAATTTGAATTAGCTGTCGAACTTACAAAAATAACTTTTCCTTTTTTATTTTTTGTTAGTTTGTCATCCTTTTTTTCTGGAATACTAAATTCTAATAATAAATTTGCTGCAGCAGCCGCAGCACCAATTATATTAAATATTTTTTTAATTTTAAGTATATTTATTTCTTATTTTTTTAAACTCAATTTTGAGTTTAATCTTTCTTATGCCGTCACTCTAGCAGGATTATTTCAATTAATATTTTTAATATTCTTTACTAGGTATTACTACAGGCCATCTATCAATTTCAAAATTAAAATTAATTCTAAAATTATATTTTTTTTTAAGAAATTATTACCGAGTATATTTTCATCAGGCGTTACACAGATTAATATTTTAGTAGGAACAATTATTGCTTCTTTCGAAGCCGGAGCTGTTTCTTATTTGTATTATGCAGACAGAATTTATCAAATTAATTTAGCTATAGCCGGAATAGCTATCGGCACAGTAGCATTGCCAGAGCTTTCAAAAAAAATAAAAAATGGAAATATCTCTGACGCAATGAGGTTACAAAATAAATCTATAGAATTATGTTTAATCTTATCTATCCCAGCATGTGTAGGCTTAGTGATTGCCTCACAAGAAATTATCAGTGCACTTTTTGGATATGGATCATTTTTAGAAACAGACGTTTTATTAACATCGCAAGCTTTAAAATATTTTGGATTTGGAGTACCAGCATTTGCTTTAATTAAGGTTCTTTCAAATTTTTTCTTTGCAAGAGATAATACTAAAATTCCATTTTATATTTCAATCTTTAGCGTTTTCCTAAACATCTTAATATCAGTTATCTATTTTAAAGAACTGGGTTTTATTATAATCCCTATTGCTACATCCATAGCGACCTGGTGTGCTGTAATAATTTATTTAATTTTATTAATAAAATTTAAATATTTCGCTGCTAAGTCTATTTTTTATATTAATTTTGTTAAAACAGTCATGTCTGTGATTATAATGAGCTTATTTCTCTATTTTTTAATTAATTTTTTTGAGGATAAGCTTATTTATACTAATCATTATAAGTCATTTTATCTTATAATGATTGTAGCATTAACTGCTGGAATATATTTATTATCAGCTCGATTATTCGGAGTTTTTAAAATAAAAAATTTTAACATAAGTTAATTAATGGATAAAAATAAATTAGTTTTTTCAGGTGTGCAACCAACTGGTAATTTACACCTTGGTAATTATCTTGGTGCCTTAAAAAATTTTGTAGCTCTACAAGCAAAAACAGAATGTATTTATTGTGTTGTAGACCTCCATGCCATTACTATTTTTCAAAACCCAAAAGAACTAAGAAATAATATCTTAGAAAGTACTGCTGGTTTTCTTGCTACAGGATTAGATAGTAAAAAAAGCATCATTTTTAATCAGTCCTCAGTGAGTGGACACGCTGAGCTTGCTTGGATTCTAAATTGTGTAGCCCGCGTTGGTTGGTTAAATAGAATGACTCAATTCAAAGATAAAGCAGGTAAGGAAAAAGAAAAAGCAAGTGTCGGACTTTATATTTACCCAAATCTAATGGCAGCAGATATTCTTTTATACAAAGCAACACATGTACCGGTAGGAGCCGATCAGAAGCAACACTTAGAACTCTGTAGAGATATTGCATTAAAATTTAATAATGACTTTAAAAAAGAAATATTTCCTTTGCCAGAACCATTAATACAAAAAAATATATCAAGGGTCATGAGTTTAAGAGACGGAACAAAAAAAATGAGTAAGTCAGATGAGTCTGAATATTCCAGAATTAATTTAAAAGATTCTGCAGATGATATTATAAGAAAAATTAAAAAGGCTAAATCAGATTCTTCTTCAATACCAGATAATTTAAAAGATTTAGAGAAAAAACCTGAGGCTTTCAATCTAATCAATATATACTCTGATTTAATGAATAACACCTTAGAGCAATCTTTAAACGAACTAAAAGGAAAAGAATATTCATACCTAAAAAATAGATTATCAGAAGTTTTAGTTGAAGTGATTTGTCCTGTTGGAATAAAAATGAAAAAATTGTTGGATGACAAAGGTTATCTTGAGAAAGTTCTTAAAGAAGGCACAGAAAAGGCCAGAAATTTAGCGGAGTACAACCTTAAAGAGATACGAAATGCTGTAGGTTTTTTTTAGTTAAAGATGATATAAACTCGTAATGATTATAACAGAATTAACTCCAAATCCAGATTCATTAAAATTTTTGTCTGAAAAAGTAATTTCAACAATAGGAACAGAAGAATTCCAAAAAAAAGATTTTAAAAAAATTAAAAATGAGTTTGTAAAAAATTTGCTAAACTTAAAAGGAGTGGAGCTTGTTTTATTAGCTGACAATTTTCTATCTGTTAAAAAAAATAAAGAAATTTCTTGGGATGTATTAAAACCAACAGTTATTTCTCATATGAATGATTACTTTGAGAAAAACGATAAGCCCATACTTAATAAAAAAAATAATGAAGGCAAATTAAACCTAGGAGAAGTAGAAGATAGAATAATAAAAGTTTTAGACGAAAAAGTAAGACCAGCAGTTGCAAAAGATGGTGGAGATATTAAATTTAAATCCTTCAAAGATGGTGTAGTACATGTAGAATTACAAGGAAGCTGCTCAGGTTGTCCAAGTTCACTCATGACATTAAAACAAGGAGTCCAAAACCTACTTTGTCATTACGTAGAAGAAGTAAAATCAGTAGAGGCTATTTAAAATGGTAAAAATTGTAAGTTATAGACAGAAACTTTTAGAGTTAGCAAAAATTTATAAAATTGATAAAGTTTTTGACACAAATTTAAAACACACTACTTATGACATAGAGATTATTCTTTTAAAGAAAAAAGTTCCACTACCTTCAAACAGTAGAGGATATATCTCTCACAAACTTATAAATGAAGTATTCAAACCCTTCTATCAAGGACTAATAAAAAAATTATCTTTCAATATCAATGTAAGTAAATTTTTTAAACCTTTCTATCAAGGACTAATAAAAAAATTATCAATTAATTTCAGTGTAAGTAAATTCTTAAAAGGTATAAGTAAATTTTTCAAAAAAATAATTAATGGTATCGAGGACTATTTCAAATTTATAATTTTTAATATTGTTAATTTTTTTAAAATTCTAACCAAAAAAATAATTAATGGTATCGAGGACTATTTCAAATTTATAATTTTTAATATTGTTAATTTTTTTAAAATTCTAACCAAAACAATAATTAATGGCCTAAATGATATCTATAATTTTAAAGTTAGAGAAAAAATTTTAAAAAATATTTTTTCAAAAGCAGCATATAGTTCATTAGCTATAATTTTAATTTTTTCGGGTTTCTATGTGAAAAATATTATTACTGGAGTAGATTCATTAAAAATATCTCTAGAGATTAAATCTGATAAAAAAGAGATTGTAAAAAATAAAAAAAACAATTCTAAAGAGCTGTCAAAGTTGCCAGAAGATAAAAAATCTTCACTTTTAGATAATGATTATAATTTAAACACACAAACAGTACTAAATTTGTTTGAAGATTTAGAATACGACCTAGACAACGTAAGAAATAAAAAAAAAGTAAAACCAATATATTTTACAAGACTACCCAAAGATTTAGATACTATAAAAAGTGTTAATGAAAAAAAAGAAACCTTTTTACAAATTTTACTACCGCTAGTCGTTGCTGAGAATGAAAAAATTAGAGAAGATAGAGAATATTTATTAAAAATATTAAAGACAAACAAATCACCTGAAAGTAAAAAATGGCTAAACAAAAAATATAAGGCTTATAAGGTTTCAGACAAAAGTATTAAAGAATTAATAGAAAAGATTGACATTATTCCGACTTCTATTGCTTTGGCCCAAGCAGCAAAAGAAAGTGGTTGGGGAACTTCAAGATTTGCTTTAGAGGGAAATGCTATATATGGTCAGTGGACTTGGACCGGTGATGGTATTGAGCCATTAGAAAAAACTAAAGATCAGAGTCATAAAATTCTCAAGTTTCCTCTTTTAAGAGCTTCTGTTAAGGCATACATAGACAATTTAAATACTCATCGTGGTTATAAAAGTTTCAGAGTAAAAAGAGCTGAGCTAAGAAAGCAAAATAAAAAATTGTCAGGTATAGAATTGATTCATGAACTCGAGAACTATGCACAAACTGGAAAAGAATATACAAAAATATTAGAGCAAATCATCAAACAAAATGATCTTGACGAGTTAGAAAGTGTAACAATTGATGACTTTAAAGAAAGTAATCAGTTAAAGCTCTAATTTAGAGTTCCGCAATAACAAACTGCATACCAAGCCAACGCCAAGACCCTCCAGACTCCCTTAGGGAACAATTAATTCTTCCCCTTTCTGTAGTGAATTTACCAATTAGTTTAATTTTAATTTTAAAATTGTTTAAGTGTTCAATTTCTGATTTTCTCCAAGAATTAAGTTCATTCGAATAACAATTTAATGATTTAATATTTTTTATTTCATTTAAAAATTCAATAATAACATTTGGAGGGTTGTTAGTGTTGTTGATATACTTATCTTCAGGAACAATTGATTTGAATTTAAAGGGAATGGTTTTAAGAATTAGTTCAAATCTTTCCATTTCTCCATATTTTTCATTAATAGAAAACCTAGGGAGTTCGTAAAAATCTTTTGTTATATCAGAAACACCTGAGTGTTGACCAAATGCATATTTAAATCCAAACTTCTTAATAATGTTTTTAAAATTATTACTATATTCACCAAAAGGGTATGAAAAAAAAGAAGAATTATATCCTAGATTATTTTTTAAATCTTTTGCAGCCAAATCTATATCATTTATAATTTCGTCATCTGTTTTATCAACTAAGTAGTCATGGGAATAACTATGGTTACCTATATGGACAAATTTTTTTTTAGAGACTTCTTTAATCTGCTTCCAAGTCATATATCCTTTATTTCCAATATCCCGAGTATTTACAAACAACAAAAAAGGTATCTTGTCTTTTTTAAGTATAGGCCAGGCTTGATCGTAAAATGATTTAAAAGCATCGTCTACAGTTAATAGAATTTTTTTTTTACTTTTAAGATTTATAAGACTATCTTCAAAATTATTGGCATTAATAAATTTAAAGCCATTTTTTTTTATTAAAGCAATTTGTTTTATAAAATCTGCTATTTTTATATTTGTGCTTGGGTATTTATTTTCTTCAAACCGATGATACATTAGGACAATAACACCTTTATCTTCTATATTATTAGATGTAGATGAAGTCTCATAATTTATGAATATAAAAAATAAAAAAATAATTAAAGATTTTTTGATAATTGATTGCACAGGTAAAAATGATTCTATCGCATTAAAAATTAATAATAAGTTTTTTATAAAAAAATTACAAACTAATCTTGTTAAAAATGAAATATTAGCTTTAGAAATTGCTAATTTTGTCAAAAAACATAATATCATACTTAATAGTGATTTCTCAATACTTGTTAATTCTGGTCCCGGTAGTTTTTCTGGAATTAGAATCTCTTTAGCCGTTACAAAAGGAATACAACTGGTTAAGAATATAAATGTTTATATTTATAATAATTTTTTACTTAATGCCGCTCCATATCTTGAAAAAAAACAAGAAATAATTTCAATACAAAAAACGAATAATTTTTATTATTATTGTCATATAATTTTTGAGACAGGGTATCGATCCACTTATCCTAAAAGAATTGATTTATCTGAATTTCAAAAAAAAAAAGCTTTATATATAGTTCCAGATGACATTAAAAATGACAAAATAATTAAAAGTATAAATCTAGAGAATACAAGAGTAGTTGAATTTAACCTTAGAAATATTGACTTATTAATAGTAAATAATCTTGTGGAAAATAAATTGATTAAACCACTATATTTAAGCTAAGTTATAAATAATTATATGAATAGCATTAAAGAAAAATGTAAAATAAAAGGTGTCAGACTAACAGATCAAAGATCAATCATCGCAGATATTATGTCTAAGTCTACCGATCATCCAGATGTAGATGAGCTACATAAAAGAGTAAATAAAATAGATAAAAAAATAAGTATTGCGACAGTATATAGAACAGTTAAGTTATTTGAAGAATCTGGTATTTTAGAAAAACATGACTTCAAGGGAGGCAAAGCAAGATATGAAGCAGCTCCAGAGGAACATCATGATCATTTAATAGATATAAATAGTGGTGAAATAATAGAATTTGTTGACAAAGATATAGAAATTTTACAAAACAAAGTAGCAAAAAAACTAGGCTTTAAGTTAGTAGATCACAAACTAGAACTTTATGGTTCTAAAATAAAAAAATAATTTGTTAAAAAAAATATTTATTAAAACTTTTGGCTGTCAAATGAATGAGTACGATAGTAATCGTATTTTAGACCTAGTAAAACCTATAGGTTATATTCCTACAGACAATTCTTCTGAAGCTGATTGTTATATCTTAAATACATGCCACATTAGAGAAAAGGCCACCGATAAAGTTTATCATGACATAGGTAGACTAAAGAAAGAATTTAGGAATAAAAAAAAACCAATGTTATTAGTGACAGGTTGTGTTGCACAAGCAGAAAACCAAATTATGCTTAAAAATGAAAAATATATCGATGGTGTTGTTGGCCCTCAATCATATCATCAGATACCAAGTATAATAAAAAAAATAGAAAATGATAAATCTAAAGTAAACAGTACAGATTTTGAAGTCATAGAAAAATTTGATAGTTTAAATTTAGTCAAAAATTCAAGTTCAAAAATATCGGCATTTTTAACGATACAAGAAGGTTGTGATAAGTTTTGTCATTTTTGTGTTGTTCCATATACAAGAGGTCCGGAGTACTCAAGATCGTTCGATGAAATTATTGAAGAAGCCAAGCAATTAATAAGAAACGGAGCCAAAGAAATTACTTTACTGGGTCAAAATGTAAATGCATATGAGTACATAGACAATAATAAAAAATATTATCTTTCACATCTAATATTTGAGCTTAATAGTCTGAAGGAATTAAAGAGAATAAGATACACAACATCGCATCCTAATGATGTTACAAAAGATTTAATCGAAGCCCATAAATATTGTGAAAAATTAATGCCTATACTTCATTTACCTGTTCAAAGCGGTTCTACAAAAATTTTAAAAGCAATGAATCGTAAACATAGTGCAGAAAAGTATGAAAGAATTATAAATAATCTTAGGCAGGCCAAGCCAAATATTAAATTTTCATCTGATTTTATTATCGGATATCCTGGTGAAACAGAATATGATTTTAAAAAAACAATAGATTTAATAGAAAAAACTAAATTTATAAATTCCTACTCGTTTATTTTTAGTGCAAGACCAGGAACCCCAGCATCAGAATTAAATGATACGGAAATACAAGTAGCCAAAAAAAGACTAATTAAATTACAAGCAGTTTTGGAAAAAATAAATATTCAAAGTAAAAAAGAGTTTTTAAATAAATCAGCAGAAGTTTTATTTGAGAATAAAATGAAAAACCAAAATAAATATTTTGGAAGAGATAAGTTTTTAAACTCAGTTGTTGTGGAGAGCAAAGAAAATCTAACAGGCCAAATACTTTTTGTAAAAATTGATAATTTTAATCATAACAGTTTATTTGGAAAAATTATTCCAGATGAAAAAAAGATTGTGCAGTTTAACTAATGTCTGAAATAAATAGACTAGAACAAAAAATAACGCTAAAAAAAATAGATAAAGAAACTGTTAATATTCAGATTTTAGATAATAATATTCTATTATCAATAGTTGGTGAGTTTAATACAAATCTTATTCAGCTAGAAAAATTAACAAAAACAACCTTATATTTTAGAGGAAACTCAATTACAGCTAAAGGAAGTTCAAATAACTTGATTAAAGTTTCAGAAGCTATTAAATTTTTAATCAACAAATTTCTTTTGACAAATAACATAGAAAAAAGTGATATAATATTATCTGTGAGTAAAAATTTAAATTCAGAAAAAAAATCAAACGTACAATCTTTTGCACAACTTATTAAAACACCAAGAAAGTCCGTAATAGCAAGATCCGAGAAACAATCTGATTATATTAAAGCCTTAAAAGAGAACGACATTGTGATGGCACTAGGACCAGCAGGAACAGGAAAGAGCTTTCTAGCGGTATCAGTTGCAATAACAATGCTTATGGAAAAAAAAATCGAGCGAGTTATATTATCTAGACCTGCTGTAGAAGCAGGTGAAAAATTAGGTTTTTTACCTGGGGATCTAAAGGAAAAAGTGGATCCATATTTAAGACCTCTGTATGACGCACTTTATGAATTATTTGGCTATGAAAAAATTGATAAAAAAATTGAGTCTGGAGAGATAGAGATTGCTCCCTTAGCATTTATGAGAGGAAGAACTCTAAAAAATTGTTTTGCTATTTTAGATGAGGCTCAAAATGCAACTGAAACACAGATAAAAATGTTTTTAACCAGAATAGGCGAAAATTCAAAATTAGCAGTAAACGGAGATCCATCGCAGATAGATTTAGTAAATCAATCAAATTCAGGCTTAACAAAATCAAAGAATATTCTAAAAAATATAAAAGAAATAAAAATAATTGAATTTGATCATACGGACGTAGTTAGACACCCACTTGTCTCAAAGATTATTAAGGCTTATCAAAAAAAAACTGATGATCAAAGCTGATGTATTAGTTGACAGTAAAGCGTGGATAAAATTTATTGCTAATCCCAATATATATATAAAAAAAAGATTAAAAAAAGCGGAAAAAAAAATAAGTATTTTTAAAAAAAATAAATTAACTTTTACACTTTTACTTTCAGATAAAAGAGAAATTAAAGAGTTAAATAAAAAATTTAGAAAAAAAAATAAAACTACCGACATTTTGTCTTTTCCTTTTCATGAAAAAAAAAAAATACATAACTTGATAAGAAAAAAAAATAACAATATTTATTTAGGTGATATAATAATTAATTTAAGTAAAATCATTAAACAAGGAAAAAAAAAAAATTTTTTCATTATTTTTGATAAAATATGGATTCATGGATTAACACATCTATTAGGTTGCCGTCATAAATCTAATAAGGATTTTCATGTAATGCAAAAATTAGAAAATAAAATAATCAAGTCGATTGAATAATATGATTTTTGCTTTTTTAAATAGTAGATTTTTTTTAGTTTTTTTGGCTCCTCTTATTTTAGGTGCTCTAACAGTTTTTAGTTTTGAACCATTTAATTATAATTTTATTAACTTTTTAATTATACCAATATTATTTTTAGTGACAATCCATGTTCAAAAAAAATCTAGAAATACATATAGAAATAAACCATATCTCTTAAATCTTTTCCTGATTGGATATCTATTTGGCATCGGTTTTTTTTCAGCGGGTACAAATTGGATTTCTAACTCTCTCACATTTGATGAAAATTTTAAATTTCTAATACCTATTGCTCTTATTTTTATACCGTTATTTCTTGGAATTTTTTTTGGATTTGGCAATTTGATTGTTGGTCCATTTTTAAAAAATAACTTTGGGTCCATACTGTTGTTTTCAGCTTCTTTTGCAGCTATGGATTTTTTACGTGCTAAAATTTTTACAGGCTTTCCTTGGAACTTATGGGCATATACGTGGTCCCATACACCAGAAGTACTTCAACTATTGCCTATATTAGGTTTTTTTTCATTCAATCTTATTTGTATAATTATTTATTGTTCATTTCTTTTATTAATTTTTAAAAAAAAAATTAATAAAATTATTTTTATTCTAATAGCGCTAATCTCTTTTAGTAATTATATTTACGGATCTTCTATAATAAAAAACAATGATAAATATTTAGAGAAAATAGAATTAAATTCAGAAAATTCAATTTTTACTAAAATAATCTCACCTGGTTTTGAGCTAAAATATAATTTATCTAATGAAGAACTATCTACAAATATATCAAAATTAATTAAATATAGTGCTCCTGATAAAAATAAAAAAACTCTTTTTGTTTGGCCAGAGGGTATTTTTACAGGTTTCAATTTTGAACAGATCAAACAGTATCAGTTTACATTTGAAGAAGCATTCTCAGATAATCAACTCATATTGTTTGGTGTAAATACAGTTGATGAGCAAAAAAATGATAATACCATATTTAATAGCTTAGTGATTGTTAATAAGCATCTTGATATTGTATTCAAATACGACAAAATTAAGCTAGTTCCTTTTGGAGAATTTTTGCCATTCGAAAATTTCCTAACCACATTAGGGCTAAAAAAAATCACAGAAGGGTATGGTTCCTTTACACGCGGAGAAAAAAATAATATTTTTTTGTCGGATAATTTAAAATTATTACCGTTAATTTGTTATGAAATAATTTTTCCAGGATTAAGCCAAAATCAAAAGCATAAAAATTTAATTGTAAATATCTCTGAAGATGCTTGGTTTGGTGATACACTCGGACCAAAACAGCATTTTGCCAAGGCAATATTTAGATCAATAGAAAATAATGTTTTCTTATTAAGATCAGCCAACAAAGGGTTTAGTGCTTTTCTTGACAATAAAGGGGTAGTAAAAAAAATTTTAAAGCCAAATGAAATTGGCGTTATTGAGCTAAACGTTCCATTTATAAACAATCCACAAAAAAAGTATAAAATTGATTTGATATTTTTTGTACTTTTATTTACATGTGTTTTTATCTTTTTAATATTTAATAAAAATGAAAATAAACAATTATCTATTTACAAGTGAATCTGTTTCTGAGGGTCATCCAGATAAAGTTAGCGACAGAATATCAGATATGGTTGTTGACTCATATTTATCAAAAGATCCATATGCTAGAGTTGCCTGTGAAACGTTAACAACAACTAATAAAGTTGTCTTGGCTGGAGAAATTAGAGCCCCACAAATTAAAACAGATGACTTGATTCAGAAAGTAAGAGACTGCATCAAAGACATAGGGTACGATCAAGATGGTTTTAGTTGGAAGGAACAAACAAAAATAGAATCCCACTTACACGAGCAGTCATCAGATATTGCAATGGGAGTAGATGCTAAAGATAATAAAGATGAGGGAGCTGGCGATCAAGGTATCATGTTTGGCTATGCTTGTGATGAAACAGAAGATTTGATGCCAGCACCAATACATTTTTCTCACAAAATTTTACGAATGATGGCAAACGACAGAAAAAAAGGTTTATTAAAAGGAATCGAACCTGACTCCAAAAGCCAAGTAACTATGTGCTACGAAGATGATAAACCCACCAAAGTAACATCTGTAGTTATTTCCACACAACACTCTAAAGATTTGGATCAAAAAAAAGTAAAAGATCTTGTGTATCCATATATCAAAAAATCTATACCTGAAAATCTTTTGAAGGAATTAAATGAGGAGGAAATTTATATTAATCCTACAGGCCAGTTTATAATTGGTGGTCCAGATGGTGATACAGGATTAACAGGAAGAAAAATTATCGTAGACACCTACGGCGGTGCGGCACCGCATGGCGGAGGAGCCTTTTCAGGAAAAGATCCGACAAAAGTTGACAGATCAGCAGCTTACGTGTCCAGGTATTTAGCCAAAAATGTTGTAGCAGCTGGTGTATCTGATAAATGTTTAATCCAACTTGCATATGCCATTGGAGTTTCAAAACCACTTTCTATTTATATAAAACTTTCAGATGCTGATATTGAAAAAACAGCAGATGTTAAAAATAAAATAGAAAAAAATTTTGATTTATCTCCAAGAGGAATAAGAGAGCTATTAGGCTTAAACAAACCTATTTACGAGATTACTTCTGCTTACGGTCATTTTGGAAGGAAGCCGGATGATAAAGGTCATTTTTCGTGGGAAAAAACAGATAATACTGATATCTTTAAAAAGTAACCTTGAAAAAGCCTTAAATTTTCATTAAACATAGTAAAATTTGAATGTTTACAAATGGGCCTTAGCCCATTTTTTTTTGGATCAAACTAAAAAGGAAAAATATGTTGAATAGAGGTTTAGATAAAGTTGAGCTATTAAGAATAGTCGAAGCTGTAGCAAATGAAAAATCTATTGATAAAGAAATAGTATTAGAGTCAATGGAAAGTGCCATACAAAAAGCAGCTCTAACAAAATTTGGAACAGAAAATAACATACGTGTTCTTATTGACCGCTTAACAGGAGAAATTAAGATTCAAAAAGTTCTTGATATAGTTGAAAAAGTTGAAGATTCCAGCAAAGAAATCCTTTTGAACGAATTAAAACCTACAGACAAAAAAAATAAAGAACTAAAAGTTGGCGATCAGATTTTTGAGGATTTACCGCAAATAGATTTTGGTAGAATAGCAGCTCAGAGTGCTAAACAAGTTATTAGCTTAAGAGTTAAAGAGGCAGAAAAAAATAGACAATATGAAGATTTTGTTGAAAAACAAGGACAAATCTTAAGCGGAATTATAAAAAGATTAGAGTATGGAAATATTATAGTAGATTTAGGCAAGGCAGAAGGAGTAATAAAAAAAGATGAACTTATTCCAAGAGAAATACTAAAAACTGGTGATAGAGTAAAAGCATATTGTTATGAAGTTAAAAAAGAACTGAAAGGGCATCAAATATTTTTATCAAGGGCACATCCGCAATTTTTAGCAAAACTATTTTTTCAAGAAGTTCCAGAAATTTATGAAGGAATTATAGAAATAAAAGCTGTTGCTAGAGACCCAGGAAGTAGAGCCAAGATTTGCGTATTTTCTAGTGAAGGCTCAATTGATCCTGTTGGTGCATGTGTGGGTATGCGAGGTAGTAGAGTCCAGACTATAGTTAACGAACTTCATGGAGAAAAAATTGATATTATAAAATGGACAGAAGATCTACCAACATTAATTGCTGAATCATTATCTCCAGCTGAAATTCAAAAGGTTTTAATTGATAAAGACAATAAAAGAATTGATGTTATTTTAACAGAAGAAAACTTGAGCAAAGCAATTGGACGAAGGGGTCAAAATGTAAGACTTGCATCTAAACTTACTAACTTCGAAATAGATATTTTAACAGACCAAGAAGACTCTGAAAGACGACAGGCAGAATTTAAAGAAAAAACAGAAAATTTAATAAAAAGCTTAGAAGTAGATGAGACGCTTGGTCAATTATTGGTCTCGGAAGGAATGCAAAGTATAGAGGAATTGTCTCAGTCTTCACCAGATGATATTACTAAAATAGAGGGTATAGATGAGTCAACTGCAAATGAATTAATAAATAGGTCAAAAGAAAATTTAATTAAAGAAAAAGAAGAAATTTCTAAAAGGTTAAAAGAACTAGGAATGGAAGATTCTTTAGTTGATTTAAAAGGTATAACTCAAGGAATGCTAGTTTTACTTGGCCAAAGAAATATTAAAAAATTAAGTGATTTTGCCGACCTTTCCTCTGATGAATTAATCGGTGGTTTTGACGAAGTGAAAGGAAAAAAAATTCGAATTGAAGGATATTTAGAAGAATTTTCCCTTTCAAGAGAAGAGGCCGATCAATTGATCATGGCTGCCAGAGAAATAGTATTTAAATAAAATATTCATGAAAGACGAAAAGAATAAAAAAAAAACCTTAACAATTTCAACTGGTGTAACTAAAAAGATTGATCTTTCATCTCTTTCTAGTGATGGAAAGAAAACCTTTTCTATAGAAAAAAAAGCTCCTTTTAGATCCGCAAGAGACAACAAACCTAATTCTGGATCTAGTGTATTTAAGAAACCAACTACTATAAAAAAAAATGTAGTAAGAAAATTTGTTGAGCAACAGGCGACAAAAAATTTTGTTAAAAAAGATGAAAAAGGACCTTCAAAAACAAAGTTAAAACTTGACCCTCTATCTGCAAAGAGAGATTTTAAACTTACTGTTTCAAGAGCTATGAATGTTGAAGAAATTGAGATTAAACAAAGAAGTTTAGCTTCAGTAAAAAGATCAAGGTTAAAAGACAAAAGAACAGAAAATTCTGACGACCAAAAAGACATAAAAAAAGTAATCAAAGATGTTAATATTCCTGAACAAATTACCATACAAGAACTCTCTAATCGAATGGCAGAAAGATCTGCAGATGTAATAAAATTTTTATTTAATATGAAAGTTGTAGCTACAATAAATCACGTTATTGACAAAGATACCGCTGAATATATTGTTAAAGAATTCGGCCATAAGCCTATTGTTGAAAGTTATCCTGATTTGGAAATAAAAAAAAAGAAAAATCAGTTAGAAGGGAAAATTGAAAATAGGCCACCTGTTGTTACAATCATGGGCCACGTAGATCATGGTAAAACTTCTTTATTAGACGCCCTAAGAGATGCCAATGTAGTGTCCGGCGAACATGGAGGCATAACTCAACATATTGGCGCATATCAGGTTACAACCGAAAAAAATCAAGTCATAACTTTTATTGATACCCCAGGACATGCAGCATTTACTGAAATGCGTGCCAGAGGGTCTAAGATTACTGACATTGTAATACTAGTTGTTGCAGCTAATGACGGAATTATGCCCCAGACAATAGAAGCTATACAACACTCCAAAGCTGCAAAGGTCCCAATTATAGTTGCAATAAATAAATGTGATTTACCGGATAAAAATATTACTAAAATAAAAAATGATCTAATGAAATATGAACTTATTGCTGAGGATTTTAGTGGGGACACATTGTTTGTTGAAGTATCAGCTACACAAAAAACTAACTTAGATAAGTTAAAAGAAAGTATACTGTTACAATCTGAAATATTAGACCTTTCAGCTTCTTTCAGCGGACCAGCCACAGGAGTCGTTATAGAATCTAAAATAGACAAAGGCAAAGGCCCAGTCTCTACAGTACTAATAACTAACGGAGTTTTAAAAAGAACTGATCATTTTGTTTGTGGAAACACGTATGGAAAAATTCGAGCAATGATTAATCACGAAGGAAAAATAATAAACGAAGCTTTTCCTGCTATGCCAGTAGAGATATTAGGAATGAACGAGTCAGCTTTTGCTGGTGCAGAATTTATAGTTACGGAGAATGAAGAAAAAGCAAAAGAAATTGCTGAATTTAATCAAAGTGGATCCAGCATTCCCAAGGTAGTTGTTAAAGATAAAACATCAATATTTGAAAGCCAAAATAATAAGGAAGAATTGAATATAATTATCAAATCTGATGTTCAGGGTTCAAGTGAAGCATTAAAAAGTTCTATAAATAAAATTGAACACCCTGAAGTAAAAGCAAATATTATTTTATCTGACATCGGTATGGTCAATGAGTCTGATGTTTCTCTAGCCAAAGCTTCCAATGCTCTTTTAATTGGCTTTAATGTTAAACCAAATAATCAAGCAAAAAAATTAGCTGAACAACAACGTGTAGAGATTAAGTATTTCAATATTATTTATGAAGTGCTGGAATTTATTGAAAAAGGACTTTCTGGCTTGTTAGAACCAGAGGTAAAAGAAACTATTATTGGTACAGCTGAAATTTTAAAAGTATTCAAAGTTTCTGAAGCTGGAAAAATTGCAGGATCAAAAGTAACAGATGGGGAATTAATAAATAAAGCAAAAGCTAGATTAATTCGCGATGGAGCAGTTGTCTATACCGGAGAAATATTAAGTATTTTTAGAGAAAAAAATCAAGTCAAAGAAGTTAAAAACGGTGTTGAGTGTGGAATTAGTTTGAAAGATTTTATGGATTTTAAAGAAAAAGATATAATCGAAGCTTACTTGTCAGAAAATATAGATAGAAAAATTTAAAATGGGTAAAGGCAAAAAACCGCCAACATATTCTCAGAGACAACTTCGTGTAGGAGAGCTAATCAAACAAAATATAGGTGAAGTGTTTATTAGAAATGAGGCTAAAATTTTAGCACTAAATACCAGTCTAGTAACAGTAACAGAGGTAAAAATGACACCAGATCTTAAATCAGCAAGGGTATATGTAATACCACTTGGAGGTAAAGAGGCTAAAAAAATAGTAAGTATCTTGACGGAGTTCTCACATCTTGTTAGAAAGGCACTGTCAAAAAAACTTGATATAAAGTTTCTTCCTAGACTTGCATTTGTAGAAGACAATTCTTTTGAATATGCTGAGAAAATAGAAAGATTAATTAATATAAATAAAAAAAATGACGCAGAATAAAAAAGAAACGATTAAATCACTAGCTATTCACGCAAAAGATGTAGGCTCATCAGAAGTCCAAGTTGGATTACTAACTGCAAAAATTTTAAAACTGTCAGAACACTTTAAAAAATTTAAAAAAGATAAACACTCAACTATGGGTTTAACAAAATCAGTTAATAGAAGAAAAAAACTCCTAGCTTATTTGAAAAGAAAAAATCCTGAATCATATAGCAAGGTAATTAAACAATTAAATTTAAGGAAATAATGTTCAAAATTTATAAAGAAGAAATAGAGATCAATGGAAAAAAGATAATTTTAGAGACTGGAAAAATTGCAAGACAAGCTGATGGAGCAATTATAGCAACATGTGGTGAAACAGTAGTTATAGCCACAGTGGTTGGAGCAAAAAAACTTAGGGACGGTCAAGATTTTTTTCCGCTATCTGTAAATTATCAAGAAAAATATTATGCTGCAGGAAAAATTCCGGGCGGATATTTTAAAAGAGAAGCAAGACCAACTGAGTCCGAACAATTAATTTCAAGATTAATAGACAGACCAATACGGCCTTTATTTCCTTCAAGTTTTATGAATGAAGTTCAGCTACTTCCAACAGTTTTATCCTATGATGGAGAAAACCAAGGTGATGTGCTTTCAATCATTGCATCTTCTGCTGCATTAGCGATTTCAGGACTACCTTTTGGTGGCCCTATTGCCGCCAGTAGAGTTGGATTTAAAGATGGGAAATATCTATTAAACCCATCGCCAAAAGAACTAGAAGAATCAGAATTAGACTTAGTTGTTGCTGGAACAAAAGAAGCAGTTTTAATGGTTGAGTCAGAGACATCAGGATTAACAGAAAAAGTAATGTTAGATGCAGTTAAGTTTGGACATGAAAATTTTTTACCAATTATTGAAGCTATAGAAAAACTAGCTAAAAAAGCAGGCAAGCCCAAATGGAAAATTGAAGCTCCAGATCATTCTGCAGTTAAAACAAAAATTACTAAAGCTTTAGAAACAGATCTTAGGGCGGCATTCAAAGAAGTTGATAAAAAGAAAAGATCAACTGCAATTTCAGAGGCAGAAACAAAATGTAAAGAAATGTTTGCCGAAGATGATGATGTTAGCGAAAACCAGGCTATGGCTCAATTAAAATCACTTGAAAAAGATATTGTTCGAACGGCAATTCTAAAAGACAAAAAAAGAATTGACGGGAGAGGTTTAGCAGATGTTAGACAAATTAAATGCGAAGTGGGGGTCTTGCCAAGAACACATGGTTCAGCTCTATTTACCAGAGGTGAAACCCAAGCTTTAGTTGTGACAACACTAGGAATGTCAGATGACGAGCAAAGAGTCGAAAGCTTAAATGGCATGCAAAGAAACAGGTTTATGCTTCACTATAACTTCCCACCCTTTTCTGTGGGAGAATGTGGAAGAATAGGAACCGGCAGAAGAGAAGTAGGACATGGAAAATTAGCGTGGAGAGCAATAAATTCATCTTTACCTAAACAAGAAAATTTTCCTTACACTTTAAGAGTTGTGTCTGAAATTACAGAATCAAACGGCTCTTCTTCAATGGCTACTGTTTGTGGAACATCACTAGCTCTCATGGACGCAGGCGTACCTATAAAAGAACCAGTAGCGGGAATAGCTATGGGTTTGATTAAAGAAGGAAAAGATTTTTCCGTTTTGTCAGACATTTTAGGTGATGAAGATCACTTAGGAGATATGGATTTTAAAGTAGCAGGAACTAAAAGTGGAATAACATCACTTCAAATGGATATTAAAATTGAAGGCATAACGTTTGAAATAATGGAGAAAGCCTTAGATCAGGCGAAAGACGGAAGAGAACATATTTTAGCAGAAATGGACAAAGCCTTAAAAGTATCGAGGAAAGAATTTTCTAAACATACGCCTAAAATGGAAATTGTAACGGTCGATAAAAAAGATATAGCAACTGTTATAGGAAAAGGTGGTGCAACTATCAGAGAGATTGTAGAAAAATCAGGAGCCAAAGTAGACGTAAAAGACACAGGAGAGGTAACCGTAGCAGCACCAGATGAAGAATCTAGAAAAATTGCAATAGATATTATTAAAAGTTTAGTAGCCAAAGCTGAAGTTGGAAAAATTTACAAAGGTAAAGTCGTTAAAGTAATGGAGTTTGGAGCTTTTGTTAATTTTTTAGGAAAACAAGATGGTTTAGTTCACATCTCAGAACTTGCAGTAAAAAGAGTTGAAAAAGTTGGTGATGTCGTAAAAGAAGGCGATGAGGTATCTGTAAAAGTTTTAGGTTTTGATAGAGGCAAAGTTAAGTTGTCCATCAAACAAGCTACAGATTAATAATCAGATTAAATCTAAATCACTGTCCATAGATTTTGTTATTTATAATTAAAGCTATTTGCTTAAAATTATAATACCTATTTCTTTATTTCACATATAGTTATTTGAGATACTTTTTTCACAATTAAAATGTATTTAAGTAGAAAACTTTAAAAGAAATGAATCTATTTCTGAAACTTTTTAATGTCAAATTTTTCCATTTTGAGATAAAGTACAAAATTGATGTTTAATGTAATAAAAAAAAACATTTCAAAATATACAGGACTATTAATTCGCATAGATGATGTTGCGGAAAATATGAACTGGGATTCAATGAACAAGTGTGAATTATTATTCGATGAGCTTAACATTAAACCACTATTAGGTGTAATACCGTTTAATAAAGATCCAGAATTACTAGACCTTCCAGTAAACTTAAAGTTTTGGGATCAGGTTAGAAAATGGAAAAGTAAAGGATGGGAAATATCTATGCATGGTTTCTCTCATTTATACAATCAACAGACAAACAAAAAAGATTATTTTAATTATGGAGGAAATTCAGAATTTTATGGCGTAGATTACAATACTCAGTTATTAAAAATAGAAGCTGGTATAAAAAAATTTAAAGAAGAAGGTATAGAAATACGATCCTTCTTCGCCCCAAATCATACATATGATCTAAATACTTTAAAAGCATTGAGCAGTTCTGGTATAAAAATTGTAATTGATGGCTACGGTTTATTTCCTTTTTTTAAACATAATCTTTTTTTTATTCCGCAACTTTTTTATAAAGAAGTAATGTTACCATTTGGAATACAATCAACTCAGATTCATTTAAATTATTGGAATAAGGATAATTATATTTATTTTAAAAATTTTATTTTAAAGAATAAAGAGAAAATAACTACAACTGACAAAATATTTTCTGCAGGGAAAAATAACTTTTTACAAAATTGTATAAATTTTTCTATTGAGAAAAGTTTAAAAACTTTAAGAAAAATTAGATAGGTAATTAACTTATATTTTTAGGGTCGGGCATTCCAACTTTGTTATAACCAGCATCTACATAGTGAATTTCACCTGTAACGCCGGCAGCAAGATTACTCATTAAATATAAAGCAGAGTTTCCAACATCATGAATATCAACATTTCTTTTTAAAAAAGAATGGTCTGCATTCCATTTATAAAGAAATTTTGCATCTCCGATAGCTGATGCCGCTAATGTTTTAATAGGTCCCGCACTAATTGCATTTACTCTAATTCCTTTTGCCCCAAGATCTCTTGCTAAGTATTTTACACTTGCTTCAAGAGCTGATTTGCATACACCCATAACATTATAGTTTGGTATAGCCTTTGTAGATTCGTAAGTTAAAGTCAACATGCTACCACCCTCTTTCATTATCTTTGAAGCTTCTTTAGCTACTTCTGTAAAAGAAAAACATGAAATCAGCATACTTTTTAAAAAATTTTCTCGAGATGTATTCAAGTATTCTCCTGATAATTCTGATTTATCTGAAAATGCTACCGCATGTATTATAAAATCTATTTGACCCCATTTAGCTTTAATGTCCTCAAAAAGTCTGACTATTTCCTCTTTATTTTCAACGTTACAACTAAGCGTAAAGTCTGAGTTCAAAGACTTAGCAAGCGGTATAACCCTTTTCTTCAAAGCATCACCTAAATATGTAAATGCTAAATCTGCTCCAGCCTCAGCTAATTTTTGGGAGATACCCCAAGCAATAGATCTTTCATTTGCTACCCCCATAACTAATCCTTTTTTACCTTTCATTAAGCTCATAAATTAAACTTTCTCAAAAATTAAAGTTGCATTTGTTCCACCGAATCCAAAACTATTAGACATAACAGAATTTAGTGTTATATTTTTTTCAACTTTAGTAACAATAGGAAATTTTTTAGCTTCATCATCCATCTCAGTAATATTTGCAGAGGCTGCTATGAAATTATTTTTCATCATAATTAGGCAATAAATTGCTTCATGAACAGATGCAGCACCTAGTGGATGACCCGTTAAAGATTTTGTAGAACTTATTTTTGGAATATTATCTCCAAAAGCCTCTTTAACAGCTCTTAACTCAGTGATATCGCCCACTGGCGTTGAAGTTCCGTGAGTATTTATATAATCGATTTTGTTTCTTGCAGATTTTAAAGACATCTTCATACATCTAACAGCACCTTCTCCAGAGGGAGCTACCATATCATAACCATCAGAAGTGGCTCCATAGCCAGTTAATTCCGCATAAATTTTTGCACCTCTTGCTTTTGCATGTTCTAATTCTTCTAAAACTAAAACTCCTGCACCGCCTGCAATAACAAATCCATCTCTAGATTTATCATAAGGTCTAGAAGCAGTTTCAGGAGTTTCATTATATTTTGAAGACAAGGCTGTCATAGCATCAAACATTGCAGACATGGCCCAATGAATTTCTTCACCACCACCAGCAAAAATAATTTTTTGTTTTCCTGATTGTATCAACTCCATACCATTGCCAATACAATGTCCACTTGTTGCACAAGCGGAGCTAATAGAATAATTAACACCTTTAATTTTAAATGGTACAGCCAATGTTGCTGAAACCGTACTGGCCATTGTACGGGGAACAACAAATGGACCCATTTTTTTAGGACCCACCTCTCTAGTGGAATCAACTGCGTGAACTACATTTTTAACAGAAGGTCCTCCAGAGCCCATAATGATACCTGTTGTTTCATTACTAACATCTTTTTCTTCTAAACCTGAATCTGTTACAGCTTCTTTCATGGCTATATAATTATAGGCCGATCCCTCGCCCATAAATCTAATTATTTTTCTATCAATATAGTCTTCTACTTTAATTTTAGGAGTACCACAGATTTGACTTTTAAAATTGTATTTTTTGTATTCATCTGAAAACCTAATTCCAGACTTTGTATTCAACAGTGAATCATATACTTCGCTTTGATTGTTTCCAAGACAAGAAACAATTCCAATTCCAGTAACAACTACTCGCCTCATAACTTAAAAACTCCTACTTTTAAATTTGAGGCTTTATAAATAATTTTACCATCAGCACTCAAAATTCCATCTGCCAAACCTACGGCAGTCCCTTTTTTTCTTAAAATACGTTTTATATTAATTTCATAAGTAGCGAGCTTCACTGTCTGTAAAACTTCTCCTGTAAATTTAACTTCATTTACTCCTAAAGCTCTTCCTTTACCAAGGTCCCCAAGCCATCCTAAATAAAATCCAACTAATTGCCACATAGCATCAAGCCCTAAACATCCGGGCATAACTGGGTCATCTTTAAAATGACAATTAAAAAACCACATATCTTTTTTGATATCTAACTCTGCTTTTATGCAACCTTTCTTATAAAGCCCACCTTCACTTGTAATTTCAGAGATACGATCAAACATTAGCATTGGTGGTAGAGGTAATTTAGCGTTTCCTTCACCAAAGAGCTTACCATTTCCACAGTCTATTAATTCATTATAATTATAACTATTTTTTTGCATATTTTGATAATATTTAACTTGATATACATATTAATTATATAATAATAAAGCAATCGAGAGACAAAAAATCACAGTTATTTTGCTAAAAATTAGTATAAATAGTTGTAAATATATGGGCAATATTAACTTTGCAGATTTCTATAAAGTACCTGAACTTAGTTTTGATATATCAAGACTAAGGAAAGATCTTGAAATTGTGCTTAAGAAAAAAAAATTTGACTCGCCAGGAGTATCAAACTTTGGTGCTATATCTCTGAACCAAATTCCAAATGACAAAGAATCCATTAAAGGAAATAATATTAGAGGAGTGTATTGGACTAAGCCCGATGAGTCCGGGAAAGAAGTGGCAAGAGACATAGGAATTGATGAGTCAAAATATACTCAAATAGTTCCAGAATTTAAAAATACTTATTTTGCTGAAGTTTATGAAACTTTAAAAAAAAAATTTAAAATTGGTAGAATTAGAATTTTATTAAAAGAACCAAGGTCAACTTTAAGTTGGCACAGAGATCCTGAGCCAAGGTTACATATTCCAATAATTACAAATCCTGGCTGTATGATGGTGATAGAAAATATTGCAAAGCACTTACCTGCAGATGGAACAGTCACAATAACTAATAATACAAAGTACCATAATTTTTTTAATGGTGGTGAACAGCAACGCATTCATCTAGTCGCTTGCATGTTAGAGGATAGATTTAATTAAAGATTTCCCCACAAACTTTTTTTTTTTACCCAACCTGAATATTTTTCGACTCTAACTTTGCACCAATCATTTTTACACTTAGAAATTAAACAAAAACGTCCTTTTTCAAGAATAGCCAAAGGTTTGGAAAAAATAGTAGAATTTTTAAACATTATAACTCTATCATCTACAGTTAAGGCTGCCTTTTTTTTTGATAATTGTGACCTATGAATCCAGCCAACATTATTTTCGTGGTCTTTTATTTTTCTGAAATTGTCAGAACTATCATGGACCAGGACAGGAAGGTATTTTTTTTTATAAAAAATTTTTATCGGATAGTCTTTAGATGGTCCTTGTCTTAAGTTCACATTATTATAACGTAAAGTTAAAAAATATTCTTCAGCACTCAAAAAGCTGACTGATGTATCTAGTAATAGAAAAATTAAGATTACAGCTCTAATCATTCTTTCTACAATCTTGAGAACATTTAGAATTTTTACTAAGTTTAATTATTCTAAAATTTAAATTAAGTGTATTAAAAACTATCATTTTGCCTGCCAGTCCTTTTTTTTTATTTAAAATAGATTTTACAACTTCATTAGCTTGTAGTGTTCCTGCGATGCCAGCGACAGTTGGTAAAATTCCTTCCGTATCACACTTATTTTCCACAGCAGGTATTTCTGGCATAAAGCACCTATAACAAGGAGTATTTTTAGAAAAATCAAAGTTAAATATATGAGCCTCAAATTTACTAATTGCCGCAGAGATTAATATTTTTTTATTTTTTAAACAAAAATCATTAAGTAAATATCTTGTATTGAAATTATCTGTGCAGTCACAAATAATGTCATACTTGCTCAAAATACTTTGGATATTTTCTTTATCAATCTTTTCTTTGAAAGTATTAATTTTTATTTTTTTTATTTTTTTTAGCAAAAATTTTTTTGCTTGAATAACTTTAAATTTACCTACATCATTTGTATTAAATAAAATTTGTCTATTTAAGTTAGAAAAATCCACCTTATCATGATCTGCTATACCTATATTAATTATTCCTAGACTGCTTAAATATAAAGCCAAAGGACACCCTAAACCTCCCATACCTATAATTAGCACTTTTGTAGATAAAATTTTTTTTTGACCTAAGACACCAACTTCTTTTAATATTATCTGCTTTGAGTATCGTAAAAGATCGTTGTTACTTATTTTCATAATTAGTACTATTTAGTACCAGTAGAGCCAAAACCACCTAAACCACGTTGAGTGTCAGATAGCTCTTTAACTTCTTCTAAAATAGCTCGAACGACGGGACAAACAACCATCTGAGCTATTCTTTCTCCATTTTCAACAGTAAATTTTTCCTTACCAAGGTTAATTAAAATCACTTTTATTTCACCTCTGTAATCAGCGTCAATAGTTCCAGGTGTATTTAAAACAGTAATATTTTTTTTTGCGGCTAAACCCGATCTAGGTCTTATCTGAACTTCATACCCTCTTGGAATAGCTATTGAGAATCCCGTCGAAACTAAAGCTTTTTCTCCAGGATTAATGATTATATTATTTTCTATATGTGCAGCTATATCCATACCCGAAGAGCCCGAAGTTTCATATTTTGGTATTGATACAGAATCTGATAATTTTTTAATTTGTATTTTTGTCATTAATTAAAAATTTATCTATTATTTTTTTGGCAATTTTAGACGCAATATAACTTTTTTTGTTTTTAGGAAGATGTTCTATATTCCCATTTTTTTCTATAATTGACACTTTATTAAAATCAACATTAAAGCCTGTCTGTGTTTTTGAAACATCGTTAGCAATAATTATATCACAATACTTATTATTTAATTTTTTTATAGAATTTTGTATTAAATTTTCTGTTTCAGCAGAAAAGCCTACAAGCACTTTTGGTCTCAATTTATTATTTTTCCCAAGATATTCTAAGATATCTTTATTTTTTTCCAAATCTAAACTGATAAAACTTTTTTTTACTTTTTTTATCTTTTGTATATTTTTATTTTTAGGCTTAAAATCAGATACTGCTGCAACGCAAACTGCTATATCTATAGGCAAAAGCTTTTGCACTGCACCCATCATTTCTTCGCCACTATTTATTTTTTTAACCCTAATATCCTTTGAATAATTTAAAGATGTAGGCCCAGATACTAAAGTAGTCTTTACCCCTAGCTTAGATAATGCCAACGCTATTTCGTAACCTTGCTTACCACTAGACTCATTAGAAATATATCTTATAGGATCAATATATTCTCGAGTTGGACCAGTAGTAACTAGTGCACTAATTTTTTTCGTTCTTACTAAATTTTTATTTTTAAAATATTCTTTTAAGTATGAAAAAATTTGACGAGGACTTGACATCTTACCTATTCCATATTCACCGCAAGCCATTTCACCGTCTATTGGTCCTATAAACTTATATCCGTAGTCTAGTAAAGTTTTATAATTATTTTGTGATGCTTTGTGAAGCCACATTCTAACATTCATAGCCGGAACTAAAATAATATCTTTGTTAGAAGCTAAAATAACAGTAGTAGCTAAGTCTTCTGCTTTTCCAGCACTTAACTTTGTCATCATGTTTGCGGTTGTAGGTAAAATTAAAACTATATCGGCCCAACGAGATAAAGAAATATGATCTATTTCTTGTTCATTATTTACATCAAATATATCTTCAAAAACCTTATTATTTGACAAAGAAGTTATAGATAAAGGGGTGACAAATTTTTTTCCACTTTTAGTAAGTATTGTTTTTACTTCCACATTACTTTTGACCAACAACCTAATTAGATCTAAAGCTTTGTAAGCAGAGATACCTCCGCCAATTACTAATAAAATTTTTTTATTCTCCATTGTCATGGTGACAATTAAAATACTAATAAAACAGCAATTACAATACCTAAAAAACTAATAATGATATTGTTTCTCAAGTTTTTTAACTTCATCTCTTCAATCTCCAAGCCCCTATTATTTTTAAAGCCTAAATTTAATTTACCTTCAGCCAATAGCTGTAAAGCATAACTTGCTTTATCCATAAAATTAGGAAAATCTGGTATTCTTTTTAAGATTTCAGAAGAAGTATTTATTACAGTATCTATAGTTGCTTTAGGGCTTTTTACGCCTTTAATCCAATCCTCTAATACAGGTCGAGAAACTTCCCAAATATTAGTTTCAGGGTAAAGTTTTCTAGCCACACCCTCTACGGTAACCATTGTCTTCTGTAGCAATAAAAGTGGTGTCTGTGTCGGCATATTAAATTTTTCCGTAATTTCAAAAAGTTGAGCTAATAAGTTTCCACCTGAAATATCTTTTATAGATTGCCCAAAAATAGGTTCTCCAACCGATCTAAGTGCTTGAGCAAACTCTTCTTTAGAAGCATTCTGAGGAACAAGACCTGCTTCAAAATGTATTTCTGCAACTTTTATATAATCTCTTTGAATAAATCCGTATAAAATTTCTGCTAAATATTTTCTATTATGTTTATCTAATCTACCCATAATTCCAAAATCAACAGGAATAATATTACCTTTTTGATCAACAAATAAATTTCCTTGATGCATATCTCCATGAAAGAAACCGTCTCTTACTGCTTGTTTAAGAAAATGCTGGATCAAATTTTCAGAGAGAGTTTTTAAATTGATACCAGATTTTTTTAAAAGCTCTTGCTCTCGAATTGAAATTGCATCTACTTTATCTAAAGTAAGAACTTTTCTAGAAGTATAGTTCCAATAGATTTTTGGAACATTAAATCCAATGTCATTTTTTGTATTTTCATACAATTCATTTGCAGCTGCAGCTTCAAATCTTAAATCCATTTCAATATTAGTTATCTCTCTTAACAAGTGAACAACTTCGACTAATTTAAGTCTTTTTGTTTTTGAAAATAAATTTTCGATTATATAGGCAAATAACATTAAGGCATCAAGTTCTTCATTAAATTGTTTTTCGATGTTAGGTCTTAAAATTTTTACAGCAACTTCTTTCTGACCATCATCAATTTTTATTTTTGCAATATGTACCTGTGCGATAGAAGCTGCTGCTATGGGTTCACTTAATTCAGTTATGTTTTTATATAAATTCTCACCGATTTCTTTTTTTAAAATCTTTTTAGATTCATAGAGCTCAAAAGGTGGGAGTTTGTCTTGTAGCTTAACTAAATCGTCAGCTAAAGTTTCTCCTATAATATCAGGTCTAGTAGCCAAGAATTGACCAAGTTTAATGAAAGTAGTGCCCATGCTCTCTAATGCATCACATAGTTTTTCTCCAGGTTTTTTTGATCTATTTAATAATTTTTTTTTCGACCCAATTGAAAATAAATCAAAAAATAACTTTATAGGAAAAGGTATATTATAAATTTGATTGATTGTTTCAACAGCTCCCGAAGAAGCAAGTTTTCTGGCTATCCTAAACAATTGAAAAATACTTCTGAACATAATTAGATTTTCCAACCTGAGTGTATAGCAGAAATACCATTAGATAAATTTCTAAATTCAATATTTGAAAATTTATTATTTTCTAATAGTTGTACAAGTTCATTTTGACTATAAAATTTGTCTATACTGCTAACTAAATATTCATAAGGTTCTTCACTGCCGACTACAATTTTGCCAATCAAAGGAATTAATTTTGAGTATTTTTGATAGAAAAAATTTAAAATTTTATTTTCAACTTTAGAAAATTCTAAACAAAAAAAACGACCACCAGGTTTTAAAACTCGGTAAGCTTCTTTTAAGCACTGATTGATATCTGTAACGTTTCTTATCCCATAACTTATTGTATAAAAATCAAAAGTATCCTCTTTAAATGGTAATTTTTCTGCAGAATTTAAATACCATTTAATATTAGTAAAAAATTTTAGTTTATTTACCCCTGTATCAAACATTCCTTTGTTAGGCTCAACACAGCAAAAGTTATTTTTATTATCATTTTTTTGAGAAATCATTTTAGCTAGGTCCCCAGTACCTGCGGCAACATCAATTATTTTATTACCTGGTTGTGGTTGCATCCATTTAATCAAGTTTTTCTTCCAAAGCCTATGAACACCTAAAGACATTAGGTCATTCATTAAATCATAATTATTATGAACCATATCAAATACGGAGTTGACTAGTTTCGTTTTATCTTGATTATAGTTATTCATTATTAAATTATATGCCAGAATTACCTGAAGTAGAAGTTGTTAAAAAGTCACTAGAGACAAAACTTAAAAATTTAATAATAAAAAAAGTTAATATTATTAACAATAAACTTAGATACAAAATAGACAACAAGCAATTTGACAAAATAAAAGGTAAAAAAATAATATCCATTCAAAGAAGATCAAAATATTTGCTAATTAATCTTAGCAAAGATTTTACTATTTTGGCACATCTTGGTATGACAGGAAAGTTTTTTATTATTGATAATAATAAAAAGTATAAAACAAGTTTTTATTATTCATTGAAAACAAAAAATGCAAAACATGATCATTTAATTCTTATTTTCAATAAAAAAATTAAAGTCGTTTATAACGATGTAAGAAAGTTTGGTTTTGTAAAAATATATAATAGTAAGGACGTTCTTAATTGTGGGCATCTTATTTCTTTAGGTCCCGAACCATTGTCTAAAAATTTTAATTCACATCACTTTATCAAAAATATTCTTAATAAAAAAACTAAAATTAAAGATTTATTAATGAATCAAAAATTCGTTGCAGGATTAGGAAATATATATTGTAACGAAGTATTATTTTTATGTAAAATTAGTCCAACAAGAAGCATCAATAAAGTTAATCAAAAAGAAATAAAAAAAATTGTAAAATTTATTAAAAAAATTTTAAAACAAGCAATTTTACTTGGCGGTTCTTCTATAAAAAATTTCTCTAGCACAGAAGGTTTAGATGGAAATTTTCAACAAAACTTTAATGTTTATGGAAAAGAAAATGCAAGTTGCAGCAGGTCAAACTGTCCAGGAACTATAAAAAAAGTAATTATTTCTAATCGCTCATCATTTTTCTGCCCAAAATGTCAAAAATAATTGAAGTTGACGCTCCTGTGCTAAGGGGATATACATTTTGCAAATATGCCAAATACAGCTTCAGCAATAAGAAGAGTAAGAAGAGTAACTAAACAAACAGCTGTTAACAGGCTTAGAAAAAGCAAGTATAGGGCGGCTTTAAAGAAGATGGAAGACTTAATAAAAAAAGGAGAAAAAGACAAAATTAAAAATTTTTTTCCTTCTTTTCAGTCCTTGTTAATGAAAATTTCAAAGTCTGGTACAATAAATAAGAAAACCGCGTCAAGAAAAATTTCTAAAATTTCTAAAAAAATTATAAATTAACTTTCTAATTGTAACAATTATTAGTTGTTCAACCTGAGAGATTAATTAAATCTTTTTCTAACTACATTTAGAAAATAAAAAACTACATATAGTCACTTAATATTTTTAGGAGAAAAAAAAACTATATTTTAAAAAAAAGTTTTATAATTTTTTTTATAAATACAACCTTAATCGATTTATTTTTCTTTTTTAAAAAATATAACTTGCAATAGTATTTATTAAAAAATAGAAGGGCTTTCGAATAAAAAATTGCATGGAAAAAAAATCTATAAAACATCAAGAAATTTTTTTAAACGAAGAAGAAAAAACTTTAGTTTGGGAAAATATTCAAATTTCATTTGAAAAAAATTTTGGCACGGAAGTTTACACAAGTTGGCTCAAGAATATATCATTGTTAAAAGAATATAGTGATTATCTCGTTTTAGGAGTACCCACAAGTTTTTTTAGAGATTGGATAGTCTCTAGATATTTAGATAAAATATTATCTCAATTAAAAACATTTAAGAATAGTATTAATAGAGTAGAGTTTAAAATATTAGAAGAGCATAAGATTAATACTAGTGATCCACTTAAAATTAATGACTTTAATAAAGTTACCGAAATTAAAGACTCAATATTAAACTACAACAGACTTAACCCGAATCTAAATTTTGAAAACTTTGTCTCAGGGTCGAGCAATGAGATTGCACTTTCTTCTTCAAGAAAAGTATGTGAACAAATTTCAAGATATAACCCACTCTACATATATGGAGGAGTTGGCCTAGGGAAAACACATTTGCTAAACGCAATAGGTCTTGAATTAGAAAAAAAGACAAATGTCATGTTTATTTCTGCTGAAAGATTTATGTATCACTTTATTAAATCAATTAAAAAAAATGATATGGTCAATTTTAAAGATTTTTTTAGAAAATCATCAGTATTCATTATAGATGATATTCAGTTTATTAGAGGAAAAGAAGGTTTACAGGAAGAATTTTTTCATACATTTAATAGTTTGATAGATAAAAGTTCTCAAATAATTGTTTCGGCAGATCGTGCACCAATGAAACTAGATAGAGTTCAAGAGAGAATTAAATCTAGATTAGCTGGTGGTTTAGTGGTTGACATAGACACACCTGATTTAGATCTTAAAATAAAAATAATAAAAAAACGCTTAGAAGATATTAAAAATGAATTCAAAGAAAGCAGTGATATTAGTGAAGAGGTAATTAATTTTATTGCTACTGAAAGCAAGACAAATATCCGCGAGTTAATTGGCGTTTTGAATAGAGTGATAACATTCAGTAAAATACACCAGAAAACACTCACTATTGGTGACTGTAAAAACATACTTAAAGATGTTTTCAATCAAGCTAAAATTATTACTGTAGACAAAATACAAAATACAGTTGCAAATTTTTATAATATTCCTTTAGCTGAGATGTTATCTCAACGAAGATCGAGACCATTGGCGCGTCCTAGACAAATTGCAATGTATTTAGCAAAAAAGATGACCACTAGATCTTTGCCAGAAATCGGAAGACGTTTTGCTAATAGAGACCATACTACTGTTATTCATGCTGTTAAAACAATAACAAGACTTTCAGAAAAAGACGACGAAATGAAAAATAATATTGTACAGTTAAGAAGTATATTATTAGAAGAGTAGAATAGATGCAGTTCGTAATTAAAAGAGATTCTCTATTAAAATCACTTGCTCTAGCTCAAGGAGTAATAGAAAAAAAAAATACACTTCCGATTCTATCAAATGTTTTATTAGAAGCTAAAGATGGAAAACTATCTATAATAGCTACAGATCTAGATTTAGTTTTTTATGATGAGATAAGCGAAATTAAGATTGAAAAAGATGGTGCCACAACAACCTCAGCAACAATTTTATATGATATTCTTAGAAAAATTACTGGCAATTCAGAGATAAAATTTGACCTGAAAAGTGAAAATAAACTAAGTTTAATAACTGACAACTCTGATTTTAATTTATTGTGTTTACCAACAGATAATTTTCCGAACTTTGCAGATGATTTTGAAAATAATGAAATTTCATTTAACAAATCTAAGTTTCTTGCTCTCTTAAACAAAACAAAAATTTCAATTTCAAATGATGATACAAGACATTATTTAAATGGCATATATTTACATACTACAGAATCGCAAAATAGAACTTATTTAACAGGAGTAGCCACTGATAGTCACAGACTATCTTCTAACAGTATCGAGATAGAGTCTGGTAAAACATTTCATTCCTCAATTTTACCAAAAAAAACAGTTTTTCAACTATGTAACTTGCTGGCAGACACAAATGAAAAAATTCTTATTCAAACTAGTGATAGTAAAATACAATTTAAAATTGGAAGAACAAAGCTAATTTCGAAAGTTATTGATGGCAAATTTCCAGATTACAGGAAAGTAGTTCCAACAGGAAATGACAAAGTATTAATAGTTAGCACATTAGACTTTGTGCAGGCCATAGAAAGAGTAATTACAGTTTCATTGGATCGCAAAGAAGGAGTAAAATTAATATTAGGAAAAGATAGTATTAAATTTTCTGTTAATAGTACTAATTCAGGTGAGGGAAACGAAGTTGTTAAATCAAATTTTACAGCTGAAGAGATGATGGTTAGTTTTAATTCTAAATATCTAGTTGATATTGCTTCAGAAGTTGAGGATAAGAATTTAAAAATTAATTTAAAAGACCCTATTTCTCCAGTTTTAATTGAAGATATGTCTGACAAAAACAGTTATTACGTAGTAATGCCCATGAAAGTCTAATAAGCTATTTTTACATCTTTTTTTTATTATTTGTTCTAAAACACCTGTTATTGTTGAATAATTTTAGATCTATGTATTTGTTAATTTCATATAAAACAAAAAAATGTTACAAGTCGGCATCTTTAAATCATTATAAATGTCAAAAAATTTAGAAAAAAAACCATCGACGTCTTACAGTGCTGACTCCATTAAAGTTTTAAAAGGGCTGGACGCTGTACGAAAAAGACCAGGTATGTACATTGGTGACACAGATGACGGGTCTGGCTTACATCATATGGTTTTTGAGGTTGTAGACAACGCCATAGATGAAGCATTAGCTGGTTATTGTAATAATATCTCAGTAAGTATGAATAAAGATAACTCTATTACAGTTGAAGATGATGGAAGAGGAATACCTGTTGATATGCACAAGGGAGAAAATATTTCTGCCGCCGAAGTAATTATGACACAGCTACATGCAGGAGGTAAATTTGACCACGACTCCTATAAAGTTTCAGGTGGTTTACATGGTGTTGGTGTTTCAGTTGTCAACGCTCTTTCTGAAAAATTAGAACTTAATATTTTTAGAGATGGTAAAGAATACTTGATATCTTTTAAAGATGGAAATTCTATAAAGCCACTTAAAGAGATAAATAAAACAAAAAAAAATGGAACAAAGGTAACTTTTTTGCCATCAAAAGAAATTTTTTCTTCAACAAAATTTAGCTCTGCAATTTTGCAAAAAAGGATGCGTGAACTAGCTTTTTTAAATAAAGGTATAAGTATTATTTTAACAGACAATACCACAGCAAAGTCTAAAGAATATATAAACAAATATGAAGGGGGCATTGTAGAGTTTGTTAAATATATTAATCAAAAAAAACCTCAATTAATTAATAAAAATGAAACTGCAATTTTTAAAAATCCGGTATTTGTAACTGCTGAAAAAAATAAAATATTAGTCGAATGTGCTTTCGAGTGGAACGCAGGATATTCAGAAGATGTTTTAGCATTCACAAATAATATTCATCAAAAAGACGGGGGAACACATCTCCTTGGTTTTAGAAGTGCTTTAACAAGAGTGATTAATAAATATGCTAATGATAAAAATTTAGGCAAAAAAAATAAAGTTACTATTTCAGGAGATGACATCAAAGAAGGACTAGTAGCTGTACTTTCCATTAAAATGCCTGACCCTAAATTTTCTTCTCAAACAAAAGATAAACTTGTTTCCTCAGAGGTAAGGCTGATTGTTGAGAGTGTAGTAAATGAGAGAGTAGCTACATGGTTTGATCAAAACCCGTCTGTTACTCGAAATATTTTAGAAAAAATTTTACAAGCTGCTATAGCGAGAGATGTCGCTAGAAAAGCACGAGATAGTGTAAGAAGAAAAGGTACATTTGAATTATCGGGTTTACCAGGTAAACTTGCAGACTGCCAAATTTCAAAGAGACAAGGGACAGAACTTTACATAGTGGAAGGAGATTCTGCAGGTGGCTCGGCCAAACAAGGTAGATCGCGAGAATATCAAGCTGTTTTGCCTTTAAGAGGAAAAATATTAAACACTTATGTAAAAAATAAAATTAGACCAAATGGAATTAGCAATGACTACGCGACAAAGGCACTTGCAAAAATGATGTCATCTAATGAAGTAGTAACTTTAATTAATGCTTTAGGCACAGGTTCTAAGGATTTTAACATAGAAAATCTAAGGTACGATAAGATCATAATCATGACCGATGCGGATGTAGATGGATCACACATACGAACGTTGTTGCTTACTTTTTTTAACAACTTTCCCTTTAATCAGCTAATTGAAAATGGTCATTTATATTTAGCTCAACCACCCTTATTTAAAGTTACCAAAGGAACAAAAAGCACTTATATAAAAGACGAAAAAAGTCTAGATGAACATATTTTAAAAATATCAGAAAAGGCAGGAAAGAAAATGAAAAAAGGATCTTCAGAATTTAATAAGTTCATGGAAGAACAAAGACAAAAATTATCCATTCAGAGATTCAAGGGGTTAGGAGAAATGAACCCTGAAGAGCTTTGGCAAACCACTTTAAATCCAGAAAACAGAACATTACTACGTGTACAGTATTCAAAAGAAACAAAAGAAAAATCTAAAGATGACCAGAAACTTATTGATATCTTAATGGGAGACGATGTAGCTCCCAGGAAAGAATTTATTACTAGCAATGCTTTAGAAGTCGCAAATTTAGATATTTAATTTCTAAAAATGAATTTTTCTACTCTATTCAGACTAGAAGAGAATCTCCACTTAGATAAAAAAACTTTAGTAAATTTAAGGTGGATAGCAATTATTGGTCAGCTAATTGCAATTAACTTTGTTTATTTTTTTTTAAAACTAAATCTTCCCATTATTGAAACACATATTATTATTTTAATAGGTTTTTTAACAAACATAGTTCTCCAATTTAGAATTAAAACAAATCAGTTAAAAGATCTTAACTCAGCCCTTTTTCTTGTTTATGATTTATTACAGTTAAGTATCCTCCTTTACTTAACAGGTGGAATTTTCAATCCATTCTCACTGCTTATAATTGTTCCCACTATAGTCTCTTCAACATTCTTAAGCATGGGAACAACAATAATTTTAGGAAGTTTAACTATAGGATTACTTTTTTTTTTAAAAGAATATCATGAGATACTTCCAGGGTTAGATATCTATAGTTTCAATTTTCCCGAATATTATTTAACTGGAGCTTTAGTTTCAATAATTATTGGCTTAGTTTTTTTAAGTTATTTTGGAATAAAATTTTCAGGTGAAACAAAAAAAAGGTCAGAAGCACTTGATAAACTACAACAGGTAATGGCAAAAGAATACGAGCTAGATTCACTTGGGGGACTAGCTGCAGCTGCAGCGCATTCCCTTGGTACACCTCTTGCTACAATTTCAGTAGTCGCTAAAGAACTTAAAAAAGAAATCGGAGACGAATCAAAACATTCAAAAGATTTAGATTTATTAATCAGTCAAGCTAAAAGATGTAGTCAAATTTTAAAACAAATTTCAAAAAAAGAAATAAGTGATGATCAATTTATTAATTTAATAAAAGTAGAAGATCTTCTAGAAGAAATTATTATATCATTTGAAGAAACCTCGGATAAGAAAATTACTCTATTAGAAAATGGAGATAAAAATAAAATAAATATTAAAAGATCACCAGAAATTGTTTATGGTCTAAGAAATTTTATTGGAAATGCTATTAAGTTTGCGGATGAAGAAGTGATCATAAAAGTAATAAGTGATGACAAAAATCTTGTATTATCAATAAATGATGATGGACCAGGTTATGCCGAAGACATTGCTAAATTTATTGGCGAACCTTATCTAAAATCAAAGTCTAAAAAAATTAATGTTAAGGCTGGCCTTGGTTTAGGTATTTTTTTAGGCAAAACACTTCTAGAAAGAAAAAAAGCTCAATTAATTTTTTCTAACAATGAAGATTTAAAAGGTGCTTCAGTTAGAATAACTTGGAATATAGCAGATATTAAAAATTAATTTAAATCAGTATAGTTAGAATTTAAAAACTCATATTACCGCTTATATTCAAATGTATAAGAAAGTATTTTATAGGCTAATTTTGCTACTAAGAAATTATAAGAGTTAAAACCTTTAATTGGTGATAATTCATTAATATCAGCACCAACAATATTTGAATTTTTTGCAGCTATCTTAATGATATTTAAAGTTTCATCCCATAGCAATCCACCAGGTTCAGGAGTTCCTGTAGCAGGCATTATACTTGAGTCTAGACCATCTACATCAAACGTTAGGTAAACGATTTTATTTTTTATCATTTTTTTAAATTTTTTTAAGTCCCACTTTACTTTATCTTTAGCCCAAAAAATATTAATTCTAGCTTTATTTTTTTTTAAATAAGGTATTTCACTTTCAGAAATATTTCTAATACCAAAAGAAATAATAGATACATTTTTATGATCTAGACATCTTTTGATAGCTGAAGCATGTGAAAATTTTTCACCATTGTAACTTTCTCTTAAATCTGCATGTGCATCAAAGTGTAATAAGCAAATTTTTTTATATTTTTTTACAAATGGAGCAATACATCCAGGAGTTATGGAATGCTCTCCACCAAAAGTCATCGGAAAAAGTTTTTTATCTAAAATTTCCTGATTTATTTGAGACATTTTACTAAGTGCTTTTTTAATATTTTTATCAATCTTGAATGGCTTTAAAGTTTTAATTCCAATTTTTTTATACGGTTCACAATATAGCTCCTCATCATATAACTCTACCTGATGAGAAGCTTTAATAATTTCTTTAGGTCCATTTCTGGTACCACCACCGTAGCTAACTGTTTTTTCAAGTCCGAAAGGAACAACTACGACTTTTTCTTTAAAATTAACTTTATTATCAATTCCTAAAAAACCATTTTTATTTGAAAGATATTTCACTATTTAAATATTTTTGAAAAGTTTTTTCTATCTCGATTTTTCCAATTTGCTCGGTGGTAAGCATCACTTGCTATTAAAGGCAAAACACTTGTTGCTTCAGCAAATACCATCTGTTCTTTTGTTACATCAACTTTCCCCCATGAACTTGCTTCTTTTAAAGTTGAACTACTACATGCTCCGTCACGAGTATCCGCAACAGTAATTTGAATAGCATATTTATGCATATCAACTTTTTTCCCCAACAACTCTGCACAAACAACAGTGTCCTGAACAAAATTCTTTGGAACACCGCCTCCAATCATTAATAAACCAGATTGTTTAGATTGTAGTTTAATTTCAGTTAGTTCTCTAAATTCACGAATAGAATCTATAGTCATATGTTTGTCTGGATTTTGTTCTTGATGCATCACTAATCCAAAACCTGCTGAACTGTCGGTAAAAGCAGGACAAAAAATTGGAACATCGTTGTCATAAGCAGTTTCTATTAATGAACCTTTCTTTTTGCCATTAGTCTTCAAATATTTACCAAGCTCTTTAACAAACTCTCTAGAAGTATAAGATCGTGGTTCTAAAGTGTTGGCTATGTTACAAATGACTTTATCACAAGCCTGAAGCTCTTCCTCATCAATATAGGTATCGTAAATTCTATCAATATAGTTGTCTCTAAGAACCGTATCATCTTGGAACTGGGACCCTTGATAATGTTTAAAACCTAAAGCTTCAAAAAAATCCATGTCTATTATAGACGCGCCAGTAGCAACAATAGCATCAATCATGTTGTGTTTAACAAGATCTGTATATAAATCCATACACCCGCCTGCAGATGTAGACCCTGCTAATGTTAAGAAAATTGAACAATCTTTATCTGCTAGCATTTCATTATAAATACTGGCAGCCCTAGCTGTATCTCTAGAAGTGAAAGACATTTTCCCCATTCCGTCAATGATTTTTCTAGCGTCAAATGATTTAATATCAATATGCTCTATAGGATTATTAAGAAGAGATTTTTTATTGTGTCCTATATTATTAGGACTGTTTTTTTTATCCATTAAGCTACCAAGTATTTTACTTTACTTGAAGCATCGTACAAGCTCATGATTGGTTGATCTGCTATCTCAAAAATTTCATCAGAGTAGAAACCGTTAAATTTAGTTCTAAAAGTTAATCCGTAAGCACCTAATTGTCCTAATTCAATGTAATCACCTTCTTTAATATTGTTTGGCAACATGAAAGGTCCTTTCATATAATCCATGCTATCACAGGTAGGCCCAAAAAAGTTAAAAGCAGTTAATTTTTTTGACTTATTCTTTCCATTTGAAATCATCTTAGATGGTAGAATAAAATTAGGAACGCCTGCATCAAATAAAGTGCCGTACGTTCCATCATTAATATAAAGTTTTTGTTTTTTTCTAAGATTAACTTTAACTATTGTTGAGCCACTTTCAGCAACTATTGCCCTACCAGGTTCACAAATTAATTCAGGTGTAATTGGTAAATTAAGGTTTGTAATAGAATTCTTAATTTCATTTAAATAATTTTCAAGTGGTTCAGGATTTAAGTCTGGATAGACAGAAGGAAATCCACCACCAACATTTATAATATCGGGTATAATTTTAGTTTTTTTAATTATGTTTCCCACTTCTCTAATTGCTTTAGCGAAAGAAATTTTATGCATACACTGAGAACCTACGTGAAAACTAATTCCAACTTTATCTGCATGTTCTTTACACAATCTAACCAATCCTAGTGCCTCACAAGCAGGGGCTCCAAATTTTTTAGACAAATCAATTTCAGCGTGTTCATTAGAAATAGAAATTCTTACGTAAAGAGTTAAATCTTTTGCATGGTTTGTTGTCTCAAGAATCTTTATTAATTCATCTTTAGTATCTAGTGCAAAATCTTTTATACCCAGATTATAGTAAGCTTCCGAAATATCATTTCTGTTCTTTACAGTGTGCATAAAATAAATATGTGCATCAGGTTTTAAATTTCTTATTAATTGAATTTCATTTATTGAGGCAGCATCAAAATTTTCTATTCCATTATCAATGATATGTTTTAAGACTTCCTTATTTGGATTAGTTTTTACAGCGTATAAAACTTTACCAGGAAATTTTTTTTTAAAGAATTGAGTTGACGTTTTTATAGAATCTGGACGTATGCAATACACCGGATAATCTGGCCTTAACGTGTTAACTAATTCGTTAACGTCTGTAAATTTTCGCATCTTATGTGTCCCTCTTTATATTTACACAACAGGTTTTTAAAAAATTTTATAAAAAAACCTAATAAATCGTTATTTAGTGTTTTTTTAATTAATGTAAAGAAAATAATATAATAATTTTAGTTGATAATTTTAGCTTCATCACCATATAAGTTAGAGAATGAGAAATACAACTCCAGCTCCTGCAGCATTAAAAATTTCAGATTTTGAAGATAAATCTCTCTTGATACTTGATGATGACGAGCCATTTAGAAGTAGATTAGCAAGGGCAATGGACAAAAAAGGTTTTCAAGTAATAGAGGCTAAAAGTGTTGAAGAAGGGCTCAGAATCGCCGGTAAAACACCAACCAACTTTGCTGTCGTTGATCTCAGGCTAGAGGATGGCAGTGGTTTAGAAGTAGTTAAAGCTTTACACAAATTTAGAAAAGAGAGCAGAATAGTTATGTTAACGGGATATGGCAATCTTCCCACAGCAGTAGCAGCCGTGAAGGCAGGAGCAATAGACTATATTGCTAAACCTGTAGATGCAGACGATGTAGAGGCAGCATTACTGGCCTCACCCGAGTCGAAAGCAAAACCACCCGAAAATCCGATGTCAGCTGACAGAGTTAAATGGGAGCATATCCATAGGGTATTTGAGTTATGCAATAGAAATGTTTCAGAGACCGCTAGAAGGCTCAAAATGCACAGACGAACATTACAACGTATTCTTTCAAAGCGTTCGCCCCGATAATTACTTTAGATATTTATTAAGTTTTTTTATTTGTGACAAGCTAATTAAAACTATTAAAATTTTAGAAAACTCAGCTAGTAAAAATGGTTGAACACCTAATTGAAATAAATTTTTTTCCCACCCAATTAAGGTTCCTAACCATAATACTCCTAAAATATAAATAAAACTTACCGAGAATGAAAGTTGTAAAAATTTTATAAATAAATTTTTACTAAAATTAAAAGATCCTGCAAAGTAAACAGTAAAAAGAAATCCAATTAAATAACCCATTGTTGGTCCGGTAAAATAAGCCATACCAATACCTTTTTCAGGTGCACCTGAAAAAACAGGTATACCAATAATTCCTTCAAACAAATAAAGAGAAACTGTAGCAAGTCCTAATTTCCACCCAAGAGCTATTCCCAAAAAAAGAACCACCAAAGTTTGCATTGTCATTGGCACGGGATAAAAAGGAATTTTTATTTTTGATGAAATTGCTAAAAGAATCGTACCCATTAATGCTATAAATACATTCTTTAATATTTTAGATTGTTTAATTTCTTTTATTAATTCCATATACACATGTTTACTTTTTTTTTAACTAAAATCTAGTTATTTGTTAGTTGAACAAATACATCCTCTAAATCGCCGTCTTCTGTGGCTATATCTAGAATTTCAATATTATTCTCTTTTAAGACATCTGCTATATCAGCAAATTTAAAAGAGTTTTTCTCATAAACCGCAGTTATAGTATTATTATTCTCATATTTAAAAGCAACACCAGACAAAACTAAATTTTTTATATTATTTATCTCAGAAGTTTTGAATGTAATTTTTTTGGTTTGAATTCTATCTAACAATTTTTGAGTCGTATCAAGTGCAACTAAATTTCCTTTATCAATAATTGCTATACGATCACACATTTCTTGAGCTTCAAAAAGATAATGAGTGGTTAAAATAATTGTTACACCTTCTTTGTTTAAAGCTTTTACATTTTCCCAAAGATTTTTTCTTAACTCTACATCAACACCTGCAGTTGGCTCATCTAAAACTAGGATTGGAGGCTGATGTACCATTGCTTTTGCAATCAATAGTCTTCTTTTCATTCCTCCTGACAAACTTCTCGAATATGAGTCTGCTTGTTTTTCTAGAGCAACCATTTTTAATATGATATCGGTAATCCTATTTTTTTTAGGTACCCCATACAATCCTGCTTGTAGCTCTAATAACTTTCTAGGACTAAAAAATGCATCTAGATTTATTTCTTGAGGAACTATGCCAATCGAAGCCCTTACCTGTCGTGGATTCGAGTCAAGGTCAAAACCCCAAACATTTACCTTTCCTGAAGTTTTCTCTGTAGTACCTGCGAGTATGCTTAAAAAAGTAGTTTTGCCTGCTCCATTGGGCCCTAATAGCCCAAACACTTCACCCTGCTTAACCTCAAAGGTTAAATCATTAAGAGCTTTTTCTTGTGCGGTATTTGACTTATTTTTTAAATAAATTTTAGTTAACTTTTCAACACTTAAAGCGATTTTGTTCATAGTTTATTTGATTATATCACGAAATAAATAAGGTATTATAATTATAATTTATGACTTCATTAAAAAAAACTGATCATTTTTATTTGATCGATGGATCCGGATATATTTTCAGAGCTTATTATGCCTTACCCCCCCTTTCGAGAAAAAGTGATGGATTACCCACAGGAGCAGTTAGTGGTTTTTGTTCTATGCTTTTTAAGTTGTTAGAAGATTCAAGATCGGACGACTCAATTCAGAAGCCGACCCACTTTGCTGTAATTTTTGACTCAGCTAAAAAAAATTTTAGAAATGATATTTATAGCGAATATAAAGCTAATCGTTCCGAAACACCTGAAGATCTTGCTCCACAATTTGAATATATTAGAAAAGCTGTAAAAGCATTCAGCCTACCTTCGATAGAGTTAATTAACTATGAAGCAGACGATCTCCTAGCAACCTACGCACAACAGATTGTAAAAGCAGGTGCTAAAGTGACTATAATTTCATCGGACAAAGACTTAATGCAATTAGTTTCAGAAAAAATAAGATTATACGATCCAATGAAAAATAAAGTTTTGGGAGAAAATGAAGTATTTGAAAAATTTGGCGTAAAGCCTAATCAAGTAATTGACGTGCAATCTTTAGCGGGAGATGCATCAGATAATATTCCTGGTGTTCCTGGAATTGGAATAAAAACAGCTGCCGAACTTATTAATAAATATAAAACTTTAGATGCCTTATTGAAAAACATTAATGAAATTCCTCAAAACAAGAGAAGAGAAACGCTACTAACAAACAAAGACAAAGCAATACTCAGTAAAAAATTAGTCACCTTAAAAAATGATGTACCAGTAAAAGAAAAACCTGAAGATTTTATTATGAGAAATGTTGATAGAGAGAAACTTTTTGAATTTTTAAGAGAAATGGAGTTCAACAGGTTGCTTAGTCAAGCTATTAGTTTTTACGGTGAAACTCAAATATCTGATTCAAATGGATCCAATCAAATAAAAAAAAAAGAAAATAATGTAAACATTAAAAACTATGAGTGTATTTTAAATGAAAAAAATTTAGATAAATGGATAAAAATATTAGAAGAAAAAACAGTAATTGCAGTAGATACAGAAACATCTTCTTTAAACCCGCTAGAAACAGATTTAGTTGGAGTATCATTTAGCTACGGGCCAAACAAAGCATGCTACATACCTTTGGGCCATAAAGAAAAAAGTTTAAAAAAAGAAATAGTTTTAAAGAAAATTAAACCTCTTTTAGAGGACCCGAGTATTAAAAAAGTGGGACAAAATATAAAATTTGATTTTATTGTTTTAAAACAAAATGGAATAGAAATTAATTCCATCGAAGATACTATGTTGATTTCCTATACTTTAGATGCAGGAATAAATCGTCACAACATGGATACATTATCAGAAATTCATTTAGGACATAAAACGATATCTTTTAAAGAATTAGTAGGTACAGGAAAAAATAAATTAAATTTTTCAGACATAGAAATTAATAAAGCAACAGAATACGCAGCAGAAGATGCTGACATAACTTTAAGATTGTATGAAAATTTAAAAGAAAGATTAGATAAAGAAAAATTAAATAAAATTTATGAATACTTTGAAAAACCAATGGTAAAGATACTATCAAAGTTAGAGCGTAATGGGATAAAAGTAGATGCAAATTATTTAAAAAAATTATCATCACAATTTGAAAAAAAACTAAAAAAAATAGAGAAAAATATATATGCTTTATCTGGACGAAAGTTTAATATTGCTTCCCCAAAACAACTTGGTGAAATTATTTATAATGAACTTAAGATCGCAAAACTTAAAAAAACAAAAAAAGGTAGTCTGGCTACAAATGCCAGTGTTTTAGAGGATTTAGCATTTACAGGTCACAAATTTCCTAATTTAGTTTTGGAATGGAGACAAGTTTCAAAACTTAAAAATACATATACGGATGCACTACAAGAACACATAAGTTCCAAAACTAAAAGAGTTCATACTTCGTTTTTGTTAGCAGCAACAAACACAGGAAGATTAGCATCGAGCAACCCTAATTTACAAAATATCCCGATCAAATCAGAAGATGGAAAAGAGATAAGAAAAGCTTTTATTGCAGAAAAAGGAAATATTTTAGTATCAGCTGATTATAATCAAATCGAAATGAGAATACTTGCGGACATGGCAGATGTAAAAGCGTTAAAAAAAGCTTTTAAGAATGGAGAAGATATTCATAGTTTAACAGCAAGCCAAGTCTTTAACGTTCCGGTAGCGAAAGTCAATGAAGATCTAAGAAGAAAAGCAAAAGCAATTAATTTTGGAATTATTTATGGAATAACTCAGTATGGGTTAGCAAAACAAATTTCTGTTTCAAGTCATGAGGCATTAGATTTTATAAATTCATACTTTAAAAAATTTCCTGAAATAAAAGATTACATGAATTCAACAATCAAATCTTGCAGAACAAAAGGTTATGTAAATAATATTTTTGGAAGACGAATTCATCTCAGAGGTATTAACGACAAAAACTTTAGCGTCCGAAGCTTTCAAGAAAGAGCAGCTATAAATGCTCCCATACAAGGATCAGCGGCTGATATTATTAGACTTGCCATGATTAAATTAGATCAACTAGCTGAAAATGACAAAAAATTTCAAGCAAAAATTCTTTTACAGATTCACGACGAACTTATTTTTGAATGTTCTGAAAATGATAAAGCTTATGTTGAAAAAAAAATAAAAGATGTCATGACATCTATTTCAAGCTCAGATTATCATATGTTCTCTGTACCTTTAAATGTTAGTATTAACTCAGGTCTTAATTGGGGTGAGGCTCACTAATTTGATCAAATAACGCCTAAATTCTGACAATTTATTTATAAAAATTAAATAATATATGGACCAAACTATTGCACTTGTAGACGATGACAGAAACCTTTTGACAGGCATAAGTATTGCATTGGAGAGAGAGGGCTTTAAAGTTCAAACTTATATTGATGGGGAAACAGCTTTGAACGGATTAACTAGAAATCCTCCAGATCTTGCTGTTATTGACATTAAGATGCCAAGAATGGACGGAGAAGAACTTTTAACGCGGTTAAGAAAAAAAATGTCTATACCTATTATTTTTTTAACATCAAAAGATGATGAAGTTGATGAATTATTGGGTCTTAAATTAGGTGCCGATGATTTTGTTAAAAAATCAGGGGGATTTTCCATAAAAGTTTTAATTGAAAGAATAAGAGTTCAACTTAGAAAGAAAACAAGAATAGTTGATGATTCCAAAAATATTATTAGCCATGGAAAACTAAAACTTGATCCTGCTCAATTAGAATGCGCTTGGAACGAAAAATCTTTACCAGACAAGCTAACAACAACTGAATTCTTAATAGTTAAAGAATTGGCAAAAAGACCAGGTGTAATAAAAGAAAGAGCTCATTTAATGGATGTTGCGTATAAAGAAAACACAGAAATCGAAGACAGAACTATTGATAGTCATATCAAACGTATTAGAAAAAAATTTAAAAGAGTTGATGATAAGTTTTCAGCAATTGAAACACGTTATGGAAGTGGGTATAGATGGAATGTTAGTTAATGAACCAAAAAAAACCATCATCTATATTACGAAAATTTTTACTATTTAATCTATTAGTCTTTTCAGTATTAGGTTTATTTACATTTGTATACCTAAAGGCAATTCAGCCAAATTTAGTAAACATAAAATCTACAAATCATTTAATTGTTATAAAAAACACCACAGATCATTTGCAGAGATTAAAAATAAATTTTAACGAAGAAAGTTTAAGTTCATTTTTACTGTCAGCTAGATTTTTATTTCAAAGCTTAGATAGAGTTCAATTTTTTAACGTAAATGGAAATTTAATTGGTGATACAGATATGTTGGATATTGATCAAAATGTATTTTCAAGATCTGAAGTTATCATTGAGCAAGGTATAGATAACCCAAGTATTATTAACAGCAATAGTTTAAAAAATAATACAATAAATAACTCTTTAAATTATTACAAAGAAGTTAAAGACATTATTGTAAATAAAATAAAAAATAATCCTTTAATTATAGAAAATAAGATAAAAAATGATTTCTTTGTGCGAACACTAGACAAGGTTTTAATTGAGGAAAAAGTAGTTGGTTATATTTTAGTAAGTGAACAAGCCAATGAAATAATAGTAGCAGTTAAAGAAAGAAAAAATTTTATTATTAGAACTGTTTTAGCTGTTGCCTTGGTTATTTTGATTTTTTCTGTTTTTTTAAATAAATATATCTTAAAACCAATTAGTTTTTTGGTTAGATATACAGAGTCAATTAAAACTAAGTCTAGCAAAATAGTTAATATAGATAATTTTTTTATTAGAAAAGATGAAGTAGGAGCCTTAACGCAGTCAATACACGAGATGACATTAGATCTTCAAAAAAGAGCTAATCGTGCAGAAACATTTTCTACTGATCTAGCACACGAAATTAGAAATCCATTAGCATCTTTGAAAGGCGCATCTGAATTGTTAGACAAAACAATAAAACAGGAAGATCGTGAAAAATTATTAAATATTATTAATCATGATGTTGAAAGAATAGAAAGACTTATTACCGATTACACTCAGATGCTTAAAGATGAAGCCTCTCTATCTAGAGAAAAAATGTCTAAAATAGACTTAGTTAAGATTATTACAAATGTAGCTGAAGACTACAAACAAAATACGATGAGTTTAAGAAAAAGAATAAAAATTGAAATTATTAATAATAAAAATGAGAAAAAATATTTTTATATATTAGGTATTGAAAGTCGAATCGAGCAAGTTATTGCTAATCTTTTGGATAATGCAATTTCTTTTAGTCAAAGTAATAATAAAATATTAGTTGAAATAGAGGAAATACAAAAAGAATTTTTGATAACATTTAAAGACGAAGGGCCAGGCTTTAAAGAAAAAAATATAGATAATATTTTTAAAAGATTTTACAGTAATAGACCAGATAATTTTGGTGAACACTCTGGTTTAGGTCTGAATATAGTAAAAAATATAATAGAACTTCACAAAGGTACTATTAAGGCAATAAATAGAGTGGATAAAAAAGGTGCTCAGATAGAAGTACTACTGCCTAGGCACAGCTAGGATTCTTACTTGCTAAGAAGAAATTATATTGTTAAAACACCGGCAGATTATGAATGATTACAAAGTAAAAGACATCAGCCTAGCAGATTTTGGCAGAAAAGAAATTTCTTTAGCAGAAACAGAAATGCCAGGACTAATGGCACTTAGGAGAGAGTACAAGAATAAGTTTCCTCTTAAGGGAGCAAAAATTTTAGGTTGTTTGCATATGACAATTCAAACCGCTGTTCTAATCGAAACACTTGTTGATTTAGGAGCTGAAGTGAGGTGGTCGTCATGTAACATATTTTCTACTCAAGATCATGCTGCAGCCGCAATAGCTAAAGCAGGAACACCTGTTTTTGCCTGGAAAGGTGAAACTGAAGAAGAGGCAATATGGTGCATAAGGCAAACAATCGAAGGAAATAAAGATTGGAAAGCAAACATGCTACTAGACGATGGTGGAGACTTAACAGCAATGATGCATAACGATTATAAAGATTTATTAAAAGAAATAAAAGGCGTTTCAGAGGAAACAACAACAGGAATTAAAGCGTTAAACAAAATGGAAAAAGATGGATCTTTAATGATACCAGCAATCAACGTCAATGATTCAGTTACAAAATCAAAATTTGATAATTTGTACGGATGTCGTGAAAGTTTAGTAGATGGAATAAAAAGAGCAACTGATGTAATGATGTCAGGTAAAGTAGCGATTGTAGCTGGGTTTGGTGATGTTGGAAAAGGAAGTGCAGCATCCTTGAGACAAGCAGGGGCAAGAGTAATGGTTACAGAAGTCGACCCTATCTGCGCACTCCAGGCCTCAATGGAAGGTTATGAAGTTGTTTTAATGGACGAAGCGATTAAGAGAGCCGACATTGTTGTTACAGCCACAGGAAACAAAGATATTGTTACAGCAGACCACATGAGAGACATGAAAGACAGAGCAATTCTTTGTAACATTGGTCATTTTGACAATGAAATTCAAGTAGAAGCATTAAAAAATTACAAATGGGATGAAATCAAACCTCAAGTTCACGAAATAGAACTACCAAGTAAAAAAAGAATTATATTATTAGCAGAAGGTAGGCTAGTTAATCTTGGCTGCGCAACTGGACACCCAAGTTTTGTTATGAGCGCATCTTTTACAAATCAAGTAATAGCACAAATTGAATTATGGAATAATTTTGGTAAATATGAAAACAAAGTTTATGTACTGCCTAAACATTTAGATGAGAAAGTAGCTACTTTACACCTAGAAAAAGTTGGAGCAAAATTAACTAAAATGTCAAAAGAGCAAGCTGATTACATTAGTGTTAAGCCGTCAGGACCATTTAAACCAGATACTTATCGCTATTAACAGTAGCTAATGATCATAAACTCTTTAGATCAATTAAATCAAATCTCATTAAAAATTATTACAAAAATTAAAAAAGAAGATTGTATCTTATTATTTGGAGAGATTGGAGTTGGAAAAACTACCCTAGCTAGAGTCTTGATTAAAAATCTTCAAAATCAAAAAAAAGTTGATGAGACCGAAGTATTAAGCCCTACTTTTAATATAGTTTACGAGTATGAAATTGGCGAACTTAAAATAATGCATTACGATCTTTATAGATTAAAAACTGAAAGAGACATTCAACAACTTGGAGTTTTTGAACAGAGTATAAATAATATTAAAGTTATAGAATGGGCAGAAATAATTAAAGACAAACCAGATAACAGACTCGAAATTTATATGTCTTATGAAAAAGAAAAAGATATGAGAAAAATTGATTTCAAAGGGTTTGGCAGTTGGAAAGAATTTGATGCAATATAAGATTAAAAAAATTTCAGGAGATGCTTCTTTTCGTGAATTCTACAAAATAGAAAAAAATTCTAGGTTCACAATATTAGTAAAAGCTAATAAAGATAAATTTAGAAATTTAATTATTTATGCGGCAATTAACGAACTATTAATTAAAAATAAAATCAAAGCCCCAAAACTAGTTCAAGAGTATTTTGTACAAAACATGATGGAGATAGAAGATTTAGGAAGTTACTCTTTTTTAGAACATATAAAAAATAAAAAAAATAAATTTGACGATTATAAAAGACTAATTGAACTAATAATTAAACTTCAAAAAATAAATTTTAAAAAATATATTAAATTTAGAAATAATAAAATTATAATTAAAAAATATAATTTACCTGCACTGCACAAAGAATCTGATTTATTTTTTGATTGGTATTTAAAAAATAATAGTGAAAAAAAAGAATTCAAAAAAAATAAAGATAAAATAAAAAAAGAATTAAATGTTCTATATAAAAAGCTTTATTTTCAAGAAATGTGTTTTGTACACAGAGATTTTCATGCCTCTAATATAATGGTTAAGAATAAAAAATTTGGTTTAATCGACTCACAAGACGCGCTTAGAGGTAATTTACTTTATGATGTTGCGTCACTTATTGACGATGTTAGAATTAAGCTCCCGATAAAACTAAAATCTTCACTATTTAGTTACTATCTTTCTAAAACATCAAAAATTAAAAACAATGCCGAAAAATTATTAGCCCAAAATGATTTTGATATTTTGTCCGTACAAAGAAACTTAAAAATACTAGGTATCTTTGTTAGACTTTTTAAAAGAGATCATAAATTAAGTTATCTAAAATATTTACCATATATTTGGGAACTTTTAGAACTAAGATTCAAGAATCCAATTTTTATAAATTTAAAATATTTATTAAATAAAGCTGTACCTATAAAAAATAGAAAAAAGGTTAAATTTAATGACAATTAAAAAAGCTATGATCCTAGGCGCTGGTTTTGGTAAACGGATGCTACCATTAACGACAAAAATACCAAAACCACTAATAAAGATTGGTCCAAAAAATCTTTTAGAAAGAACTATAGAGTTGCTCATAAAAATAGGAATAGATGAAATCATTATAAACACACATCATTTATCAAAAGAGATTGATAATTTTCTCGAACACCAAAACTATCAAATTTCTATTAGTGCTGTAAAAGAAGAAGTATTGCTTGATACAGGAGGTGGCATTCTAAATGCTACCAAAAATTTTAAAGATGATCCTTTTTTTGTTTTAAATCCAGATACAATTTGGAATAAAAATTATTACGAAGAATTAAAAATTCTTGAAAATTCTTATTTAAAAAATAATAAACCTATTTTATTATTAGTTAATAAAATGAATAGTCACGACAAATCTTTCAAAGGTGATTTTAATTTTATGGATAACAACTGTATTATAAGAGAAGCCAGTAATCATTACATATTCACGGGTGCTCAGATTATTAGCAGATCTATTTTTGAAACCATTAATGAAAAGATCTTTTCTATGAATCTAATATGGGACAACATGATAAGAGAAAAAAAACTGTTAGGACAAGAAAGTAGTCAAACTTTCTTCCATGTAAACAATTTTAAGGTTTACGAGCAATTAAATAAACTAAAATTTATTGATTAGTTATAATTGGTTTTTCTCTAGATTTATCTAGGTATTTTATGTCTTTTACTTCTAGGCTTTGGTCGAATTCAATAACGAGTGGATTTCCGGTTGGTATTTCTAATTCATTAATTTTTTGATTTGAAATATTAAATAATTTTTTACAAAGAGCTCTCAAAGAATTTCCATGAGCTGCAATTATTATATTTTTATTATTTTGCAAGTCAGGCTTAATTTTGCTTTCAAAAAAAGGAATTACTCTATTATAGGTGTCTTTTAAAGATTCTGTGAAAGGTATCATATCTTGAGGTATGCTAGCGTTTAAAGGGCTAAACAAAGATTGGTTCTTATCATTCTCAGACATCGGTGGAGGTGATATATCCCAAGATCTTCTGTATTTTTTAAACTGTTCCTCACCAATTTTTTTTTTAGTTTCTTCTTTGTTTAATCCAGTTAACGAACCATAATGTCTTTCGTTAATTTCCCAAGAAGAATTTAATTCAAGCTTTAAATTATTTTCCTCAAGTATAACGGACAAAGTTTTGATCGCTCTTTTTAGAAACGAAGTATAGGATATATCTATATTTATATTAAGATTTTTGATTAATACTCCTGATTTCCTTGCCTCAAGAATACCCTGTTCAGATAAGTCAACATCGACCCATCCAGTAAATCTGTTTTCAGCGTTCCATACGCTTTGACCATGTCTAGTTAAGATTAATTTACTCATATTAGTTTATTATTAAACAGTATGTACTATATTTAAGCGGTTATGAAAAATAATATATTAAAATCTATCGTGTATTTATATTATTTATCTTTAGTTGTTTTATTAATTATCTATTTGTATCCAGGAAGTATAATTGGTTATCTGCTATATGCAGATTCAGGTAAACAACCTAGTCTTATAAACAATCCAATAGGAACTGCTATAAATCATTTTTTTTATTTTTTTTACTTAACTTTTTTAGGATTAATTTATAATTTAAGAAAAAAAAAATTTATTAATGGTTTTTTTTTCTTATTTCTCCTTTCATTTTTTCTAGAATTACTTCACTTTCTTATACCCAATAGAGCTTTCGAATTAAACGACCTTCTAGCTAATATTATAGGTGTCCTAAGTGTATTATTTTTATTTACATTAAAAAAAATTTTTACGAGATGAAAAAAATAACTCTTATTGTAATTATTTTATTAAATTTAAGTGAAAAAATAATTGCTAGTGAAATTTATGGTCACCCAGTCATTACTGACGGTGACACTATTAAAATTTCAAATAACAAAATAAGATTGCATGGTATTGATGCTCCTGAAAAAAATCAAAAGTGCTATAAGAATAAAAAAAAATATAACTGTGGAAAAGTTGCAACTAAAGCATTGATTAAGAAAATCAATAAAAATGCTGTTAAATGTTTGACTCAGAAAAATAAAGATAGATACAGTAGATTTATCGGTATTTGTTTTGTGGGCCAGGAAGATTTAAACAAATGGATGGTTAGAAATGGATATGCGATTGCTTACAAACGTTACTCTAAAGACTATATCCTTGATGAAGCGTATGCAAAAACTAACAAACTTGGGTTGTGGTCTGGCACCTTTTTAAACCCAGAAAAATGGAGAAAGCTTAATTAAATTCTTATATAAATTAGGAAGTGATTCCTTTTAAAAAATTTCAATTTTATTTAATAATTTTTTTTATATTTACTGCTTGTTCATCAGTACCTAAAAACACTAAAAATAGTTGTGCTATTTTCGAAGAAAGATATCTTTGGTACAAACATACTAAAGCATCTTATGAAAAATGGGGTGCACCTATTCATTTACAGCTTGCATTTGTAAAGAAAGAGAGTGATTTTAATTGGTTAGCAAAACCACCGCGAAAAAAATTATTTAAAATAATACCGTTCAAAAGACCATCTAGCTCTTTTGGATACTCCCAGGCAGTAGCTGGAACTTGGGAGCAGTATAAAAAAGAGACTAGCAATAAATATGCTACGCGCGCAAGGTTTAAAGACTCAGTAGATTTTATTGGGTGGTACATTAACAAAACTTCAAAAATATTAAGAATATCCAAGAAAGATGCGTATAGACAATATCTTGCTTATTATAAAGGCTGGGGTGATTATAAAAACTACAAGAAAGATAAGAAAGCAATTGTTTATGCTAAATCAGTTAAAGATTTGGCCAGTGATTACAGAAAACAACTAACCGTATGTCAAAAAAACTTAAACAAAAATAAGTATTTTATTTTTTAAGTTGTTTATTTAGCTCAACCTCAACAGCGTCAATATTTTTTTCGTTCTTACCAATAATAGAATAAATTGTTGGAATTACATAAAGTGTGAAAAAAGTTGAAAATAACATCCCACCAAAGATAGTTATGCCAACAGTTAGTCTACTCGCTGCACCAGGTCCAGAACCAATTATCAACGGGATTACTCCAAATATGGTAGAGAGACTTGTCATTAGGATTGGCCTGAGTCTAATCGTTGAAGCCTCTACTATTGCCTGTTCTAAATTTTTTCCCTCTTTTCTTAATTGATTTGTGAATTCCACGATTAATATTCCATTTTTTGCAGATAAACCGATCAAAATAATCAAGGCAATTTGACTATAAACATTTAAAGAAGAGCCAACTACAAGCAGTCCTAACAGACCTCCGAGTATTGCTAGAGGTACAGTAAGCATAATTGTGAGGGGATGTCTCCAGCTTTCAAATTGAGCACACATAGCAAGATAAGCAGTTATCAACGCTAGAGCAAAAATTACATAAAGTTCATTATTTGTTTTCTTATATTCTTCACTCTCACCTTTATAAGCAATTTTAGCTTGAGGAGTATTTTTCTCTACGACACCTACTAAAAATTTCAGTGCTTCATCTAAAGAATAGTCACCAACTAATCTTGCGGAGATAGTTACAGCTTTTTGCCTATTGTATCTTGCTAGGAATGGTGACTTACCCTCTTCGCTATACTCAACTAAATTAGAAACTGATATTAATTTTTCATTATTTTTTGATCTCACAAATACTTTGCTTATACTCCCTGGTTCCTGTCTGTCTTTAATGTCTCCTTGAAGTACAATAGAATATTCTTTTCCATCTTGAGTAAATTTTGTAACTGTTTTTGAGCCGAAAATAGTTTCAATTGTTCTTCCTATATCTTCCGTAGAAACGCCTAGATCTGCAGCTTTTTTCTGATTAATTTTAACGTTTAGTTGGGGTTTATTAAGGTCAAAATCGTCTTGAATAGAGGATAATCCAGGGTTTTTTCTAGCTTCTCTCTTAATTATTTTCTTCCATTCTATTAATTGATCATAGGTATTTCCAAGTACTACAAATTGAATAGGACTTTCAATTCCACCTGTTCTGATACCTTGTGGCATAACAGAAAACGCAAGTACACCAGGTACACGACCAATTTTGGCAAAAGATTCCCTTAATATTTTTACGCCATGTCTTTTTCTTTTTGACCAGTCTTCCAGAAGAACAATAATAAAACCACTATTAACCTGTTTCGATGATTTGCCAAAACCCGGAACTCTCATAATTAATTTTCTATACTCACCTTTACCTAATTCAGGAAGTAACATCGCTTCAATTTCTTCTGCTTTAGATTTTGTAAAATTAAAGCCAGAACCTTGAGGTGCTTTTATAATTACAAAAAAAGCCCCCCTATCTTCTGGTGCTATTAATTCTTTAGGAGTAAAATTAAATAAAAAAATAGTTAATGCTAGCGTTACACCTAAGAAAGAGATGATTATTTTTTTTTTATTTATCCATAAAATCAAAGATTGCTTATAGGCCATAGTAATATTTTTTAAAAATTTTTCAAATCTAGTTACAGTTTTAGATTTTTCCATATTTTTTTTAAGGAATTTACTCGCCAACATAGGACTAAGAGAAAGTGCAACAAAACTAGATATGATAACGGCAGAAGCTAAGGTTATTGCTGTCTGAGTAAAAAGAACTCCTGTAATGCCTTTAATAAAAACTAAAGGTACAAATACAGCTACTAAAACTACTGTAGTTGCTATAATTGCAAATGATACCTGTTTAGCACCTTTGTAAGCCGCAACTAGTGGACTTTCACCTAGTTCAATTCTTCTAACAATATTTTCCAACATTACTATTGCATCATCTACTACGATTCCTATCGCCAGAACCAAGGCCATTAGTGTAAATAAATTAATAGAAAAATCGAAAATATAGATTGCTAGAAAAGTAGAAATTAAAGAAACAGGTAATGCTACAACTGGTATAATTAGCGCCCTGATGTTTCCTAAAAATAAATAAATTATTACAGTGACTAAAATTAAAGCAACAAAAAGAGTTTTGTAAACTTCCGAGATAGCAGCTTTTATATATCTACTTCGATCAAATGAAACTTCAAGACTTGTGCCTTCTGGCAATGTCCGTTCTATTTCTTTAATTTTATTTTTTATTCCATTAGCCACATCAATAGTATTTGCATCTGACTGTTGGTAAATGCCAATCCCTACTACTTGTTTACCATCTCCTTTGAAAAGTGTTCTAGTTGATGCCGCACCCACTTCTACTCTGGCAACATCTTCTAACGTTATAACAGATCCATCTTTTGCCCTTTTAAGTGGTAATTTTTTATAATTTTCAAGGTTTTGGTAAGCTTTATCTAATTTTATTGTTAAATCGATATCTTTTGATTCTATTCTACCAGCTGGAAACTCAACGTTTTCTTTTCTTAAAGCTTGCTCAACTTCTTGTGTTGTTAAATCTCTAGCTGCAAGTGCAATTGGATCCAGCCATACTCTAAGAGATTTCTCTCTTTCACCGCCCAATCTAACCCTTCCAACTCCAGGAACTGTTGAAAATGTATCCGTTAAAAAACGATCTGCATAATCCGTTAATTCAAGATCTGTCATTGCTTCTGAGCTAAAAGACAACCACATTGTTGTTCTCATACCTGCACTTTGTTTAAATATTTCTGGAGCTTTTGCACCTTCAGGTAAATTATCTACTACGCGAGCAACTGAACTACGAACGTCATTAGTTACATCGTCAAGATCCAAGCCAGTTTCAAATGTTAGTGTAATTCTTGAACTTTCATCTTCACTAAAAGAATCTATTGTCTCTAAGCCAGGAGTTCCTCCTACAAAATCTTCTATTTTTTGAGTAATTTGAGTATCTATTATTTCTGCTGAGGCACCTTTATAATCAGTTTGAATAGTTACAACAGGAGGCTGGACATCAGGTAATTCATCCGTTGGTATTTCTTGAAAAGTTATTATTCCAAAAATAACTAAAACTATACTCATTACTGAGGCAACGACGGGTCTCTTAATAGATAAATCTGTTAAAAACATTATCTGTTTTTTTGTTTGATTATTTTTATTTTACTTTTATCTCTAACTTTTGAGACACCTTCAACAACAATTTGATCTCCTTCAGACACACCATCTAAAACAGACACTTTTCCAAAATTTCTTTTTCCAATTTGTATATTAGTTTTATCTACTGTTTCTCCATTAAGAACATAGACAAAAGCAGTTTTACCCTGAATTGTAACGGAACTTTCCGGAACGCCAATCTGTTGAATTTCATCATAGATAATTTTTACAGTCAATAATTGCCCAGGTATGATTTCAAATTTTGAGTTGTCGACTATTACTCTTGCTAAAATTGAACGCGTGGATGGATCTACACGTGAACTGACCGATTCTATATTGCCATTAAATTTTTTATCAAATGCTGTTGAAGATATTTCTGCTTTAAGTCCAGGCTTTAAAATACCAACAAAATTTTCTGGTACTTTTATGTCTATAACAATTTTTTTAAGATCGTCTAATGTAATAATTAAACTATCAGTACCCAGGACACCCTGGGCTATTTCTCTTTTACCAAGTCTCCCCTCAATCTCAGCAATTACTTGTTCGTCATTTTTTAATGTGGCTATAATGTCTCCCACTTTGACAAATCTGCCTTCAATATTAAGTTTCTCTCTAATTTCTTCTTTTTTTATCCTATAAGTTTTTGAATTTTGAGCTATCGCAGTACCAAAAGTTTCTATGCTCTTATAAAACATAGATTTTTCGACTGTTTTAACGATTACTCCAGGCGGAGGTCTAACACTAAATTTTTTTTTAAAATGCAAGCCAACAAAATGTCTAGCTGCAATTATAGAAAAAATAATAATAAAAATAACTATTAATAATGTTTTAATTTTGCTTGTAGTTTTCATTTTTTACTTAAGTCCATATTCCGACCAAGATCCGTCGTATATGATTGGGTTTTTATCATTTATAATTTTATTAGCCATAGCTAAAATGCACGCAGTAACACCGGACCCACAGGTAAACACTTGTTGTCTATCGTGTTTAATACCAACATATTCAAAAATTTTTTTCAATTCATCTTTATTTTTAAAAGTATGATCTAATTTATTAATACATTCGATAAAAGGTAAATTTTTTGAATTTTTAATAGAACCACTTCTTAAACCAGGACGTGGTTCTGGTTCAGTACCTTCGAATCTTTTTATCCCTCTAGCGTCAACAACCTGAAAATCATTTAACTTTATATTTTCATCAATTTGTAATTTAGTTAACACTAAACTTTTAATTTCTTTAGTGATGTAACTAGACTTATTATTTGAGGTTAAGTTACTCGTAATTTTTTTATTATCAATTTTCCACTTCTTTAGACCACCATCTAAAATAAAAACCTTACTAATATCATGACCAAAATAAACAAACATATACCAACATCTACAAGAACTAATAACATCAGAATTATCGTAGACAACTATCTTGTCTTGATTGGTAATTCCGTAATTAGATATTATTTTTTCCCATTTTTCTTTAGTCGGCAACATATGTGGCAAAGTTGAATCAAGTTTTGAATTTTTGTCTAAATCAAAGAATTGAGAATTCTGTATATGCTCGTTTAAAAATTCTTTATATGCATCCCTATTTGTATTTGGCATATGCCAACTTGCATCTAAGATTTTTACCTCATTTAAATTTTTTTCTAGCCAATTACTATTAACTAAAGTCATTATTGATTTCTCTTCATTATATATTTTTGATGGTATTCTTCTGCTTTGCAGTAGTTTTTAATTTTTGAAATATTAGTTTCAATTTTTCCATTCAATTTTTCATTAAATAAATTCTTATATTTTTCTGCTGTATTTTTCTGCTGTTCATTTTCATAGAATATTTCACTCCTGTATTGAGTTCCCATATCAGGATATTGCATATCTTTTTGAGTGGGATCATGAGTTTTAAAAAAAACTTCTAATAATTTTTCATAAGAGATAATTTTTTCGTCATACGTTATTTTTACAGTTTCAGTATGTCCAGTGTTGCCGGTACAAACTTCTTCGTAATTAGCACTACTACTAGCGCCACCCGCATAGCCAACTTCAGTTTCTATAACTCCAGTTAATTGACGAAATGTTTCTTCTGGTTTCCAAAAGCACCCAAGTGCTAAGTAAGATTTTTGCATAATTAATTTAATGTGTTAAAAAAGCTAAAGGATATTCAATTGCTTACAAAAAATCAAACTGGAGTTTTATATATGGTTGCAAGTGTCATGTGCTTCGCGATTATGGATATATGCGTCAAATGGCTAAATTACTATCCATTCGGAGAAGTTTTCTTCGCAAGATTTTTTTTTGGGTTAATTCCTATTTTTTTAATTATACCTAAAGATAAATGGTCAAATTTTTACAAAACAACAAGACCTGGCCTACATGCCTTTAGAGCAATTTGTGGGTCAATAGCTTTTGTTTGTATTTTCTTTGGTTTAAGGCATTTACCCTTAGCAGATGTGGTGTCACTTACTTTTGGGGGGCCAATTTTTGTAACCATTGCATCGATTATATTTTTATCAGAAAAAGTAGGGATCAAGCGATGGTCTGCAGTTTTTTTGGGATTTATAGGAATGATTCTTATAGTGCAACCAGCATTTATAGAACTAAATTATTATTACTTATCGCCTATTTTATTTTGTGTTTTTTTTTCTGGTGTAGCAATAAGTGTTCGGGCTTTATCTAAAACTGAGCCAAATTATAGAATAGCTTTTTATTTTACAATTCTTTGTACGGTCATAGGAATTTGTACTTTACCTTTCGGTTGGATAATGCCAACTACAAAAGATTTCGTTTTGTTTGTAATTATGGGTTTGTGTGGAAGTATTGCAAATTTATTATTAACCCAAAGTTATAGATTGGCTGAAGCCTCTTTAGTAACACCAATTAAATATTTAAGTTTAGTTTACGCAATAACATTTGGGTTCGTAATTTGGGGAGAAGTTCCAAAGCCTTTAATGCTAGCAGGTTCTTTGCTTGTGTTATTAAGTTCTTTAATAATTTTTATAAGAGAAAAAAAATTAAAAAAAGAGATTGTTATTCCTAGGTCATGAAAAAATCACCAACTTACTGGAACAAAGCCAAAGTATATTTGTCTAAGAAAGATAAAGTTATTAAAAATTTAATTAGCAGCTATAAAGATGGCCATCTAATTACTCGTAACGATGTTTTTTTCTCTTTATGTAAAAGTATTATTGGTCAACAGATAAGTGTAGCTGCGGCAAATTCAGTTTTCTTAAAGTTTAAGAAAAAATGTAAAAGCAAAATTACAGCAAAAATAGTAAATAAATTATCCAGTTCTAGCCTTAAAAATTGTGGGCTTACTAGGCAAAAAGTTAGGGGCATCAAAGATTTGGCTAAAAAAATAATAAACAAAACTTTTAAACCCAGCCTAATAAACAAAATGAACGATGAAGAAGCAATAGAGTACTTATCAAGTCTTAGACAGATTGGAAGATGGTCTGCTGAAATGATATTATTATTTACTTTTAATAGGTCTAATATATGGCCTCTACAAGACATCGGTCTTCTGCGAGCAGTATCAAATAACTATAAGAAAGAATACTACCCACCAAAAGCATTTTTAGACAAACTTTATAAAAAGTTTACACCTTATTGTTCAGTAGCTACGTGGTATCTCTGGAGATCGATAGACGATGAGCCAATTCAATATTAGGCACCTTCTATAATCTGATGATGACGCACAACTGTATCTTTTAAAACGGCATGAGCATCTTGATATTCTTTTGAATAAAAAAATGTCTCAGCTTCAGCAAAAGACGGAAACTCAATAACTACAGTTCTAGGGGACTCATCTCCTTCAGTAGTTATCTTTTTTCCTCCTCTTACTAAAAATTTACCTTTATATTTTTCAATTGCTTCTCTAGCTTTAACAGCATAGTTTTTTAGAACATTCTCATCTTTTATAATCTTATAAACAGTTACTACGTATCCTTTCATTTACATCTCCTCTAAAATAATTTAGTTTTTTCTATGGCCAACAAACTCATTGTAGACTGGAAAGAATATAATCTAATAGTGGAAAAATTAGCAGTTAAAATCTATGAAAGTGAATTTAAACCTACGATGCTCATAGGAATAATGAGAGGGGGAGCTCCAATCATAGATGTCTTAAGTAGAATATTTAAACTTAAGTGTGCCTATCTAGCTGTAGAGTCATACTCTGGAACAGGGGTAGAAGATAAACAGGGAGAACTAGTTTTTTCAAGAGAAATGAGCTCAACAGTTCATGATATGGGAGGTAGATTGCTTTTATGTGACGACCTTTCAGACACAGGTATTACACTCAATAAAAGTATTGAATGGTTAAAAAAATATCCTCCGATAAAAGATAATATAGAGTCTGTAAAAACAGCAGTGCTTTGGAAGAAGCTAGATTCTACTTTTGAACCTGACTTTTGTGCAGAACGATTGAAAGACAATCCTTGGATTGTACAACCTTTTGAAAACTATGAAGAAGTAAGAATTGAGGACTTAGTAAAAAAACATAAAAATAAGGGCTAGTTTTCACAAGCCCTTAAGATTAAATCTTTAAGCAACATAAAAACTAGCAACACTCAATGCAGCAATAACCCATATTGCAGGCGAAGTAGAACTAAATTTTCCTGTAAAAATCTTAATTAGTGCATATGCAATAAAAGATAAAGCGATACCGTTACTGATACTATAAGTAAGTGGCATAGCTATCATTGCTAATACTGCAGGAGCTGACTCAGATATATCGTCCCATTTAATATCTGTAATATTTCTTACAAATAAAACCGATACAAAAAGTAAAGCAGCACCATCAATTTCTTTAGGTAAGCTAGTTGCAAGAGGAGACAAGAATAAACAAGCTAAGAATAAAACTCCAATAACAACCGAGGTCATTCCCGTTCTTCCACCTTCTTTTACTCCTGCAGCTGACTCAACATAACTTGTCACAGTAGAAGTACCCATTAAAGAACCAGCAACTGTGCCAACACTATCAGCCATCATAGCTTTATGTATATCTTTTATTTTTCCATCTCTTCCAACTTTTCCAGCTACGTTAGCTACAGATGTTAATGTACCCGTCGTATCAAAAAAATCGATAAACAATAAAGTAAAAATTACTGTGGACATACCAGCTGTAAAAGCAGCACCAAGATCAAAATCGAATAGATAAGTCATTGACGGAGGCATACTCACTACACCATTAAATTTAGCTAATCCAGTAGCCCAAGCAATAATACTAAAAACTAGTATTCCAATAATGATATTACCTCTAACTTTTAATACTTCTAAGACAACCATACTTACAAAAGCAAGGCAGGCTAAAAGAATTAGAGGGTTTTTCATATCACCTATTGTAACTAATGTTACAGGATGGTCTACGACAACACCCATGATTTCTAGTCCAATGATTGCTAAGAACAAACCAATGCCAGCTCCGATACCTAGTTTTAAACTTCTAGGAATTGAGTTTATCAACCAAGCTCTTATTGGTGTTAAAGATATTATCAGAAATAATACTCCTGCTACCAGCACTGCACCTAAAGCTTCCTGAGGAGTATAACCTAATGTACCAACAACATAAAAAGCTATAAAGGCATTAATGCCCATACCCGGTGCTAGACCAATTGGCCAAGTTTTGCCGTAAAAACCCATAATGAAACAGGCTACTGCGGTCGCTACTATGGTTGCGGTAAATACCGCACCAAAATCAAAAAATCCCTTTTCAGGTCCGGCGAATTCGCCAGATAGTATAAAAGGATTTAAAAACATTATGTAAGCCATTGTTAAAAAAGTAGTAACGCCAGCTAGCACTTCTGTTTTATAAGTCGTTTTATTTTTTTTATAGTTAAAATATTTTTCAAACATAAGAATCTCCTTGTTAGCCTTAAATACAGTACATTAGCTAATAAATCTTCGGTAATAATTGTAAATTACAACCTAAAGGTAATGTATCTGTTTATAAGATTAAGTTATATTCTATAGAAGGTTGAAAATGAAAAAATTTTATAGAATATTTTTTTTAACATTAGTTCTATTAAGCTTTCTGAGCTGCCAGACAATTAGTACAAAAGTTGATGAGGCTACCAAGAAAGAAGAACAGGAACTTAGCAAGTGGATTGGAAAAACTGAGTCTAAACTAACTTCTTCTCTAGGCAAACCTGATCGAATTGATTTTGGCAAAACAAGAAGCAAATATTACGTATATTTAAGCCAAAGGTTAAAAATTAAATGTGAAAGAAAATTTGAAATAAACCAAAACAATGTGATATTAGGCTTTAGCAGTAAAAACTGTTTCTAAAGTATGTCAATAATTCAATCCAAAAGTCAATTAATAGATTATTTTAATCAAGGTATAAAAAAAGAAGACCAATTACTTATCGGCGTAGAGCATGAAAAATTTTTGTTTACTGGAAAAGAAAAAAAAAGAGTTAATTACGAACAAATTAAAAAAATTTTTAAAAACTTAGAAGCTTTTAGTTGGAAACCTATTTATGAAAATAAAAATATTATTGGTCTTAAAAGAGGAAAACAAAAAATAACTACAGAACCTGGATTACAGTATGAACTTTCAGGGGCACCATTAAAGAATATTCATTCAGTATGCAGTGAAAGCTCAACACACTTTAATGAAATTAAAGAAGCCTCAAAAGATTTAGATATTAATACAGCTTCAATAGGGTTTGATCCGTTTAATAATTTAAATGAAATACCGCAAAACCCTAAAGAACGTTACCAAATCATGACTAACGAAATGCCAAAAGGTGGTGAGCTAAGCTTACAAATGATGTATCAAACATCAGGTATTCAAATTAATTATGATTATATTTCAGAAAAAGATTTTGAAAAAAAATTTAAAGTTGGAAACTACTTAACCCCGTTAACTATTGCACTTTTTGCTAATTCTCCTTTTGCAAATAAGAAATTTACAGGATATCTTTCGTATAGAAATAAAGTTTGGCAGAATACCGCTCGTGGTGGAATTATGCCTATCACTTTTGAGGATTTAAATTTTGAAAAGTATTTAGATCATGTAATAAATTATTCCTTACTTTTTGTAGTTCATGAAGAAAAATACATCAAACCAAACGGTCAAACATTTAAAGACTTTATGGAGGGAAAATTTGAACCTCTTAAAGGAATCCAAGCAACCATCAAAGATTTTGAAATACATTTAGCAACTATTTTTACTGAGGTTAGACTAAAACAATTTATAGAAGTCAGATCCATTGATACATGTGACTGGGGATGCATTTGTAATGGCCCAGCTTTTTTCACCGGACTTCTCTATGGAGCATTAGATGAAAGTTATGATGTTATTAAATCCTGGAAAAAAGAAGATGTTATGGAAGCTTATTTGCAGTCCCCTAAAAAAGGCTTAGAGACTGAACTTGGAGGAAAAAAATTGTACCAGTGGGGAAAAATATTTTTAGATATTGCAAAATCTGGTTTAATTAGAAGAAAAGAATTAAATTCAAGTGGTAAAAATGAAACAATATATCTTAAACATTTAGAGGATATCATTGATAGAAAAACTAATAGAGCTCAGCTACTATTAGAACAATTTAATAAACAAGGTAACTTAGATTTTTTTAATAATGCAAAAGAAGATTTTAGCTATTCAGGGCTCTAGTTTAAAAAGCATAAACATAGAAACTGACACAACTTTACTTTTAGCTTTGGAGGCTCAAAAAAGAGGTTATCAAATCTATTATTACCAGCCACAGAACTTAAGTTTTATAGATGGAAAAGTTACTATAAAATGTTTTCAATTGACTTTTTTTAAAGAAACTAAAAAGTTTTATAAAATTACTAAGAGGTTAAACTTTGATCTTTCTAAAGCAAAAGTCTTATTAATAAGAAATGAGCCACCGTTTAATCAGCAATACATTAATACTACTTTTATTCTAGAGCATATTTCTAAAAAAGTTAAAATTATTAATCATCCAAAATCTATTCGAGAAGTTCCTGAAAAACTTTTTTCTATACAGCTAATTAAATATATGCCCTCAACACTAATAAGTGAAAATATAGATGAAATTAAAATTTTTTTTAAAAGACATAAACAAGTAATCATAAAACCTATTAATGGTTATAGTGGTAATGAAGTAATTTTATTAAAAAGTTTTAACAATAAAATAATTAGTAAATATTTAAAAAAACACAATCATATAATATTTCAAAAATTTTTACCTAAAATTTCCGAAGGAGATCGAAGAGTATTTATAATTGATGGAAAAATTAAAGGATCAATTTCAAGAGTTCCAAAACAAAACAGCATCTTATCGAATATGAGCAAAGGTGCTATTGCTAAAATTGATAAACTTACGAGTAAAGAAATAAAAATTAGCAAAGAAGTTGCAATTTTATTAAAAAATAATAATATATATTTTGCTGGAGTTGATTTTGTACAAGGTCAATTAATTGGAGATATTAATGTCACAAGTCCTACAGGCCTTGCGACTTATTACAAACTAACGAAAATTAATTTAGCTAAGTTTTTTTGGGATAATATTTGATCACAACTTTAAGATGTAGAAAATTTTCAGCTACAATATTCAAAAAATAATTAGATAATTATAAACAATAAAAAGGAGAAGAACTAATGAATGGATACGTTATCTTTAATATTAATATTACTAATCCTGAAGCATATAAAGAATATGTTTCAAAAATAGTTGATATTATTAAAAAATTTGATGGAGAGTATTTAGTGAGAGGTGGTGAATATCAAGTGATGGAAGGAGAGTGGAAACATTCTAGAACTATTGTGATTAAATTTCCTACTTACGAAAGAGCTTTAGAATGGTATAGCTCTGAAGAATATAAACCTATTAAACCTATTCGATTGGCAAACTCAGAAGCTAATGGAATTATAATAAAAGGAGTTTAACGATGATAGAAAAATTTAATAATATTTTTTATTTAATAATTTATTTAGTTCATTTTGCCGGAACAGGGATGTACGCGTTTCAAACACTTATAAACACAAAAAGGTTTATGAAAAAATTTGGAATTGATAATTCTGGAGCAGTCGCAGTTAGATTTGCAGGCGCTTTTCTACTTGCTGTATTTCTGATGTCAGTTTATGTGGGATTTGTTAGACCTGGAGGGTTGAATGCAACTTGGGCTTTCTTCAATATAGTTTTTATTAATAATCTATGCATACTTTTGTGTAATTATTATTCAATTAAAGTGGACAAAACTGGAGTGAGTAAAAAAACTGGTATGGAGCCAATATATGGGCCATTAGCTTTTACGATTATGAGCGCAATACTTTGTTATGGCCTGGCTGATAAAATTTACGTTTAGTAATTAAAATTAAGAAGGGAGGTAAATAGAATGACAAAAATGTATATCATGGGAAAATATACTGAAAAAGCATATCTTGGTTTCCTTAAAGAACCAACTACCGACAGAAGAGCGGCAGTAGAAAAATTAACAGCTGCAGCTGGAGGGAAAATGCTCTCTATGGACATTGTTAGAGGAAATTATGATTTTATAGTTGTAGCTGAAGTACCAAATTTTGACACTTTTGCTGCTATTAAATTGGCTGTTGAGTCAGCAGGAGCGGTTAGAGATCTTACAGCACTTGAAGCAATGGATTTAACTAGTGCTGCTAAAAAAGCAGGTGAATTAACTGGTAATTATAAAGCACCGGGGCAATAAAAAAACTAAGATACCTGCGGAGATATAGTCTTTGCAGGTATCACCTTTAAAATTTTAGATTTTAAGTGTTTAATTTATCTGTTATTTTTAGAGCAAACGCGTAATCAAATGCCACTTCTTCTATAGCAGCATCACGTCCAGATTTACCACCATGACCAGCATCCATTTCACATTTAAAAAGTAATAAATTATTATCTGTTTTGATATCTCTAAGTTTTGCAGTAAATTTTGTAGGCTCATCAAACAATACCCTGTTATCTGATAAACTTGTTGTAATAAGCATGTGAGGGTAATCCATTTTCTTTATATTATGGTAAGGTGAGTAAGATTTAATATATTTAAAGTGTTCAATGTTTTCTTTTGCATTACCAAATTCATTAAATTCTCCAGCTGTTAATGGTAATGAGTGATCTAAATTTGTTGTTAAACAATCAACAAAAGGTACAGCTATAATCATCCCTAAAAATAACTCCGGTGCTTCATTAACAACAGCACCCATCAATAAGCCTCCTGCACTACCACCATATCCAATAAGCTTACCCTTGCCCGTATACTTCTGATCAATCATAAATTTTGCACAGGAAATGTAGTCTTTAAAAGTATTTTTTTTATTAAGCATTTTTCCCTCTTCCCAAAATTTCATACCTCTTTCCATGCCACCCCTTATGTGTGCGGTTGCCCAGATAATATTTCTATTTATTAAGCTCAGACGAGTAGTTGAGAAGCTTGGGGAAATAGTATGTCCATAGCTTCCGTATCCATAAAGCAAAAGATTAGCAGACCCATCTAACTTTGTGTCTTTATGATAGGTGAGAGTAATAGGTATTTTTCTTCCATCGTGAGACTCGCAGTTAACTCGTTTAACAATATATTCATCTCTGTTATATCCAGACGGAATTTCTAATTCTTTGACAAGCTTTTTATCTTTTGTCGCAACATTATATTCATAAGTTCTATTAGGAGTTTTAGGAGACTCATAACTAATTCTTATTATATTCGTATTCCTATCTTTTTGTATTAAACTCATACCTGGGCTTATAATTTCTTCGTCTGAAATTTTTAATTCTTCCTCTTTGTTGGTTTTTAAATCCCTAACAAATAATTTTGGCTTTGCATCAACTCGTTCTGATCTAATCATCCAGTCATTTAACAAAACAAAACCACCGATTAAAACTTCTTCTCTTGCAGGAATGTAGTCTTCCCACTTATTTATATCACCATGCTTACACCTTGAAATTTTAAAGTCTTTTGCATCTTGATTGGTATGCATCCAAAAATATCCACCCCAGCTATCAAGTGAATATTCAACACCATCTTTTCTTTTTAAAAAAATTTTAAGTTCAGGTTTTTCTTCATTTTTATTAAAGTAATAAACTTCAGAAGTTGTATGTTCAGAAGTTGAAATAAAATAAAATTGTTCATCTGAACTAGTACCAATCCCACACGTAAACCGATCATCTTTTTCTTCAAAAACTAGTTGATCATCTTTTATACTGGTGTCTAATACATGTTTAAATATTTGCCTTGGCCTATGAAATTTATCTAGTTTAGAGTAAAAAAAATATTTATCATTATAAGACCAGGTTATTCCACCAGCTGTATTAGGAATAGTTTCTTCAATTATTCTGTTATCAGATATTTTCCTAACGAAAATTGTAAAATACTCGCTACCTTTATCATCTATTGAGTAAGCTAATAATTCATCGTTATGAGAAACTGCTACATCTCCTGCACTAAAAAATTTTTTCCCTTTGGCTTCAACATCTCCATCCCAATAAGTTTCTATTTTATCACCTCCAATCTTTCTTCTTAATTTTTTTGAATAATTTCCTTCTTTAGTCACTTTAGACCAATATTCATAACTTTTATCTTTGTAGGGCAAACTTTCATCGTCAAGTTTAATTCTTGCTTTGATTTCATCAAAAAGCATTTTTTGTGTTGGAATAGTTTCAGAAAGATGTGTTTTAGTATATTCATTTTCTGTGTCTAGATATTTTCTTACTTCTGGTAAAAGCTTAGAGCCATCTTTTAAAACTTCTAAAATATTTTCCTGGTGCACCCAAGAATAGTCATCTTCCCAGCTAATGCCGTGACAAGATTTTACAGTCGGTTCTTTACGTAATTTTGGTATATTCATTAGAGAGGAAATTATTATATGAATTTGTTTTTAGTTGGAACCATCATCTTTGTCCTAGTTTATTTACTACTAAACTGGTTCGTAAAAACTAGTAGTAAAGCAATTGTCCAAGGCACAAGGAAGATCATTTTATTTTTTTCAATAATATTAGCTATTTTGTTAGCATACGGGGGTAAATTTTTACTATCTCTACCTTTAACTGTAGTATTTTTAAGTGCTTTAAAAATTAAAGGACTTTCAACATTTCAAATATTTCAGTTATGGAGGCTAATTCAATATTTAAGAAATTCTGGTAGATTTTCTTTTGGTTCTAATTCTGAAACAAAAGTAAGCAGTATGACCATTGAAGAGTCTTATAAAGTTTTAGGATTAAAAAAAGGATGTAAAAAAGAGGAAGTGATGAAAGCTGCAACTAAATTACAAAAAAAAATTCATCCCGATATGAATAGAGACATGAACACTGAAAGGCTTAGCCAGTTAGTTAATGAAGCAAAAGATCGAGTATTAAAAGAAGATTTTAATTAATTTAAAAGCTCTAAAGATTTATTTAAAACATTTTCAAAACTTATTCTTTCTTTACCTAGAGTGGTATGAATAGTAGTTTTTTCCGTTTCTCCTTCAGGGATAGCTAGGTAAATATTTTTAGAATATGTTCCATATGCTTGAACTGGGCTGTCCATAAATAAAGCTAAACATTTTTTATTTAGAGCAGAAGATATATGCAACCATCCAGTATCATTACCAATATAAATATTGCAATTTTGAATAATAGGCAGCGTTTCTTGAATTGTTAAATTTTCAAAGGAGACACAGTTGTTGGCTACAGATGAATTTAAAAACTTAGTAAACAACTCATGATCATTTTTACCACCAGCGAGATAAAATTTACAAGGTATTTTCTTATTTATTTCTTCAGCTAGTTTAATATAATTTTCAATATACCAACGCTTGGTAGGTCCACTAGCAGAGAAACCAATACAGACGTGCTTATAGTTTTTGTTAAAACTATATTTTTCTTTTGCTCTTTCGACAGCCTCTTCTTTTAAATATATCTTTGGTTGAGTTGAAACAGTATTTTTAATAAATTTTTCGGTAAAATTTTTGGCTGTTAAAACAATATTATTTTTTCTAGTAAATAAAGGGTACTGTAAAATTGATTTAATCCCACATAATTTTGCAAGTAATAAAAATCTTAACGATCCATTAAAAATAAAGACTTTGTCAAATTTTTTTTCTTTAATTTCTTTTAATAATTTAAAAAAACCCAACCACCCATCATGACTTCCTGAATTATTTTTATTTCTATCTAAAAATATTATTTCTTTTATATGTTGATCATTATGACAAAGTTGTTCTGCTTTAGAATTTTTTTTTACTAAAAGTGAAACTTGAGATTGAAATTTTTTAGAAATAGCATGAACGTAGGGTAAGAAGATAACCATATCTCCTATCCCAACTCTTTGCTGAACAACTAAAACTTTCATATTTATTAATTTGTTAATATAACTTAGTTATAAATATTAGGAAAAAATATGATTAAAAATGGCATATATGCAGCTGGATTAAGTATTCTAAGGGAGGATATGACGCTTGATGTGGAAGCAACAATAACACACGCAGAATCAGCCGTAAAAAATGGCTTACATGGTGTTTTCTTTTTTGGGTCAACTGGCCAAAGTCAATTAATATCGATATCAGAAAAAAAAGATCTTATTTCTAAAACTGCAACTAGTAAATTCAGAGACCAATTTTATATTGGCACAGGCGTGAACTCACTTAATGATAATTTAGATCTCATACGCTATTCTATGGAATATGGCTTTCAGACTTTTCTAATTATGCCTCCAGCTTACTACAAAGGAAACTCAGATGAAGGTGTATATAATTTTTATGCGGAAATTATAGCAAGAGTTCCTAAAATAAAAATTATTTTATACAATTTTGAAAAACTAAGTGGTTATTTATTTAATACAGAAATGGTAAAAAAATTAGCTGGAAACTTTCCAAAACAAATTATTGGATGTAAGGACTCAAGTTACAATCTTTTTGAAAATCTCAAAATTCCTGACTTTAAAATATTTCCAGGTTCGGAAGCCAAACTGCTTAAAGGCCTAGGCCTAGGATGTAGTGGGTGCATATCAGCTGTCACTAATGTCACTCATTATTTGGCAAGAAAAGTTTTTGATGATTTTGAAAATAAAAAACAACAAAGTGTGAATGAAAAGCTTATAAATGTAAGGCAGACCTTTGACAAATATCCTTTAATTTCAGCATTACACTCTTTTATGTCAGTTAAAAATAAAAATTATTCCCATGTCTTACCTCCACTAACTTTATTAAATCCTAACCTAAAAGAAGAATTCTTAAGTAAATTAAAAGAATTAGACTTTACACCTTAGAATACTACTGCTTAAATATGCTACTAGACACTATATTTATAGATAGGTTGCTGTTACTAATTAAATAAACAAAATGAAAAAAAAGAAAAAAAAAATTGTTAAGAAAGCTAAAACTGTAAAAAAAAATTTATCCTTTAAAAAAACAAAAAATAAAAAATCAGAATTTAAAGTAAAGAAAAATCAAAGATTATCTAAATCAAAAAAAAATAAGACTATCCGAAAAAAATTTAAAACTCAAAAGGTAAAAGTAAAAGTTAAAGTAAAAACTAAAGTAAGAGCAAAAGTAAAAATTAAAAAAAATAACAAAGTAAAAATTCGAATTAACAAAAAAACAAGACAAGTCATACTTGGCATCATAAGACTTCAAGATAGACTCATACCAAGTTTTAAATTTAATTTTAGCCTGGATAGATTTCTTCTAAGTTTCTTTCAGTCTATTTCTTCAACAATAGACAACTTTAAATCTGTTTTAGCTGAAGAAAGAGAGAGAAAAAAACAATTAAAAATACAATTAATGGCATCTGAAAAAATTGAAGCTATTAAAAAAAATAAACTAGACAAAGAACTAGCTCGAAAAGAGAAAGAAAGAGAACTCAAAGAAGAGGCAATACTTGAAAGAGATAGGAAAAAAGAGCTACAAAAGTTTATTCGAATAGAACAAGCGCAGGTTCGTAAAGAACAGGCGGAAAAACAAAGAAAATTCTTAGAACAAATACGTTTAGAGAAGAAAATAGAACAATTTAGGAAAAGAGAAGCCTTAGAAATTAAAAATTTAGAAAAATTCGTATTAAGTCAGGAACGAGACTCTTATGCAGGTGTTGAGGAAAGAATAGAAAAAATAAAGCAAAAATATCAAGCTCTTAGAGACCAAAAAATCAGAGAACGTGTTGAACAATTAGGGATCAAAGTTGAAGATGATGAAGATCGATCATCGTTACTAGAAAAAGAAAGACAATATAATTTTGAAAGACAAAAAATAGAATTTGCTTTAGAAAGTTTCTACAGATCAGCACATAGTCTATGTTTTCAAATAAACAAAAGGTATATACCAAAGTATTTAAACATTTTAAGAGTAATCGATAGAAGGTTTGAAACTGGGGAAATATTTATTAAGTGGGATGATGCGCCAGATGAAGATTGGTTAATTCTTATTTATATCAAAAATAATTCTCCTGAAGAAGGTATAGTTATAGAAGACAAATCTAATTCTGAGAAAAATGCTTTTCATGAATTTAAGACTAATGAAATTTTTAGAGCAAGCGATTTGATGGTGGACTCATTAACAAATTTATTAGACCGAGAAAGAAAAAAAAGAAAAAATAATTAATCTATAACTTCATTAAGTTTTTTAACCTCTCCAATTTTAAAGACAATCGTATCAGATTTTTTGTATCCATATTTCTCTGCACTATCTTTAAATCTTATAGGAGGCTCCATGATAGGCTCTAAAGACAAAACTACTGTGCCCCAGTGCATACCAATAACTTTTCTGCTCTTTAAATCCCTAGCAACCTGCAGTGCTTCCTCAGGATTAGTGTGGTAAACAGATTTATCTTTAGTAGGCATCATCGGGTAAAAATTGTACGCACCGATATTTATAAACGTTAAATCTATTGGACCATATTTTTTACCTAATTGTTTATAGATATCACCAACACCTGTGTCACAAGCAAAAAGAATTTTTTTACCCTTATATTCAATCAAAAAATTTCCCCATAATGTTTTGTTAGTGTCTGTTAAGCTTCTTTTTGACCAATGCACTGCAGGTAATAGTGTTACTTTTATATCTTTATTAACTTGAATTTCATCATACCAATCTAATTCATTAACATCATTGAACCTTCTAAAATATTTAGACAACTTAAGGGGTAAAATAACTTTAGTTTTCTTATAAGGAAAGTTTCTAATAGTAGACATATCTTGATGGTCGTAGTGATTATGAGTTAATAAGAATAAATCTATCGGAGGTATTTCATTAAGTTTTATGGCGGGTGCTACATATCTTTTAGGACCAAAAATTAAAGGACCAGTATTTTTAGAAAAAACCGGGTCAGTAATGATGGTAGTATTGCCTAATTTAATTATAAAAGTAGCATGACCAATCCATGCAACGTAGTCTTCTTTTTTATTATCTTCTAAATCTTTTAATACTTTTTCTCTCGGCACAACGTGGCTAGACGGAAAATTCATTTTAATTTTCTTTCTTTCTGCGTTAAAAACCTTGTAAGACCATTTAATATTTGAGTCTCGTGCCGGGGAACCTTCAGGGTTTCTAAAAGTCCCGTCTGGATTATGGTGATAGGGTTTTTTTTCCATAGAATTTGTATGTCCTATTAACATAAAAATTAAAAAAAAAAAAAGTTTTTTCATACGGTATAAAACAATCTAGTTTAATTTTTTATTACGGTGTTTTTTATTTATTTTATTACCGTAATTTGCAATTTTGTCCCATTCACTTTCTTTTTTAGATCTT
>Ga0209383_1000011_pt1 | contig 166744 bp, 162 predicted proteins | sample CoawatmetaG02DNA_FD_187510 | JGI IMG/M metagenome (GOLD analysis project Ga0209383, IMG submission 187510) | Marine microbial communities from the West Antarctic Peninsula - Coastal water metaG029-DNA (SPAdes) (version 2) | ecosystem: Environmental > Aquatic > Marine > Coastal ...
CAAATTCTAAACCAATTGCAGCATCTCTTTCTAATGTCCAAGTTGTATTTCTTGAAAGAACATCAATGTCTCCAGCTTGAAGAGCAGTGAATCTTTCTTTAGCACTTAATGGTGTGTATTTAACTTTTGTAGCATCACCTAAAACAGCGGCGGCAACAGCTCTACAAACGTCAACATCCATACCAGCCCAAGCACCGGAAGCATCAGCATTTGAGAAACCTGGAAGTCCTTGCGAAACTCCACATTTAACAAAACCTTGCTCTTTTGTAGTATCAAGTGTGCTGGTTTTTTTTGCCGATTCATTTCCGCAAGCAGCTAGTAAAAAAACTGCAAAAATTGAAACGGCTAATTTTATAACTTTCATTATATCATCCCCTATATTTGTTAAAATTGTATTTACTATAAACTAATTTTTATAAATTTTAATCATCTAAGAAATGCAATAAAGCCATGTAAAAATAGATTAACAATCATAGGTTGTAAGATAATTGTCTTTAATTTTTTTTCTCAATTTATAATTTTTCTTTAAAACAAATTCCTTTTTTAATGCGGAAGTTTTGGAATTAAAAATTTCAAAGTATGCCAAGGTCCAATTTCTACCTCTTGTATATTTTGCCCCTTTTCCTTGATTATGCATAACAATCCTTTTTGATATGTCATTTGTATAACCAACATAGGTATTTTTGGTTTTGCCGTCAGAAATAAGCAAATAGACAAAGTGCATATATATGGTGCGCTCTGGTGGACTCGAACCACCGACCCTCGGTTTAGAAAACCGATGCTCTATCCAGCTGAGCTAAGAGCGCAATATTCAATCCTTCTAAACAAGTTATTTATTGGAGTAAATACAATAATTTACCACTATTTCCAAAGCAGTTTCTTAAGAATAACGAGCAAAGAAATCAAATAAACTTTCGAAAAAAACATCAAAAACAAAAGTACAGAGTGTGAAAAATAATTTAGACTGCTAAATGTTAAATAATCATCCAAGTAATTTAATGGCATTGTATTGTTTAAAGTTAAAAAAACTAACTTAAATACATCCCCAAATAATAGATCATTAAAGCTTAAAATCAAACAGCCAATAGACAGAATTAGCAAATAAGAAATAAATATCAAAGAACCTACATAATAATCTGAGTTCTTGATTGAGTTCATGCTATCAAAAACATTTTTTTTTAAAACTATAGATGGGTTTAGTAATTTTGTTATTTCTATTAGATATTTTTTAACAAAAAATAAAATTCTCAGAAATTTAAATCCATTACCTGTAGAAAAGATTGATCCACCTACAAAAGTTAGAATCAAAAGAAAAAACAAATATGAAGAATTAAAATTTACTTGGAGATTTATTCCAGATGTTGATAAGGATGTGGTCACTAATAAAAAAATATCGTAAAAACTATCTGTGAAAGAAAACAAAATCAGTAAGACAAAGGATGAAAGAAGAGCTAAAATTACCACACCAATATCTTCTTTAAAACTATAGTTTTTACTAAATTTAAATAATTCATAAAGAATAAAAATATTCAAAGAACTAAATAAAAAAGAAATACTTATAATAAATTTATCTAAAGGGCTGGAAAGTACTAGCTCTTGTTTTGTAAGAAACCCTCCTGAAGATACAGCTGTCATCATAAGGTTAATTTTTTCAAAAGAGTGCAAAGTAGTAAAATTTAGAATAAATAAAATAAATAGGGAGAGTAAAAAATAACAATAAAAAATGTTAAAAAAATTTTGAACAAATTTATTTTCAAAATTTGTTGAAAATTTATTTCTTAATATGTAACTTGATGGTACAAAATTGATATCGCTTGTCGAAAGAATAGAAATAACAGTAAATAAGTAATAAAATCCCCCGACCCACTGAGTTCCTGATCTCCAAAGCAGTAGCGAATCATCTACTCCATTTGGATTGTTAAAAATAGAAAATCCATATCCTGAAAAGCCTGACATACTTTCAAAATATGCTTTAAATAGATCAACATGATAACCACTTGTATAAAAAGGAATGGCGATAATAATTGGAAAAATTAGCCAGCCAACAACTGTAAGAAATAACAATTCATTTTTTTTTAACTCAACTTTTGGCTTAAGAGCTCTACTTAAAAAAAGAAAAAAAGCAGAGAGAAAAAAAACTATGTAATAAGATAAAATATTTTCATAAAAATCAGCATAGTACGAATAAGAAATGACCAAGGCAGATAGTCCAGCAATTGGAAGATTAAACCACCCAAGATAGTAAAGCAAAGATCTAAAATTCATTTGATTTAATGGACCTAAAAATAAGGAGAAATTTTAAACAACTCTTCAACTTTAGTTAAATTTTCCCTACTAGACAAAAGTATAACCGTATCATTTAAATTAAAAACAGTTTCTTTTGTGGGTACAAAAACCTCTTTATCTCTAACTACTAGACCGATTTTTATTCCATTTGGAATTTTTGCTTTAGATAGACTTTGATTTAATAGTTCTGAGCTCTCCAAAATTTTAGCTTCAATAACTTCATAATCTCCGTTGGCTAAAGTGTAAACACTTTCAATTTTTCCTTTGTGAACATGTTTCAAGATTGTTGAGACTGTTGTCATTCTTGGGTCGACAATGTCATCAATTTTAAGTGAGGACTGGAGTAAAGAATAATTAGAACTGTTTGCTATAGCTATAGTGCGTCTTACGCCTTTTTTTTTGCAAAGCAAAGCTGACATGATATTAACTTCGTCATCATCGGTAAGGGATAATACCGTATCAATTTCATCGATATTAATTTCTTTAAGTAAGGATTCATCTAGACAATCTCCCTTGATAACGATTGTTTCATTTAATTCTGAAGCAATAGTTTCTGCTCTTTCTTTATTTTTTTCTATAATTTTGATTCTTGGTCTTTGCTCATTTTCTTCTAAAAATTTTGCAAGATCTAAACCAATATTTCCAGCCCCTAATATTAGAACTGTTTTGGCAAATTTTTCATCTCTTCCAAAAATTGAAAGTGTGCGATCAACTTGTTTTGAATTGGTTAAAACAAATGCTTTGTCATCTTTTAACAATTTGTCGTTTTTTTTAAATATTGTGAATTTGTCATTTCTTAAAACTCCCAAAACATTAGCTTGGAGATCTGAAAAAATTTCAGAAAGTTTTGAAAGAGATGTGTTTATTACAGGACACTTGTCATCAATTTGAATTTCTAACAATCTAACTATGTCGCCTGCAAATGGAATATTATCGATAGATCCAGGTGCTTCTAGTTTTCTATGCAATGACTTTGCAACTTCAAATTCTGGAGAGATGATAATATCAATAGGTAGATTTTCTTTAGTAAACAGGCCTTTCCAAATAGGTTTTAAAAACTCCTTAGACCTGATTCTTGCAATTTTTCTTGTTACATTAAAAAGCGAGTGTGCAATTTGACACACAACCATATTCGTTTCATCATTTCTTGTAACGGCTATAATCATATCTGCATTTTTAACATCTGCCTTTTCCAAAATGGAAGGATATGTAGCAATACCAACAATTCCTTTTGCATCCTGATTGTCATTGATTTTTTGTATATCTTCACTGCTCTTATCTATTACAGTAACTGAATGTCCCTGCTTAGAAAGTTGCGAAGATATCGAAAACCCAACTCTACCAGCTCCACAAATAATAATATTCATTTTTTATAAGTAATTCCTAATGAGGTTAGTTTGCGATGCAAGGCGGATCTCTCCATGCCAATGTTTTTTGCTGTTTTAGATATATTCGATCCATTTTTTTTTAATTGATGTGTTAAATACTCTTTTTCAAACTGTTCTCTAGCTGCTTTTAAAGGAAAATCAAAGTCTAAAAAATTAGAAGAATTCTCAGGGTTTTCTAAATTAATACTATCATTAATAATAGATTCGACGTCTTTATTGGTACCGTCTGATAAAATTATAACCCTTTCTACCAAATTCCTCAGTTCTCTCACATTTCCTAGCCAATGATGCTTATATAGCTTGGTATAATTAGAATTAAATGAAATCTGCTTTTTACCTAAATTTTTAGATATTTTTTTACTAAAATAATCAACTAAATGAGGTATGTCTGAACTTCTTTCTAAAAGACTAGGTAATTTCATTTCCACTACAGATAATCTTTGAAAAAGATCTTCTCTAAAATTTCCAATTTCAATTTCTTTTCTCAAATCTTTATTAGTTGAGCTCAAAACTCTTACGTCGGTAGAAATATACTTATCACCTCCAACGCGATGAAATTTTTGCTCTGTAAGAATTCGTAAAATTTTAGTTTGGGTTTTAAGGGGAATTTCAGAAACATTGTCTATCAAAAGAGTTCCATGATTTGCTTTCTCAAAAAAACCCTGCATAATTGTACCATCTTTTTTTTCAAGGCCAAATAATTCAATATCAAAATTTGAAGGCTCCAACATAGCCCCATTGCAAACCAAAAAGGAATAATCTTTTCTTTGAGACAGTTTGTGTATTGTTCTAGCTATCAATTCTTTTCCTGATCCTGCAGGACCTGAAATAAGAGCTCTTGTGTCACCTGACGACATTCTTGCTACTAGACTATTAATTTTTTTAATTTCCTTAGATTCTCCAATAATTTCATAAGTGTCAAAAAAAAGGTTATTTAATTTTTTATTTTCTTTTTTTAATTCAATGTTTTCAAAAGCACGATTTACAAAGTTTAAGAGTCTATCTGTATTAAAAGGCTTTTCTAAAAACTCAAAAGCACCTAATCTAACGGAATCAATAGCCTGCTGAATTGTGGCATGTCCAGAGATCATAATAATTGGCAAATCTTTGTTATTTTTTTTAATTTTTTTTAAGAGGTAAATACCATCTTTGGTTTTGCTGTCTAAAGAAATGTCAAGAAGGACCAAATCAAAAACCTCTTCCTCAATAACTATCTCAGCATCTTTAACTGATCCAGCTAGAATAACAATGTATCCTTCGTCTTTTAATATACTTGATAATAAAATTCTTATATCTTTTTCATCATCAATAATTAAAATTTTCTTCATAAATTTTTACTTAAGGTAAAATGTATATTAGCTCCCTCTTTTGAATTATTATTGTAAAAGTTTATTGAGCCACCATGCTCAAAAACTATTTTTGACACAATTGACAGGCCTAAACCTGAGCCATTCTCTTTTGTCGTGAAATACGGTTCGGAAACATTTTTTAATAAATTGACCTTAAACCCTGAGCCATTATCTTGAAATAAAATATCAATACTATTTGTCCCTTCCTGCAAATAAATAGAAATAACTCCACTTGTTAGATTTTTTTCAAGAATAGATTCCATGCTATTTTTAATAAGGTTAGTAAATAACCTGAAAATTTGATTTTTATCACATTTAATAAATTTGGATTTTAAGTCGGAATTAATTTTGATTGAAATACTAGGGTAGTTGGTTTTGTAGGGCAAAATAGACATTTCAAGAATCTCAATAAAGTCGTTTTTTACAAATGTAGGATTTGGCATTCTAGCAAAATCAGAAAAGGAATTTAATAAATTTGTAATTTCTGAAATTTGTGAGTTTATAGTTTTAATATGATCTTCGAATAAATTTTTATCCGTAGTAATCTGCTTTTTAAACTTACTGTCTATTCTATCCAATGAGAGCTGGATTGGTGTTAAAGGATTTTTTATTTCATGAGCCAGTTTTTTAGCAATCATGTTCCACGCTTCATACTTCCCTTGAAGGGATTTTTTAACCTGATCGTCTTTAATACGATTAATCATGCTATTAAAGGTTGCGTAAAGTTGAGAAAAATCAGAATCTAAATTTTTATTTTCTAACTTAAAATTATAATTTCCTTTTTCAATTTTAGAAGAAGCATTAAATAAATGAGTTAATGGATTTGAAATATAGATCGATAAGTTTATTGAAACGATCGTTGAAATAAATACTAACAAAAGCGTAGTAATAACATAAATAATCATAAAAGTGACTTGGAGTGTAAATATGTTGTTTTTTATTTTAAAATAATAATTTGAGGTCTCACCTGTAGTTTTTATATATTGCACTATTTTAGGATCCACATTTTGAATTATGTATAAAAAATGGTTTTGAAAACCTTGTAATTTAACCATACCATAGGTTTTGTTTGTGTGGGCGCTAGAAATAATTACTGGTTTCCCATTTTTGGAAGCTGACAAAATATACGCATCAGGTTTGGAAAATTTTTTAGTGTCAAATTTTGATTTAGAGAATATTAAGTTTCCAGTATCAGACACTATAAAAATATTTTTAACAGATCTTACGTTGCTTTGCAGTTTGATATATTTTTCAAATTTTTTTTTATTATTTGAGAGTTTTTTACTATTTCGATTAAAATCACTGGCTACTAAAAGAATATCTTTGCTAATTGACAGCTGATGTTCTCTTAAATATTTTTTTGCTATTTCTACAGAATTGCTGACAGCATCATTAATTTTTTTATCAAACCATTTCTCGATACTATAATTAAAAATTAGTAAAGAAAAAACTGTAATTACAATACCTGGAATGGCAGCCAAAGAAACAAAGTAGATTAAAAACTTTCTTTTTGTTTTGGTTCCAATAGTTTTTGTATTTTTTCCTTCAATATAAAGTTGGTAAAACTTGTAAAAAACAAAAAGTAAGAATGTAACAAGTAAGAAAAGATTGGTAATTAAAAGAATTTGAATGTTCTTAGGATTTAGCTCAAGAAAACCTTTTCCTGCAAAAGTTTGGATAGTTAAAAAACCTACCATCAAAGATAAAAGAGTGATAAATCCTACGAGATAATTAATATTTAATTTTTTGATGTTCATAAAATGACTATAGGAGCTTTAATTGTTGCTGGAGGTTTTGGCAAAAGATTTGCTAGCAAAATACCTAAGCAATTTCATACTGTTAAAGGTGACACTGTTATAAATCATAGCATTAAAAAATTTTTAAAAATAAAAGAAATTTCAAAAATAATAATAGCAGTAGATAAAAAAAGTTACACTAAATATAGACATTTAATTCTTGGAAATAAAAAAATCAAAATCACAAATGGGGGGAAAACTAGATCATTGTCTGTTTGGAATGGCCTAAAAGCAGCAAAGAACAGCAATATCAGCAAAATACTTATCCATGATGCTGCCAGACCCTATTTTTCATTAAAAATAATAAATGAACAAATTAAATATTTAAAAAAATGCGACGCAATCATTCCAGCAATTGCTTCTGACGAAAGCATTGTCTTTAAAAACAATTCAATACCCAGAAAAGAAGTATTTAAAATTCAAACTCCTCAGGCCTTTGACTTAAAATCTATTTACAAATTACATTTAGCAAATAAGGATAAAAATATCACAGATGATTCTAGTTTATTTTTTAAAAATAAGCTTCCTGTTAAAATTATTGAAGGCAATCTTCAGAATAAAAAAATTACTTATGCACAAGATATTGCTATCAAAAATTTTTATGGGATTGGATATGATATTCACGAAATGATTAAAGGGCGAAAACTAATTGTGGGTGGCGTCACAATACCGTCTACTATGGGTCCAATGGGGCACTCTGATGGTGATAGCCTATTGCATGCATTAATTGATAGTTTTTTGGGGGCCATAAAAAAAGGTGATATAGGAACTCTATTTCCAAATATTAATAAATATAAAGATGTAAAGTCTACCAAGCTTCTTAAAAAAATCATTCATATTTTAAATAATAATAATTTAAAAATTGAAGGTATTGATTTAAATATAATTTTACAAAGTCCAAATTTAGGAAAATATAAAGAAAAAATTAAAAATAATCTTTCAAAGTTATGCAAAATACATAAAGATAAAATTAACATAAAAGCAAAAACAACAGATCGCTTAGGAATTATTGGTCAAAACAAAGCTTTGGCTTGCGAAGTGATCTCTGTATTAAATTATGCTTAATAGAATTTCCTTGTCTATATTAACAATGTTCGGACTTGGGTACTCAAAATTTGCACCTGGCACTTTAGCTTCTTTTGCAACCACCCTGCTCTTTTATATATTATTTAGAATTGGATATCTTGATAGTAGAGGTCTTTATTTAATTTATATTGTAATTGTGATTTTTTTTCTTGGAATATTGCTAATAGATAAATTTTCATCTTTCTTTGGAGAGGAAGATGCGCAAGAAATAGTAATCGATGAATTTGTAGGTCAAAACATACCGCTACTAAGTCTTCTTTTTATTCCCTTTAATTCAGCTACTTTAAATAAAGATTTTACTATTTTAATTGTCTTGTCTTTTGTTCTTTTTAGATTTTTTGACATCATCAAACCATTCCCTATAAATATTATTGATAAAAAAATGAAAAATGGACTGGGTGTAATGCTAGATGACCTAGTTGCTGGAGTATTTTCTGCTATAGTAATTTATATAATTTCGTATTTATGCTTTTAAAACTACCTCAAAAAATTGTAAAAATTTTAAAAAAGAAAAAATTAAAAATATCTTTTGCCGAGTCATGCACGGGCGGGATGCTGGCTAGCCAAATAACATCCGTAAGCGGTGCATCTGAAGTATTTAAACTAGGTATGGTCACATACTCAAATCAAGCTAAAATTGATACTTTGCATGTTCCAAAAGAGATTTTAAAAGAATATGGAGCTGTTAGCAAAGAATGCTGCGAAATAATGGCTAAGAATATTCAAAAAATAGGAAAATCGCATATTGGGATATCAATAACTGGAGTTGCAGGTCCAAAAGGGGGAACTTTAAAAAAACCAATTGGCTTGGTTTATGTTGGTATTAGTAAAAATTCTGTATTTGAATTTAAAAAATTTCTATTTAATAAAAAATTAAGTAGAGCTGAAATTCAAAAGAAAACTTGCTCTAAAACTTTTAAATTAATTCAACAATTAATTTAGCCTAAAATTTTTTTTGCTCTCTTCTCAAAGGAAGAAAGTATTTTATCAAATCCAATATCAAAAAACTTACTAAAGATTGTGTTTAAAAGAAAATTATTTAATTTAATTTCAATAAAAAAATTAACTTCACAACTTTTTTTAGTTATTTCTCTAAATGTCCAAATATTAGAAAGTTTATTAATAGGTCCAGAGAGTGATTTTACCATAATCTTTGATTTTTTTTTATCAAATACTACTTGGCTGGTATATATATCGCTAATATTTTTGTAGCCGATCTCTAAATCAGCATAGATAATTTTTTTTAAATCATTCTCTTTAATCTTTAAAATTTTAGAATTTTTACACCAAGGTAAGAAGAATTTATAGCTATCGATATCCAAAACTAAATTAATTAAACTGTTTTTTGAAAAATTAAATTGCTTTACTACTGTTTTTATTGGCAATTTTCTATTCCTGCTTTTCTATTCTTCTGAAGAACAGCAAAGTCTTCCCCTGCGTGATAGCTAGATCTTGTTAGAGGGCTAGAAGAAACCATTAAAAAACCTTTTGAGTAAGCAATTTCTTTATATGTATTAAACTCATCAGGAGTTATGAATTTTTTTATAGGATAATGCCTTGGGGTGGGCTGAAGGTATTGACCAATAGTCAAAAAGTCTACATTTGCACATCTCAAATCGTCCATGACTTGGCACAACTCATCTTTTGTCTCTCCAAGGCCAACCATTAATCCGGATTTGGTAAAAATATTAGGATTGTAAATTTTTACATTTGATAGGAGATTTAAAGATTGAAAATATCTAGATCCTGGTCTAACTTTTAAATACAAACTTGGAACTGTTTCTAAATTGTGATTAAAAACATCAGGATCCGAATCTACTACAATTTTATAAGAATCTTTTTTTCTTAAAAAATCTGGTGTTAAAATTTCAACAGTTGTATTTTTATTTAATGACTTTATGACACTTACCACATTTGCAAAATGCTGAGCTCCACCATCACTTAGATCATCTCTATCGACAGATGTTATAACTACATGATTAAGATCAAGTTCCTTAACTGAATTTGCAATTTTTTCTGGCTCCAAAAGATCGACTTTAGTTGGTATACCAGTTTTTACATTGCAAAAAGCGCAGGCTCTAGTGCAAGTATCACCTAGAATCATGAAAGTAGCATGTTTTTTTGACCAGCATTCTGAGATATTGGGGCAGGAAGCTTCTTCGCAAACTGTAACTAAATTTTTATCTCTTATGATTTTCTTAGTTTCTGAAAACACATTCGAATTATTAATTTTAACTCTTATCCATGAAGGTTTTTTTTGGATAGGATTGTATTCGTTGTTAATTTTCTCTGGATGCCTTGGTTTTTCCATATTATTTAACTATATATAATTTTTCTCCAGATTTCCCTAAAATAAAAAACTTTCTATAAAGGTAATCTAAATAGTTCAAGTTAATAGAATTGGAAGATAGCATTTTATTTTTTAATTTAAGTGAAGATAAATAAGAATAAATTTTCTCCTCTTCAGCTTTTTTCTCAATTAATAAATTATTTTTTTCAACATAGGAAAAATAACCTCTATTGCCATCTAATAAATTTATAAAAACATAAAAAAAAATAAAAAAATTAATTAACAGGAGCTTATGGGTGGATAAATATATAAAAAAATTTTTCATTTATAAAGTAGCCATTAAAATTTTATTTACAGTAGAATCCTCAATTCTCAAAAGCCTATTATATTTTGCTACTCTTTCGGATCTAGCTAGTGAGCCTGTTTTAATTTGATTGGAATTCGTAGCGACTGCCAAGTCAGCAATAAAAGTGTCCTCTGTATCTCCAGACCTATGTGAAATTATTGTATTAAATGAATTTTTTTGTGCCATATCAATGGTCTCAAGAGTTTCGGTTACAGACCCTATCTGATTAACTTTGATTAAAATTGCATTTGCCGATTTGCTATCGATACCTTTTTTTAATCTTGATTTGTTTGTAACAAATAAATCGTCACCAACTACTTGGACGTTGTTACCGATTTTTTGTGTAAGTATTTTCCATGTGTCCCAATCATCTTCAAAAATAGGGTCTTCGATTGATTTAATTGGATATTTTGAGGTAATCTTCTCATAGTAACTAACCATTTCTTTTGGGTTTGTTTTTTTGTTGTTTTCGATGCTGTAATAAGATCCATCATAAATTTCATTGGCCGCAACATCTAAGCATAGATTGAAATCTTTTCCCGGGATGAATCCTGACAGTTCAATTGATTGAATAATATAATCAAGGGCCTCTTGGTCTGAATTCAAAGAAGGCGCAAAACCTCCTTCATCACCAACGTTGGTACTTAATTTTTTTTGAATAAGTATTTTTTTTAAGTTTTGTATAACCAAAAAAGACATCCGCATACACTCCGCAAAGTTTTCTGCACCATCCGGCCTGATCATAAATTCTTGAATTTGCAAAGAATTATTAGCATGAACCCCACCATTAATGATATTTAACATTGGAAATGGTAAGGAAAAATTATTATTTTTACCAAGATATTCATATACCTCTAGTTTTTTTGATGCTGCTGCTGCCTTGCAATTAGCTATGGAAACTCCTAAAATTGCATTTGCTCCCAAGTTTGACTTATTTGAAGTCCCATCTAAATTTATCATTGTTAAATCTATTTCACTTTGATTAAGTGCAGAAAGATTTTTAATCGAAGGAAATATTACATTGTTAATATTTTCAACAGCTTGCAAAACACTTTTATTTAAGTACTTTTTATTAATATCTCTCAACTCGTGGGCTTCATGCGTGCCGGTGGAAGCTCCAGAAGGAACGATAGCAGATCCAATATTTCCATCTTCTAACAAAACTTCCACCTCAACAGTGGGAAAACCTCTGCTATCGTAAACTTGTCTTCCTTTAACACTTTTTATTTTAGACATTGCAAAAATCTATTTTTTAATAATTGAATCAATTTTTTTTAATTTTTTTAATAAGTTTTCTAATTTATTTACATTAAGCATGTTGGGTCCATCAGAAGGTGCTTTGTCAGGATTTTCATGGGTTTCAATAAAAATAGCAGCCACACCAATTGCTACAGCTGCCTTGGAGAGTGGTTCAATAAATTCTCTTTGGCCATTGCTAGAAGCTCCTTTTCCACCTGGTTGCTGAACGGAATGAGTAGCGTCAAATATGACAGGGTAGCCTAATTTAGCCAGTATAGGAATTGCCCTAAAATCTGAGACTAATGTATTGTAACCAAAACTAACTCCTCTTTCGGTTATAAGAATATTTCCATTTCCTGATTTTTCAATTTTATCAACAACATTATTCATATCCCAAGGTGCGAGAAACTGACCTTTTTTAACATTAATAATTTTTTTTGTTTTTGCAGCTGCAATCAACAAATCTGTTTGTCGGCACAAAAAAGCTGGTATCTGCAAGATATCAACATGATCCGAAAGCAAAGCGCACTGCTCAGCTGTATGCACGTCTGTCAAAATAGGTACTTTGTAATTTTTTTTTATTTCATCAAATATTAACAAAGATTTTTCAAGGCCCAACCCTCTTTTTCCTCGAATATTAGTACGATTAGCCTTGTCAAAAGATGTTTTGTAAATAAAATTTATTTTAAGTTTTTTTGTTATTTTTTGAATTTTCTCAACCATTATGAGCGCATGTGATCTGCTCTCAAGCTGACAAGGTCCAGCAATCAATGTAAAGGGTAAATTGTTTCCAATTTTAAAATTAGAAATATTTATTTCTTTTTGTTTCATTTGTTTTTTTTGGCAGCAGCGATAAATGAAGAGAATAAAGGATGTGGAAACAAAGGTCTAGATTTAAATTCTGGATGAAATTGAACCCCAATAAACCAAGGGTGTTTTTTGATTTCAATGACCTCTGGTAGTTTATTATCAGGAGAAATTCCAGAAAAAAGCATTCCGTTTTTTTCAAAATCATTTTGATAGTTAATATTTACTTCGTATCTATGCCTGTGCCTTTCAGCAATAGTCTTCGATTTATAAATTCTTTTAATTAAACTAGATTCTTTTAATTTCGCTGGATACAAGCCTAGTCTCATAGAACCTCCCAAATCTTTAGATGTACCTTTTTGAATTTTTCCATTTTTAGTCCACTCATCAATCAAACCAACAATTGGAATGCAGTTATCAGAAATTTCAGTTGAACTTGCTTTTTTAATTTTTAGAACATTTCGTGCGAATTCAATAACTGCCATTTGCATACCAAAACATATTCCTAAAAAAGGTATTTTTTTTGTCCTTGCGTAAGTAATTGCAGCTATTTTTCCTTCCGTACCTCTCTTGCCGAATCCTCCTGGTATTAAGATACCGTGAATACCAAGTAATTTTTTCTTTATTTGCGCTGGTTTTAGGTGATCAGATTCCACTCTTATAAGATTTATTTTTATATTATTTTTTATTCCACCGTGAGTTAGTGCTTCATCTAAAGACTTGTAAGCATCTTTTAAATTCACATACTTTCCTATAATTGCTATATTGATTGAAGCTTTTGAATTTAGAATAGTTTTGGTAATTTTTTTCCAGGGCAAAAGATTTGGTTTTTTTTTGGATTTTAATTTAAAATAATCCAAAACTTGCTGATCTAGTTTTTCTTTATAAAAACTAATTGGAGCTTCGTAAATCGTTTTAACATCAATAGTTTCGATAACGTTTTTTATAGGAACATTGCAAAATAAAGATATTTTCTTTCTTTGCCCGAAGGGAATTGGTTGTTCGCATCTGCAAATAATTATATTTGGTTGAATTCCAAGGGCTCTCAATTCTTTCACGGAATGTTGAGTGGGTTTCGTTTTAATTTCATCCGATGCTTTCATATATGGAACTAAAGTTAAATGAATAAACAAGGAGTTTTTATTGCCTACATCAATTGAGAATTGTCTTATAGCTTCTAAAAATGGCAAACTCTCAATGTCACCTACTGTTCCTCCAATTTCACAAATAACAAAATCTTCATTACCAATGTCGTTTTTAATAAATTCTTTTATCTGATTGGTTACATGAGGTATTACCTGAACTGTTTTGCCAAGATAAAGACCCTTTCGTTCTTTTTTTAAAATATCGCTATAAATTTTTCCTGTAGTAACGTTGTCAGATTGTTTTGCAGAAATTCCACTAAATCTTTCATAATGTCCAAGATCCAAATCAGTCTCGGCTCCATCATCGGTTACAAAAACTTCTCCATGCTGAAAGGGGCTCATTGTACCTGGATCAACATTTAAATAGGGATCCAATTTTCTTAATCTAACTTTATAACCTCTGGATTGAAGTAGGTATGCTAAGGATGCGGATGAAAGACCTTTGCCTAAAGATGAAACCACGCCCCCAGTAACGAATATATAACGAGCCATGGAAGAAACTTATAAAACATTTTGGTAAAAAATTAAAGCTTAATTACTTAGTGGTAGGGATTTGAGGAGAGATATTCTTTTTTTCCAATTTTTCAATTTTATCAATAATAGAACCAGATGGCTTATCCTTTTTATGTATTATTGTTAAAGAAATACTTGTGATGATAAAAAAGACAGCCATTACAGAAGTAAATTTTGTTAAAAAATCAGATGCTGATCTAGATGACATTAAACTATCATTTCCAGCTCCAATACCAAGGGCCCCGCCCTCAGACCTCTGCAGAAGGACTGAGCCTATAAGCAACACGGCTATCACAACATGTATTATAAGAATTATATTTTCCATTCAAATGCTAATTATAATAATTCTTAATAATTTCAATAAAATTCTTCGCTTTTAAAGATGCTCCACCTATCAAATAGCCAGAACAGGCTGTAATGGTTCTCAAATATTTTATATTAGCTGAATTTACGGATCCACCATATAGAATTTTAGGAGATTTGATTTTAAAATCACTTTTTAAGAGTGCCTCTAGAAAAGAAAATATTTTTTCAAGATATTCGATTGTGGGGACCAGTCCGGTTCCTATTGCCCAGACAGGCTCATAAGCAAATGTAACATTACTGAAATTTGTTTTTTTTGGCAAAGAATTAAAAATTTGTTTTTTTAAAATAGTTAATGATTTATTTTTATTTTTTTCATCTAAAGTTTCGCCAATACAAAAAACTATTTTTAACTTACATTTATTGGCTGATAGGAATTTTTTTTTTATAGAGAGAAAGTCATCTCCAGCAACTCTTCTTTCAGAGTGACCTAGAATTAAATATTGAGCGCCACACGACTTAATTAAAGACGCACTGTGAGATCCTGTTTCTGCACCAAAGTCTATTTTTGTATTTGATATATCTTGAGCTCCAAATAGAATTTTTTTGCTTTTATTCGTTTTTGAAAAATATGCCAACAAAGGGATTGGTGGGCAGAAAACTATAGTTTTTTTATATTTTTTTAATTTTTTATCTAAAAAATCAGTAACTTTTGCAACTTCTGAAAAATCAGAAGGAGAACCATTCATTTTCCAATTGGCAATAAACAATGTAGTTTTCAAAGACATGAAGCCTTTTTTAATCTATTAATCTTTATTTTTAAACTAATAAATATGAAAAACAAATTAATCACATTATCTAAAAATTTACTTATAAAGGCACTGATAGTTTTAATTATTGCAGTTTTTGCACTTTGGGGTGCTGGAGACATGTTTAGCTCAGGTAAAACTAACGTTGTAGCAGAAGTGTCTGGAGAAAATATATATGCAGAAGATTATGTGAGTGAACTAAGAATTCAATTGCCTCAAAAATATGCAAATATATCAACTGCAATTAAAAACAATTTTCATTTAGAGATTTTAAACAAACTAGTTGCAGAAAAAATACTTGAAATATATGCGAAAGATTACAAAATAATAATTAGCGACAAGACATTATCCAATTATATAAAAAAAATTCCAGAATTCTTAAATGATAATAAATTTTCAAGAACGAAGTATGAGAAATACCTTCTCCAAAACCAAATTAATAGCTATGATTTTGAACAAAACTATAAAAAAAATTTATTAAAAAAGATAGTGATAGAAAGTCAGAGTCTTGGTTTTGTAACTACTGATTACCACAAAAAAAAAATAAAAGATTATTTCAAGAGGCAAGTAGCAATCAAGTACATAAATTTAAAAAAAGTATATAAAAAAAATACAGTGACAGAAAAGGAAATTTTAGATTTCCATCAAAAAAATCCTAGCTACTCCAATGAATTTAGAAGTATTAATTACAGTATCATAGAGCAAAAAAAAAATCAGAGAAATTCAGATTTGTTTTTTAAGAATATTTCGGAAATAGAAAACGAAGTCCTTTCAAATAAAACGTTTGAAGAAATAAGTAAAAAATTTTCACTTAACGTAAAAAAAAGCGACTTATTTAATGCTGGTGGCTACATTAAAGATTCAACAAAATTAATTAATTTTGAAAAAAAAATTATAGAAAAATCTTTTTATTTAAATGAGCAAGCGCAATCAGAAATGATAGAAATTCAAGGTAAGTTTTATTTAATTGGAATTAATCAGGTCTTAAAGAAAAAAATACTATCATTAAACAAAGATCTAAAAGACACAATAGCCAAAAAAGTTAAGCAAATTTATCTAAATAAAAAAATTAATTCACTAAACACAAAAATAAAAGATAAAAGTATTTTTAAAGATCTAACTTCAAAAAATACAAGTGACATTAAAGAGCTAATACTAAAAAATAGGTTTGAAAAAAATGAACTATTTTCTTCCAAACAAATGCAGAAAATATTTAATTTAAAAAAAGATGATTTAATAATTCTAAAGGATAAATCCCCTTATTTAGTTAAGGCAATAAAAATCACTACTAACAATAAAAAATCCAGTAAGGAAATGGAGAAAGCATACGAAAAACAAGTAACAGCAAACTTTGAAAGAGAAATTTTGCAATCATTTGATAAGTTTTTAAATAGCAAATATGAAATAGAAATTAACCAAAAAGTTTTAGACAGAATAACAAACTCTTTTTAATGTTGCAGTTCAGTAATTACAAAAACTATACAGAATGTTACAAAAAAAATAAAATTTCCTTAGTTTATGCTATTCAAAAAAATTCCAAGGAATCAAAAATTGAAAATTTAATAGAAAGTATCTTGGCTAAAAAAAATAGCTTTATATTTGAATCTGTTGAAAAAGGAATTAATCGTGGAAGATATACAATTTTTGGCTATGATTCAGACAGATTATATGAAGTAAAAGATAACAAGATATTTTTAAATAAGAAGAAAATTATAAAAAAAAATACTTACGCCTATTTAAAAGAACTAATAAAAAAATTTAATTACGATTTACCTAAAGATTTGCCACCAATGGCCCTTATGCTCGTTGGTTACTTTGGATATGACACTATTAGATTTGTTGAAAAAATTCCTAACCAAGCAAAGAATGATTTGGATATACCAGATATCAGACTGCAAAGGCCTAGTAAAATTATTATACATGACAACTTAAAGAAGAAACTTTTTTTTATTTCCTGCAATTATAATGAAAAACAATGCTCAAATCTTTCTTATAAAAAAAATATTCAAGATTTAAAAAAAATAATAGAAGATTCTTCAAAAAAAATTTTTAGCTCTTATAAAGAAAAAGAGTTAAAAAAATTATTTATAAGAAGCAACACTACTAAAAAAACATTTATTAAAAATGTTGCTATAGCTAAAAAACACATTGAAATTGGAGATGTGTTTCAAGTTGTGTTAAGCCAAAGATTTGAGGCAAAACTACAAAAAAAACCCATAGAAATATATAAAAAAATTAGAAGAACTAATCCTTCACCTTTTTTATACTTTATTAATTACGAAGATTTTCAAATAATTGGAAGCAGTCCTGAAATCTTAGTTAGGGTTAAAGATAGAAAAATTACAATTAGACCTATAGCAGGTACGAGACCAAGAGGAAAAAATAAAAAATTAGATGATAAATTTGAAAAAGATTTATTAAGTGACCCTAAAGAATTGTCTGAACATCTTATGTTGCTAGACCTTGGCAGAAACGACATTGGTAAATTTTCTGAAATTGGCAGCGTTAAAGTAGATAGCCAATTTAAAACTGAAAAATATTCACATGTAATGCATATAGTTTCAAATGTTACCGGAAAATTAAAAAAAAATTCATCTCTTATCGACGTCCTAATGTCTGGATTTCCAGCTGGAACCGTCTCTGGTGCGCCAAAAATTAGAGCTATGGAAATAATAGATAAGTTGGAAAAAAACAAAAGAAAGCTTTACGCTGGTGGTATTGGATATTTTTCTCCAAAAAATAACATGGACACATGCATTGCGTTAAGAACAGCTCTTATTAAAAATAATAAAATTTATATTCAGGCAGGTGCTGGCATAGTTGCTGATAGCGATCCTGAAATGGAATATCAAGAAACTGTGAATAAAGCACAGGCACTCATAGAGGCATCCAAATAATGATTAAAATTTGCCTTATAGATAATTATGATAGCTTCACATACAATGTTTTTCATTATTTTGCTGAACTAGGATGCAATGTAACAGTTTTTAGAAATGACAAATTTAAAATTAATGACTTAAAAAAATTTGATAAAATTGTTATTTCTCCAGGACCAGGAAATCCAGATACGGCTGGTTTGTGCTTGGAAGTTCTAGATCGCTATTTGAAAAAAAAACCAATTTTTGGAATTTGCTTAGGGCATCAAATCATAACACAAGCACTTGGGGGCAAGATCATTAAAGCAAAAAAATTAATGCATGGAAAAACAAGTAAAATAAATGTTTTTTCTTCAAAAATTTTTAAAAATATGCCAAATATTATAACAGGAACAAGATATCATAGTTTAGTAGCAGATCCTGAGAGAATACCAGAATCTTTAAAAATTACAGCTATCACTAATGATGGTGTTATAATGGGATTATCTCATGAAAAATACGATGTACATGGAATACAGTTTCATCCAGAGAGTATCAAAACAGTTTATGGGAAAAAAATAATAAAGAATTTTCTAAAAAATAGATGAAATATGAATATTGAACAGCTGTCAGAAAAGTTATTAGATAAAGAAAATTTATCTATCGAAGAAACTCAAGATTTATTTCGAGCTATTATGGATGGAAAAATTGATGATATAAAAATATCAGAAATTTTAACAAGATTAGCAGACAAGGGAGAAGTTTCTGATGAAATAACAGGTGGGGCTAATATATTAAGGGAAAAATCGATAAAAGTTACTCTAAACATCGAGGCCCTAGATATGTGTGGGACAGGTGGAGATGGCAAACATACCCTAAATATTTCTACAGCATCATCAATAGTGCTCTCTAGCATGGGAATTGCGGTTGCAAAGCATGGGAATAAAGCATTGACCTCAAAATCAGGTTCTGCTGATGTGCTCGAAAAACTTAATATCGATATATTGAAAAATCCAGAGGAAATTAAGAAAAATATTGAAGAAAAGGGGTTTGGATTTATGTTTGCTCCAAATTATCATCTGACAATGAAAAATGTAGCTAATGCCAGAAAGCAGCTAGCAAGAAGAACCATATTCAATTTACTAGGTCCTTTATGCAATCCTGCAAATGCTTGCTACCAATGCATAGGCATTTACTCGAAAGATTTACTAGAAATATATGCTGAAAGCCTAATGAAGCTGGGAGTTAAAAAAGCCTGGGTATTTCATAGCTATGATGGTTTAGATGAGATCTCTATATTTGATAAAACTGAGGTTTTTGAAATCAATAACAAAACTTTACGAAATTTTATAATCAACCCAAAAGAGATCTTAACAAAAAATTTTAAATTTGCAGACATTGTTGGAGGGGACTCAGAATACAATGCAAATAAAATAATCGAATTATTTAAGGGTAAAAATGATGCTTTTTTAGAAATTGTTTCCTTAAATAGCGCTGCAGGTTTAATTGTAACAAACAATGAGACAGAGCTAAAGTCAGCATACAAAAATGTGAGGGAGCATATTCTTAGTGGCTCTGTAATGAAAAAATACAACGAATTAATAAAATGAATATATTAAATAGAATTATTGAAAAAAAAAAAAATTGAAATAAAAAAAGATAAAAAAAAACTTCCGCTAATTAATATAAAAAAATTAATAAAAAAAAACAGTTTCTTCTTTAAAAAACAGTTAGACAATTTTAAAAGACAAAAAAAAATCGCAATTATTGCTGAAATAAAAAAAGCAAGCCCCTCTAAAGGAATTTTTGTTGAAAATTTTAATCACATTGATATAGCAACTCAATATTTTAAATCCGGTGCAGCATGCCTCTCTATACTTACGGAAAAAAATTATTTTCTTGGAGATAAAAAATACATACAAGATATTAAAAAAAAAATTAACTTGCCAATTCTGTGTAAAGATTTTTTTATTGACCCCTACCAAGTCTATGAAGCTTGCTTGATTGGTGCTGACTGTATTTTAATTATTTTAAAATCCTCAAACGAAAACTTAGTCGATGAACTTTACAGGGCAGCTATGGAATGTGGGTTGGATTGTATTATTGAAGTTCATGACGAGGATGAAATGAATCGTGCAATAAAGTACAAAGATGCGATTATTGGAATTAACAATAGAAACTTAGAAACTTTTAAAACAGATATTGAAACAACTATAAATATTTTTAATAAATTTAGATTAAATGAAAAAACATTAATTTGTGAAAGCGGCATTCACAAAAAGGAAGATGTTAGATATATTGTAGAAAAAACTAAAATTTCAAATTTTTTGGTAGGTGAATCACTCATAAAATCAAAGTCAATTTCTGAAAAAATGAATGAATTAATATCCTAGAATTGTTGTATACCAACAATAATAATCTATTGTAAATAATTAAGAACACTTGTAGAACAAATATGTACAGGTTTTGTTCTATGCTAACTAAAAAACAAAAAAATTTACTAGTTTATATCAACGAGAAGTTGAAGAATGATGGCGTTTCTCCTTCTTATGATGAGATGAGAGTATCACTTTCTTTAAAATCCAAATCAGGAATTCATAGACTTATTTCAGCTTTAGAAGAGAGGGGTTTTGTTAAAAGATTGCCTCATAAAGCTAGGGCTTTAGAGGTGATCAAACTGCCAGAAAACGCAAGTGTAAAGGATTTATTCAATAAATTTACACCTAGTCTAATCAAAGGAGGCCTGGATGATTTAAAAAGAAACAAAGAGAACTTTATTCCTTTGATTGGAAAAATTGCAGCTGGAATGCCTATTGAAGCTATTGAGGAGCATCATGAGGATATACCCTGCCCTCCTGGAACAAGAAACCCAGATGATTTTTATGCGTTAAAAGTTGAAGGCGATTCCATGATTGACGCAGGAATTCACGACGGAGATACTGTGATAATAAAAAAAACAAATGTTGCAGAGAATGGAAAAATTGTTGTTGCTCTTATTGACAATCACGAGGCTACATTAAAAAGATATAGAAAAAAATCAAATTCCATAGCCCTTGAAAGTGCGAATTCAGCTTACGAAACAAGAATATTTGGTCCAGAAAGAATAAAAATTCAAGGTATTTTAACTTCTCTTTATAGAAACTTTTAGTCAGTTAGTGTAAGCACTACTGATGAGTAATGAAATTATAGTAAGATTTGCACCCTCACCTACTGGTCCATTACATATCGGTGGAGCTCGTACAGCTCTTTTTAATTGGTTGTTTGCAAAAAAAAATAATGGCAAATGCCTGTTAAGAATTGAAGATACTGACAAAGCAAGATCTAAAAAGGAATATGAACAACAGATTGAAGAAACATTAGAATGGTTAGAAATTACTCCTGATGAAAAAGCGTTCAATCAAAGTTTAAATTTAAATAAACATTTAGAAATTTCAAATACCCTACTTGCTAACAACAATGCTTACAAATGCTACTGTACTCAAGAAGAATTGGAAAAGGAAAAGACTATATCAAGAGAAAAAAGTCTGCCGTATATATATAGCAAAAAATGTCGTTACAAAAAAGAAGGTAAGGGACCTTTTGTTATAAGGTTTAAATCTAACGAAATAGGATCAACAGATCTTGATGATTTGGTTCAAGGGAAGATTACACTATCAAATTCAACTATTGAAGATTTTGTTATTACAAGAACAGATGGAAGTCCGACTTATCAACTTTCTGCTTCAGTGGATGACTACTTAATGAAAGTAACTCACGTTATTAGAGGGGACGATCATAAGATAAATACCTTCAAGCAAACTCAAATATTTAAAGCCATGGGTTGGGCGGTTCCGCAATATGCTCACATTCCACTGATACATTCAAAAGAAGGAAAAAAATTATCAAAAAGAGATGGTGCAGCAACAGTTGAAGATTATAAAAAAATAGGAATTTTGCCTGCAAGTTTGAGGAACTACCTGCTGAGACTAGGATGGTCATACAAAGATAAGGAGATTTTTTCCTTAAAAGAAAGTATCGAATTATTTAATTTAGAAGGAATAGGAAAGTCACCATCCAAACTTGATATGGATAGAATTTTATCTATTAACGAAACTTATCTAAAAAATATAGATATAAAAAAAATATTTGAATATTTTGTTAGTTATTCAGAAAAGTTTAAAACTTCGATTGAAGCACAATCTCTAAAAAAAATTGAGACTAATTTTTCAACTTTTGTAAATAAAGCAAAAACATTGGAGAATATCTATGATAATTGTAAATTTGTTTTTGATTATAAAAAAATTAAATTTGATAATTTAATTTTAGATAATGAAAAAATTTTAATCAAGTATTTTTCGGAAAAGATAGAGAAATTAACGAATAGTGATATTGATAAAATCAAGCCATTAATAGATAATTTGGTAAAAGATAAAAATATTAAATTTAAAGATTTTGGACAACCTTTGAGAATTGTTTTGACAGGGAGTAAATTCGCTCCATCAATTAATGATATTATTCAATGTTTGGGGATTGAAGAAGTCTACAAAAGAATATCTCTATACCTTTAAAATAGACTTTTTTATTCAAAGCTGATATTTAAAGTTCAATCTTCATGAAAAAAAAAGCTACTTTAACCATTGATGATAAAAACTACGAATTTCCAATTATTAAAGGAACGATTGGACCTGAAACAATTGATATTACAAAGCTTTATTCTTTAACTGATAAATTTACAATTGATCCAGGATTTACATCTACTGCAAGCTGTGAATCTTCAATAACTTACATAGATGGAGACAAGGGAGAATGTTTCTATCGAGGTTACCCAATGGATGAGCTTGCTGAGAAAAGCACATTTTTAGAAGTAACTCATTTACTTTGGAATGGGTCATTACCAAATAAAGAAGAATGGTTCGAATTTCGAGAAGCTATTAAAACCCACACTATGGTTCATGAACAAATGAAGAGTTTCTTCAATGGATTTAGAAGAGGGTCTCATCCAATGGCTATTTTAACATCTGTTGTTGCTGCAATGTCGGCCTTCTATCCAGATTCTATAGATGTGAATGATTTGGAACAAAGACAAATTTCAGCCAGAAGAATGATTGCAAAAGTTCCTACACTTGCGGCAATGGCTTATAAATACTCTATTGGACAACCATTTATTTATCCAGATAATTCATTAGACTATTGTGAAAATTTTCTTCAAATGACTTTTGGTGTGCCTGCTGAAAAATATAAGGTTAATAAAGTTATTGCAAAAGCTTTGGACAAAATATTTATCTTACATGCTGATCATGAACAAAATGCCTCAACCTCGACAGTTAGGCTAGCTGCTTCTTCAGGTGTTAATCCTTTTGCTTCAATTTCTTCTGGATTTACATCTTTATGGGGCCCATTACATGGAGGAGCAAATGAAGCTGCCTTAAATATGTTAATTGAAATTGGAGATGCAAAAAACATTCCGGAATACATAAATAAAGCAAAAGACAAAAATGATCCATTTAAGTTAATGGGATTTGGACATAGAGTTTATAAAAATTACGATCCAAGGGCTAAAGTTATGCAAAAAACTTGCCATGAAGTACTAAATGAGATTGGAAGAAAAGATGATAAAATTTTACAAGTTGCATTGGAATTAGAAAAAATAGCATTAAATGACGAATATTTTATTGAAAAAAAACTTTATCCTAATATTGATTTTTACTCAGGTATAACTCTTAAAGCGATGGGATTTCCATCAACTATGTTTACAGCTCTATTTGCAGTGGCGAGAACTGCTGGATGGATAGCTCATTGGAAAGAGATGTATTTAGATCCAAAAAATAGAATTGGGCGTCCCAGACAACTATACATTGGTGAAAAACCAAGAAAATTTTTAGAATTAAAAGATAGAAGCTAAATATAGCCTTTAATTACATTTGCTATAATTTTACTAGAATTTTTTTTTGTAATTTTTTTTATAATTTTACAATAGTTAGCAACAGTAGAAATTCTTTCTTTTTTGCTATCTAAAAAAATGCAAACCTTCTTGAAGATATCTAAATCATTACACTGAGACTGAATTAACTCAGGTATTACCTGCTTGTTAGCAATTATATTTATAATATTTGCATATTTAATCTTAACAAAGGGCTTGATTAAAAAATAATTAAACCATGAGGTTTTGTATATTGTTATAAGCGGGCATTTATTTTTACAAATATCTAAGGATATAGTTCCAGATTTAGCAACCGATAAAGTAGACTTATTGATATAAAAATTTTTAGCATCTTCAGTGGATGAAATAATAAAAGAAGCCCCTTCTGGAATATATTTTTTGACAGCCGTGGCGTGATCTTTAAGGACAGGGAAATGAAATAAAAAATTTTGTGAATAGTGAGAATTGATTTTATCAATAAGTTTTGAAAAAATAGGCATAAAAGTTTTTATTTCTGAAACTCTACTTCCTGGACATAAGGAAATAATTTGTTTATCGCTGCCTAGAACTAAATTTTTATAAGTGACATTTTTCTCAAAAAAAGGATGGCCCACATAAGTATTTTTAATTTTCCATTTATTAAAAATACGCTTCTCAAAAGGAAAGAGCAAAAGAATATGATCTAAAAATTTACGAAAATATTTAGCACGGCCTTCTCTCCAAGCCCAAATTGAAGGGGCTACTAGATGAATAATCTTAATAAGAGGGAGTTTATTTTTAATTATTTTTTCAATTCGAAAACTAAAGTCAGGTGAATCTATAGAAAAAATTATATCAGGCTTGAATTTTAAAATAAAATTAATTGTTTGATTTATCTTATTATTTAAAAAAAAAACTTTCTTTAAGACATCAACAAATCCCATCACTGAAATTTGATTGGAATTAAAAAATAATTTAATGCCTCTTTTTTTTAAATGCTCTGAACCTATGGCAATAATATCAAAATATAATGGATTAAAATAGGGAACGATATTGGAAGCTAATTTATCTCCTGACGATTCTCCAGTTATTATAAATATTTTTTTTTTCAATTTACAAATGCAATAAAAAAATTTTTATTTTTTATTAAACTTAAGGACTTTCTTTGATCTAAAAAAATATTTTGATTTTTTTTCAAAACAATTCCGCGCAGTCCTACTTTTAAACAATTGCGAACTGTGTTGTAACCGATTGTTGGGAGATCAACACGCAAATCTTGTATTTTTTTTGGAATTTTAATAAGCACGCCTCCAGATTTTTTTTTATTAACTTTCTTTAAAATAACTTTAGATTTTAATATCATTTCATCGGTACCTTCGGCAGCCTCAATACCAACTATATATCCATTATTAACTATAACAGATTGGCCAACATCGTATTTTTTATTAATATGATTCAAAATAGCTATTCCTTTTTCAATATCTTTTTTCTCATTACTTGAGATCTTAAAATTTTTTTTAATATTTTCAACAGAAAGTTCTGGCAAATACTTTGTACATGACACGACTCGGATATTCATTTTTTTTAAATGATCAACGACAACATCCAAAGCATGGGAATCACCTTTTTTAAAACTTTTTATAATTTTTGGAATAATTTTCAATGTATTAAAATCTATTTTTAAATCCTGTATTCTTGGTCTATCAACCTTCCCTGCAAGTATAACTTCTTTACAACTATGGGACTTTAAAACCTCTATAATCTTTGACAGCTGTGTAATTTTAAAATTAAAAAAATTTTTTTTTTTAATTTTTTTTTTTGATAGGTTGATGACTAAAAATTGTGTTTTTTTTAATAAAAAATTATTTATTAAAACTTTGGGCAGCGAACCTTCTCCAGCAATTAATCCAATCATGTGCTTGGAGGTGTGCAGATTAGTTTGTTGGTATTCTTTTTTAAAAAAGACGATAACTCTACGGATAGAGGATTTTCTGATGAATGAATAAGATCTAAATTACCTTTATCTAAAAAATATTTTTTTACAATTTCCTTATATTCATGAATAGTTTTTGTCTCATACCCCTTTCTTTTCAATCCAATTAAATTAAGATTTTCAAAATAACACCTATTTCCTGTTACTAGAGAAAAGGGCAAAACTGACTTGTTAACACCGGTCATACCACCGATCATAGATCCCTTACCAATAGAACAAAACTGCTGTACAGCAGAATTTCCTCCAATAATTACGTAATCATCTATAACGCAATGACCTGCAATAGGAACATTGTTTGCGACTATCACTGAGCTTCCTATTTTACAGTCATGGGCGATATGTGATGAAATCATGAATAAACAATCGTTGCCAATTTTAGTTTCCCCTCCTCCATATTCTGTACCTGGATTAATTGTGACATATTCTCTTAAGATATTGTTATTACCAATGGTTAATTTAGTTTTTTCACCTTTAAATTTTAAATCCTGAGGGTTTGTACCGATAGATGAAAATGGATAAATTGTATTGTTTGAGCCAATAGTTGTATTTCCAGATATATAAACGTGACTCATTATTTCACAATTATCTCCGATTATTACATTAGGCCCTATTTCGCAAAAATTACCAAATGTTACATTTTTTCCAATCTGTGCATTGGGGTGAATTATAGAATTATTATTAAGCATTTTTTCTATTAGCAATAGTTGCCATCCATCTTGCATCGGCCATAACTTTATCATTTACAGTTGCCACGCCAGAATATTTCCAAATTTTACCTTTAATTTTCTCAACTTTTACATTAAGTAAAAGTTCGCAAGGTGGCATCACGGGAGCTCTAAATCTTGCTTTATCTATGGTCATTAAAAAAACTAGTTTGTTTTCAAATTCTTTAGGATCTAGGCAATAAGCTGATAATGCAGCCGCCGTTTGGCCAAAAGCTTCCACAATAAGAACTCCAGGGAAAACTGGTTGTTCAGGAAAATGACCATCAAAGAAAAATTTTTCTTTAACTACATCTATATGGCCTGTTGCCGACTCCATTGAAACAATATTAGAAATTTTATCTATCAAAAGCATCGGCTCACGATGTGGCAAAAGTTTTTTTATGTCTTTTAAATTTAAAATTTTTTCCATAAACTAAATATTGTCTTTAAGAAATTTTCTTATAGGCTTCGCTGGATAACCCATTACAACTTGATTGTCTTTAATATTTTTTACAACACCGCTTTTTCCGCCAATTTTTACATTATTTCCTATCTTTAAATGACCAGAAATACCCGCTTGACCACCTATAGTCACCTGATCTCCAATTGTTGTGCTTCCAGCAATACCAACCTGTCCTGCAATAATACATTCATTTCCTATTGATACGTTATGTGCAATATGCACGAGATTGTCGATGAAAGTATTGTTCCCAATAGTCGTATTTGCTACTGAACCCCTGTCTACAACTGAGTTTGCTCCTATCTCGCAGTTATTACCAATTAAAACTTTTCCAGTATGGGGAATTCTTAAGCATTTTTTGTTAATGAACTTAAACCCAAAGCCTTTTTTCCCAATAACACACCCATCACATATGTAACTATCGTTTCCTATCACCGTACTTTCTATAACTACATTAGAGCCAACAATAACATTGTTACCAATGGTACAATTTTCTTTAATAGTAACGTTATTTCCAATAAATACCCGACTTCCAATGAAAACATTTTTTTCTAAATAAAAATTTTTTCCAAAAGTTAAGTTTTTATATTTTTCTTCTATTTCTTTTGATGAAAGATTTTTGTTTAAAATTTTATTATAATAAGAGTTGGGATAAAAAATATTTGCAGTCTTAATAAAATCAATCTCAGGATAGTTTGAAATAATTATTATGCATTTTTTAGGAACATATTTTGTAAATTTTTTTTGAATAAAAACAGCAGAAGCTTTAGTTTTTCTCAGATGTTCTAAATATTTAGTATTTGAAAAAAAGGTGACTTCATTTTTTTTAGCTTCTAAAAGAGATTTTAAGCCACTTATTTTAAGCTTTTCTTTTTTATATAAACTTTTTTTAGAACTTAAAAAAGAGAAAAAGTCCTTAGTAGAAATAGATATTTTTTTTTTGCTTAGCATTTTAAAAAATATTAATTTTTAAAAAATAGTACCTATCTTAAAATTAAATTTTTCTATTTTATCTGAAGAAGCTTGCGTAATAGGTTCGGCGTAAGTAATTGTTAAGGGTCCTAGAGGAGAAACCCAAGATAGACCACCACCTACTGAAGATCTAAATTTACTTCTATCTGCTGAAGATTGAATATCCGCTCCCCACAAATTACCAGTATCTAAAAAGAGTTTAGATTTAATACTCCATTTATCAGGTAAATAATTTGGAAATGTAGTTCCTAAACTAGCAGAGTATAAATAGTTACCTCCAATGTGATCACCTTCATGTATTGGACCAAAACCTCTAAATTTAAATCCTCTTAAATCATTTTCAGAAAAAAATAATCTGTTGCCCAGCTTAACATCTTTTCCATTTAGTGAATTAATAGAGCTGAATTTATATCTTATTGTGCCAACGAAATCCTCACGCAACTCTTTATAGTAAGTTCCATATATCTTGTTAGATAGGAAAGGCTTGTCAGTAAAAAAAGAACCAAAATCTTGACCAAAACCAAGTACATAACCTGATTTAGTATCAAATTTAGTATCTCTTTTGTCATTAAATATATCGTAAAATGCTCTGGTCGTTAAATAATTACCGTCTTGCGTTTTAATTAAACTAGTGGCATTTGCCTGAGGATCAATAATATCGTATTCGACGCCCAGACCAGTAGTAAGATCAATATCCTTGTAAATCTCTGATTTTAAACTTGTGTTTAATCCAAAATTATTACTTTCATAACCAGAATTATCATAAGAAGATTTTGTAATATAAAAGCTATTGGTAAGTGCAATTCCAGTGTCACGAAAATCAGGATTGGTATATGAAATGTTACCTAAGGTTTTTTCTGTACCTATGTTCAGTCCAACATCAGTTAAAATTCCCCTCCCTAAATAATTTTTTTCTTTAAAATTAAACGTAATAAGAGCGCCTGAAGTTCCAAATCCAGCACCTGCACCAATTTCTCCTGTTGGAGATTCTTCGACCTCGACATCAATATTAACATTGTTTGAATTTTTAATATTTCTTTTAACAAGATTAACATTTGTAAATAAACCAAGTGATTGTAAATTGTCTTTTGATTTTTTCAAAAAATAATCTGAAGAACGGTCTCCCTCAGTAAAAAAAATATTATTTCTTATAACTTTCTCTTCAGTAATATTGTTACCTGTAACAACAATCTGATTAATTATTTTTTTATTAATCTCGTTAGAAAAGGTAATGTTTAAAGACAAAGTATTATTAGAAGTTTTGATTAAACCAACATCACTTTCTACGGGAATATTATTAACATCTAAGTATTCACTAATGCTCTCAATTAAATCTTGAATATTTTTTGGATTATAAGAACTTTTTTTAATGCCAAGAACATATTTATTCAATTCTATTAAATTATTTTTAGAAAGCGTTGATGATGTATTGTTGTTTAAATTTATTTTATCAATTTTAAATTTTTTTCCTGAATTGATAACAAAGGTAATATTCGCAAATTTTTTATTTACAATTTCTATTGATGCATTGGAAATTTGCGCATCATAGTAACCTTTCTGTAAATAAAATTTTTTTAAAAGATTCTTGTCGAAATTGGCTCTTTCTTTAGAGGGTGTAGTAGAATCTGAAAAAAAAGATAACCAGTGACTTCTTGAAGATGTAACAACATCAGAAAGAGTTGATGAGGAAAAGTTTTTATCCCCAATAAAAAAAATATTACTTATTTTAAATTTATTATCTAAAAAAATATTGTAAAAAATATTTACACGATTATCAATATTTTTTTTCACTAAGTAAGTAACTTTATTTTCAAAATATCCAAGGGCAGAAAGAATTGAAGATATTTTCGTTATATCTTTTCTTAATAAAGATTCAGAAAAAAAAGAGTTACTCTGCAAAGATATAGATTCTTCAATTTTTTTAATTAGATCTTTATTTTTAATTCCCTCAACAAAAGAATAATCAACTCTAGGATTTTCTTTAACGGTAATAATTATTTTTTTTTTGAGAATTTCTATTTCGACTTTAGAAAAATAATTAGTTTGATATAAGTCTTTTTTAAATTTATTTAGGTCATTTAGGTCATAATTTTTTTGATCTTTTTTTAGATAGCTTAAAATAGTTTCTTTATTTATCGATTTGTTACCAACTATTTCAAAATTATTTAATGTTTCAGCTAATGATGAAAATGAAAAAAAAAGAAACAAAAAAAGGAAAAGATTAATTAGGAAAAAATTACTTAATTTTGTAGGTTTTGATGAATTTTTTTGCATAATTTATTGTGTATAAAATACCAGAAATACTATTAATATTTTTTTTACAGTATTTTACAATTGATTTATCACTAAATATTTTTATCAAATTCTTAGTAATTTGATAGAAAAAAATTTCATTTTTCAAGAATTTTTCAACAAAAAAATCATTAAAAACATTAAACAAAATCCATGAACAGTGTCCATTTTTTAAAATTTTATATCCAAATTTTATTATTTCAAATTCTTTTAATGAAGATTCGTCAAAATTTAATTGAATATTTTTTTTTTTATAAAAAAAATTTTTTTGATGAGCAAAGTACCTATTGTCAAATAAAGAATTTCTAATGGGAATTGCCATCGACGTATCATGCATAATTATTCTAATTATTCCATTTTTCAAAACTATAGCACAATGCGCCAAAGATTCTTTATGGATTTTAATTTTGAGCTTTTCGGAAGGAATGCCATAAAGAATGTGTGCCTCTATAAGTTCAAAAATTTTATTAACCATTGTTGCGGAATCGGTTGATATTTTTTTTCCCATGTTCCAATTTGGATGATCAGTAACTTCATCTATATTTGATTTCCAAAAACTTTTTTTTTGCATATTCAAAAAGGGGCCTCCTGAAGCGGTGAGGTAAACAGAATCTACATTGGCAAGTTCACTTTTATTCAATGACTGTCCTATACAATAATGCTCAGAATCAATTGATACAATTGAGCAGTTTTGAAGTTTGGCTTTTGATAATAAAAATTTACCCCCACAAACTATGCTTTCTTTGTTAGCTATCAAAAGCTGCTTTGATTTTTTTAGAAATAAAAAGGCATACTTTAATCCTTCTGTTCCTGGAACAGCTAGAATAGTTTTATCAAATTTTGAATTAATCTTTTTTTCAAGAAGAGATATTTCGTTAAATACTAAAATATTTTTTTTTATCTTTTTTTTTATTATATTAAAGGTTTTAAAATCTTCAATATAAACATACTTAGGTTGAAATTTTTTTATTTGCTTCAATCCAAGTAAATAATTTTTGTTAAATGCTAACAACTCAATTTTAAAAATTTTTTTAAATTTAAAAATTACTTCTAGAGATTCAGTACCAACACTCCCTGTTGAGCCAATTAGTGCAATTGTTTGCTTTTTAATAGACATTTAATATTTTCAAGAAAGAAGCAAAAATTAATACAAAAATCAATCCATCAATACGATCAAGAAGGCCGCCATGACCAGGAATGATATTTGAAAAATCTTTAATGTTATTTATTCTTTTAATGTATGAAAAAAAAAGGTCGCCGCATATAACTATCGAACTAATTACTAACTGTGTAAAAAAAAAAAAGAGAGAATAAGCAATGCTATTTTCAAAGACTTGAAAAATTAAAAAAGCAAATTGTGATAAAAAAAAAGAACCAAAAACACCTGAAAAAGTTTTTTTTGGACTATATTTTGATATTTTGGGTCCACGAAAAATATTACCAAAAATATAACCTCCTATATCGCTGAGCCAAACCACGGTAATTATCCATACTAAATAATAAAAACTCTCATTAGTTTCTCCTCTTAAGAAAATCAGTGATATTAAGGATGCAATTACAAGCAAACTTATAAAGATTAACCAATAAAGCTTCTGTGGGTAAAAAAATTTAACTTCATAAAGTGAAATAAAAAAAATAATCAGAAGAGTTGTGTAAAGAAAAAAATTATTTAGATAAATAAAGTATAAAAAAAATGGAACTAAAAATATGCTTGTTAAAGATCTAAGAATAAAATTAGTCATTAACAGCTCCAAAATTCCTTTTTATTTTTTTATATTCTTTAATAATTTTATTTAAATCATTTGCTTTAAAATCAGGCCATAATTTTTTTAAAAAAAAAATTTCACTATAGGAAATTTGCCAAAGCAAAAAGTCACTTAATCTTTTTTTACCCCCAGTACGAATGAGAATTTCAGGATCTGGAATTCCTGATGTATATAAATTTTTTTCAACAAGCGCTGGTGTAATTTTTTTATTTAATTTGTTTTTTGAAATTTTATTAAATGAATTGATTAGTTCTGCTTTTGAGCTGTAATTAAAAGCTAAATTAACAGTAATTTCATAATCTTTTGTAGTTTCTTTTTGTAAGGATAAAATTTTATGATAAAAGTTTTTATTTAACTTCTTTCTTTCTCCTAAAAAATTAATTTTTATTTTTTCCTTTAATAGTTTTTTTTTATATTTGTTTAAAAAATTTTCTAAAAGTTTAAACAAGTACATAATTTCTTCTGATGATCTTTTCCAATTATCAAGGGAAAAAACAAAGAGAGTTAAGTGCTTAACCTTCTGTTCTTTACAACAATTAATTATTTCTGAAATGTTGTCTAAACCTTTTCTGTGACCAGCATTTCTAGGTTTTTTTCTTTTTAAAGCCCACCTACCATTACCATCCATGATGATGGCAATATGAGTAATAGGGTTCATACTTTTAAAATCTCTTGTTCTTTTTCTGATATTTTTTTATCAATATCTTCAATAAATTTATCTGTTATTTTTTGAAGTTCATTAGAAAGTTTTTTATTGTCATCTTCTGATATTTCTTTATTTTTTAAATATTCTTTTAAGGTATCCATTCCTTCTCTTCTGATATTCCTAATTGAAATTTTAATTTTTTCAGACTGATTTTTAACTATTTTAATAAGCTCTAATCTTCTTTCCTCTGAAAGTTTTGGAACTGGGACTCTTATTATCTGTCCATCTACACTGGGATTTATGTTTAAGTCAGATTCTCTAAGGGCCTTTTCGACAAATTTGATATTGCCCGAATCCCAAACTTGGACTGTTATTAACTGAGATTCTGGAGTTGAAATTGTAGCTACTTGATTTATTGGCATTTTTTGACCGTAAACTTCAACTTTAATTAAATCTAACATTGAAGTATGCGCTCTTCCAGTTCTAATTGTTGACAGATCATTTGCTAAGCTTTGAATGGTATTCTGCATTTTTGACTGGGAGGGAATGAGTTTGTCATCTGTACTCATAATAGAATAAATTAATTTGTTAAATCTTTAACTTCTTCTGCAAAATCTGTTTTCTTAACTTTTATACCCTCACCAACTTTATATCTTGTAAAATCTTTTATTTCAAAAGATGATTTTGTTTCATTTTCAAAATTTTTTATTGCAATCTGAACTGTAAATTCTGGATTGATAACCCATTTTTGCCCTAATAGAGTATTGTCTTTAATAATTTTTGAAACTTTACCTAAAATAATTTTTTCTATCATTTCTGAATTTTTACCTTCATTAATTAACTGATCTTTAATGATATTTTTTTCATTTTCTAGGAAATCTTGACTTATACCCTTTTCATCTAGTGACTGAGGAGATGAAGCGGCTATGTGCATGCAAAGCTGATTGGCAAAATTTTTTGCAAGCTCTTGGTTGTCAGATTTGTAGGATAATAAAACAGCCAATTTTCCAGAATTCTCACTTTGTTTATTGTGAATATAACTCGCCATTTGACTATCATAATTAATATTTTTAAATCTTCTTATTTGAATATTTTCTCCAATTTTAGAAATTAAATTTACCAGAGCAGATGCCACTGAATCATTTTCATTAAATTTACTTTCTTTTAGATTCTCTAAATTTCCTGATGCGGAACATAGGGAAGATACTTTCTCGCAAAAATAATTAAACTCTGGGTTTTTAGCAACAAAATCTGTTTCAGAGTTAATCTCCACAATAGATGCTGTTTTTTTTGAATTAAATACCGTAATTAAACCTTCGGAAGCGCTTCGGTCAGATTTTTTTGCAGCTTTTGCAATTCCTTTTTTTCTTAAATGCTCTATAGCGAGATCTATATCTTCATTATTTTCAGATAAAGCATTTTTGCAGTCTACCATTCCTGCGCCTGTCATATCTCTTAGTTCTTTTACTTTTTCGAATATGCTCATTAAAAATAACTAATTAGACAATTCTTTTTTGGGAACATCCTCATCATTTTTTGTTTCTAAAATTTCTGAAGAATCTGAATCTGCAAAAGTTTCAATTTTTTCATCCTTGTCTGCACTGGTCTTAGACTGTGCATCCAAAATTGTTTTTAAAGCAAGATCGCAATACAAATTTATTGATCTTCTAGCATCATCATTTCCTGGTATAGGAAAATCTATAAATTCAGGATTGGAGTTACTGTCAACAACTGCAACTATTGGAATGTTTAATTTTTTTGCCTCAAGAACGGCCAAAGATTCAATATTAGTATCTATAATAAAAATCAAGTCAGGAAGCTTTTTCATGTCAGCAATTCCTCCTAAAGATCTTTCTAATTTATCTTTTTCCATGCTCATTTTGATTAATTCTTTTTTAGTAAAGCCTGTATCTTCTAGCTTAAGATCATCTTCAATTCTTTTTAATCTCTTAATTGACTGGTTAATAGTATTCCAATTAGTTAACATTCCACCAAGCCACCGGTGGTTAACATAAAAATTATTTGTTTCTTTCGCAACATTAGCTACTAATTCTGAAGCTTGTTTTTTGGTTGACACAAAAAGTATCTTTCCACGAGCAGAAGCGCATTTGTGCAATTCCAAAAGAGCTCTATTTAAAAGCTCCAACGTCTGAGATAGATCAATAATATGGACAGAATTTTTCTCTCCAAAGATAAAAGGTTTCATTTTTGGATTCCATCGAAAAGTTTTGTGACCTAGATGTACTCCGGCTTCTAAAAGTTCTTTAATTGTAACGCTTGGTAAGTTCATATAATATTTTCGGTTAATCCACCGAAGAAACTATCTTTTCAGGACCGGGGGCTTACGCCATTTTCTTCGTATGAAATTTTAAGATCTTATAAAAGAATGAAAATTTAAATCAAGGTTATTAATTAATAATTTTTGTCAAAAAACCTTGATTTTCAATGCTTTTAACAATTTCTTTATTCACATTTCTAGTGTTTTTTAAATTAAAAATTAAATTTTTACCTATGTGGTTGCAATTTAAAGAAATTGATGTTTTCCCCTCTTTGGTAATATGATTTTTTAAATCTTTTATTTGTTCAATCTTTTCAATTGAAACAACAAGACTCTTGATTTTTTTTTCACTAATTTCCTCTATGAGAAAAATTTTTGAAACATTTGTTCTTTCTATTCCAGTTTTTAACAGCTCTCTCTTAACATTTATTAAAAAAGATTTTCCTGGAGTCAGTTTTTCTCTATTTGCTACCAAAACTTCTGAAAAAATAAAAAATTCAAACATTCTACTTAAATCACTAAACTTAACTATTGCAAAAGGCATTCCTTTGGCAGTTTTCTTTTCTTGTATTGCCATCACTGTTCCTGAAAGCATACACTCTTTAACATTTTTGTTTTCAGAAAAGTCCTGAAATTGCAAAACATTGTAATCATCCAAAACATGTTTGTAATTTTTTAGCGGATGATCACTCACAAAGAATCCAATAGATTCAAATTCACGTTTTATTTTTTCTGGCTCATCCCAATTGGGAATTTCTGAAAAATTAATTTTAAAATTATCATTTGTTTGATTTTCAAACAGATTTATTTGATCCAATTCTAAATTCTCATCATGGCTTTTGGATTGTTTTATAATTTCTGGGACATTTTCAAAAAGTTTGCTTCTATTTTTATCAAAACAATCAAATGCGCCAGCTTTTATAAGACCCTCTAATTGTAGTTTATTAATATCTTTACTACTGACTCTTTTAATGAAGTCTTCAATTGTGAGAAACTTTCCACTTTCTTCTCTTTCTTTTACAACATTTGAAATTGCTTCAAATCCAACTGCCTTAATTCCTGAGAGCGCATAATAAATAGTATTTTCTCTTGGAACAAAGTCTGCAAAACAATGATTAATGCAAGGATTCTGAATGTTTATAGAAAGTCTTTTTAATTCTTCATAAAATTGATTTAGTTTATCTGTATTCGACATCTCCATACTCATAGATGCTGCAAAAAAACTTAATGGATAATGAGTCTTAAGATACGCTGTCTGATAAGCAATCAAAGCATAGGCAGCTGCATGACTTTTGTTAAAACCATATTGGGCAAATTTTTCAACTAATTGAAATATATAAATTGCTTGCTCTCTAGGAATGTTGTTTTTAACAGCTCCTTCGATAAAGTCTTTTTTTTGCCTATCCATTTCAGCTGATTTTTTTTTTCCCATAGCTTTTCTTAAGATGTCAGCTTTTCCAGCGGAAAAACCGGATAAGGCTTGAGCTATTTGCATTACCTGCTCTTGATAAATAATAACTCCATAAGTTTCTTTTAAAATACTTTCAATTTTTGGATGCAAATAATCTGGCTCTTCAAGTCCGTGCTTTCTATTATTGTAAGTAGGAATATTTTGCATAGGTCCTGGTCTATAAAGAGCAACTAAAGCTATAATATCTTCGAATTTATTGGGTATCATTTGTTTCAAAACTTCCCGCATACCCGTACTTTCTAATTGGAAAATTCCCATTGTTTCCCCCGAACTAAGAAGGTCAAAAGTTTTTTTATCCTCGAGTGGTATTTTTTCGATATCTAAGTATTTGCTCTCTTTTTCTATTAGTTCAATAGTTTTTTTAATAACAGTTAGTGTTTTTAATCCTAAAAAATCAAACTTAACTAATCCTGCTTGTTCAGACCAATTCATATCAAATTGCGTTACAGGAATAGGAATGTTTGAATCGTGATCTTTGTATAAGGGAACTATTTCAGTTAAGTCTTTATCTCCAATAACAATACCTGCGGCGTGAGTAGCAATATTTCTGAAAAGGCCTTCGAGCTTTAGGGCTAAATTAATAAGTTTATCAATTGTTGGGTCCTCTTTTTGAGCCTCTTGCAACCTAGGCTCCATCGCAATAGATTCTGCTAAAGTCAAAGGTCTGGATGGATCAAAAGGTATCATTTTTGAAAGTTGATCTACACGACCATATGGCAAGCCAATAACTCTTCCAATATCTCTCAATGCCATTCTGGCTTGTAATTTTCCAAAAGTGATTATTTGTGCAACTTTGTTTTTGTATTTGTCTTTAACGTAATTAATAACTTTATCGCGATCCTCTTGGCAAAAATCTATATCAAAATCTGGCATCGAAATTCTATCAGGATTTAAAAATCGCTCGAAAATCAATCCAAACTTAATTGGATCTAAATCTGTAATTGATAAGCACCAAGCTACTAAGGAGCCCGCACCAGATCCTCTTCCAGGACCAACGGGAATATTATTATTTTTTGCCCATTTAATATAATCAGAAACAATTAAGAAATATCCTGAAAATTTCATTTGTGAGATCATTTCGACTTCGTAGTTAAGTCTGTCTTCATACTTTTCTTTGGTTAATTTTTTTTGCATAGAATCAGAAATGTTTAACAAAATAAAATCTTTAAGTTTTAATTCCAATCCTGATCTTGCTTGTTTTTTTAACTCATCATTAACATTTGATGATTCTGTATTAAAATTAGGCAACATTGGTTTATGAGTCAAAGGCCTATAAGAGCATCTCAACGGTAAATTTCTGTTATTTTCAATAGCGTCTGGTAGATCTGAAAAAAGCTCTCTCATTTCAGAATCTGATTTCAGATAATGTTGATCAGAGTATTTAAGACGCTTAATGTCATGAACATATGTTTTTTGACCTACACAGATATATGCGTCATGGGCTTCATACATATCTTTATCTAGATAAAAAACTTCATGTGTAGCAAGAATTGGAATGTTAAATTTTTCACTTAATGCAAGAAGCTGGATCTCTAGGTTTTCTTCATGAGCTTCGTTATGTCTTTGTATCTCAACATAAAGATTGCCCCCAAAGCAAGATTTAATTATTTTGATTAAGCTCTCAGATTCAGTGAGTTTATTGTCTAGAATTAGAGAAGATAATAAGGATCTTGAACCGCCAACTAAAACAATAACTCCATCAGAATGTTTAATTAAATCTTGGATAGGACAGTGAGGGTCTTCATTTTTTTCTATTGATAGATAGGAGTTTGATGAAAGCTTAAGTAAATTTTTATATCCAATCTCGTTTTTAGCAATTAGAGATATTTTTCCAATTTTTTCAATGTTGTTCTCTGAAAAAGAAAAGTTTATTTGGGTTCCAAAAATTGGTTGTGTGCCTGCTTTGGAAATTTCTTGTGAGAACTCTAAAACTCCACACATGTTAAGGGAATCTGAAATACCTGCAGAAAAGATATTTTCTACTTGGCAGTAATTTGCCAAGTCAACAATTTTTAAAGCACCTTCGCAAATTGAGTATTGAGTATGAATTTTAAAGTGATTAAATTGGGTATTTTTTTCAGCCATTAAGATTCAACAATAACACTACCATTTGATAAAGTTAATCTTAAATCTGTTCTATTTGCCAAATCTCTATTGTGGGTTGCAATTAATATTAAACGATTACTTTTTTTTAACTTGGAAAGAAAATTTAGAATTAATTCTGAATTTTTATAATCTAAATTTCCGGTTGGCTCATCTGCAAAAATTAATTTTGGATCATTTATTACAGCTCTAGCTATAGCAACTCTTTGCTGTTCGCCTCCAGATAATTGATAAGGAAAATGATTCATTCGCTCTTTTAAACCAAAATCCAGCAATAGTTTTTCTGCTAATAGATTTGCATTTTTTTTATTATTAGTTTTGCATATATTTGCGATAGATACATTTTCTAATGCAGTTAAGTCAGAAATTAAATTATTATTTTGATAAACAATAGATATTTCATTTCTTCTATAGATAGTTTGTTGGTTATCTGTAAGTTTGGATAAATTAACATTGTCAAAAATAATCTCTCCAGAATCAGACCTATCTAGCAATGCGAGCAAATGAAGTAATGTACTTTTTCCCGACCCTGAGGGACCAAGCAAAGATACAATTTTATTATCTGGCAAAGTTAAATTGAAATTGGACAAAACTTTAATTTCCTCCCCATTGTCAATGTAGGATTTATTTAAGTTGGAAATATTTAAAAAATTATTAATCATATTTCAAAGATTGGATTGGGTTTATTTTTGAAGCTTTGATCGAGGGGACAATAGATGAAAAAAAAGTAATTACTAAAGCTATGCAAGAAATTAGTAAAATCGTTGGGATGTGAATTTCACTAGGCATTTTACTTAAAAAATATATTTCAGCTGGAAATATTTCTATATTTAAAATATCGCTTAAAAAAACTCTTATTTTTTCAATATTGTAAGAAAATAAAACACCGAGAATTACACCAAATAAGGTTCCAGCTGCCCCAATGGAAGCCCCTGTCATAAAAAAAATTTTATTTATAGATAGACTTGAAAAACCAATTGTTTTTAATATTGCAATCTCTTTAGTTTTGTTTTTGACTAGAATCGTTAATCCAGAAATAATATTAAAAGCAGCGACAATTACAATCATAGTTAAAATAATAAACATTACATTTCTCTCTACTAACAAAGCATCATAGAAACTTTTATTGTTATCTATCCAGGAGAAGGATTGAAATTTACTTTTTTCAAGAATTTGCTTAACAGTAGCGGCATCATCGGCATCATTTAGCTTTAATTCAATATTTTTATTATTTTCATGATTTTGAAGGAAATCTTGGGAGGTATCAATATCAATTAAAATATAATTACTATCAAATTCATATATCCCTGACTTAAAAACAGAACCTACTGTAAAAGAAAATTGCTGAGGAATATTTCCAAAAGGAGTGCTTTCTTTTGCAGAAGACAGCACTGTAATTTTATCTCCTATGGATACGCCTAAACTTTCAGAAAAATTTGAGCCTATAGAAACATAACCGTTACCAAAATTTTCCATATTTCCTCTGGTGATATTCTTGTTAATCAGTTTGTCTAATAAAAAATCATTTTTTTTTATAGCTCTAATATTTGTTCCTTGATTAAGTATCTTACTGACAACTAGGCCTTGTGTTGCGTAAGCCAATTTAATACTTTCATATTTAATATTATTTTTTTTTAAAACATCTTTAATTTTATCTTTATCTTTCTGATAATTATCAAATTGATAAACAACTATGTGTGGTTGAAAAAGCAGTAGCTTTCCAATTAGGTCTGTTCGAAATCCATTCATAACAGACATGACAATAATTAAAGTAGCCACTCCAAGACCTATACCAAGAAAAGAAAAGATTGAAATAATTTTTAGAATTCCCTCTTTTTTTTTGGGCTTAAGATACCTTTTTATAATTATTAATTCTGCTTGGGTTATCAATTGAAATATATTTTCTCTAGTTTTTTAACAATAGTCTCCTCATTAACGGTCTCTTTTTCTTCACCTAGTTCCTTAAATTCATACTCGTCTTTTTTTAGCTTAGAACCTATAATGACCTGATAGGGAATTCCGATTAGATCAAAATTTTTAAATTTGCTAGCTGGGCTTTCGTCTGTATCATCATAGAGAACATCGAATGATTTTTTTGACAATTTATCATAAAGATCAGATGCTTTCTTTTTAAGCTCTTGGTCATTTTTTTTGCCAAGATATATGATTGCTACATGAAATGGGGTTGTTGAAATAGGCCATTTCATTACATTCTCTTTGTAATTAGCTTCAATGATTGCACCCACTAATCTTGAAACTCCAATTCCATAAGAACCCATTTCAACAGTTATATTTTTACCTTCGCTTGAATTAACTACAGCTTTCATTGGTTTTGAATATTTGTTCCCAAAATAAAAAATATGCCCTACCTCAATACCTCTTGTCACTAGCTGGTCTTTTTTTTCAACTGATTTATCAAAGTCAGATTGATTAAATTTATTATCAGTAGCTGAATATATTTCCGTATAAGCTTTCACCATCTCAGCTAAGCTTTTTTTATCATTGCTAAAATTTCCTATCTGCAAATTTAATATTTTTTTACTTGTAAAAATTTCACTTTCTCCGGTTTCTGCTAAAATTATAAATTCATGAGAAAGATCTCCTCCTATCGGGCCAGTATCAGCCGCTAATGGTATCGCTTTCAATCCAAGTCTTTCAAAAGTTTTGAGGTATGCGTAAAACATTTTATTGTAAGATAAGATTGCTTCCTCCTTGGTTTCATCAAAAGAGTAACTATCTTTCATTAAAAATTCTCTACACCTCATGATTCCAAAGCGTGGTCTAATTTCGTCTCTAAATTTCCATTGAACGTGATAAAGAATTAGAGGTAAGGATTTGTAAGATTTAACATTATCTCTAAAAATTTGTGTAACAAGCTCTTCATTTGTTGGTCCATACAAAAGCTCTCTATCTTGTCTGTCTTTAATTCTTAGCATTTCCAAGCCATAGCCATCGTAACGACCGCTTTCTTTCCATGGATCAGCTGACTGAATAGTAGGCATTAGTATTTCTTGAGCTCCTGCCCTATTTTGCTCTTCTCTAACAATGCATTCAATTTTTTTTAACACTTTTAAACCAAGGGGTAGCCAGGAATAAATTCCTGCTGTAGATTGTCTTATCATTCCTGCTCTTAACATTAATTGGTGAGATTTTATTTTTGCATCTGATGGGATATCTCTAAGTATTGGTAAAAAAAAATTTGATAATTTCATTATTTTGAAAAATATTCTCTTAAATTTATAATTTCAAAATATGTCAAAAGGATAATAATCGCAAATATTATTAGTGAAACCGCACTTGTTATTAAGAATTTTCCAATTATTTGAGGATTGGATGGAGCACCGGGATCTGTACCGGGGGCAATATTGTTATTTTCAGATTGTGAAGAAATCTTTATTGGCAAAATGGTGAACAAAACAATCATCCAAATAACTACAAAAATTACAAAACCTCCGCCAAAAGACATGATTACAGTCTAATTAATATTATGTTTGTATAGGGCCTTTTTTTTGTTGCTCTATAGATGATTTTTTTTAAATTAGATTTTAATCCATCTATTAAATTTTTTTCATCCTTTTTGTTATTTAAAGAATAGCTGTTAGCAGTATTTACGATTTCCTCTTCAAGGTCATACAGAATCTCATCAAACTCCTCATCATTTAAGGGAAGGCCTCTTAGCTTTATTATTGGATTTCTATCCAATTGGCCCTTGTTGGAGATAAGCAATGTAACATCCATTAAACCATTGTTAGAAATATTTTTTCTATCCTTCAGAAAACTCGAGTCTTCATCAATCAACCTATTTCCATCAACAAATAATTTTCCACTATGAACTTTATCTACTACCTTTGGTTCTCCTGGGAAAATTCTAATGATATCTCCATTTTCCACTAAGGTAGGGTGCTTAACACCTTGCAATTTTGCGAAGTCTTGATGTTCCTTCAGGTGACGATGTTCCCCATGAACAGGTATGGATATTAAAGGCTTAACCCAACTATACATATCCTTCATCTCATCTCTTCCTGGGTGTCCCGAAACATGGATAAATGCATTGTCTTCTGAGATAACATTAATTTTTCTCTTTACTAAAAGATTATGAATTTTAAATAATTTTTTTTCATTTCCAGGAATAATTCGTGAAGAAAAAATAACAGTATCATCTTTGTCTAAAAACACATCTGGGTGCTCTTCATTTACAATTCTATTCATTGCACCCATGGGCTCGCCTTGACTACCTGTGGCAAGATAAACAATTTTATTTCTTGGAATTTTTTTTGCATCCCTTGGATCAATAGGTGATTTTACATTCTGCAAATAACCACATTCTCTAGCTGTATTGAAAATTCGATGCATGGACCTTCCAACTAATGATAGATGCCTACCCGCTTTTTCAGCACATTTGAAAACAGTTTCCATTCTAGCTGCATTCGAGGCAAAAGTAGTGACAACAATTCTATTTTTAATATTTTCCATAGTGGTCATCATACTATCCCTAACATCTTTTTCAGATCCAGACCTTCCTTCTGAAAAAATATTTGTGGAATCGCAAATCATTGCTAAAACACCTTGCTTGCCTATTTCTTTTAACTTGATTTCATCCATTGGTTTTCCAATTAAAGGGTCCTTGTCACATTTCCAATCTCCAGTATGCAATAACGTACCTGCAGGAGTTTTAATACAGAGCGCATTTGGCTCTAATATAGAATGCGTTAGAGTTACGTAGTTAACATTAAAAGGACCAAGCTTAACATTTCCATTAAGTTGTATAGTTCTAAGCTTGTCGCCAATTTGGATTCTTTTTTCTCGAAGTTTTTCTTTAATTAATATTACAGCAAAAGGTGTTGCGTAAATTGGACATTCCAAAAAAGGCCACAGGTGAGCTATGGCTCCTATGTGATCTTCATGCGCATGGGTTAATAAGATTCCTAGTAAATTTTTTTTTCTTTGAACAATAAAATCAGGGTCAGCAACCATTAAATCTATGCCTGGTGAAGATTCGTCTACAAAACCAACCCCCATATCAATCATGATCCACTGCTTGTTGTCCTCCGGTCCATAACCATAAAGATTCATGTTCATGCCAATTTCACCTGAACCACCCAAGGGGCAAAAGACTAATTCATTTTTATCTGAAGACATATTTAAAATAATTTTTTGTTATGTTTTATAATTTCTATCAAACCTAAAAGTGTAATGTTTTTATTGATTATTGATTTGTACTTTAATGAATTTAAAAAAATATAAGACAAGCCACCTGTTAGAATGATCTTATATTTTTTTTTTGTAGATGATATAATTTTTTCTAATATTCCATTAATTAGAGATACATAGCCCCAATAAACACCAGAATTTATGGCTGAAACTGTATCTTTTCCAATAATTTTCTTTGTTTTTTTTAACTTTATCAAGGGTAGCAAAGCAGTTAATGAATTTAAAGTAGATAAAGAAAGTCCAATACCAGGAGTAATTAACCCACCCTCATACACACCTTTGTTTGTTAAAATATCAAAAGTGGTTGCAGTACCAAAGTCAACAACAATACAGTTGGTTTTGTACAATTTGTAAGCTGCTAAAACATTTGCTAGCCTGTCCGAACCTACTTGTTTTGGTTTATTTATATTAATTCTAATAGGATTTCTAAATTTTTTATCAAGAAGCTCTTGGCATTTTATATTTTTTTTGTGAAACAAAATTTTAATTTTAAAAAAAATACTTGGGACTACCGAGCTTATAAGGCTAAGATTTGTATTTTTCCTATTTATAAATTTTAAAAATTTTTTATTTTTTTCTAAATTTAAAGTGTTAAAGTTTTTTAAATTTAAAATCTTGCTAGTTTTGGAATTCCAATAAGCAAATTTAGATTGTGTATTTCCAATATCTCCTATTAAAATCATTTAAAAGCCCTCTCAATTTCTTTGCTTAAAGATTTAGCGAAATCTAACTTATTAATAGTTTTATTAAACTCTTTTTTAAAATTAGTTGTTTTGTACTTTGAAATAGATGGATTTTTAATAAAATTAATACCTATTCCAATTACAGCAAAAAGTTTTCTTTTGTTAGTAAAGCTCTCAATAATAATTCCAGAAATTTTTTTCTTATTAACCAAAATGTCATTTGGTTTTTTTACGGTAAATTTTTTTTTTTTAATAATTTTAGTAAACATTTTCAGAAGAATTTTAAGAGTACTGTATTGAAGTTTTTCAATATTCTTATAATTTTTAACTGGAAAAAAAACAGAACCCATAAAATTTCCTTTCATTGAGATCCATGTGTTTGCAAATCTGCCTCTTCCTTTTTTTTGGCAATCTGAAATTACAAGTCCCAAATTTACATTAAAATTTTCAATTAATTTTTTTGCTTCGTCATTTGTGCTATCCACGTTATCAAAATAAAAAATTGCTTTATTCATTGGTTATTACTGGATTGCTTTTGAAGCAATGTTAACAAAATAATTTAATATAGATGGGTTCAAAAAATAGAATAGAATTATCAATGTTGAAAAGGCTAAAGAAATTTTTATTCCCTTGCTCGTGATCGGATCTAACTTTTCCTGCTCTGGATCAAAATAAATTATTTTTATAATTCTCAAGTAGTAAAAAGCAGAAATTACAGAAGTTACCAGGCCAACTATCGCTAATATAATTAATTCCGATTTAACAACTGCCATAAAAATATAAAATTTTGCAAAGAAGCCCGCTAATGGAGGAATTCCAGCCAATGAAAATAACATTACAGTTAATGAGAAAGCTACAACTGGGTGGTTTTTGGAAAGGCCTGATAAATCTCTAATATTTTCAAGATATATATTTTTTCTCTTCATTATAACAATACAAACAAAGCTACCGATATTCATCACCACATAAATAAAAATATATAGTACTGCTGCCGAAACACCTTCTTGAATACCGGTAGTTAGCCCAGCCAGTGCATAGCCCATATGACTAATACTACTGTAAGCCATAAGTCTTTTGATATTTGTTTGTCCGATAGCTGCTACTGCCCCCAATATCATTGATGCAACAGATATAAAAATCAAAATAGATTGCCACTCATCAAAAACATTTCCAAATGCTACATATAAAATTCTTATAATTGCTCCAAATCCCGCAACCTTTGGTGCCAATGCGAAAAAAGCTGTTACTGAAGTTGGTGCGCCTTCATAAACGTCAGGAGTCCACATGTGGAAAGGAACAGCAGAAATTTTAAATGCTAAACCCACTAGAATAAACACAAGGCCAAATAAAAGGGCTACATTTTCAGAGTTAAAGTTTTCAGCAATTATGTAATAATTTGTTGAACCTGTAAAACCGTAGACCAATGAACATCCATAAAGAAGCAATCCAGAAGAAAGAGCTCCTAAAACAAAATACTTAACACCTGCCTCTGTAGATTTGGCAGAATCTCTATTTAGAGATGCTAAAACATAAAGAGAAAGAGATTGCATTTCAATTCCAAGATATAAACCTAATAAGTTATTTGAGCTAACCATTACAAACATTCCCAATACTGCTGCTAAAATTAATATTGGATACTCAAATTTATCTATTTTATTGTCTTTAATATACTGATTAGTAAAAAATAAAGCAAAGGCACTGGATCCCAAAATTAGTATTTTTAAAAAAGAGGAAAGCTCGTCAATAACATAATCGTTAGAAAATAACTTAAGCGAGGTACTATCGTTAATAAAAATTATAGGAATGGCTAGCAACAAAGCGAAGGAGGCAAACTTGCTAACTATGTTAAAACTATTTTTCTTAAAAACACCTAGCATTAACAAACCTAACAAAGCAATACCTATAAAAAGTTCAGGGTATATTAGATTAATATTTTCCATTTTATTTAATTGTTAAATTTTTAAAAATTGCAACTTTAGCATTATAAACAGAAACAATATTTTCTACACTTACTGAAATAGTATCTAAAATAATACTTGGAAAAATTCCCAATGTTATTGTGAGAACTAACAAAGGAACCAAAATAACAAATTCCGAGAAAGATAAGTCTTTTAGGGCTTTTACTTTATCATTAGTCATTTCACCAAAAACAACTCTTCTGTATAACCACAAACTATAACAAGCTGAAAGAACTACACCAGTTGCTGCAAAAAAAGCTACTAAATAATTTACCTTAAAGATTCCAATTAAAACTAAAATTTCCCCAACAAAACCACTGGTACCTGGAAGTCCGAGACTAGCTAAAACAAAAACCATAAAAATAATTGAATATTTTGGCATTACGTTAACTACTCCTCCATAATCTGAAATTGCCCTAGTGCTCATTCGATCGTAAATAACACCTACGCACAAGAACAGAGCTGCAGAAACTATTCCATGACTAATCATTTGAAATACACTTCCCTGAATACCCTGGGAATTAAAAGCAAAAATACCTATAGTGACAAATCCCATGTGAGCTACCGATGAGTAGGCTATTAGCTTTTTCATATCTGTTTGTACCAACGCAACAAGAGATGTGTAAATAATTGCTATTATACTGAGCAAATATACCAAAGGAGCGAAATAATCTGAGGCAACAGGGAATAAGCCCAACGAAAACCTAATAAAACCATAACCTGCCATTTTAAGTAAAATTGCAGCCAAGATAACAGAGCCAGCCGTAGGAGCCTCAACATGAGCATCCGGCAACCAGGTGTGTACAGGCCACATAGGAGTTTTTACTGCAAAAGAAGCAAAAAATCCTAACCATAGCCAGTATTGATATTTTGTAGGTATATCCAAATGTAACAATTCCTGAATATCAGTAGTGCCCGTTTCTATGTAAATAAATATAATCGCAACAAGCATAAAAACAGACCCAAAAAGAGTGTATAAAAAAAATTTAAAAGCAGAATAGACTCTTCTAATACCACCCCAAATACCAATAATTAAGAACATTGGGATAAGTCCAGCTTCAAAGAAAAGATAAAATAAAAACAAATCGAGTGAAGAAAAAACACCTATCATCATAGTTTCCATCACAAGCAATAAGATAAAAAAATCTTTTTTTCTAAATTTAACGCTGCTCGATGTTGCTACAATACAAATAGGAGTAATAAATGCCGTAAGGACAATAAATAAAATACTTACACCATCAACCCCAATTTTGTATTGTACAAAATTAATAATCCATTTTTTTTCTTCCACAAATTGAAAGGAGGGAGTAGTTTTGTCAAAATTTACCCAAAGGAACAATGCTAAAATTAAAACAAGAATAGATGTTGATAGTGAAACATTAAAACTAATTTTATTAACTCGCTCCTCATCTCCCTTATTAAAAAGAAGAAAAAGAACTCCTATTAAAGGAAGAAATATAATGATTGTTAAAATTGGCAAATTCATTAATTAAAAAATCAAGATGTAAGTTAGTAATATGGAAAGACCGATTAGTATAACAAAAGCATAGTGATATAAAAAACCAGTCTGAAATTTAACAGCTTTATCTGAAACTAATTTGACTACTTTAGACAAACCATCTGGCCCAAAGCCATCAATAATAGATCCATCTCCCACTTTCCAAAAAAAATAACCAATTTTTTTTGCAGGTCTTACGAATAAAAAATCATACAACTCATCAAAATACCATTTATTAATTAAAAAATTATACAATGGTTTGTTAATTTTAATTAAACCATCTAAGGATTTTTTATCTTTAACAAAAAAATGATACGCCAATGGGATAGCAGACAAAACCAAAACTGGTGTTAATAACAAAAACCACATAGGAGGGTGATGCAACACGAAGTCTTTTAAAAAAAAGATAGAATTATTCCAGAATTGAGAAAAATGAGATCCTATAAAATAATCTTTAAATATATAACCGGCAAAAACCGCACCTATAGCTAAAAATATTAATGGTACTAACATAATTAAAGGAGATTCTTGCACTTTAGCTAGTTCAATGTTTTTATTATTAAAAGTTCCATGAAAAGTCATAAAAATTAATCTCCAAGAATAAAGAGATGTCATAAAAGCCGTAACAACACCTATAGTTACAGCATAGCCTGCAAAAAATGTTTCTGAGCTATAGGCAGTTTCAATAATTGCATCTTTAGAAAAAAAACCTGAAAAAAAAGGAAACCCAGTTAATGCCAATGTTCCAATCAACATAAGTCCGTAAGTGTAAGGTATTTTTTTCCAAACTCCTCCCATTTGCCTCATATCTTGCTCTTCATGGAAAGCATGAATAACAGAACCAGCTCCTAAAAAAAGCAAAGCTTTAAAGAAGGCATGGGTAAATAAATGAAATATCGCAATATGATAAGCACCCAAACCAGCCGCAAAAAACATATAACCTAACTGGCTACAAGTGGAATATGCAATAACTCTTTTAATATCATTTTGAACCAACCCAATCGTTCCTGCAAAAAAAGCAGTGGTAGCTCCAATCAAAACTATAAAATTTAATACAAACGGTGAGTATTCGAAAATTGGGGAACATCTAACAACTAAGAAAACGCCCGCGGTAACCATCGTAGCAGCATGAATTAAAGCAGAAACTGGAGTTGGTCCCTCCATTGCATCAGGTAACCATGTATGTAAAAAAATTTGCGCAGACTTTCCCATCGCTCCAATAAATAAAAAAATACAAATAAAATCAACCAAGGGAGCTTTAAATCCTAACATATCAATATCGTTATCTAAAAGAAGTGGGATTTTTTCAAAAACTTCATTGAAGTTTAAGCTACCTGTGTATTTAAAAATTAAAAATATACCAATTGCTAATCCAAAATCCCCGACTCTATTTACTAAAAAAGCTTTTATCGCTGCTGCATTGGCTGATGGTTTTTTATACCAAAAACCAATTAAAAGATAAGAAGCAAGTCCGACACCTTCCCAACCAAAAAAAAGTTGCAAAAAATTGTCTGAAGTCACAAGCATCAGCATCATAAATGTAAATAAAGACAAATAAGACATGAATCTAGGTTTGTCAGGATCGTGGAACATATAACCTATGGAATAAATATGAACTAATACAGAAACTGAAGTGACAACGACCAACATTACTGCTGTTAGAGTATCAATATTTAATGACCAGTTAAGAGTAAGCCCTCCAGAAGTTATCCAGTTAAATATTTTGTAATTGTATACGTTGTTATTAAGAGCAACATCGAGAAAAAAATAAAAAGAGATTAAAGTAGAGATTCCAACAAATGAGCATGTAATAATCTGTGAAGCCTTGTCACCTATTTTTTTTCCAAAAATTCCCACCACAAAAGATGCGATTAAAGGTAAAAATACTAATAAATATGCCATTTTTTAACCTTTTAATGAATTGATGTCTTCGACGTGTATAGAGCCTTTGTTTCTAAAAAAAACAACTAAGATAGCAAGCCCTATTGCAGCTTCAGCTGCTGCAACAGTCAAAACGAATAAAGTAAATACCTGGCCAACAATGTCATTCAAATAAACAGAAAATGAAACAAGATTTATATTTACGGAGATTAGAATTAACTCAATAGACATTAAAATTACAATCACATTTTTTCTATTTAAAAATATACCCACCACACCAATAGTAAAAATTATCGCACCAAGAAATAAATAATGAGCTAAGCTAATCTCAGTCATTTACATTAACTCCTTTGGAATTTTTAACTTCTATTAATTCAACAGAATCTTCTCTTTCTCTCGAAACTTGTGTGGCAATGTCTTGTCTTCTTAAGGAATCTTTTCTTCTAAAAGTTAAGACAATAGCTCCAATCATTGCGACCAATAAAATAAATCCAGATAATTGAAAGAAGAAAAAATAATCAGTGTAGATAACTAGGCCAAGGCTCTCTGTATTTGTAATATTTTTATTGTTAATTACTGAAGATGGAAAAAAATCTGACCTGTACTTCCATGATGCAATCATCATTCCAAGCTCTAATAAAATAACAAGACCAATCAACAATCCAAAAGGCATATATGCTAAAAAACCAGTTTTTAAATCAGCAAAATTTACATTGATCATCATAACTACAAACAAAAATAAAACAGCTACAGCGCCTACATAAACAATCAATGTTAGCATTCCTAAAAATTCAGCTCCAAGCATAATAAAAAGACAAGAAATGCTTACAAAATCTAATATTAAAAAAAATACCGCATGAACAGTATTTTTGCTAGAAATAACCATCAAAGAGGAGAGAATTGTGACAGATGAAAAGAAATAAAATATAATTGAGTGAGCTAGCATTATCTATAAGGCTTATCTATTTTAATATTGTGTGCAATTTCCTTTTCCCACCTATCGCCATTGTCTAAAAGTTTTGTTTTATTGTAATAGAGTTCTTCTCTTGTCTCTGTAGAAAATTCAAAGTTTGGTCCCTGAACTATAGCATCAACAGGACAAGATTCCTGGCAAAGACCGCAATAAATACATTTGAGCATATCAATATCGTATCTTGTAGTTTTTCTTGATCCATCTTCTTTTAGTTCCGCATCAATAGAAATTGCTTGTGCAGGGCAGACAGCCTCGCACAATTTACAAGCTATACATCTTTCCTCACCATTTGGATATCTGCGCAATGCATGCTCACCTCTAAACCTTGGGCTTAAAGAACCTTTTTCAAAGGGGTAATTAATAGTAGCCTTAGATTTAAACACGTATTTAATAGCTAAAAATAAGCCTTTTGCAAACTCGGTTAAAAAAATTGTTTTTATAATTCTATTAAATTTCATAATTAATTTGGCAATAGATCAAAATAAAATAAAAATCCTGCTGTTAACACTACCCAAAATAAAGAAAGAGGTAGAAATACTTTCCAACCCAATCTCATTAATTGATCGTATCTATATCTTGGGACAATTGCTTTAACTAAAGCAAACAAAATAAATAATAATAAAATTTTTAAAATTAACCACAATGGTGCAGGAATTAAATTAAATGGCACAGTGTCAATTGGGGCTAACCATCCGCCTAAAAAAAGAATGGATCCTAAAGCACACATTAATAAAATATTAGCATACTCTCCTAACCAAAAAAGTGCGTACATCATTCCAGAATATTCTGTTTGGTATCCAGAAACCAATTCAGCTTCTGCCTCGGGGAGATCAAATGGAGGTCTATTAGTTTCAGCTAAAGCTGAAATAAAAAAAATTACAAACATTGGGAATAAAGGAATGGCAAACCAAATTTTTTTTTGAGCCACCACAATATCAACTAGATTTAAAGATCCAACGCACAGTAAAACTGTAATAATAATAAGGCCGATAGAAACCTCATAAGAAACCATTTGGGCAGCTGATCGTAAGGCTCCTAAAAAGGGATATTTAGAATTAGATGCCCACCCTGCCATTATAATTCCATAAACGCCGAGTGAGGAAACAGCAAACAAATATAAAATTCCAACATTAATATTTGTTACATACAACTCTTCAGAAAAGGGGATTACTGCCCATGCCAACAAAGCCAAAGACATAGTAACAATTGGTGCTAAAATAAAAATTACTTTATTGGCGCCTGCTGGAATAATAATTTCTTTAAAAATATACTTTAATGCATCTGCAAAAGTTTGGAACAAACCAAAAGGGCCAACTACATTAGGTCCCTTTCTTAGCTGAACCAATCCCCATATTCTTCTATCTACCCAAACAATTAAGGCTACTGCTATTAAAACAGGTATTAGCATAGCTAAAATTTTCAAACTATCAAAAATGATAATATTCAAATATTCAGAAATCATTTTTAGTCTTCCGTTCCTGTTTTTAACAATTCTTCCCTAGCAACTTTGCATTCCATCATAGTTTTTGAGGACCTCGCAATTTCATTTGTTTGGTAATAATCTATAGGAGTAAAATTTACTTTTGAGTCTAAAGGCTCTACCGATTCTACACCTAAGCTAGAGATATCTACTTTTGGAAGCTCATCTATCCTTGGCAGGATAGGGAAAGAATCAAAAATTTTAGATCTCAATTGCTCAATAGTGTTAAATTTTAAAGGTTTTTTAAGAACCTCCGATAAAGCTCTTAAAATTTTCCAGTCTTCTTTAGCATTTCCAGGTGGGAAAGAAGCTTTGTATGTCGATTGCAATCTCCCTTCTAAATTAACATATAAACTATTTTTTTCAGTATAAGTAGCTCCAGGCAAGACAACATCAGCTATCTTAGCGTTTTTAGAACCATGTGATCCTTGATATATAATAAATTTATTTTTTTTATCAATTTCAATCTCATCAGCACCCACAAGGTACAAAATTTCATTTTTCAAAATATCTTGAGTTAAATTATAAGCACCTAACATTAATGCTCCAACAGATGATGCATTTCTGTGAAGAATATTTAAGCCCTCAAGAGCATTATATTTTTTTAAAATATTTTTTGAAGTTTCCAGTACATACTTTCCTTGCTCAGCATTTAATACGCTTTCACCAATTACAAATATTGGTTTTTTTGATTTTTTTAACTTTTCAGAAAATGAATTTTTATTATTTGCTATTTCATTTAAGATATTAAGATTATCACCCAGATAATTAATTTTATAAGTTTGGTCTCCGGGATTTCCTATTGAAAATACCTCTGTTTTTTGGTTAACAAAATTTTTTCTAATACGTGAGTTTACAATTGTTGCTTCTAACCTTGGATTTGATCCAATTAGAAAAATTAGGTCTGCATTATCAATTCCTGAAATCGAACTGTTGAATAAATAATTAGATGGATGTGATGGATCGATATAAAAATCTTTTTGTCTAAAATCGACGGATGAAGATCCGCTAACATTTTGAATCAGGTTTTTTAAAGAAAAAATAGTTTCCAAATCAACCATGTCTCCAATTAATCCACCAATATTAGCTGTCTTGTTAGTTTTTTCACTAATCGCTAAAAAAGCTTCTTCCCATGAGCACTCAACAAGTTTTCCTTTTTTTCTAATGTGAGGCTGATCTATTCTATTGGCTAACAAACCATCACATGCGTATCTAGTCTTGTCAGATATCCACTCTTCATTAATATCTTCATTTATCCTTGGTAAAATTCTTTTTACTTCCCACCCCTTTGTATCTACTCGGATATTTGAACCAACCGCATCCATCACATCTATAGTTTCAGTTTTATTTAATTCCCAAGGTCTCGCTTCAAATGCGTATGGCTTAGAAGTCAGCGCTCCAACAGGGCAAAGATCTATAACATTGGCAGATAATTCACTATCAACAGTCTTTTCTAAAAATGTTGTGATCTCCATATTTTCACCTCTATTAATTGCTCCTAAATCTGGAACTCCAGCAATTTCTTCAGCAAAACGGATGCACCTTGTGCAATGTATACACCTGTTCATATGAGTTTTTATCAAAGGTCCCATGTATTTTTCTTTTACTGATCTTTTGTTTAGATCGTATCGAGAGCTTCTTCCTCCATAATTAACGGACTGATCTTGAAGGTCGCATTCACCACCCTGATCGCATATTGGACAATCTAGGGGATGGTTGATAAGCAAAAACTCCATAACACCTTCTCTTGCTTTTTTTACAATTTCTGTGTTTGTAAAAATAACCTGCCCTTCAGCTACTGGCATAGCACAAGAAGCAACAGGCTTTACTGATCTTTCCATTTCAACTAAGCACATTCTGCAATTTCCAGCTATTGAAAGTCTTTCATGGTAACAAAATCTAGGTATTTCTTTTCCGGCAATTTCACATGCTTGCAAAACGGTAACGCCATCTTGAACTTCGATTTCTATTCCATCTATTTTAACTTTTGGCATTAAATTGTACTTTCATTTAAATAATTTTTTTTTGGATCACACTTATCTTCCATCTCTTTTCTAAAATGTCTTAAAAGACCTTGAACTGGCCACGAAGAACCCTCGCCAAATGCACAAATAGTATGTCCTTCAATTTGCTTGGTCACATCCATAAGCATATCAATTTCGGAAATATCAGATTCTCCTCTGCCAATGCGTTCTAACATTCTCCACATCCAACCTGTTCCTTCTCTGCATGGAGTGCACTGGCCACAGCTTTCATGTTTATAAAATCTTGCAATTCTAGTTATGCACTTAACAATATCTTGAGACTTATCTATAACGACAATTCCCGCAGTCCCCAATCCACTTTTTTCTTCAATCAATGCATCAAAATCCATAATTATAGTTTCGCAAACTTTTTTTGGAAGTAGAGGCATAGAGGATCCTCCTGGAATAACAGCCTGCAAATTATCCCAACCACCGATCACTCCACCTGCATGTTTTTCAATTAATTCTTTTAATGGTATGCCCATTTCTTCTTCAACATTACATGGATTGTTAACATTTCCTGAAATGCAAAAAATTTTAGTACCTCTATTTTTTGGTCTTCCAAAAGATGCAAACCAATGGCCACCTCTTCTTAAAATTGTAGGCACTACCGCTATAGTTTCAACATTATTTACTATTGTGGGACAGCCATACAAACCGATTAAGGCAGGAAAAGGAGGTTTTAATCTAGGCTGACCTTTGTTTCCCTCCAAGCTTTCTAATAAGGCCGTTTCTTCTCCACAAATATATGCTCCTGCACCAAAATGAATATACATATCCAAATCCCACCCTGTTCCAGCAGCATTTTTTCCTAAATAACCTTCTTTGTAAGCCTCATCAATTGCTTGTTGTAAAAATTTTCCCTCATTTACATATTCACCACGTATGTAAATATAACAAACATTTGCGCTAACTGCATAAGATGCAATGAGACAGCCTTCAATTAATTTTTGAGGTTCGTATCTTAATATATCTCTATCTTTGCAAGTTCCAGGCTCTGACTCATCAGCGTTAATAACCAAATAATGAGGCCTTCCTTGTTTTACCTCTTTTGGAGCAAAAGACCATTTAACACCAGTTGGAAAACCAGCTCCTCCTCGTCCACGCAATTCTGACTTTTTTATTTCTTCAATAATCCAATCTTTTCCTTTTGAAATTATTTCCTTGGTGTCCTTCCAGTCACCTCTAGCAACAGAAGAAGACAAATGAAAGCTTTCATCTCCGTACAGATTTGTAAATATTCTATTTTTATCTTCTAGCATTTAATTTTTTAGTAAAGTTAATCTTTCCTTTATTGGCTCAGAGCCTTTTCTTCCTCTTTGAGATCCAGATTTAGGCAAGCTGTCATCTTTAAAGCTTTTAAATATTTTTTCTACGGAATCAGAATCTAAATCTTCAAAATAATCGTCATTAATTTGTATCATCGGAGCATTTACGCAAGCGCCTAAACATTCGACCTCAATCCATGAGCTTTTTTTATCTTCACTTAACTCACCTTCTTTATTTGAAATATATTTTTTACACATATCTACAATTTTTCCTGAACCTCTTATTCCGCATGGTGTTGTTGTACAAACTTGCACAAAGTACTTTCCAACTGGAGCCAAATTGTACATCGTATAAAAAGTAGCTACCTCGTAAACTTTTATATAAGGAACTTCCAGAAAATCAGCAATATATTGAACAGCAGCTAATGATATCCAGTTATCATTTTGTTTTTGAGCTAAATTCAACAAAGGCATTACAGCGCTTTTTTTTCTATTATCTGGATATTTTTTTAATATCTCATTTTTTATTCTTAAATTCTCTTCAGAAAAAGCGAATGACTTTGGCTGATTTTTAGATACATGCTTCCCGCTCATCGATCGACTTCTCCGAAAACAATATCCATTGACCCAAGGACCGCTGGAACATCTGCCAACATATGACCTTTAATCATATAATTCATTGCCTGCAGATGAGTAAAGCCAGGAGCTTTAATTTTACATCGATAAGGTTTATTAGTCCCATCTGCAATCAAATAAACACCGAACTCTCCCTTTGGGGCTTCAACTGCAGAATATACCTCTCCTACTGGAACGCGATAACCCTCTGTATAAAGTTTAAAGTGATTAATTAATGCTTCCATACTCATCTTCATGTCTCTACGTTTTGGTGGTCCTACTTTTGTATCTAGAGTCATAACTGGTCCTTTTGGTATTTTTTCCAAAGCTTGCATCATAATTTTAATACTTTCTTTCATCTCTTCTATTCTACAAAGATATCTATCGTAACAATCTCCATTTTTTCCTACAGGGATTTTAAAATTAAATTCTTCATAACACTCATAAGGATTAGATTTCCTTAAATCCCAAGGAATGCCAGATCCTCTGATCATTACTCCTGAAAATCCATGGTCAAGAGCTTCTTGTTTCGACACAATTCCTATATCAACGTTTCGCTGCTTAAATATTCTATTGTCAGTAAGCAGAGTTTCTAAATCTCCGATTACGCTTGGAAAAGATTTGCAAAAATCATAAATGTCTTCCTCTAAACCACTCGGAAGATCTATGTGAACACCACCAGGTCTAAAATAATTAGCGTGCAATCTTGATCCAGAAACACGCTCATAAAAAACCATAAGTTTTTCACGCTCTTCAAATCCCCATAAAGATGGAGTTAGCGCTCCAACATCTAATGCCTGGGTAGTAATATTTAAAATATGACTTAAGATTCTTCCAATCTCACAAAAAATTACTCTGATGTATTGTGCGCGAATAGGAACTTCAACTTTAAGTAATTTTTCAACTGCTAATGCGAATGCATGCTCCTGATTCATTGGAGCTACATAATCCAACCTATCAAAATAAGGAATTGCCTGGGTGTAAGTTTTGTGCTCAATTAATTTTTCAGTTCCTCTATGCAACAAACCAATATGAGGATCTGCTCTTTCAATCATCTCCCCGTCTAGCTCAAGAATTAATCTAAGAACGCCATGTGCGGCTGGGTGCTGTGGGCCAAAATTCAAATTCATTGTTTTTTTTTGTTTGCTCATTTATTTTTTTTCATCAATTTTATCTTGTTCTTTTTTTATATATTCAGACCCTTCCCATGGGCTTTCAAAATTAAAATCTCTATAATCTTGAGCAAGCTTAACTGGTTCGTAAATAACTTTTTGGTGTTCTGCGCTATACCTAACTTCCTTATATCCAGTTAAGGGAAAATCTTTTCTTAAAGGATAGCCCTCAAACTCATAGTCTGTTAAAATTCTTCTGAGATCAGGATGATTAGCAAACCTAACTCCATACATGTCAAACACTTCTCTTTCTTGCCAGTTGGCTGAGGGAAAAATTCCAGTAAGCGTAGGAACAATTTCTTTTTCATTGATTTTAATTTTTAAAGAAACTCTAAAATTTATTTCATGACTTAAGAGTAAATAAATTACTTCAAATCTTTTGTCTTTTTGAGGATAATCAACACCAATAATATCAATCAGTTGCCTAAATTTAAATTCAGGAGATCTTTTTAAAATATTAATATTATCAACAATATTTTCTAATTCACAATTAAGAACAAGATTTTCATAAGCTAGCTCTATTTGAGTTAATTTTAATTCTTTTTTTTCACTAATTAAATTTTTTAAATTATTGTAAATTTCTGACATTATCTTTGAAGACTTCCTTCACGTCTTATTTTTTTTTGAAGTTGCAATATTCCATATAGTAATGCTTCTGCAGATGGTGGGCATCCTGGGACATAAATATCGACAGGAACAATTTTATCACATCCTCTTACTACTGAATATGAATAATGATAATATCCTCCGCCATTTGCACAACTTCCCATGGAAATAACGTAACGAGGCTCTGGCATTTGGTCATATACTTTTCTTAAAGCAGGTGCCATTTTATTTGTTAAAGTTCCAGCAACAATCATGACGTCAGATTGACGAGGAGAAGCTCTAGGTGCTGCTCCAAATCGCTCTAAATCATATCTTGGCATTGAAGTTTGCATCATCTCTACTGCACAGCATGCAAGTCCAAATGTCATCCAATGCAAAGAGCCTGTTCGCGCCCAGTTTATCAAACGATCGCTCGCAATTGTAACAAATCCTTTTTCAGTAAATTCCCCAGCGACTTCCCTAAATTCTTTTGGAATCTCTTTTAATTTTTCAACAGCTACTATTCCCAATCTAAAGCTCCTTTTTTCCACTCATAAATAAAACCAATTGTAAGGATGGTTAAAAAAAACATCATACTCCAAAAACCCAGAGCTCCCAATTTTCCCAAAGTCACAGCCCATGGAAATAAAAAAGCCACTTCCAAATCAAAAATAATGAATAAAATTGCAACTAAGTAAAACCTTACATCAAACTTCATTCTAGAATCTGAAAAGGCCTCAAAACCACATTCATATGTAGAAAGCTTTTCAGTATCTGGATTGCTTGGAGAAAATAAAAAATTTACAACAATAAAGCCAAAGCCAAGAGCAAATGAGATAAATAAAAAAATTAATATAGTAGCATAATCTCTTAAAAACTCCGTTTCCATAGGCCGAGTCTATACACCTAAAGTATAATCTAATAAATAAAGGAATTTCTTAATTACCCACACAAAATGTCGCAAAATATTTGATAATCATTCTCATTAGTTTTTTAATTTGTAAATTTTTTCCAATCGATCATTAATTTTTTATTTTTAGACAAAGATTCTAGTAGAAGACTAGCTAAAGGTAGCTTTTTCTTTCCAACGTGTTTAAGTAGCAATTGTCCCACATCTAACATCAATTCAGAACCCTCAACAGTAATGCCCTGCATTTTAGAATTAATTATATTTTTATACAAAAAACCCTTGCCAAGAAAAACTCCCATTTTACTATTTCTTCCACCCAAAGCACTTACATAAAGATCTCCTGTCCCAGCAGGACCAAGAACTGTTGAAGTTTTTCCATTGAATTTTTTAACTATTTCGTTCATTTCATAAATTGATTGCTGAAATAGAGCTGAAGCTGCATTGAAATAGTTTTTTGCCTTACTGTTTGACGGCAAGTAATCATTACCCTGCCCAACAGCTGAACCAATTATCGTTGCATAAATATTTTTAGTAGCAGCACAAATTTCTGCTCCAATTATATCTGTGCTAATTTCAGGGTGATAATATTCATTTTGTAAAATTTTTTTAACATACCTTGAATCTGCTATTGAGCTACTTGCCAATACTGTTCTAGTGTGAGTTTTTTTTATAAGCTCTCCGGCCAAGCATGGGCCAGCAGCGTAAACTATTCTTTTTAAATTATTGTTAAATTTAAAAAAATCAGAAATTTTATGGATATTTTTTTTTGATTTATACAATCCCTTTGTCAAAACTAAAATTGGACAATTTATTTTTAATTTCTCTAATTGTTTTGAGGCCCACAATATTCCTTTAGAATTAACGGCAATCACAACTAGGGAGTATCTTTTTTTATTTATATTTTCTATAGATTTGTAAAAATTAATATTTTTTGAAAAAGACAGAGAAAGTTTTTTATTTTTCTTTATTTTTAAATTGTTTATTTTTTCAAAATCGAATGGAGTTCCCAAAACTGATACTTTTTTTTTATTATGATCGAGTAAAGAAATGTAAGCTGCACTGGCAACACCAAAACCAAGTATTAAAATTTTATTCATAAATTAATTATATATTCAGATTGTTTTATATGGCTTAAAAAAGCAAACAACATTTTAAAAAGTGGTTATTTTTATTAATTTATTTAAGTTTTTTTTATTAAAAAAAATGGTGCCCCCTACCCGATTCGAACAGGTCACCTATTGATTACAAATCAATTGCTCTACCAAATGAGCTAAGGGGGCGTTGTGGGGAAGTTTTTATATAATTAATGAATTGATGACAATAAAAAAGAGCTTATTTCTTAACGTAACCTTTTGTTTTTTGATTAAGAATTAATATGCAACCAAGTATTAGGATCGGTAGTCCAAAAACTAAATTTTGTTTCCATTCCAAACCTTCAAAAATTGTGGATATGGTTAATGCAGCAATAGGCATAATTACACCTATATATCCTGCTCTAGCTGAACCAATGCGTTCCAATAAACTCAAATACAAGTAAAATCCAAAAACGGATCCAAACAAAATTAAATAGAGCAATGAGAATATATAAGTAGTGGAATAATCAAATATTAACTCTGCTCCTCTAATTTTGGAGACGACTAATGTAAATAAGGAACCATAAAGCATTCCATAAGCCAATGATGGGAAAAATGGAATTTTGTAATTAAAATTTCTCTGATGAATCATATTTCCAGTTGATGCCCAAAAAGTTGCGACAAAAGAAAGGACAATACCTAAGTGAACAGAATTGTTCCATTTGAATGTAGTTAGCTCATTTTGAAAAATAATAAATATTCCAAAAACTCCTATCAAAGCGGCAAGCCAAGTTTGTTTTGATGAATTAACACCAAAGTAGACTTTTTCACCCAAAATATTCATTATCAAAATAGAGGAAAATGCAATCGTAACAACTCCACTTATCAGATAAGTATTTGCCAAGTAAAAAAAAATATAATTTAATGAAAACAAAGAAATTCCAAAAATCAGAAACCAAGAATGGTCAAAAAGCGAAAAAAAAAGTTTTTTTTTAGTAAAGATCAAGATTATAAATAAAATTATACTTGCAAACAAAAAACGATAAAACACAGATACAAGGGGGTCTACAACACCAAACTGAAATTTTATTAAATACCAAGTAGGAGCCCAACATAATAAAGTACTCAAAAATAAAAGAAAATTTCTCATTTTATTTCTGCATTTATCTACTAATTTATCTTTAAGTAAAATTATATTTATTAAATATATATGATATAAGAGAAAAAATGAGACAATCATATTCTATCAATGAAATTTTAAATGCGGTAAGTGATATTAAACCTAGAAGAGGAAGACCAAAAACAGTTTCTAATAATAAAATATTAAAAGCAAATCAAAACAAACTTGCAAGACCTCTTTTGCTTACTAACATCATTAAGTACGAGCCAAAAAATAAAAAATTGTTATTTTTAAAAAGTTTATACAATACAAATATAAAAATTATTGTTATGAAAGCACCGAGGATAAATAAATGATTATTAATTGCCCATTTTGTAAAATACAGTTTGATGTAAAAAAATCTGATATAGGCACGGGTAACAGGGAGGTTCAGTGTGGTATTTGCAATGAAATATGGATGCATGGAAATTCCAAACTCATGCCTGATGATCATAGCGCAACCAAGGCTAGTGCTAACATGAACATAAAATACAAAATGGCCTTTACTTCTCGGTTAATAATTTTTGTTATTATTGTTACTGCGATTATAGGGATTATGGATCTTTCTAAAAATTTTTTAGTAAATGCAATTCCTCAATTGCAGGCATACTTTATTGCTAAAGAAGAAGTTATTTTACAAATTATTACATCTTTGAAATAACTACTTGCTATGGAAGAAATTATTCGAATAGCTGCTAATAATAATTTTTTGGGACTTAAGGGCAATGCTAAGTATAAGCATACTTTAAAAAATAAGAACTGTGGGGATGAGATCAAAATTGAGTTTGATCTTGAAAAAAAGAAATTAAAAAATTTTAGATACGAAGGAGAAAACTGCATTTATTGTCAGGCTTCTGCCGCATTGCTCTCTAAAAATATAAGTAAATTAAATTTAGAAAATTTAAGTAAACTAAAAGTACAAATTCAAGAATATTTTGGGAAAAATAAAAAAAATCAAGTACTAGCAGTTTTTGATTTTAAAAAACTTTTAAAGAAAGAAAATAAAAATAGAAAAGAATGCATATCATTACCAATTAATGCTATTCTAAGTGCACCTAAAATAAAATGATTACTGAAAAAATTAAAGCCAAAGGTTTAGAAATTTCTGTTTTAGAAGGAACGGATCGTTTGCAATATTTAATTGATATAGCTAATGAAGTTTCTGAATTAGACAGTCAATACAAAGTCCAAGATAACAAAATTATTGGATGTGCGTCTAATCTTTGGGTACTTGGCTCAAAACAATCTAACAACGCAATGCTCTACAAGTTTGATGCGGATGCTTTTATAACTAAAGGTACTGCGAAACTAGTTGTTGATATTTTAAACAATGAGCAGGCAATAGAAATTTCCAAGCTAACTAAGGACGATTTTAAAAATCTTGGAATTTTAGAATTGTTAACAGCTCAAAGACAAAGCGGTCTTTCCAACTTAATTGATACACTTATATCAATTGCAAAAAAAAACTTAGTTTAGTTTTTGTCTCTTTTATAATTAGCAAGCCCAAATAACCCTAGAAAAAGTAACGCAAATGGGTAAACCAATTCTTTATCTGGTCTGTTGGTATTCTCTATCTTGAATTCACTAATAATATCTCCCTGCTTAAATCCAGCTTTTTTGGCAAGACCATTCCACTTAATTGTATCTACTATGACCAACTTATTTTTATCTGTTACAATATTTAACCCAAAGTCTTGAAGATTATACTGCTTATCAAAACTATTTTTTTTAATTAAAAACAATTTGTAACGCTCACCATAGTCACTATTTCTAGTAACTTTAAATCTTACCTCTTTATTAAAATCTAATTGGGTTGCTTGAGCTTGATAGACATCAAAATAATTATACTTGGGGTATACTCTGTTTAAAATAAATTCGGGCGCAAGAAAAGAAATAGAAATAAATAAAAATGCGATAACTTCGTACCATTTTAGCTTATTAAAAAACCAGCCCTGTGTAGCTGAAGTAAAAATTAAAATTCCAATTAAAGAAGTGACAATAACTAACAATCCATGCCAAACATTTTCAATACCTATCAATAATAATTCATGATTAAACAAAAAGACGATTGGAAGAATGGCGGTTCTTAAACTGTACCAGAATGCTTGAATTCCTGTTCTCAAAGGGTCTCCTCCAGAAATAGCTGCCGCTGCGTAAGAGGCTAGTCCAACAGGTGGAGTAACATCTGCCATCAATCCAAAATAAAACACAAACAAATGAACTGCGATTAACGGGAAAATAAATCCTGAAGCCGCCCCTACCTCCACTAGCACTGCAGCCATTAATGAAGCAACTACTACATAGTTAGCAGTTGTTGGTAGACCCATACCTAGCAATAAACATAATATTATTGTTAAAAATAAAAGAATCACAATGTTATCTTTGGCAATGAATTCAATGACAATAATTAAATTGGTACTTAAACCGGTTGAACCAACCGCTCCAACAATTATTCCAGCTGTTGCGATGGCAATCCCTACTCCTACCATATTTAAAGCACCCTTTTCAAAACCAACCACTGTTTGATTAAACCAAGATTTTAAAGCAACCAAATAGTCTGACTCCTTAAAAAGTTTTTGGACTAAATTTACCAATATCAAAGTGATAGTGGCAAAAAAAATAGAATATGAGGCTGTGTAACGTAAAAAAACCAACATATAAATTAAAACAAATATAGGAATTAAAAAATGTAGCCCTTCTAAAAAAGTTTTTTTTAAATTTGGAATTTGACTTTCTTCCATTCCTTTTAAATTCATCTTTAGCGCTTCTAAATGAGAAATATAAAATAAAGCCAAATAGGAAATGATGGCCGGAAGAAATGCGTGTTTAACAATTTGAAAGTAAGTTACTCCTATAAAGCTAGCCATAACAAAAGCGGCAGCACCCATAACAGGAGGCATTATTTGACCGTTGACTGATGCAGAAACCTCAATAGCTCCAGCTTTTTCTTTAGAAAATCCAGATTTTTTCATAATAGGAATGGTAAAAGTTCCGGTGGTTACGGTATTTGCAATTGAAGATCCTGAAATCAATCCAGTCAATCCGGATCCTAGAATAGCAGCTTTTGCAGGACCTCCCCTCATTCTTCCGACCATGGAAAATGCCAAATCTAAAAAATATTTTCCTCCACCGGCTGTTTCTAAAAGCGCTCCAAACAAAACAAATAAAAAAATAAAATCGACAGAAACTCCTATAGGAATTCCAAAAATAGCCTCTTGGTCAAACCACTGGAAACCAACGAGACGTTTTAAAGATAGCCCTCCATGAGAAATAATCTCAGGTGCATATCTTCCAAAATAGGAAAATAATAAAAAACAAATAGCAATGATTACCAAGGGTGTGCCAATCGCACGCCTAGTAGCTTCTAATAAAATAAGCATTCCAATGCTACCAATAATAATTTCTATTGGAATGGAAAAACTTGCAATATCGACTTTTAAAAGAACTCCTCCCCTTGCGATTAGTTGGTCATAAAAAAAATAAATATATAAACAACAAAAAGCTGCTGTGACACTAATAATGATATCAAGGAAAGAAATTTTTTTACCTCTGGCAAAAGGATAAATTAAAAATGTTAAAGTTAATGCAAAACCTAGATGAATAGCTCTTGCCGGAAGACCTTTAAAGATACCAAAATCAAAAATAAATGGAAATGGAGACGCATACCAAAGTTGGAACAAAGACCAAATAATTGCAAGCGCACTTACAATTTTTAAATGCACCCCAGTCAAATTTCTCGTAGGAGACAGATCTTCCTGGATCTTGTTTTCTACATTTTTTTTTATATTTAAAACCATTGTAAGGAATTTCTTGCTTTAAAAAAAAAGGCCCAACTAAAAAGTGGGCCTTTTTAATTTAGTTTAAAACTAGGTTACATTAACCCAGCTTCTTTGTAATATTTAATCGCACCAGGGTGTAACGGTGCGGACAACCCATCCTTGATCATATCTTTTTTACTCAAAAAAGAGAATGCTGGATGTTGTTTTTTGAAATCATCAAAGTTTTCAAAAACAGCTTTGGTAACCAAATATACCAACTCATCAGAAACATCAGAGCTTGTTACCACGGTAGCTTTCACACCAAAAGTAGTCGCATCTTTTTTCTGATTAGAGTAAGTACCTTTTGGAATTACAGCTTGCGCATAGTAATCAGCTCCACTAATTAACTTTTTAACTTGAGATCCAGTTAAGTTAATTGGACTTGCTTTTGCAGCACAAGTAGCAGCCTGCTCCATTGCTCCATTAGGAAATCCAACTGAATAACCAAATGCATCAATTTTACCGTCACATAAAGCTTTCACTTGTTCAGAAGAAGTAAGCTCTGTAGTTGTTTTGAAGTAACTATTGTTAACTCCCATAGCTTTCATTAGCTCTTCCATAGTTCCTCTTTGTCCAGAACCTGGGTTACCAATGTTTACTACTTTTCCTTTAAGACCTTTAAAATCTTTAACCTTAGATTTTTTACTAGCCCAAATTTGAAAAGGTTCGTTGTGGACTGAAAATACAGCTCTTAATTTTCCGTATTTTTTTCCTGCCCATTTACTAGATCCGTTGACGGCATGAAATTGCCAGTCAGACTGAGCTACACCAAATTGAAATTCTCCTTCTTTAATTTGACCGATGTTGTAGTTGGAACCTCCAGTTGATGGAGCTGTACATCTGTAAGCTTTATCACCACCTTTTTTTCTTCCGTGCTCTTTACTAATTGCAGACTTATGCAACATTTTACAAATAGCGTTACCAGTTTGGAAATAAACTCCAGTTGGTCCACCTGTTCCTATAGTAAAAAATTCAGCAGACTTTGCTGTAACTGTCAATGACAGACTCAAAGCAAAAATACTTAAAGCTCCTACTAAAGAAGATATTAGTTTTTTCATAATGTTCCCTATTTTTTAAAGTTTAATAATATACATGAGTTGCATACTATTTTTATAAACAGGAGGTTACAACAAAAGCGCAGAGTCTCAAGCCTTTTGTTTTGAAGACCAGTCAACGATTTTTTGAATACCTTTGGTTATTTTTGGCGCAAAAAGAGATAAATCATCTTCACTTAATTTTTCTTTTGAATATGAATAGTTAAGAAATTTCTCCCCGTCGAAATCAACAAAACTAAGTCTGAAAATTATTTTCTCTGGATCAAAACCAAAATCAGATCCTGGCAAAACAGCAACACCCGTTTCCTCCAAAAGTATTTTACAAAAATTAGAAGAGGATTTGAATTTATGTTTTAACAATTTACTAAAATCGGGCATAATGTAAAATCCACCCTCTGGTTTTATTACTTCAATATTGTTAGTATTTAATTTTCTATAGCAATAATCAGAGATAAGATTGAGAATTTTTTTAGAATGATTTAAAAATTTGCTTTGGTCAATTTCGTAAGCAGCAATAGCAGCGTACTGTACTGGAGCTGAAGCAGAGCTGTAAGCTTCGCTTGCAAGGACTTTCATTCTATCATTTAATTCTTTTAAAGAATCTGGAATGGCAAAAAACCCTAGTCTCCAACCCCCTGCACCACACCATTTGCTAAGCCCATTGCTAATAATAGTTTTTTCAGGATAATATTTTGCAATAGATTCGTAGTTATTTGAAAAATTCAAGTCTGAATAAATCTCATCTGACAGGACAATAATATTATTTTTTTTAAAAATTTCAGAGAGTTCTTTTAAATTTCTTGCGTTAGTTCCGGATGGGTTGTTTGGGGTATTTAAAATTATAATTTTATTTTTAGAACTGGTTTCTTTCAATGCTTCAGTAATTTCATCTATTGTAACGTGCCAATTATTTTCTAATTTAGTTTGTATCCAATGAACTTTGTTTTTAGAAATTATAGACTGTGGCTCATAAGAAACCCAACTAGGTGCTGGCAAAATAATATCTCCATCAAAAGCGAGCTGCAATAAAAACATTAGTTGCTTTGTACCAGGCCCTACAAAAATATTATTTACAGAAAAGTGGTTTAAATTCTTTTTTAAAATATTCTTATGAATAGCATTTCTTAAAGATAATAGACCGTTAACAGGTAAATAATCTTTTTCAAAGGCATGAGTTTTCAATTCATCCACAATAAGCTGTGGAATAGGAAATGGAGATTGGCCAAAACCAAATTTAAAGACTTCTTTACCAGATTTTTCCATTGCCTTGCATTGCTCATTAATAAGCAAAGTTGAGGATGGTTCCAACTTAGACAAATAATTTTTTGAAAACATATTTGCAACTATAATCTCATAAAAATGAAATATAAAGACGAATTATTTTTCATTAACTAAATCGCAAAATTCGGCGAGGTTAATTCATGCAGTCTACTTAAAGTTCTCTTAAAAGGATCACTTAATTTTATTGAAGAAGTGATATCATCAATAAAAGTCTCACAGGAAACAAGAATAGGAATTTTTTTTTCATACAAAATATCAATCAAGGTAATAAATCTTTGTTGGTCATTAACATTTTCATTATTAAAATTAGGTACATTGTCCAAAACTATAAATTTAGACTTTTCAGCAATAGCAATGTAGTCCTCCGCTCCTACATTTTTAGAACAAATCTCTTTAAAATCAACCCTAGCTACGCCTTCGTAATACTGATTTAAGGAAAAAGACCTTCCTTTTACATCGACAGTTGAGGTCGTCATTTTTTTTCCTTTAGTAATTTCCCTAAACAATTGATTGATGTTAAATCTAGTGCTGTCATTCAATGGATAAAAAAAACGCGTCGAAGTTTTAAAGCCAGATTTTCTATAATCCTTTTTTATAATAAGTTCACGTTCAATGCAGAAATTTTTTATAGTTTTAACAAATGGAATAAATTGCTCTCTTTGCAAGCCATCCAAATACAAATCATCAATTTTAACATTAGAAGTAAATAGAGCCTTGATATTTTGCTTGAAAATTGATTCAAACAATTTTCCTAAAATCATAGCATCTACGATATTGGTGACTTGAAACTCATCAAAATAAATTATTTGGGTTCTCTTTTTTAGATCTTTTGCGAACAGTTCCAATAAGTTCTCACTTTTAGAACTATCTCTATTTTTGTGAAGAAAGTCATGAACACCGATCATAAATTCATTAAAGTGTAGTCTCTGCTTTGGAACAGTTAGGGAGTCATAAAAAAAGTTTAAAATCATAGTTTTTCCAACTCCTACTCCTCCATGTAAATAAAAGCCAAGTTTATTAGTCCTGTGTGAGAATAATTTTTTGAAAAAATTAACTTTATTTTCACTATTTTCATAAAATTTAATTAAAAATTCAATGATTTCTATCTGTTCATGATTTTTTTTTAATTTAAGTTTAGAACAGTGGATTAAAAAAGCTTCTTTTAAAGATCTTATATTCATTTTTTTTAACTACTTTTATGATATCAAACTATTTGCCATGAACGATTTAAAAATTTGCTTAATAACTGACAATACAACTAAAGCTCTTTCTGCAAAAAAACAAATACTAAAATTCAATAAAAATTCCTCTATTGAAAAATGCGATACAATCATTGTTATTGGGGGTGATGGCTTTATGTTACAGACACTAAAAAAATACCAAAAATACAATAAATCTTTTTATGGAATGAACTTAGGAAATCATGGTTTTTTATTAAATCCATTTTCAAAAAAAGATTTAATAAAAAAAATAAAAAGAAGTAATGAAATTATTTTAAATCCATTGGAAATAACAGTTCAATCAAATGGAAAGATTAAAAAAAATATTGCTATAAACGAGGTTTCAATTTTTAGACAAAGTAAACAAACTGCAAAATTACAAATTTTGGTTGATGGAAAAATAAGAGTTAGAGAATTAGTGGGTGATGGCGCTTTAGTAGCAACACCCGCAGGAAGCACAGCATATAATTTTTCAGTTGGTGGTCGGATACTTAACCTGGAAAGCCCAAGATTAGCAATTACTCCTATAAGCCCTTTTCGTCCAAGAGGATGGAGAGGAGGTATAGTATCAAATAAATCAAAAATCATAATTAAAAATCTTGATAAAAAAAAGAGACCTGTAAGTGCAGTTTCTGATAATACTGAAATTAGAAATGCTCATATTATCAAAATTAGTATAAATACTAAAATACAATTTAAGTTGCTATATAATAAAAAATCTGGACTTGTAGAAAGAAATATCGCTGAACAATTTAAATTTTAAAAGATTCTCCGCAACCGCAGCGTTCTGTTTCGTTAGGATTGTTAAAAACAAATGTTGATGAAAATTTATTCTTTTTGTAATCCATGGTAGTTCCCAAAAGATACATGATTGCTTTAGGGTCGATATAAACCTTCACACCCTTATCTTCCACAACTTCACCCGTGGGATTTTTTTCTTTAATATAGTTCATCTCATAAGACATTCCGGCACAACCACCAGTGACCACACTAACTCGAACACCCCGAACATCATTGTCAACTGCATTAGACATTATTTCTTTTATTCTTACCGCTGCTGCATCTGTAATTTTAATAATTTGAGAACTCATATTTTTACAAATTTAATTCTAATTTAGCAGACTCTGACATTTTTGTTTTATCCCATGGTGGATCCCAGACAATTTTTACTTCAACTTTTTCAACCTCAGGGATTTCCTCAACTGATCTTCTCACTTCCATGGGTAGAGATTCTGCTACAGGACAGTGGGGGCTAGTAAGAGTCATGTCTAACGATATTTTTTTATTATCAATTCTCACATCATAAATGAGTCCAAGTTCATAAATATCAACTGGTATTTCTGGATCATAAACTGCTTTAAGTTTCTCAACTACTTTGTCCATTAATGCTGAATGATTTGGATCCATTATTTAATTTTTTCTATATTAATTATTTTAACATTATTTGTAATTGCTGATTCTATAGCAATCCAGGGTAATGTAGCACATTTAATTCTCATTGGAAATTTTGCCACTGAACTAAATGAATTTAATTTTGCCTTATCTTCCTCATTTAAAATAATGGAATTAGACTGATTTGATCCACTTAACAATTTCTTAAAGAAATTAGCCATAATTATAGTATTTTTGACTGATTTATTTTTTACAACTTCTGTCATAACAGAACTTGCAGCTATACAAATCGCACACCCTTCACCCGTAAAACTTAAGTCTTCTATAATGTTTTCATCATTTATTTTTATGAATATGTGCACTTTATCACCACACAAGGGGCTGAACCCTTCAATATCTTTATTAAAAAAATCTAACTTCTTCCTATTTTTAGGATTATTTCCGTGATCAAGAATTAACTCCTGATAAAGATTTTTTGTGGACACTGGTTATTTTTTTTTAAATATATTCTGGCATTTTTCTATTCCTTCACACAATGCCTCAATATCATTTTCATTATTATAAACGCCAAAAGATACTCTCACAGAAGAATTTATATTTAAAACTTCGTGTAAAATTTGACAACAATGGTGGCCTCCTCTTACAGCAATCCCTTCCTGATCAAGAATTGTAGATACGTCATGCGAATGAATTTTTTCAATATTAAAAGAAAAAACTCCTCCTTGATTTTTTGGACTAGCTATTATTTTCACAGCAGTATTTTTGCTTAATTTCTCTAGGGCAATTTTTGTTAGATTAATTTCATGTTTAATAATATTTTTCTTACCTAACTTGTTAATAAAATTAATTGATTCATTCAAAGCAATAACCTGAGCAGTTGGCATGGTCCCAGCTTCCATTTTCCAAACTCCTCTTGCATATGCAATGTCTTTTTTAGAAACATAATCAATCATTCCTCCACCTCCAATAAAAGGACCAAACTCATCTAACCAATTATATTTAATTGCCAACAAACCAACGCCGGTAGGTCCATACATTTTATGTCCTGAAAAACTATAAAAGTCACAATCAAGATCTTTTATGTCCAAGTCCAAATGGGCTGCTCCCTGAGTTCCATCAACTGAAACAGGAATACCATATTTTTTTGCAATACTTATTATTTCTTTTAAAGGTGTGATTGAACCAGTCACATTCGACATGTGCGTAACACTAATTATTTTAGTTTTTTTTGAAATTAATTTCTCTAGTTCATCAACTTTTAAATCACCATTTTCATCTATAGGTAAAAATTTAATAACAGCACCTTTTCTTTTTCGAAGATAATGCCAAGGTACATAATTTGCATGATGTTCAACTTCGGTTAAAATAATTTCATCACCTTCCTCTATAAATTTCTCAGCAAAACAACTTGCAACTAGATTCAACGACTCCGTTGCATTCTTGGTAAAAACAATTTCATAATCATCGCTTGCTCCTACAAAAGATTTTAAATTACTTCTCGTTAATTCGTATTTTTCTGATGCATTGACTGCTAGTGAATAAATTCCCCTACCAACATTTGCAAATTCATTACTATAGAAGTTGCTAACAGCATCAATTACAACTTGTGGTTTTTGAGATGAGTTGGCGCTATCTAAATAAACAAGCTCTTTACCGTTAGTTTTGTTCTTAAATATTGGAAATTGCTCTTTGATATTTTTAAACATCTGATGAATTATGTCCTAGTTTTTTAAAAAAAAATTTTTTAAATTGTTCATTCTTAATTTTTTCTACCACTTCTGCCAAAAACCCCTTTATCATCATTTCTTTTGCATCTAACTCATTAATACCCCTAGATCTTAAATAAAAAATAGATTCCTCATCTATATTTCCGGATGACGATCCATGAGAACATTTTACATCATCAGCGTAAATCTCAAGCTCTGGCTTACAAAAAAACCTTGCCTTGTCAGACAACAAAAGAGCTCTGGATAATTGGTAACCATCAGTTTTTTGAGCCTGAGAATCTACAAAAATTTTTCCCTGAAAGGCAGCTGTAGCAGTGTCATATAAGGCAGTTTTCACAAACTGAGAGCTTTCTGTAGATTCTTCGTTATGATTAATATTTAATTTAATTTCATGATTATTGCTGGATTTTAATGACTGAATAGAACTGACTGAGGCAAAAGACTTTTTTCCATTTAAGTTAATAATAGTCTCATCTCTGCAGGAATTAACATTTTTTGAAAAGGTAAAATATTCTAAATCTGCATTGCGATCTAAATTTGCTTTCACAAAATTAAAAATAGTAGAATTTTTATTATCTTCATTTAAATTATATTTTTTTAATTTGGATTCATTTGCTAAAAAAATCTCAGTATTAGATGTTATTAGATACTCCAAAGCAGATTCATAAATATTTTTTTCAAAAATTACAATTTCACTACTTTCGTTAATTAAAATAAAGTTTTTTGCACTGACAAAGTTTGAAGAAAAATCTTTAGAATAGTAATTATAGATAGTTATTGGTTTTGAAATGGCGGTATTGGCTTGCACTTCTATTAAATACCCCTCATCAGCAAAAGCATTATTAAAGTTTAAAACTGGATTTGTTCCTTCTTTTTTGACAGATTTTAAAAAAGTTTTGTTTTTTGTAATTTTAAGACCATGTTCATTAATTTCATCTAATAAGAGACGCCCATCTACAAAAATAATTGGGTAATGATCGTAACCCTCCATTAGATCTTCTGGAAATTCTTGAACAGAAGATTTGTTAAATTTTAAATGTAAAAATTTATTTAGATCTTTTGTTAAGGGCGAATATTTCCAATTCTCATCTTTAGCTTTTGGAAATCCATTGTTAATAAAATGATTGAATGATTCCTTTCTAAATTCAATATCATTTGAGTCGCTCTTAAAAGATTTAATAAAGGAATCGAAATTTACTTTTATAGTATCGAGGTTTTGCATTTAATTAACAAACTGACCATAGCCCTCTTTTTCAAGATCTAATGCTAACTTCCAATCTCCAGTTTTAACTATTTTTCCGTCAGATAGAACATGAACAAAATCAGGCTTGATATAATTTAAGAGTCTTTGGTAATGAGTGATAATTAAAAAAGATCTATCGGGATCTCTTAAGGCATTTACCCCATTTGAAACAATTTTTAATGCATCAATATCAAGGCCAGAGTCTGTTTCGTCCATTATAACAAAGCTTGGTTCCAAGAGAGACATCTGTAAAATTTCATTTCTTTTTTTTTCTCCTCCAGAAAAACCAACATTCAAAGGTCTTGATAGCATCTGCTCATCAATTTTTAATTCTTTTGATTTTTCTTTAACAATTTTCAAAAATTCTATGGCATTGAGCTGAGGTTTTCCATTTGCTTTGCGAATAGAATTTAAAGAGGTTCTTAAAAAATTATTAGTGAAAACACCTGGTATTTCTATCGGGTATTGAAGAGCTAAAAAAACACCTTCTTGAGCTCTTTCTTCCGTATTTAATTCTAATAAATTTTGCTTGTTAAATTTAATTTCTCCCGAAACCTCATAACCTTCTTTGCCAGACAATGCGTAAGAAAGTGTGCTTTTGCCTGATCCATTTGGGCCCATGATTGCATGAACTTCGCCCTTACCAATGCTAAGATTCAATCCTTTGAGAATCTCCTTGCCTTCCACGCTTGCTTTTAAATTTTTAATTTGAATCATTAACCAACACTTCCCTCCAAGCTAATGCCAACTAATTTTTGGGCCTCCACAGCAAACTCCATTGGTAACTGTTGCAAAACTTCTTTACAAAATCCATTTACAATTAAACTAACTGCCTCTTCTTGATTTAATCCTCTTTGTCTACAATAAAACAATTGGTCTTCACTAATTTTAGATGTTGTTGCCTCATGTTCAATTTCAGATGATGCATTTTTGTTTTCGATATAAGGAACCGTGTGAGCTCCACATTTATTTCCAACTAACAATGAATCACATTGAGTAAAATTTTTTGCTCCTGTAGCCTTAGGGTGAATGCTTACCATACCTCTATATGTATTGTCAGCATGACCTGCTGATATGCCCTTTGAAATAATTTTACTTCTTGTGTTTTTTCCCAAGTGAATCATTTTAGTTCCTGTGTCAGCTTTTTGATAATTGTTGGTAATCGCTACTGAGTAAAACTCACCTTGTGAATTGTCTCCTTGCAAAATACAACTAGGGTACTTCCATGTAATTGCAGAACCAGTTTCAACCTGTGTCCAAGAAATTTTAGAATTTTTTCCACGACAAGCACCTCTTTTAGTTACAAAATTATAAATTCCACCTTTTCCATCTTTATCTCCTGGATACCAATTTTGCACTGTAGAATATTTTATCTCCGCATCATCTAGCGCTACTAGTTCAACGTTAGCAGCATGTAATTGATTCTCATCTCTCATTGGAGCGGTGCAACCCTCTAAATAACTAACATAACTTCCCTTGTCAGCAATAATCAAAGTTCTTTCAAACTGACCTGTATTAGATGCGTTGATTCTAAAGTAAGTAGAAAGTTCCATTGGACACCTTACTCCTGGAGGTATGTACACAAAAGATCCATCAGTAAAAACTGCTGAATTCAATGTTGCAAAAAAATGGTCTGACATCGGTATTACAGAGCCTAGATATTTTTGAACAAGATCTGGGTGCTCTCTTGTAGCTTCAGAAATTGAAGAAAAAATTACTCCAATTTCACTTAGCTTATCTTTAAAAGTAGTTGCGACAGAAACAGAATCAAAAACAGCGTCAACTGCAATTCCAGAAAGTCTTTTTTGCTCCAGCAAAGGAATGCCTAGTTTTTCATAAGTTTTTAAAATTTCAGGGTCAATCTCATCTAAAGATTTTGGCTGGTCTTGCAAACTTTTTGGTGCTGAGTAATAATAAAGGTCCTGATAATCAATTTTTGGATACTTTGGTTTTTGCCAATCTGGTTCTTTCATAGACTGCAGTCTTTCAAAAGCTTTTAATCTCCAATCAAGCATCCACTTTGGTTCTTTTTTTTGTTTTGAAATAAACTTAACTGTTTCTACTGACAGGCCTTTTGGAACATCAATAGTCTCAACATCCGTTACAAATCCTTGGGTATATTCAGAGCCCTGATTGTCATTATTTATAAACTCTTGACCGTTACTCATAAAATTAACAAATTTTTTCTCTATAAAGGTTAGTAGTCACCTATATATAAAGTATTTTTTACCTTAATAATATAGAAGTTATGATATAAGCATTTTTCAATTTTATTCAATTGCGTCAAATGAAATACAATAACTCAGAAATATTTATAAATGGCCCTGATGGCAAATTAGAGGCAAAATACATTCAAAGTAAAAAGGATAATGCTCCTATAGCTTTAATTTTACACCCTCATCCAGAGTATGGTGGAACCATGAATAACAGAGTTACATACAATGCATTTCATACCTTTTTACAAAATGAATTTTCTGTATGTCGTTTTAATTTTAGAGGTGTCGGAAAAAGTGAAGGAAAATTTGACAATGGCCTTGGTGAATTATCAGATGCTGCTGCAGCATTGGATTTTATACAAAGGAATAATCAAAACTCAAACGAAAGTTGGGTTGTTGGTTTTTCTTTTGGAGCTTTAATTGCTATGCAACTTTTGATGCGAAGACCTGAGATTTTTAGATTTGTTTCTATTTCTCCACAGCCAAATATTTTTGACTTTAATTTTTTAGCACCATGTCCAACTTCCGGCTTAGTGATTCATGGAAATCAAGACCAGCTAGTAACCGAAGATTCTATGAAAGGCTTAAAGGACAAACTTGTAAGCCAAAAAAAAATTACTGTAGATTTTTCTGAAATTAAAAATGCTGATCACTTTTTTTTAAACAAAGATAAAGAGTTTATAAAAATATTAGATTCTTACATTAAAAAAGAATCAAGATTCTTTTAATTAATCAAAAACAACTCCACCAGATACTGCTTTTTTAACACCCGTAGTTTCCTTGAATGTAATCGGTAATTTTAATAGAGATCTTATTGCAAGATATGCAAATGCTTGGGACTCTAGAAAATCTCCATTTATTTTCTTATCTAATTTAATAATAGTTGCATTAATAGATTTCTTTATTAACCTCATAAGAAATAAATTTTTTCTACCACCGCCACCAAAATAAACATTTTTTATTTCAGTGAATTCGTTTATTTTATTAGAAATTAATCTAGCAGATAAGTAAGATAAGGTAGCGGCTCCATTTTCAATATTAAAACCGCGCAACTCAGAAATATTAAAGTCAGAAGTGTCGTAAGATATATTTTTTTCTTTTGTAAAAAAGTCCAGTCTATCTAAAAAATTATTAACAAAATTATGATCAACACTACCTCTAGACGACACTCTTCCATTTTTGTCGAAAGGTTTTCCTGTATTTATTGCAATCCATTGATCTAAAAGACAATTTCCAGGTCCTATATCGCTTGCAAACATTTTGTTCTTATTGATATAGGTATAATTTGAAATACCTCCTATGTTCAGAAAAATAGTTGGTTTTTTTTCTTTTATTTTTTTAGATAAAACTCTATGATAAATTGGTATTAGGGGAGCTCCTTGACCACCATTCTTAAGATCATTTTCTCTAAAATTAAAAACAACTGGTATTTTTAACAATTCTTTTAATAGAGTTGGATTACCTAGTTGTATTGTTTTTTTTAGATTGGAATTGTGAAAAATTGTGACTCCATGAAAACCAATTAAATTAATTTTTTTTTTATAATTTAATAGAAGACTATTGGCAGCTTTTGCATGAAGTAAGGTAATAGTGCGGTTAGCATCTAAAAATAATTTAGATTTAGAAATTTGATTAAAGTTACTGTTGTTAATTTCTTTTTTACATTTATTTAAAAAATTTTTTGTTTTTGCGTCAAATGGGAAGTAAAAATCTTTCTTTAGTTTTAAATGTTCTTTACCGTCCGATTCAATAATGGACAAATCTATGCCATCAAAAGAAGTCCCGCTCATCATGCCTAATGCCGTATAAATTTTTCTCATAATAAATATTTCAAATTGATAAAATATTGTATAATAAACTCATAAACTTATCATATTAAATGGACAAGAATATTTTAACAGAATTTAAAAACCGTGGTTATTTTTTTCAATGTACCAACGAAAACCATTTAGAAAAACTACTCTCTAATAAAAAAATTTCTTTTTATATAGGGTTTGACTGTACAGCTCCTAGTCTTCATGTAGGTAGCTTGACACAAATTATGTGTCTTAGATTATTTCAAAAATACGGCCACAAACCTATTGTATTACTTGGTGGTGGCACAACTATGGTAGGCGACCCATCTGGCAAAGAAGAGACAAGAAAAATTTTAACCGAATCTCAAATACAGAAAAACATAAATCAAATTAAAAATGTATTTGCTCAATTTCTAGACCTCGAAGGAAACAACAAGGTTACCTACGTAGACAATAAAAAATGGTTATCCAAACTCAATTATATTAATTTTTTAAGAGAATACGGAAAACATTTTACAATCAATAAAATGCTAGCTTTTGATAGCGTTAAGCTAAGACTAGAAAGAGAGCAGTCTTTAAGTTTCTTGGAATTTAATTATATGATTTTACAGGCTTATGACTATCTAGAGTTATTTAAAAAAAATAAATGTGCTTTACAAATTGGAGGTTCTGACCAGTGGGGAAATATTATTAATGGAGTGGAGCTTGTAAGAAAAGAAGTTCAAGGTGAGGCTTTTGGACTAACCACGCCTCTCATTACAACTGCACAAGGTACCAAAATGGGAAAAACTGAAAGCGGAGCAGTTTGGCTCAATGAAGACCTTGTCAGTTCATATGACTACTGGCAATTTTGGAGAAACACTGACGATAGAGATGTTATTAGATACTTATATCTGTTTACAGAGATTGAAACTAAAGAGATTAAAAAATACGAAAGTTACACTGGTAATAAATTAAATGAACTCAAAATCCTTCTTGCAAATGAAGCAACTACTTTGCTGCATGGAAACAAAGCAGCGGAAAAAGCAGCGGAGACTTCTAAATCTACTTTTGAAGCTCGCTCTACGGGAGATGATTTGCCTAGTAAAAAAATTAAAAAAAAAGAAATTGAGAAAGGATTTTTACTTAAAGATATATTGTTGGAAATTAAATTTGCTAGCTCAGGTGGTGACTTTAAAAGGAATATTAAAAATAACGCCTATAGAATTAATAATATTATAGAAAATAATGAAGAGAAAAAAATAACTTCAAAAGATTCCTTAAATAATCAGATAAAGATATCTTTTGGTAAAAAAAAACATTTTGTTGTTAATATTATTTAGATTTTTTTTTAAATAGTCCAAAAAACCTTTGAATAAATCTAGGTGTTATAGTTCGAATAGGATTAACCGTTGTTTTCAGGGATTCTGACTGTCCTTTCAATTTAAAACTGGCACCAAAAATACCATCACCTTGTTTGCCTGTAATTGCCTTTCCAAGAATTGGTATTTGCCGAATAATATCATTAACTAGATATGCTGGAACTAGGTTTCCACTAATACTCACAAAGCCATCTTGGTTAACAGAACCTTCAAGAATATAACCCAAGGAATCTCCTGTTCCATATGCGTCAATAATTTTTAAAGTTTTATTTTTAGTTGAGTATTCCAGGTAAGATTTTTCAAAAAAGACTCCTTTTCCACTTAAAGTATTAACCAATCCAGTAAAGGACGTTAAAGATAAAAGGTTTGCAAGTACTGGCATTTTTTTTACATAATAATTACTTAAAGTGACTACAGTTTTGGAGTTTTCTTTGTCAAACTTTTCTGAAATAAAATTAATTTTTCCATTACTAAAACTTTTGGCAAAATTTATTCCTGATAGGACAGGTCTAGAACGGTCGGAAATAACACTAGTCACCAAATTATTTTTTTGATTTCTTGCAATTTCAATAGATGCGGTTTCTGTATCCGAGAATGATCCAAATATATTTAAAGATTCGTATTCACCATTTTTAATACTACCTGCGGAGACAACATTGTTAATTATATCATCACCCACATATACAACTTTAATCTTAGATTCTATATTTGCGCTAAGATTTTTTGAAATAGATTTTTTTTTATCTTTTCTGCTAGTGATGAGTTTAACAAACTCCCTCAGGTCCAAAGAATCTCCAATAACAGTAACTTTCTTTTTATTTTTATTAAGGACTATAGAATTTTTTTCTGTCTGAATATTAATTGATTTAAAGTTTTGAATTTTATAATCCTTATCTAGAAATAAATTAGACAGACTAATGTTAGTATCTTTACTGGTGTAGTTTAAGCGAGATATTATTGTATTATCTTTAGATTTGTTACCAATTACAAAGTTAAGCTTTGCTTTAATGTTTGGATTTTTTTTATAATTAATAGCCTTTAACTGAACTGATGACTTTTCTAAATCAAGAGTGACATTAGCTATATTTTTATTTTTTTTATTACTTAGGTCAACTTTAAAAACCACCAATCCTTGAATAGGATCAAATTTAAAGTAATTTTCTAAGTCTTTGGTGTTAATGCTACCGAAAAAACTACCACTAAAATTTTTTGAATTTACTTGATTGTTAAATAAAAAATTTATTTCTTTATTATTTGCTAAAAATTTTCCATTGGTTGTAATATTTTTATCTTTCAATTCTGAGGTTGAGTTAATTTTTGAGATAATTACTTTTTCTTTTGATTTGTTTTTTGTTAAGTAAAAATCAAAACCAGCATCCTTAATTTTAAATTTGCTATTGCTATTAATTTTTTTAATAATAAAATTATTGTCTAAGGAAATGTCCAAAACGACTGATAAATCAATATTGCCATGTAAGTTTTCCGTTCCTGATGGAAATACCTGGCTACTAATAGACTTAAATTCTTTTAAACTTGCCAAATAATCAATACTACCATTAACAAAAATATCGGTATTTATTAAGATGTTGTTTAAATTGTTATGATTTAAAGAAATTCTCGATTGTTTAATTTCCAAATCTGAAAATTTTCCATTATTTATCTTAATATCTAAAATTGAATTCGCATATTTAAATTCAGAATCTACTTTGCTGGCAAAAGGAAAGTTTTCATGAATTTGCAAAGTTCCATTACTCAAAATTCCCTGAAATTTAATATTATTATTATTTTCAAAATCTATATTAACATTGCCTTCTAAAAACCCAGACAAAATTTTATTTCTATACTTACTATAAGATCCAAGATTAAATTCATCCACAAGAAGCAAAAGACCTTGGATGTCAGTTTTGTTTATTTCTACCAATACGGATTTGGGCTTTTTATTCTGATCCCGAATAAAAGAAATAAGATTTAAATTTAGATGTATTTTTTTAGTATCAATTTTTTTCTTTTTATAAAAAAATTCAGGATTATTCACCTCAATTTTAATTGTAAAATCACTTATCTTTAAAGAAAATTTTATATCGTCAAAGTTTACTTGCGCTGCAGGTATCTTTTTTTCTATCTCTTTTTTAATCTCACTGTTAAATGAAGATGTTTTAAATCCATTAATTAAAATTAAAAAAGAAACGAATATTAGAAGAAAAATAATTGATAATATTTTTATTAATTTCATAATTTAGTTAATTAAGTTTATGCAAAGATTCTTCTAAAAAAGGGTTTAAATTTCCATCTAATACTTTTTCTGGATCACTTCTTTCAAGTCCTGTTCTATTGTCTTTTACCATTTGATAAGGTTGTAAAATATAAGACCTTATTTGGTGCCCCCATCCAATTTCTTTTTTATTGGATTCTACTGATTTGCTTTCCTCTTCTTTTTTTTGCATTTCGAGCTCATGTAATCTGGCCTTTAACATATTCATAGCTGTTTCTTTGTTTTTGTGTTGGGAGCGTTCATTTTGGCATTGTACAACAATATTACTTGGCTGATGAGTAATTCTTACGGCACTATCGGTTGTATTTACATGCTGACCTCCTGCTCCACTAGATCTATAGGTGTCTATTCTTAAATCCTTCTCATTAATTATTACATCTATATTTTCATCAACAACTGGGTAAACCCAAACACTTGAAAAACTAGTGTGTCTTCTTTTACTAGAATCGAAAGGAGAAATTCTTACCAATCTATGAACACCAGATTCGTACCTTAAAAAACCATATGCATACTTGCCTTCAATTTTAATGGTAGAAGATTTAAAACCCGCCTCCTCTCCTTTAGTCTCACTGATCAAACTATAGCTAAAAGATTTTTTTTCAGCCCACTTTATGTACATATTCCTTAACATCTCAGCCCAATCTTGACTTTCTGTACCTCCGGCACCAGCATGAATTTCCACATAGACATCAAGTGCATCATTTTTTTTTGATAGAAAGCACAATAGTTCCATTTCTTTAATTCTTAATTCTAAATTTTCTAAATTTATTGTTAAATCCTTACTTAGATTTTCATCATTATCTTTTGTATTTAACTCAACTAAATCTTTAATATTAATCAATTCTTCCTTGAAAGAACTGTAGTCATTTAATATTTTTTCAAGATAGTTTTTCTCTTTGATAATAGACTGGGCTTTGCTGTTATCGCTCCAAAATTCAGAAGCGTTAATTAAAACTTCAATCTCTTCTATTTTTTTTACACAATCAATTTTGTCAAAGATAACTCCATATCTTTGATAGAGACAACTCTAAATTAGTAATATTTTTTTTTTGCTCAAACATAATTAATAAATACTACTAAGTTTCTTATTTAAATCTATATTTTTGTCTATAGGATTTTCGTTTAATTTAAAAGCTTCCAAAAAGGCTTTCTTGTTTTGATTTTTAGAACTAAGGCCATTTTTTATATTTATGGAAGATAAGTTAATGGTTGTTGGAATCTTAAAAAAAGAAGAGGTCTTTTTTTTAGGTAAGTTTTTTATTATTTCTTGAAAAATAGGCATTGCAGCCTTGGCTCCAGTTTCAAATTTACCTAGACTTTTGTGATTATCAAAACCAAAATAAACACCTATTACAAGGTCAGGTGTAAATCCAACAAACCATGCGTCCATATTATCGTTAGTTGTTCCAGTTTTGCCAGCCAGTGGTATTTTCAAATTTCTCATTCTTTTGCCCGTACCTCTATCAATAACTCCTTCTAATATAGAAACAGTTTGATAGGAAGTTGCTTCACTTAAAACTCTATCTTCAGTATTTTCAATCCTTGGGTAATCTTCGTTGTTAATTGAAATTTCATTGCATTTGCTACATATATAGCTTTTTTTTCTATAAATAGTTTTTCCATCTCGATCCTGAATTAAATCTATTAGAGATGGCTTTATCATTTTGCCACCATTAACAAATATTCCGTAGGCATTTGCCAAATTTAACAAAGTTGTTTCTCCTGCACCTAAAGAAAAAGAAAGTAAATTTTTAGGATTGTTGTAAATTTTTACTTTTTTAGTTAAATCTAAAATTTTTTTATTTCCAATTGATTGAGCCAAGCGGACTGTCATAAGATTTCTAGATTGTTCAACTCCAGATCTAAGAGTACCTATTCCGTAAAATTTGTTTCCGTAATTACTCGGTTTCCATTTAATTGGTTTTGTATTTTGCTGAGCTACGTATGGAGCATCTAAAAGCATGCTTGTAGGCTGGTACCCATTCTCTAAAGCAGCAGCATAAATAAAGGGTTTTAATGCGGATCCTGGTTGTCTTGTAGCCTGTGAGGCCCTATTGAATTGACTTAAATCAAAACTATAGCCTCCGACCATTGCATGAATTCTACCACTCCAAGGATTTAAAATTATTACAGAACCATTAACTTCTGGTGTTTGTCGCAAATACCAATTCTTGTTTTTATCATCCTGCTCAACCCAAATTAAATCATTAGTTTTTAAAACTTGGTTAACATTGGTGATTTTAGGTCCTAAACTATCAGGACTAATATATTTTCTTGCCCATTTAATATTTTGCAAATCTAGTTTTATAGTATCATTTTCTAAAGTTTTGATTGTCGCAAAAGTTTTTTGAACTTCAACCACAAGAGACAATTTCCAATTATTTAATTGGTCGAGCTTGAGGATTTTTTTTTTCTCTTTCCATTCGCTTAAATTTTTAAGATGTTTTGCAGGGCCTCTCCAGCCATGTCTTCGATCGTAAAATTCAATATATTTTCTTAAAGAATTTGTTGCAATTTTTTGAAGATTATTATCTAGAGATGTTTTTACATACAATCCTTTTTTATAAAGAATTTCCTCTCCGTACTTTTCGAACAAAAATTTTCTTACCTCTTCTGTAAAAAAAAGAGACTCTTTATAAAAATCCAACTTTCTTTTTTTTAGAGTGATTTTTTTTTTAATTGCTACTTTGTAGTCTTTTGTATTAAGAAATTGATTGTCATGCATTCTTGCTAAAACCCAATCTTTTCTTTTTAACGCAGCACCAGGGTTTCTATACGGATTGTAGGAGCTAGGTGCTTTTGGCAATGTTGCTAACAGGGCGGCTTCAGAAACGCTCAATTCCTTTAAAGATTTGTCAAAGTAAATCATGCTGGCAGATGCTATACCGTAAGCCCTCTCTCCTAAATAAATCTCATTAAGGTATAGCTCTAAAATTCTTTTTTTACTTAAATGCTTTTCAATTCTAAATGCCAAAATTGCTTCTTTTATTTTTCTTGAAAAAGAAATATCTGAGTTTAATAAAAAATTTTTTGCTACTTGCTGTGTAATAGTTGAGGCTCCCTCGAGTCTTTCTCCTGTTACAACATTTTTAATATTTTTAATTATAGCCCTTGTGATTCCTCTCGCATCAATTCCCGGGTGTTGATAAAAATTTTTATCTTCAGCTGACAAGAAGGCGCTGATTACAAAACCTGGAGTCTCATCTATGCTAACAAAAGTTCTTTTCTGAGTAGCAAAATCAGCAGCGATCTCTCCATTATTGTTGTAAATTTTGGTAGATACTGCAGGCCTATAATTTTCTAAAAAACGGTAATTCGGGAGGTCATTAGAAAAAAACCAAAGGGTAAAAAAAATAACCAAAAAACTAAAAAATGCTATTAGCAAAACTCCTAGTGTTAATGACTTAATTATTTTTCCCATTGTTTTTTTAGATCAGCAAAAGTTGTCTTTTTTTTGATATATTGGCAATTTAGATATTATTTCTTTGAAAAAATACTGTTAATACAATAATATATACACCAAATGAATACTTAAAAGTTTTTATGAAAATTATTTTAATCAAAACAAAATGGAAATTACAAACATGGAAAAAGAGATTCTTATTGATGCTTCTCAAGAAAAGCAAACAAGGGTTGTTATCAAATCTGATAGTGGGGTTGAAGAGTATGAGTATGAGAATGAAGAAAAAAAACAACTTAAAGGCAATGTATTCTTAGGAAGAATAAGTAGAATAGAGCCTTCTCTTCAAGCTGCTTTTGTTGATTTTGGAAATGAGCGTCATGGTTTTTTGGCTTTTAATGACATTCAAACTCAGTACTACCAAATACCTACCGCTGACAAAGAATTAATCTTAAAGGAAGAAGAGGAAGTTAGAAAAGAACTAGAGGAAGGGACCAAAGATCTTATTCCAAACGATTCTGAAGTTGCTGACAAATACTCTCCGATCAAACAAGAATCGGATACCACTAATGCAGATTCTTTTGATGATGAAGAAAAAATATCTGATGATCAGGAAAATACTCAAGAATTAAACGAAAACAATGCGGACAAAAATTTTTATGATAAAAAAATCAACGAAATTAGAACTAAAAGAAAATTTAAAAGATATAGAATTCAAGAGGTAATAAAACCTGGTCAAGTTATACTTCTTCAAATTGCAAAAGAAGAGAGGGGGAAAAAGGGAGCTGCACTAACTACCTTCTTATCTCTTGCAGGAAAATATATAGTATTAATGCCCAATACTGCAAAAGGTGGTGGAATTTCAAGAAAAATATTTAATTCTCAAGATAGAAAAAATATAAGAGGGATCATAAACCAATTAGAAATACCACAATCGATGGGCTTGATTGTTCGAACTGCTGGAGCAAAGAAAACCCAGAATGAAATTAAAAATGATTTAGATGTCTTAATTCAAATATGGGAAGAAATCAGAATAAAAACCATATCCTCTAACGCACCTAGCTTAATACACGAAGAAGGAGATGTAATTTATAGAACAATTAGAGATTTTTTTAGCAACGAAATAAAAGAAGTTGTAATTGACGGTGAATCTGGTTTCAAAAAAGCAAAAAAGTATGCTGAAATTATTGCCAAAGAACAAATAAAAAAAATAAAAAAACACAAAGGAAAGGTTCCCCTTTTTCATTCCAAAGGAATAGAAAAATATTTAAATGAAATTTTTGAACCAAGAATAAACTTAAAATCTGGAGGTTATTTAATAATTCATCCTACTGAAGCATTGGTTGCTATCGATATAAACTCTGGAAGATCTACTAAAGAAAGAAATATCGAAAAAACAGCATTGGCAACTAACATTGAAGCTGCTGCTGAAATTGCAAGACAGGCAAAACTTAGAGACTTAGCTGGGCTTATTGTTATTGATTTTATTGATATGGAAAACTACTCAAATCGAAGATTGGTAGAAAAAAAACTTAAAGAATCTTTAAGATCAGACAAGGCAAGAGTTCAGGTGGGGAAAATAAGTAGCTTTGGTCTTCTTGAGATGACAAGACAAAGATTAAGAGAAAGTTCTGTTCAATGGAAAACTATTCTAAGCGTAGAATCTTTTTCTCAAAAAATTTTAAAACTAATAGAAGAAAAGATATTTTCTATTCCAAAGGTTAGTGTCGTATCAGCCGAACTAGCTAAAAAAATTATAGATTTTATTAAAAGTAACATGCAGGAAGAAATAGATTTTTTTGAAAAAAAATTTAAATTTAAAATAAAATTTAATGCAAATCCAGATTTTTTATCAGAAGATTTTCTACTGTCTTTTAAAAATAACAAGAACAAAGAATTAGAAGAGCTAAAGAATGAACAAGATGCTCCAAAAGACAAAAGTAACAAAAAAATAAGATTAGAAGATAATGAAGAAACCGATTCTGAAAAACCTTTAAAAAAAACTTTTCAGAAAAAAAAATTTTATAAAAAAAAATTCTTTAAAAAGAAATCAAATGAAAAAAAAGTTGAGAAAATTAAAACAGACAAAAGTGATGCTTAATTATTAATATTCCCTTTTGTTGGAGATGACGGAGATGCAGTAAAAGTTTTTTTCATTCTCCCTGATAAGTAACACTGTCTTCCAGATATTACAGCATTCCTCATTGATTCTGCCATTAAAATTGGGTTGTTAGCTTTTGCAATAGCCGAATTAACCAGGACTCCGTCAGAACCTAATTCCATTGCTATTACGGCATCAGAAGCTGTTCCAATACCAGCATCAACAATAACTGGAATTTTTGATTGTTTTTTTATAATTTCTATATTTATTTTATTTGGTATTCCTTGGCCAGATCCAATTAATGACCCTAGTGGCATGACAGCCGCCACACCTATTTCCTCAAGTTGCTTGCAAGCAATTGGATCGTCAGAACAGTAAACCATGACATCAAAACCTTCTTTTACAAGAATTGTTGCTGCCTTGAATGTTTCTTGCATATTTGGATATAAAGTTTGTTTATCTCCCAAAACCTCCAATTTAACCAAATTCCATCCACCACTCTCCTTTGCAAGTCTTAAAGTTCTTAACGCATCTTCAGAATTAAAGCATCCTGCAGTATTTGGCAGATAGGTAATTTTTTTTGGATCAATAAAATCCATTAACAGTGGCTCTTTTGTATTGGTTATATTAACTCTTCTAACTGCAACTGTAACAATTTCAGCTTTGGAAGCTTTTACAGCCGCAGCTGTTTCTTCTAAGTCCTTGTACTTTCCAGTTCCTACTATCAAGCGAGAATTAAAAATTTTGTTAGCAATTTTAAAAATATCACTCACTTTAACCTCCACCAATAAAGGTTACTATTTCAACAACATCTTTGTTTGTTATCACTGTGTTAGAATAGCTATTTTTTGGGATAACGTTTTTATTTAGTTCGATGGCCACTTTATTCTTATCGATAGTTAACTTTTTCAAAAAATCATTGATATTAATATCTTCTTCCAAAACAAAACTCTCTCCATTTAATTGTATTTGCATGATTTTTATTATAATTAATCTTCTAACTATATGACCTTAAAAATACAAATTATCAACGGTCCAAATTTAAATTTATTAGGAAAGAGAGAGCCTGATATTTATGGTCACCTGACTATGGATGAAATCAAAAAAGAAGTGGAAAGTCATTCTCAAAAAAAAAATATTACTACTAATTTTTACCAATCAAATATAGAGGGAGAAATAGTTGACAAAATTCAAGAAATTTCTGAAAATATGGATGGCTTAATCATTAATGCAGCAGCTTTTACTCACACATCGGTTGCTATTTTGGATGCACTAAACACTCTTAAAATACCAAAAATAGAAATTCACATTTCAAATGTTTTTGCTAGAGAAGAATTTCGTCACAAATCCATGATTAGCAAGTCGGTAAATGGAGTTATTTGCGGATTTGGACTAAATAGTTATATTTTAGGCATTGATGCCGTAGAAAGTATTATAAAAAATGAAAATAAATAAAAACTTAATTAAATATTTATCAGACCATCTTGATGAGTTCAATTTAACAGAGCTTAGCTATTCAGATGGGACCACTACGATTAAGGTTGGAAAAGGAAATAAATCTACTATTTCCAATGCTGCTTCCGCTCCTTTTTCACCTCAGGGGGAAGAAAAGAACAATAAAGACGATTCTCTTAATTTGATAAAGAGTCCTATGGTTGGGACTGTATACTTGTCTCCTGAACCTGGTGCCAAACCATTTGCTACAGTTGGAGCTAAAATAAAAAAAGGTTCTACCATAGTAATTATTGAAGCTATGAAAACCATGAATCACATTCAAGCAACTATAGATGGTGAATTAAAAGAATTGTGCGTTAGCGATGGAGAAGCAATTGAATTTGACCAAGTTATTGCAAAAATAAAATAATTTATGATTAAAAAAGTACTGATTGCCAATCGAGGTGAGGTGGCTGTAAGAATTATTCGAGCATGCAAAGAATTAAATATCAAGACTGTTGCTGTACATTCCAACGTGGACAGTGAATCTATGCACGTTCAATTAGCAGATGAGAGTGTTTGCATTGGGCCTCACAAGGCTCAAGATAGCTACCTAAATATTCCGGCTTTAATATCTGCTTTTGAGATATCTGGCGCTGATGCAATACATCCAGGATATGGTTTTTTATCAGAAAACTACAGCTTTGTTAAAATTTTAGAAGATCATAAAATTAAATTTATCGGACCAAGCTCTGAATTAATTAATAAAATGGGTGACAAAATTGAAGCAAAAAAAATAGCCAGAGAGTTGGGTCTGCCAGTTATTAAAGGATCAGAAAAAGGAGTCTCAGAAATAAATGAAGCAAAGGAAATAGCAAACAAAATTGGCTATCCTGTTCTTATAAAAGCTGCTGGAGGAGGTGGAGGCAAAGGAATGAAGATAGTAGAAAAAGAATCGGATTTACTAGAAAACTTACAAATTGCCAAGAATGAAGCAAAAAAATTTTTTAATAATGACGAAGTCTTCATTGAAAAATATTTTCAAAATCCTAGACATATTGAAGTTCAAATTTTATCAGATGGGAAAAATAATACGTTACATCTTGGCGAAAGAGACTGTACAATACAAAGGAGACATCAAAAAGTAATTGAAGAATCTCCCAGTCCTGTTCTGACAGCTACACAGAGAGAAGAATTGTTAACCACATGTGTAAAAGCCATTTCCAAACTTGGTTATGAAGGAGCTGGTACTTTAGAGTTTATTTATGAAGAAGGAGAATTTTTCTTCTTAGAGATGAATACAAGGCTACAAGTAGAGCATCCTGTGACTGAAGCAATCACTGGAATTGATATAGTGAAAAAGCAAATAGAAATTGCCTCAACAGGAGTGCTAAATTTGAGACAAGAAGACATAAAATTCAACGGTCATGCCATAGAATGCAGAATTAATGCAGAAGACTATTTGAGAGATTTTCAACCAAGTGCAGGAACTATTAAGGTTTACCATCAACCGTCCGGTCCCGGCACAAGAGTGGACGGATGTATTTATCAAGGAAGTAAAGTTCAGCCTTACTATGACAGTTTAATTGTAAAGTTAATTTGTTATGGTGAAGATCGAAATACAGCCATCAATATATCCAAAAGGGCCTTGGATGAGTTTGTGATAACTGGTATTGAAACTACCATTGGACTTCATAAAAAAATTTTAAAGCATGAAGATTTTATCAACTCTAGATACGATACCAATTGGTTGGCTAATTCAAATATTCTAAATTAGAAACAATTTTTAACCCAAATATCATAGTTTGAATGTTCCATTGGATTTACCGATGGGTATCCTGGCATCATCCACCCGTTAAAAATATAAACTTTATCTTTAGTCTTGCTGGCAGATTCTTGAACTTGAACAAAAGCTGAAATTTTTAACAATCCATCAGAATCGTCAAGAACACATCTCTTAATCAAAATCTCCAGTGAGTGAAACATGTATTTTTTACCTATTTCAATAGAGTGGGTTTTTTTTTTAGAAGTTACTTTATCCAAAAAAACAATTGTTGCTTTATTTTTACTTGTATTGAGAATTTTTACACTATCATCTAACGCAAAAAGAGAGGTCTGGTGAAAAAGAAGTAAAAAAAAAACTAAGATTCTGGAGACCATTTTTTATAAGAATCTTTATTAGCATTTTTATTTTTAGATGGTGTGTAAGCTAGTTTAGATCCTGTATAATTTTCATGATGTTCTTTAATCCAATTATGATCAACAAATTTTATTTGATCGGGTGTTAAGTTTGAAGTTTTGTGAATCCACACGTGCCACTCCGGAGGTATTCTGGAAGATTCAATATCTCCATTATAAATAACCCACCTTTTTGAGTCAGCTTTGTTTTTATAGTATTTGTTTCCAAACTGGTCTTTGCCAACTGCCTGACCTGAAAAAAGAGTAAATAGAAAAGTTCCTACTGTTTGATTGCTCCACCATGTAAAAACAGATTTTAAAAAATTTATAAACATATTCAAGCTTAAGTTGTTTTTTTTTAATTAGACTTATCATGGAATCTAAAATAGAAACAATGTAATTTAAAATTGATTCTTAATAAAAATTATGAGCAAATATCTAGCAGAAAGCTTCTATACTTGTTTATTTAAAATAACCCACCAATTAGAAGAAGTTACGAATCAAAGCTTAAAAGATCTTGAAAATAGAAAAGATGGAAAATTTGATTTAATTGATATTAAATTTAACAAGAGAAAAACAAAGGCATTAAGTGATATCAAAAAAGAATTTTCTTCAAAAAATATATCAAATTCGTCTCAACAAGAGACAATCCAAGATCTAATTCAATCTACAACAAAAGTAGCCGAATCTAACTCTTTAAAAAATAATTTAGATTCCAAGGAAACTAAATTTTTTAACGGAAGAAAGAAAATGCCAGATAGAAGAAAAGGCTATATTCAGAAAGCTTCCATTGGAGATCATAAGGTTTATTTACACATTGGAGAATACGATGATGGAAAAGTTGGAGAAATTTTCATTGATACAAATAAAGAAGGTGAGCTAGTTAAGGCCTTAATGAATAATTTTGCCATAGCCATATCTCTTGGCTTACAATATGGAGTTCCACTTGAAGAGTATGTTGACGCTTTTATAGATACAAAATTTGAACCCTCTGGAAAAATTGTCGGGAATGATAGAATATTAAGTGCAACTTCAATTCTTGATTATATCTTTAGAGAATTAGCTATTTCATACTTAAATAGAGAAGATCTCGCACACACTCCTTCAATTAAAAAAGCTGGTGTTGAATCGGGTGTGGAGAATGTAGAAGAAAATAAATTTTTAGATGTCTTAAAAAACATTACTAGCAAGGGATTTGTTAGAAGCCAATATAAAGAAAAGTTGGTTGACCTTACCAACGTCAGATTAAATATCAAAAGCAAAACCGCTATTTAATAGTTTTTAAATTCAATTCTTTTAACTGCTGCTCAGAAACTTCACTAGGTGCATTCATCATTAAGTCTTGAGCTCCCTGATTCATAGGGAACATAGTAACCTCTCTAATATTTTTTTCATCCGCCAACAACATAACAATTCTATCTAATCCTGGTGCAATACCTCCATGCGGTGGAGCACCATAAGACAAAGCATTAATCATGCCACTAAATTTATCATCTACTTGGTCTTTTGAATATCCAGCAATACCAAACAGTTTGTACATCAGTTCTGGTTTATGATTTCTAATTGCCCCTGAGGATAGCTCGATACCATTACAAACAATGTCATATTGATACGCTTTAATATTTAAAGGATTGTCAAAATCAATATTTTCCATTTTTCCTTGTGGCATGGAAAAAGGATTGTGACTGAAATCAATTTTATTAGTAATAGGGTCTTGTTCAAACATCGGGTAATCCACAATCCAACAAAAGGCGAAAGTATTTTCATCTATTAGTTTTAATTCATTAGCAATTTTATCTCTTGCAATTGCTGACAGTTTTTCTACCTCTGATTTTTTTCCACAAGCAAAAAAGATACTGTCTCCCACTTCTGCTTCACAAAGTTTCATCAATTCTTTAATGGCTGATTCAGAAAACAATTTTCCGATAGGTCCTTTACCAGAAAAAACATTGTTATTATTTTCAATAGTAAGATAAGCCAAACCTGATGCGCCCTGCTCTTTGGCCCACTTATCAATTCCATCGAAAAAACTTCTTGGTTGCTCGGATGTTTTAGTCGTTTTGATAGCTCTGACTAAAGAGCCTTGTTTGATTAACTTTTTAAAGATTTCAAATTTAACTTCACCAGCAAGAAATAGATCGGTGGTGTCATAAATCATTAATGGATTTCTAAGATCTGGCTTGTCAGTTCCGTATTTTAACAATGCATCGTCATAGCTGATTCTAGGAAACACTTTGGAGATAACTTTTTTTTTCGAAAATTGTGAAAACACATCATTCATTAGTTTTTCTAAAATAGTAAAGATATCTTCCTGCTCCACAAAAGACATTTCAATATCTAGTTGGTAAAATTCTCCTGGACTCCTGTCCGCTCTAGCATCCTCATCTCTAAAGCAGGGAGCTATTTGAAAATATTTATCAAATCCCGCTACCATGATTAATTGCTTAAATTGCTGAGGTGCCTGAGGTAAGGCGTAAAATTTTCCTGGGTTCAATCTACTAGGAACTAAAAAATCTCTTGCTCCCTCTGGACTGGAAGCTGTTAAAATCGGTGTTTGGAATTCTAAAAATCCAAGCTGACTCATTTTATCTCTAATGAAAGAAATTACTTTAGATCTAAGGATAATATTTTGATGTATTTTTTTTCTTCTAAGATCTAAGAAACGGTATTTTAATCTTATATCTTCTGAATATTCTTGATCACTAAACACAGGCATCGGAAGTTCACCACAAGTTCCTAGTACTTCCATAGAATTTACTACCACCTCCATCTCTCCAGTATCCAGCTCTGCGTTGATCGCATCCGCTGCTCGTTTAATGCAAGAGCCAGTGATCTTAATAACGGTTTCTAATTTTAATTTTTCTATCTCTTTAAAATGAGAGCTATCTTTTTGAACTACACATTGAGTCATGCCGTAATTGTCTCTTAAGTCTATAAATACTAGATTTCCATGATCTCGTTTTTTATGAATCCAGCCTGATAAGGTAACCTTTTCGTCACTATTCGACGCTCTTACTTCATTACAATTGTGTGTTCTATAAATATTCACTATGTATCTCCAAAAAATAAATACATTTAATAATTAAAAAAAACAATCAATTAAAAATTAATGATCATTCAATCCAACCAAGATCTTCAAAAATTTTGCAAACTAGCATCTAGGAAGAAAGTTTTGTTTATAGATACTGAGTTTGACAGGCGTAATACCTACTATTCAAAATTATCATTCATAAGTATCTATGATGGAACTAAGTTTTGGTTAATCGACTGCCTCACAGGCATCAAAGTAGAAGCCTTGTCAAAAGTGTTGAATAATAAAAAAATTACCAAGGTATTACATGGGTCTCAGCAAGATTTAGAAATTTTTAAACATCTCCAACTACCCATTAACTCTTTGTTTGACACACAGACAGCCGCCCAATTTTGTGGGTTTGAACAGCCCATATCTTACGCCAATGCCGTATTAAAAATTTGCAAAGTAAGCTTGGATAAGCAACTACAAAATAGTGATTGGTTAAAAAGGCCGGTGAATAAAAAAACTATCGAATATTTAAAAAATGATGTGAAATATTTAAAGCCGCTGTACGCTTTTTTTTTAAAAGAATTAAAAAAAAATAAAAACTTTTCATATTTCAAGGAAGAAATGTCAATCATCGACCAATCAAGCGACATTATCACTAGCAGCCTAATAAGAAAAAAAATGAACAGTAAGACAATCAACAACAAAAGCTTTCAAAGTTTGCTGCACACAAGAGAGCAGTTAGCACAGAAAAAAAATCTACCCAAAAATTGGATTTTCCCAGACTCAGGCATTTTAACGATCATAAAAAACAAAGAGTACAAAGACATTAAAGAGAATAAGAATTTAACTTATCAAGAAAAGAAAATGTTCATAAATAAATTTAAAAAAATTAAGGTACAGAAAAATAATAACAAAATTACTAATGACAATATTATTAAGCTGATTAATATCATCCGATCTGAAGTATCTAAGAATAAAAATATCTCAGAACAATTAATATCTAATAAAAATGACACCATTGCTTATCTTGCGGAGGGTCTTAAAAAAAATAGTAAATGGAGAGAAAAAATATTTTATAAGATTACTGACCAGCTAATCAAAAAAAATCTAAAAATTAAAATAAAGAAAAATATGCTAGCTTTTTAAATTTTAGATAAAACTAAATTAATTAACTTTAAATCAATTTTTTTTTTATTCTTTAAGCTTTCTTCATCGATCATAGCAGCAAATTTATTTACAGAATCATACGATCGTTCAATTCTTTTGATGGTATGCATAATCAATTCTTTCTTGATGGTAATTTGTTTTTCTGAAAGTTGTTTCGTTAAGACAGAGCAAAGAAGCGTGTCAGAGGGATTGGAAATTTCTAAATTTAATATTGATTTAAAACGAGATAAAAGATCCTGTAATTTAAAAGAAATACGAGAGGTATCTTGAGTGGAGGAAAATATTAAATATTTGTCGTTATTTTTAAATTCATTAAACAACAAAAAAAGAAGCTCTTCATCGGTGCTCTCTTCGACGTCTTCAATGATTAGACGCTCTTGAGATAAAGCAGAAGAGATAGTTTCTTTATTTAATGTGTTTGCCGAAATTCTAAGAAAATAATTTTTTCTCTCAAACACAGTTAATAAAAAAGTTTTTCCTGATTTTCTTGGTCCGAAAATATTTATAATGTTATCATCCCAATTGGGCCATTTTGTAAGATAATTACAAACATCTTGGTTGCTTTGTGAAATACAAAAATCCTCTTCAAAGAAATATTCCTCGGTACTTAGATTAAAAATTTGCTGCTCACCCATTGTAACTAATGATCCATGAGTTAAGGTTTTCTTTTAAAAAAATACTTTGATCTTCTAGTGTTTCTTGAAGGTTCTTGAGGCTGCCTGTATAATACATTCTTCCCTTCAGCATTTTAGATGAAATTTCTAAAGTGTGAATCTTTTTAACAGATGCATTTGCTAGCAATTCATTTCTTAGCTTGTTCAATTGTTTCAAGCTTTTAATTGGAGCGGTAAATTCTAGTGACAACTCACCATCTGAAAAAGCAGTATTTTTATTTTTCCATAAATTTTCTACCGAATATTTGATTTCGTCTATCAATTCTAACAATTGAGATTCTTTGCTGTCATCGCTTTTGAACTCTTTGCTAAAATTTTTATAATAAATAACACCAGACAAATTAAGCTTATATTGTACGTTACTTTTTTTGGTATCCAAATCTATTAGTACTACTAGTGAATTAGTTAAATTGTATTTTTGAAGTATCAATCTTTCATCTATGTCTCTAATGCTAATATTGTTTAATAATAGGTTTTTTTGGTCAAAAATATCTCCTTCTGGAACCAAAAAAGAAACAAAAAAATTTGGATATCTGGATTCATTCCAATTTTCTGAGAAGAAATTATTTTCCCAAATCGTTAGCGTGTCATTTTCTTTAATAATAGGGAATATCAGAATGGGTTGACTGGTAGTTTTTGCATAAACGATATTTCTTGAATTGAAAAAATTTCTAACTTTTTTTTGGTCATAAAGAACAGATAAATTAATTTCATAATTGTTATCTATTTTCTTTTCTCCTTGCAGGCTAACTGTACTGGTCATTTCTTTCGCTAATTTTGTGTCGATATTTTTTATTTTCCAAAATTGAGATTCTAGTAAAATTCTTTTTGATAAAATTTCAAAAGAAGTAATAATTCCCTTATTTATTAAATTTTGTCTAAAACTTTTTGTATTTTGAAAGCTTTCTTGAATAATTACATTTTCAACTCTATAAGCATCGCTATAACTATAAGTTCCAATTAATAGAAAAAATAACAAAAAAAAAATAATTTTGATGCTTTTAGGGAATTTTTTAATAAAATAAAATTTAATCATATTCATTATGTCAAAAAAAAAATTTACTTACAAAACAAGTGGTGTTGACATCAACACTACCAATAGACTTGTAAAATATATTTCAAATTTATCAAACAAAACAAAAATTAAAGGTAGTACAATTAAATCATTTAAAAATATAGGTGGTTTTGGCTCTTTATTTGATCTTTCGCAATATAAAATAAAAAATCCAGTATTGGTATCTGCAACTGATGGTGTTGGAACGAAATTAGAATTAGCTAATATCATTAAAAAATACGACACTATTGGAATTGACTTGGTGGCTATGTGTGTAAATGACCTAATTGTTCAAGGAGCGAAGCCTTTATTTTTTTTAGATTATATAGCTCTTGGTAAAGTTATTCCCTCTAAATATAAATCTATTTTAAAAGGTATCGCCAAAGGTTGTGAAATTTCTAAATGCTACCTAGCAGGTGGCGAGACGGCAGAAATGCCTGGCATCTATTCTAAAGATGGTTTTGATTTGGCAGGTTTTTCTGTGGGTGTCACAGACAAAAAAAGAATTTTAAACAGTCAGCAAATTAAAAAAGGAGATGCTATTCTTGCCATCCCCTCCTCTGGGGTTCACTCCAATGGATTTTCATTAATTAGAAAAATTTTAAAAGAAAAAAAAATATTCTATTCATTAAAAAATAAAAAATTATACCAAGATCTCCTAACGCCTACTAAAATTTACACTAAAGAAATTGAAAAACTATTCGAACAAAATTTAATTCATGGAGCTTGCAATATTACAGGAGGTGGATTAGCAGAAAATATTCCTAGAGTTTTACCAAAAAGTGTTTCAGCTCAAATAGATCTTGCTAAAGTTAAAGTAAAAAAAATATTTTCTTGGATTAACAAACAGGGTGTAGATCAGAGCGAGATGTTAAAGACTTTTAATTGTGGTGTTGGATTTGTAGTATTTACAAAGGCTAAAAATATATCAAAAATTACTAAAATATTTAAATCTCCTTACAGGCCTTATGTAATTGGAACTATCACCGCTCCTTCCTCTTCTAAAATTACTTTTGATGGCAATCTCAAATTTTAAAAAAAAAATTGCTGTTTTTCTTTCGGGGGAAGGGTCTAATTTAAAGAATCTTTACAAATTTTCAAAAACCAAACGATCAAAATTTACTATCCATCTAGTTATTTCAAACAAAAAGAACGCTAAAGGCATTTTGTTTTCTAAATCAAAAAAAATTAAATCTTACTCAATTGGTAAAAAAATGAGTGTATTTGAAAAAAATAGTTTGCTCTTAATCAGAGAAGAAAATATTGATATCATATGCTTAGCTGGCTTTATGAGAATTTTATCTAAAGAGTTTGTGCAAAAATGCAAAATACCAATTATTAACATACACCCTTCCCTGCTACCTAAATACAAAGGCCTTCATACTCATGCTAGAGCTATTAAGAATAAAGATCAATTTTCAGGCTGCACCGCTCACCATGTAACGTCCAAACTAGATGCTGGAAAAATAATTTTGCAAAAAAAAGTCAAGATACTTAAAAAAGATAATGAAATAACACTTTCTAAAAAAATATTAAAAGTGGAGCATCAAATTTATCCCATCGCACTTAACAAGATTTGCTAATTACTGTTTAAAAAAAAGATCTATTTCTTTCTTGGAACTTTCTGAGGAGTCCGATCCATGTACAGAATTTTTATCTATCGATATGGCAAACATCTTTCTAATAGTTCCTTCTGCAGCTTCACTTGGGTTCGTGGCTCCCATTAAGTCTCTATTTTTTTGAATAGCATTATCTCCTTCTAAAACTATAGCAACTAAAGGTCCTGAACTAATATAACTACATAAGTCTTTAAAGAAGGGTCTTTCTGAATGCATTTCGTAAAATTTTTGAGCAAATTCTAAAGTTATATGAATTTTTTTTATTTCTTTAATAACCAGGTTATTTTCTTCAAATAGATTAACAATTTTTCCTATTAAATTTCTCTCTACTGCGTCAGGCTTTATAAGTGATAATGTTTGTTCCATATTATTTTTCGTAATGCTCCTTTATTAATCTATTTAGTAATTTTACACCATAGCCTGTGGCGCCTTCTGGGGTAACTTCTGTTTCTTTTTTAGTCCATGCCATGCCAGCTATGTCCAAATGAGCCCATGGAGTTTTATTTCTAATAAATCTCTGCAAAAACTGGGCTGCTGTTATTGAACCAGCACCTCCCGAGTAGTTAATATTTTGCAAATCAGCAATTTTGGAATCCATTAAACGATCAAAATTTTCATGAAGAGGAAACCTCCAAGCTTTTTCATTATCTTTTAAGCTGGTGTCATATATCTGATCAGCCAATATATCGTTATTAGAAAATAATCCTGCATACTCATTGCCTAAAGCTACAACTATCGCCCCTGTTAAAGTTGCTAAATTAATTATAAATTTTGGCTTAAACCTGTCTTCTGTATAAGCGATTGCATCAGCTAAAACTAAACGTCCCTCGGCATCTGTATTTAGAACTTCAATTGATTGTCCCGCATAACTAACCACAACATCCCCAGGTCTTTGAGCATTTCCATCAGCCATATTCTCAACCAAACCAACAACCCCTACTACATTAACTTTTGCTTTCCTAAGAGCTAATGTTTTCATCAAACCAGTTACAGTTCCAGCTCCACCCATGTCATACTTCATATCTTCCATAAATCTGGCAGGCTTCAAAGAAATTCCACCTGTATCAAAGCAAACACCCTTGCCAACAAATGCAAGTGGCTTTTCTTTGGAAGATTTATTTCCATTCCATTTCATGATTGCCATGTAAGAATTGTTAGAACTACCCTGACCTACTCCAAGCAAAGCATTCATTCCAAGAGATTTCATTTTTTTTTCGTCTAAAATTTCTACTGATAGGCCAACTTTTTTTAATTTTTTTATTTCATCCGCAAATTTTTTTGGGTTTAAAATATTTGCAGGTAGGGTTACTAAATTTCTAGTCTCTTCAATTCCATCGTATATATTTTTTGCATATTTAATTGATTTGATAATTTTTTCTTTTTGAGATGAGATTACAGACACTGATCTTAATAAATTTTTTTTATTATTTTTCTTTAATTTATAATCTTTAAATTGATAACTCTTTGAGTAAAAACCTAAAAAAAAATTAGAAGTAAAAATATCAAGGTTTTTTTTAAAGAAAAAGTTTCCATCTAAAAAAATATTAGCTTCCTTGTATTTAGATAGCTCCGAATAGGCAATTCCACCTATTTTTTGAAAATCATAGTCTGGAATATCTTCTTTTAATTTAAATATAATAATTTTATGTTGTTTCTTTTTTTCCCAAAGATTAGACTTTATAAAATCATTTTTTAAGAAATCATCTTTTAATAATTTTATTTGATCTAACTGATCTTTGCTAAAAAAACTCAATTGATTGAAAAAATTAAATTTTTTATCAGCAAAAAGCAAAGATATATTGGCTTTTTTATTTAAATTGTGTGAAATATTAAACATATGTAATAGTAATCTGTGCACTTAATTGCATATTTTATGTTTAAAAACAAGCTGAAGAATTATTTTGCAAAGGACTTATTGAAAGCCTATCTTTTTGTATTGCTATCCTTTTCAATGCTTATTTGGATCACGCAATCAGCAAGATTTCTATATCTAGTTACAGACACAGGACTATCGCCACTGACTTATGGAAAATACATAATTTATCTAATACCCAAAATTATTTCACAGGTTACGCTTATCAGCTTTTTAATAAGTATTTTTTTAACTATAGTTAAGTTTCAAAAAAATAAAGAAATTGAAATTTACTGGTTAGCTGGAGTGAGCAAAAAAGACATAGTTAAAATTTTAATAAAAGTTTCCTTGATACCAACTTTTTTTGCTCTTTTTTTTTACGTATATTTGGGACCATTAGGTTCAATGAAATCAAGAGAAATACTATCAAATTCTGAATTTTCACTTGTTAATACTTTGGTAAAAAAGAATAATTTCAATTCTCCGCTAAAGGGATTAACCATTTTTGTAAAAGAAAATGACAATCGTGGTAATTTAGAAAAAGTTTTTATCTTTGAGGGCAATAAAACTATACTTTCAAAAAAAGGGAGGGTCGTAAGTGTTAATGACAATAATTATATAGAACTATCAGATGGCTTCATACATGAAAAAAGTAAAAATAATAACATAGATGTAATTAAGTTCGAAACTACAATGTTTGACTTTACCAAATATCAAACAAATATAATTAAAACACCAAAAACTCAGGAAAAAAACTTTCTAAAAATAACCAAAGAATACGTGGGAGAGACTAATGTAGGACCCAAAAATGATCTTCTACACGAAATACACAAAAGAATATTTAAACCTCTTTTTATTCCAATAATTGCATTGTTGTGTTCTTTCATTCTGTACAGCAATCATGAAAAGATAAATTTAAATAAAGTAAAAATTATAACTTTTTCTTTAGGAATTCTTTTAATAATTTTTATAGAAGTTTTGGTTAATTTAAGTGTCCAAAATATATTTTTTAAATACTTTCTATACATAATTCCGATCCTGGGTCCGGCAACTATATTTTTAAGCTTGAATGTTTTCTTAAACAATGAAGCAAAATCCAAATGAAAGAAAATCAATGCCTATAAAAATAATCAAATACCTTTCAAAAGAATTTTTAGATACATTGCTTGTTGTTTTTGTTGTTTTTTTATCGCTGACATTGCTTATAAATTTTGTTGAAGAAATGGTTTTTTTCAAAAATAAGAAATTAGATAATTTTTTTTTCGTTATTAGTTATTTAACATTATCCAAAACTCCAAGTACTTTAATAGATCTTTCAATATTTATATTTTTATTTTCTGGAATATTTTTTTTCGATAAAATTATTAAAAACAATGAGCTGAATACAGCTTTATTGTCCGGAATTTCAAAAATAACTACCGTTTTAATTCCATCTTTTATTTCTTTTATTCTGGGTATTTTGATAATTTTGATGATAACTCCTATTTCATCTGCTTCATTAAAATTTTACGAAAAAACTAAGAGAGTATACTCTCAGAATGAAAACCTAATTATTATGAATAACACAGGTCTGTGGTTTATGGAGACTCAATCTACTGGATTTAACATAATAAGAGCAGATAAAATTTTTAATAATGATTTTTCAAAATTAAAGAATGTCACCATTTATAATCTTGACAAAAAATTTAATTTTTTAAAAAGGCTTGATAGTCAAAATGTTGTTATCAGCAACAAAAACTGGTCTTTAAAAAATGTAAATATTTTAAACAATGGTAGCCTAAAAAAATCTGATAAAAAAATTTCTTCCAAATTAAGTACAGAATTTACATCCTCTATTAACATTAATGATCTAAAAAATTTTTTTTCAAATGCCGCAACAGTTTCTTTCTGGAATATTCTAGCTAATATAAAAACATCGAATGAAAGAGGTTACTCTGGTGATGAATTAAAAGTCCAATTTCATAAATATTTATCATTACCAATTTATCTTTTTGCAACAATTCTAATTTCAACTATTTTTACCCTGGGAATTAAAAAAAATTATAATACTTTTGTATATTTATTTTTTGGAATAATGCTTGGTTTTTTTATTTATTTTTTAAATGACCTGTCTGTGGCCATAGGGTTAAGCAATATACTTCCTATAAATATTGCTGTATGGTCTCCTACTATGTTATTGTTATTTTTAAGTATAATCAATTTAATTAAAATTAATGAACAATAAATTTTTAAATAAAATTATTTCGATTTTATTTATTTTCTTTGTGGTTAGTCTAAATTTATTAGGTGCTGCTTTTGCTGAAAATCCATTATTTGAAATTCGTGCGAAAAAAGTTACTTATACAAATAATAATAATCTGATTATAGCTACTGGCTCAGCAGAGGCTACCAATGAATTTGGAAAGAAAATTTTTTCAAACGAAATAATCTATGATAAAAAAAATTCTACGATCAAAACAAACGGCGACTCAATTTATTTGGACAATGAAGGAAATAAATTGCTTGCTGACACCTTTTTTTACGACCTTAATTCCAATATTATTAAAGCAAAAAAAAATGTCAAATATATAGATATAGCTGCCAATGAATTTAATTTTTCTTATTTTGAATATAATGAAAATTTAGAATATGGAATTGGTCAAGATTTTATAGCTAGCCTTAAGGATGAAAGTTCTGCTGAAAGCCAAATAGCCAAAATTGACAACAAAAAAGCTTTCACAACTATGCAATCAAAAAATCAGAAAGGATATTTCAATTTTTTTAAACCTAATGTAAATTATTATACGACATGCAAAAATTTAAAAAAATCTTCTGGAAGTATACAAGAAAGATGTACTGACTGGAGTATTACCAGCCAAAAAACATTGCACGACAAAAATAAAAAAATGCTTTATCACGACCATGCTGTAGTTAGGTTGAGAAATATTCCTGTCTTTTATACCCCTTACTTTTCCCACCCAGATCCATCTGTAAAAAGAATGAGTGGTTTCTTACCACCTAGCACTAAGAATTTTACGGATCTAGGTAGAACAATTAAAACTCCATATTTTTGGGTAATTGATCCCAATAGGGACCTAACTTTCACTCCAATATTTTATTTGGACGAAAACTCTATTTTTCTAAGTGAATACAGGCAGCAAAATAACAATAGTAACTTTTATGTAGATTCAAGTTATTCAAAAGGTTACAGAAATCTTAATAAAATAGATAACGATGGAAATCTAATTGAAAGAACCTCAGGATCTCGTAACCACCTATTTTTTGGATTTACAGGAAAATATGACAACTTATTGCTAGTTGAAAATGATTTAAATATTAATATTCAAAGAATTTCTCAAAAAAACTATCTTAAGGTCAATCAAATAAATACAGAATTTGTAAAAGAAGACGCTTCTACTTTAAAAAATAATATTCATTTAAATTCATATACTGGTAACAAAAGAATTGAACTTGAAACTTCAATATATGAAAGCTTGAATACTGACGCGAGAAATACCAAATATAACTATACAATACCATCTATAACATATTCAAACTATTTCAGGAAATACAATCAAAACATCAACTTTAGCAACTCCTTTGTTGCTAAAAATTTGGGTGGGGACTCGAATAAAACCAATCAAGCAAACTCGATTACTTTAACAAGTGATGAGAAGGTATATAAAATTTTAGATGGTGTTTCTAATGTTTTTAAAGGAACACTGAGTAACATTAACTATTATAATGAAAATATTGCAGGTGATAAAGAAAACTTTAATTCAGATGCTAATATTATATTTGGATTGCAAAATGCATACCCATTAATCAAATATAATGACAACTATTCTAAAGAGCAGATATTAACTCCAAAAATATTTAGCAAATATACACCTGGTGAAATGAACAAAATTACCAGCAACGAAGTCATTAACTATCAAGACATTTACTCCATGAATAGGAAAGGGAGCATGTCTAATCCAGAAAGAGGATTTAGCGTAGGGTATGGTCTTGAATATGAAATTAATAAAAAGAGTACAGACAATGAAGTTTATATGAATGGGAAGTTTTCAGCAGGCCAAGTATTGAGGAATAAAAAATTAAAGGAAATGCCCACAAATTCATCTTTGGCTGAAACTAAGTCACATTTTGCAGGTGAGGCTTCTTTTTATCTAAATAACAGTATCAAATCTAACAATGACGAACAAAATAATTTTTCAGGAAATCTTGAGGATCAAGGAATTAAAATTGACTACAAGTATATTGTTACCAATAGTCTAAATAAAATTTTAAAAAATGACGTTGGACTAACATATTTAAATAAGAAAAATGAATTTAAAGGAGTGTACTACGAAACTCATGATCTTGGAAATGAACAATATATAGATCTAAACTACACTAGAAAATTTGACAATTTATTGAATGTTTCGACTGGAATCAGAAAAAATTTAGAAACACAATTTACAGAAAGTAATTTTATTGACATGTATTATGATTCAGATTGCTTAAAAATAGGATTAAGCTTAACAAAAAAATTCTACAAATCTGAGGATGTAAACACATCAAAAAACTTTATATTAAGTATTACGCTAAAGCCATTTGGATCTCCTGTAGCTCCTAATTTGACAAGTTTACTTACAACTAAAAAATGAAAAAGTTTTTATTAGTTTTCTTAATTAATTTTTTTATTTACAACTCGATTGCTTACACTCAGCAAATTTTAACAATTGTAATCGTGAACAATGTACCGATAACAAACATTGACATTAAAAATGAAATTTCTTTAAATAAAATACTAAATCCTAAAGTAGATAGGAAATTACTTGAGAATATTTCTGTGCAAAATTTAATAAATCAAATAATAAAAATTGAAGAAATTAAGAAAAATAACGTTCAAATTTCAGATCTGTATATAAAAAAAATATATAATAATTTTTTATCGGGAGTTAAACATACTGACTTGTCAAAAGTTCTTAAGGAAAATATTTATTTAAGAATAAAAACTGAAGAGTCATGGAAAAAATTAATAACAAAAAAATTTTTATGGAATTCTTTTGTTAATATAAATGAAATAGACAGTAACCTTAAAAACTTGGATACTTTAAGCAAGGACAGCGAAAAAAAATTTAATACAAAAGAGAAGATGATAAGAATTGAAAAAAATAAAAAACTTAGTGCACAATCAAAAATCTATCTTAGTAAGTTAAAAAAAGAAGCATTAATAAAAATTTATTAATGAAAAAAAAAATATTAATAATTGCCTCAGATCCCAATAGCATTAATTATGAAATATTAAATAAATCAATAGGTTTTTTTAGAAAAAAAAATAAAAAAAACGATTACATAATCATCGGCGATAAAAAAGAAATTTTAGAAAAAGCAGATATTAAAAATAATATTTTAGAAATATTTGATATAAAAAAAAATAACAATGTAAGTTTGTATTTGAAAGAATGCTTCAGAACATCATTTAATTTTTTAAAAGAAAAAAAAGCACATGGGTTAATAAATCTTCCTTTAAATAAAAAATTTTTACCTAAAAAATATCCTGGTTTTACAGAATATGTTTCTAATTCATTTAAAATGAACGGTAAGGAAACTATGCTTTTATACAGTGAGAATTTTTCTGTCTGCCCAAACACAACTCATATTCCTCTTATGGAAGTATCAAAAAAATTAACAAAAGAGCTTATTGTAAAAAATATTCTTAATATTAATAGTTTTTATAAAAAAATTTTTAACAAAAAACCTAGAATTGGAATTATGGGATTTAATCCTCATAGTGGACAAGATTTCTCTCAAAAATTAGAAGAAGAAATAATAATTTTGCCTTCAATTAAATATATAAAAAAAAAGAGAATTAAAATTATTGGTCCCATTTCACCTGATGTAGCATTTAATGATATTTCAAATAAAAAAATTGACTGTTTAGTTGGCAACTACCACGATCAAGTATTGCCAACGTTTAAATATATTAATAAATTTAATGCAATTAACATAACTTTAGGACTACCTTTCTTAAGAATATCACCAGATCATGGTACTGCAGAAAACATTGTAGGGAAAAATTTAGCCAATCCCGATAGTTTTTTGTATGCATTAAATTTTTTTGAAAAGCACTTCAAAAAAATATGAAAAAGAGTTTTGGTCAAAACTTTTTAAAAGAACAGGCAGTAATTGATAAAATTATAAAATCATCCAATATTAACATAAATTCTACTATTTATGAAGTTGGTGCAGGCGATGGATCGCTGAGTAGAGAGATAATTAAGATGAATCCCAAAAAATATTTAGCTATAGAGATAGATAGTTCGCTAATTCCAAAATTAGAAATGTTATTTATCAACAAAAATCATAAATTGATAAATGAAGATGCTTTAAAATTTAATGAGAAGTCTTTTTTCTCAAAGGACGTAACTATTATTTCAAACTTACCTTATAATATTTCTATAAAATTGCTTCTGAAGTGGATACATCAATATTCAATTGAACCGTGGTTTAATCATATGGTTCTAATGTTTCAAAAAGAAGTGGGTGAAAGAATTCTTTCTGAAGAAAATTCAAAAAAATACGGGAGAATATCCCTTATCACCTCTGCTTTTTTCAGTACTATAAAAATTTTAGAAGTAGATAGGGAGTGCTTTTTTCCATCGCCCAAAGTTGATTCTGTAATAATTGAGTTCAAACCTTTGAATGAAAACAAAATAGATTCTAAAAACATTCATCAGCTTGAATTTTTGACTAGAAGCTTATTCTCTAACAGAAGAAAAAAGTTAAAAAATAAAATTAAACAATTGTTTGATGACAAGACTATTGATAAATTTAAACTTAATAATTATTTTGATTTAAGAGCGGAAAATTTAAATAAAAAAACTTTTTATTTTTTGGCTAAACTACTCAAAAATTAAAATTTCGATATACTTTTTCTCGATGGCCTATTTTTATCTGCGTTAACTATTATTTTTATTTCCTTAATGCATTTTTTTAAATCTTTATTTATAATTGCATAATCATACTCTCGCCAATGAGCAATTTCCTTCTTTGCTTTACTCATTCTTTTATTTACAAAAGAAATGTTATTTTCTCTTTTTTCCAATCTTTTTTTTAATTCTTTTAGTGACGGTGGTAGGATAAATATACTCAGCACATCGTCTGGCATTTTTTTTCTGACCTGTCTAGCTCCCTGCCAATCAATATCTAATAAAATATTTATTCCTTTATTGAGCTTGTCAGTAATATTTTTTTTTATGGTGCCATAATAGTTATCAAAGACTTTTGCGTGCTCGAGAAAAGAATTTTGTTTAATTTTTTTTTTAAAAAAATCTTTTGATACAAAGTGATAATCAATTGCATTGACTTCGTGTTTTCTTGGTTCTCTAGTTGTTAGTGATATTGAAAGTTCTATATTTAATTTTTTAGAAACTAACTTTTTAGTAATTGTTGTTTTTCCTGCCCCGGATGGGGAGGAAATAACAACCAAAACTCCCTTATGCTTTTCTTTTAACAAAAGTTTTATTTAGATGTGCTATTTTCTACAAATTTTATAGCATCACCAACGGTAAGTATTTTTTCAGCTTCGCTATCTGAAATTTCGGCTCCAAACTCCTCTTCAAAAGCCATCACCAATTCTACTGTGTCTAAACTATCAGCTCCAAGATCGTCTATAAAGCTAGCTTCGTCAACAACTTTTGATACTTCGACTCCCAAATGATCTACTATGATTTTTCTAATTTTATCTCCCACTTCACTCATTTTTATCCTTTTTTTTAGTTATATGATTGTGTTTTCCTTTAGATTAATAAATAGAATTAATCAAGCCATATACATGCCCCCATTAACATGGATTGTTTCTCCTGTTATATAACTAGCAAGATTAGATGATAAAAATATTGCTGCATTTGCAATATCCTCACCCTTTCCCATTTTGGCCATTGGTATATTTTTTAATAATATCTCTTTATGTTCTTTTTTGAGCACTGAGGTCATGTCCGATTCGATAAAACCTGGAGATATGCAGTTAATTCTGATGTTTTTTTTAGCATACTCTCTGGCTAACGACTTAGACATTGCAATAAGAGCTGCCTTTGAACTTGCGTAATTAACCTGTCCAGCATTTCCTAAATGAGCAACTACAGAACTTATATTTATAATTGAACCATTTTTATTTTTAATAAGAACCTTAATAGCTTCCTGGGACATCAAAAAACTAGAAGTAAGATTTATATCTATTACCCTTGTCCACTCATCTTTATTCATTCTGATAGCCAAATTATCTTTTGTTATGCCCGCGTTATTTATCAAAACATCCAACCCCCCTAATTGCTTAACACTTTTTTCGAATAAGCTTGGTATTTCAGAATGGTTATTTAAATCAAAGGCTTCAGCAAAAATACCTGGATATTTTTGTTTTATATTTTCTAGATTTCCTTTATTTGAACCGATAATTAAAACCTTAGCTCCAAGTGAATAAAATTTATCCAAGATGGCTAGGCCTATTCCTCTAGACCCTCCTGTTAAAATTATTTTTTTATTTTTTAAATCATCAAGAATCATAGTTTTAAATCTCCAATATTATTAAAATTTTTAATTAAAATTTTTTTTTTAAATCTTTTAAGCATTCCACTTAGGGATTTTCCAGGTCCCACCTCTACAAAATCTTTGATTGAATTTATAAGCATATACTCGATTACCTCTCTCCACCTCACTCTTTTATAGATCTGCTCCACAAGAAGCTTTTTAATTATTTCCTTATCCTTAACTATCTCAGCAGTGACATTAGAAACAATAGGTATAATAGGATCTTTCAAATTACAATTCATTATTAAATCTTTAATTTCTTCCGCAGCTGGTTTCATTAATTGGCAGTGGAATGGTGCAGAAACTGGGATGGGTATGCTTTTTTTTGAAATTTTATTTTTTATGGCAATGAGGCAGCTTTCAACTTCAAATTTCTTTCCACTTATAACTATTTGTCCAGGGCAGTTGTCATTTGAAATTTCGACTGAGGATAATTTGTTTTCTTTAATTATCAATTCAATTTCTTCAATTTCGGCTCCCAGAACAGCTGCCATACTTCCCTCTCCGGAAATTACTGCATTTTGCATGGCCTCTCCTCTTGCTCTTAATATCTTTGCAGCGTCAGTTAGTGTAAATGATTCTGCACAAACTAGGGCTGTGTACTCTCCTAATGAGTGACCTGCACAGAAACTAAAATCCTCAATTCTAAAATTATGATTTTTTTGCAAGACTCTAAAAATAGCAACTCCGGTGGCCATAATTGCTGGCTGGGTATTTTTTGTTAGATTTATATCGGACGCGTCTCCTTTAAAAATAATATCACTTAAATTTATTTTTAATGCATCATTGACTTCCTCGTAGGTTAATTTGGCTTCATTATAAGCCTCATAAATATCAAGCCCCATACCTACGTATTGAGAGCCTTGACCTGGGAATAATATCGATTTTTTCAATGTAATAAGTTCTTTATATAGCTTGATATGAGTTGGATAATATTATAATTAACTATTTTTTTAAACACTTAAACTTATATTAATGAACTATTACGAACATACATACATTACTGTTCCAGAGATAAACGAATCTAACCTAGATTCAATCAAAAAAAAAATTAATGAGATACTAGAGAAAAATAGTAGTAAAATTGTGAAAGAAGAAGATTGGGGAATTAGACAACTATCGTACCCAATTAAAAAAAATAACAAGGGGAAATACAGCAATCTTTATATCGAAGGAAACAACAAAGTTATAAAAGAAATAGAGCAGTTTGAAAAATACGACGAAAGAGTAATTAAGTTTCTTTCAATTAAGATTAAAAAAGTTCCTGAAGAAAATTCTGAATTGGTTAAAATGTCATAATGGTAAAAAGAAAAGAAAAAGGTAAAAAAAAATTTAATAAAGGTGGCGGCAATGCCCTATTTAACAAGTCTACCAGTAGGCCAAATAAGTCATGCCCTTTGAGCGGAAAAGGAGCTCCTGAAATAAATTATAAAAACATTAAATTACTAAAAAAATATGTATCAGATACGGCAAAAATTTTACCGAGCAGAATAACAAACGTATCTCTCGGAAAACAAAGGGCGCTATCTAAAGAAATAAAAAAAGCAAGAGTTTTAGCTTTAATGCCATACGTAGGAAATTAATATGCAAGTAATACTTCTAGAAAATATTAAGAGATTAGGAACTATCGGTGAAAAAGTTATCGTTAAAGACGGATATGCAAGAAATTTTTTGTTAAAAAATAAAAAAGCTCTCGTGGCTAACAAAAAAAATATTGAATACTTTGAAAACCAAAAAGATGAGATAAATAAAAAAAACGAAATTGAAAAAGAAAAAGCCAAAGAGATATTCAATATCTTGAATAATGTTGAGCTAGAAATTCAAAAAGAATCTATGGAAAATGGTCAACTTTATGGATCGATCAACATTAAGGAAATTATCACATTAATCAAAGATCAAAAAAACTTAGATATAGCTGCTGAAAAAATTGAAATAAAAGGACAATTAAAAAATGTAGGTATTTCAAAAATTTATATCAATCTACATGCGGATGTAAATGCAACTATAAACCTAAATATCAAACCTAAGGTTGAGTAGTTAATTTTTATTTAATTAACTTTTCCACAAAACACATTTAAAGATTAAGTTGAAATTAATATTTCTAGGTAATATTATAAATTTAAATGAGTTCTTTAAAAAACATTGAAATATTATCCAATTTAGACACATCCCCTCAAAACTTAGAAGCTGAACAAACCGTATTAGGATCAATACTAATCTCAAATGAAATATATGATGAAATTTCAGATATCACTGAAGAGTTTTTCTTTAATCCTGTAAATAAAAAAATATTTAAAATTATTAGTGATCTTACTGCAAAAGGTATGCTGGCAAACCCCATTACATTAAAAAATTTTTTTTCTACTGAGGATGAGTTAAGTGAAATAGGTGGTAGTGAATATCTGGTCAAACTTACTAAATTTTCAACATCAAAGCTTCAAATAAAATATTACGCAAACCTTCTTCATGACCTCAAAATAAGAAGAAATTTAATAGAAATATCTAGAGAAACATTAGAAGAATCCCAAAATAAGAATTCTGAAATAGATGCAGAGCAAATTATTGAATCTGCTGAAAAAAAATTATTTGATATTGCAGAAAGAGGAAAATTCAACAAGTCTTATGTGGAGTTTAAAGAGGCTTTAATTGAAACTATAGCAATGGCTTCTTCAGCCTATAAAAACGACGAAGGAATTGTTGGGGTACCAACTGGTCTTAGAGATTTAGATGATAGACTTGGTGGTCTGCACAAATCTGATTTACTTATCATAGCTGGAAGACCCTCAATGGGTAAAACGGCATTAGCGACAAATATTGCATTTCATGCAGCAAAACAAATTTTAGAAAAAAATAAAAAATCTTCTATTACCTTTTTTTCTCTTGAAATGTCGTCGGAACAGCTATCGACAAGAATTTTATCAGAACAATCTAGAATAAGATCCAACGATATAAGAAAAGGTAAAATTAACCAAGATGAGTTTGAAAAATTCATTGAAAGCTCAAAGAGTTTGGAAAATTTACCACTATTTATTGATGATACACCAGCAATCACGATTTCAACTCTTAGTAATAGAGCCAGAAGAATTAAAAGACTACATGGACTAGATTTAATTGTAGTTGATTATATACAATTAATGAAATCTGGTAATTACCGAAATGAAGGTCGTGTACAAGAGGTTGCTGAAATTACACAAGGTTTAAAAGCTTTGGCAAAAGAACTTAATGTTCCTGTCTTGGCACTATCGCAGCTATCAAGAGCTGTTGAACAAAGAGATGATAAAAAACCGCAGTTATCTGACTTGAGAGAATCGGGATCTATAGAGCAGGATGCTGATGTTGTTATGTTTGTGTACAGAGAAGAGTATTATTTGGAAAAACTTGAGCCGAGAGTGGGGACAGCTGAACATGTGGAGTGGCAAGAGAAGATGGGTCTAATACACAATCTAGCTGAGTTAATTATTGGCAAGCAAAGACACGGTCCTACAGGAGTAATAAGACTCGAATTTGAGAGTGCTTTTACAAAATTCAGAGACGCAAAATCATAAATTCTTGGTTACAAAGAAATAGAAATCCTCTATATAAATAATATCTAACAATATGAATTATTCTTCTGGACAAGTTTCTATTAATTTAAAATCAATTAAAAATAATTATTTATTTTTAAAGAAATTTTGCAAATCCTCTGAAGTTTCTGCTACAGTAAAAGCTTCTAGCTATGGTCTTGGTGGTGAGAATAAAATTGTGGAAGCATTAGTCAAATTGCAATGCAAAAAATTCTTTGTTGCAAATATAGAGGAAGCTATAAAAATTAGAAAAAAATTTAAATTAATTGATATTTTCGTATTAAATGGATTAGGTATCAATGAAGAAAAAATTTTCTTCAAAAAAAATTTAATACCAGTTCTTAATACATATCTACAATTCCAGAAATGGACCTATTATCTAAAAAAAAATTATCATAAAAAACTGATGATTAATATAGATACAGGCATGAATAGACTTGGCTTTCAAAAAAAAGACGTTGAACAATTAAAAAAAAATAAGAATAAATTAGATTTATTTAAAGATGTTATGTTTATGAGTCATTTGGCCTGCGCAGATGATAAAAAGAATCTATTTAATAAGAAACAAAGAATAAAATTTGACAAATTAAAAAAAGATTTCCCCAACTGCAAATATAGCTTGGCAGCATCGGGTGGAATATTTTTAGGTAAAAAATATCATTACGACATGGTTAGGCCTGGTATCAGTCTGTACGGAGGTAAAAGAACTTTTCATAAAAATATTAAACACGCAGTTTCTCTTAAAGTTCCTGTTGTTCAAGTTAATCAAATAAAAAAAGGTGAATCTATTGGGTATTCGAGAACTTATTATACCAAAAAAAATACTACTACAGCTACTATTCCCATTGGATATGCGGATGGATTGAATATTCGTTTAAGTAATAAGGGTTTTTTTCACTTTAAAGGCAAAAAACTTCCTATCATAGGAAGGGTTTCTATGGATTTGATTATTTTAGATGTAACTAAGTTCAAAAATAAAATTAAAGTTGGGGATATGATTGACATATACAACTCTGATTACACAATTGATGATTTTGCAAAACAAGCAGGGACTATTCCCTACAGAATTATTACTTGTATGTCTCAAAGATATAATAAAAAGTACATCTAGAAAGTTATTTCTGCATGTATAAAAAATTACTTAATTTTCCTAAATTAATTCTATTAGGCTTGATTGTCATACTTCTGGGGTCCCTATATTTTTCTAAAAATTTTAAATTAGATGCCTCCGCCGATACTCTACTGTTAGAAAATGATCCAGACTTAAAGTACCTTAGAGAAGTTAATGAAAGATACGGATCAGAAGAATTCTTCATCTTAACATACGAGCCTAAAGCCATAATAAACAAGGATTCTGTTTTAGAGTTAGAGAAATTTGTTACTAAGATCAACGAATTAAACTGGGTAAGTAAAACTATCAGCATTGTCAATGCTCCATTATTACAAAGTACTAATGAGCCTTTAATGAAGAGGATAAAAAATCTTAAATACATCACAAGTCCAAATGTAGATTTTGAAACTGCTATTAAGGAGCTTACCAGCAGTCCTATCTATAAAAATCTTATTATAAGCGAAGATTCAAAAACGTTTGGTATTGTCGTCTACCTAAAAGAAAACAAAAAGTATTTAGATCTTATTTCTAAAAAATCGAGATTACTGGAGAATAACAATCCCAACGAAAGTGTGCTTGTTGATTTAAAAAGCACTAATAAAAAGCTAGATAAAGAAAAAAAGAAACAAGGTGATCTAATATCAAGCTACAATCAGGAAATTAAAAATTTAATTGCTGAACAGAATCAATCTGCCAATATTAGACTCAGTGGAATTCCAATGATTGCAGATGACATGATTACTTTTATTAAAAATGATATTGTCGTTTTTGGATTTGGAGTTTTTGTATTCATCATATTTATTTTATGGGCAGTATTTAGAAATTTAAAATGGGTAGCCTTTCCATTGGTTAATTGTTTTTCTTCCATATTAATAATGGTGGGTTTTTTAGGAGCTCTGCAATGGAAAGTGACTGTCATTTCGTCAAATTTTATCGCACTAATGTTGATCTTAACTATTTCTATGAATATTCATTACCTGGTTCGATATATTCAGATAAAAAATGAAAATGAAAATGCTACACCTATTGAACTTGTCATCAAAACTTCTTCTAATATCTTTTACCCAATTTTTTATGCAGTCCTAACTACCATCTGTGCATTTATGTCTTTAGTATTTAGTGACATTAAACCTGTAATGGACTTTGGATGGATGATGACTTATGGCTTGCTAGTATCATTTGCGTTGTCTTTTTTATTGTTGCCTTCATTAATTCTTGTGTTTAATCCAAAAGTATCTGTTCAAATAAGAGAGAAGAAATCTAAATTTGCTGAACTTCTTGCTTATATTTCCACTCAATTTCCAAAACTTGTTTATTCTTTGTCTGTATTCTTAATTTTTTTTTCAATCTATGGAATTAGCAAACTAAAAGTAGAGAATAGTTTTATTAATTATTTTAGTAGTAAGACTGAAATTTACAAAGGCATGAAAAATATAGATGAAAAATTAGGAGGAACAACTCCGCTAGAAATAATTTTAAAGTTTAAAAAAACAAGCGCTGTAAATAAAGAGGATGATTTTTTAGGATCTGCTGTAAAAAAAAATGACTACTTAGGTGAAGATAAACAGCAAGCTTTTGATGAAAAGTACAAATATTGGTTTACTAGAGACAAAATAGACAAAATCATATCTGTTCATAAATACTTAGAGCAAAATCAGAATATTGGAAAAGTTTTATCTTTTTCTTCCATTTTGGATGTTGCTGAAAGCTTGAACAATGGCAAAAAACTCGGTTCCCTTGAAATGGGCATTTTGTATGACAAGCTACCCCAAGACATAAAGAAAAATATCATAAATCCATATATCTCTGTACAAAATGATGAGGCTAGAATTAGCATGAGAATTTTGGATTCAAAACCAAATCTTAGAAGAAAAGATTTAATAGAAAAAATTCAATCTGATTTGCAAACAAAGTTTTTGTTTAAGCAAGATGAATTTAAGATTACAGGCGTGCTAGTGATATTTAACAATTTGCTTCAAAGTCTGTTCGACTCTCAAATCAAAACTCTAGGAATTGTTATGCTGGGAATTTTTCTGATGTTTTTAATTTTATTTAGATCTTTAACCTACTCTCTCATAGGAACTATACCAAATTTTATTGCTGCTTTTTTTGTACTAGGTTTTATTGGAGCTTTAAACATACCTCTAGATATGATGACCATCACTATAGCTGCGATTACCATAGGAATAGCCGTAGATAATAGCATTCACTATATTTATAGATTTAGACAAGAAGTTAAAGAACGCAAAAATAAGAATGATGCTGTTTACATTTGCCATCACACCGTAGGAAAAGCAATTATAAGCACTTCAGTAACAATTGTTTTTGGTTTTTCTATATTGGGTTTTTCAAATTTCATACCAACTATTTATTTTGGTCTTTTTACTGGTTTAGCAATGATTACGGCTTTAATTTTAGTTCTAACTCTACTACCAAGACTTCTTATTCAATTTGCTCCGGAAGCTAATGGATAATTTTTTAGATTTCATTGAAATTTTTTCAACGCTTGATTTTATTTTTATTTTTTTTCTCATTTTTAATTCTTTTTTATCTTTAAAGAATGGATTTGTTTTAAGTATTTTATCTTTTTTAAAATGGACGCTATCTATTGTGGCCGTTAAAATATTTTTACCTCTCATAACTTCTTATACTGAAAATATTATTGAATCAGAGTTTGCTCATGATATGATATTTGGAGGGATAATTTTTATTATTACCTTGTTTATAATTATACTTATATCCAAAGGCATGAAAAAAACGATGTCTTGGACAGGCCTTGGGGGAGTTGATAAATTTTTTGGTTTTATTTTTGGATTTCTAAAAGGTTATGTATATTTTATATTTATCTTTGCTTTTTTGCATTTTATTCATCCCTTTCCTAAGTGGAGTTCAAATCTAAATAAAGGAAAATTTTTTACATCTATTGTATGGGGTCAGGAATTTTTGGCTGAAAATCTTCCCAAAAGGTATGAATACATAGAAAAAAGCACAGAAAAAGTAGATAAAATTACTAAATGACTCTTTATGCCATTTAATGTAATGGATTGCCTGTGCTAGATGATAGATTAAGAGAAGAGTGTGGCGTTTTTGGCATCTACAATCACAAAGATTCAGCAACACTTACCGCTCTAGGACTTCATGCACTGCAGCACAGGGGTCAAGAGGCTTGCGGAATAAACACTTTTGATGGAAAGAATTTTTATTCTGTAAAAAGAAGAGGACTCGTCGGTGATAATTTTACTAGTAAGAAAATTATTGACCAGTTGCCAGGGAGTGCTGCTATAGGACATAATCGATACTCAACAACTGGACTACCTATTGTTAGAAATATTCAACCTTTTTTTGCAGATTTGCATTTAGGTGGAATTAGTATTGCTCATAATGGAAATCTTACCAATGCAATTTATATAAGAGAAAAAATGGTCAAAGATGGAGCAATATTTCAGACAACATCAGATACAGAAACCGTAGTTCAGCTCATAGCAAAATCAAGGAGAACAAAAATTTTAGATAAAATTATTGATTCAATATTTCAGATTCAGGGTGGTTATGCAATGGTTATGCTTACAAACAAAAAATTAATTGGTATTAGAGATCCGTACGGAATTAGACCTTTAGTTTTGGGGAAACTGGGTGATTCTTATATCTTTGCTTCAGAAACTTGTGCACTAGACATCATTGGTGCAGATTTTATTCGAGAAGTTGAAAATGGAGAAATAGTAATTATTAATAAAAATGGCATCGAAAGCATAAAACCTTTTCCAAAACAAAGACCAAGACCCTGTATATTTGAATATATTTATTTTTCTAGACCCGATAGCATTGTTGGAGGAAAGGGTGTTTATGAATATAGAAAAAATCTTGGCAAACGACTAGCCATGGAACATTCTGTGGAAGCAGACTTAGTATCTGCCGTACCTGACTCTGGCAATCCAGCTGCAATCGGATATTCGGAACAGTCAGGAATACAATTTGATATGGGGATAATAAGAAATCATTATGTGGGTAGAACTTTTATTGAACCAACTCAACAAATTAGACAATTGGGAGTAAAATTAAAACATAATCCTAACAAAGCATTGATTAAAAATAAAAAAATTATTTTAGTCGATGATTCAATTGTCAGAGGCACTACTGCAAAAAAAATTGTTTCGATGCTATATGAATCTGGTGCAAAAGAAGTTCACATGAAAATTTCAAGTCCGCCAATCAAATACCCAGATTATTACGGTATAGACACTCCAAATATATCTGAATTGTTAGGTGCAAATAATAGCGTTGAAGAAATGAGAAAAATTATTGGAGTAAAAACACTATCATTTTTAAGTATAGATGGCGTTTATAAAGCACTAGGATTTAAAGAAAGAAATAATGAAAACCCACAATTTACTGACCATTGTTTTACAGGTGATTATCCTGTGATACCAACTGACTTAAAAAATCAAACTGAGAAAAATAATCAGCTCTCATTGCTTAGTAACTAACTATGAAATTCTAGTTAAAAGGGTTTTCGTTATTAACAAATTTAATAACAACAACTTTATTGTAAATATTAAAATAACTTAAAAATTGTTTTAGAAAATAATTTTTATAATCTTTATTAATTGCGGTCAACCTAGTTCCAAAAGCTTTTAATATTATTGGCTTAGTGTTTACTTGTTTTAAAAACTTTATCTTGGGCCTAAAGTTACCTTTTTGTGGAGCTCTATGAGAGTTGTTTGTCTTTTCCAAAAAAACATTTAATTTATTATTATTAATCATAATTTTAGAAGAGTGATCAAGACTACATATTTTTTTTATAAAAATTTCAGGAGTTTTTTCCATAATCGATGAAAAAAAATGTGGTTTAATCAAAATATCTGAAAAAAGATTTTCAAAATAGTAATTAAAGTATTTAGTCCTAGTTTTGATCTCATCTTTAATTAAATCAGCTTTGTTAATAATAACAATTAATGTTTTCAATTTATTTAAAATCATTCTACATATTTGTTTATCATTTTTTGTAAATTTATCGTTTGCATCCATCATAAAAATAATAATGGAGGATTTGTTAATAGAACTTAAGCACTCTTTAGTAATATAAGACTGGTTTTCACTTTTAGACTTTGCCTTTTTCTTTAATCCTCCAGTATCATGAAAAACCAACTCTTGATCTGCAAAACGAAAAGACTGAACAATAACATCTTTAGTTGTACCAGGCTCATCTGCAACTTTAGAAATATTTTTACCAAAAATTTTATTAAAAAAAGTAGATTTTCCAACATTTGGTTTACCTACTATGGAAATATTGATCATTATTTAAGATTATACAAATAATTGTTATCTCCAACAAAATAAATATTTTTTTTTGTCAATTTAATATTAGAGTTAATTTTTTTTGATATTTTTTTGTACTTAATTGAATTCAAATCATTGAAATTCATTAAAAAAAAGAAACCGTTGGTGCTGGTAAAAAAAAATTTATCGTATGAACCAAACGAATTATTAATTTTTATATCCTTTTTTTTTATTTTGTTATTATTTAAAATATCAAAAATATTCTTTTTATATAAAGCTTTGCCATTTTTTTTATCGTAAATTGAGAGTAGACCATTGCTATTCATTGTAGCTATTGTCTTGTAGTTGATTATTGGATCCAAAATTGAAACACTAGATTTACTCCATAGCAATTGTCCATTTAATAAATTTATTTTAATTAAGCTTCCGTAGCTAGAGGATAAATATAAATCATTATTTTCCGTAACAATATTGCTTACTTCAAAACTTTTGGAATTAGACAAATTATCAATAGGCAAGCTCCATAAAAACTTTTTTTTAATAAGGTCGATACAATTAATTTCACCCATATCATTTGTAAAAAATAGCCTGTCGGAAGAAATTGCTATTTTATAACCATTATGTGATTTGATATCCTGAGATCCAGTTTCCAATGTCCAATTTATTTTACCAGTTCTGGCAACGAAAGAAAATATTTTTCCATTTGAATTAACAGCATAAACATTATTTTTATAAGTCAAAATGTTGGAAAAAAAAGGAATCTGAAAATTATTTTTCCAAAGAAATATATTTTGCTTTACGTCATAGGAAAAAACACCACCTAAATTATCTAAAAAAAAAATTGAATTTTCATTTTCTGTAAGAGAAAATTTTAACAAGTAGTCTTTGAACTTATCTTTCTTATGAATTTGTATTTTTTTTGAAATTCTAAAGTCATGAGTTAAAATTACAAAATTACTTTTATCGTCAATAGAAAAAATATTTTTTTCGGTTACCAGAATATTTTTTTTGTAAGAATTTTTTTTATTATTATTAAATAAATTTTTTTTTTTTAAAAAATTAAAATTATCGTTTGTAAATACTTTTTTTTTTTTTGAATTAATTGGAAAAACTTTGGAAATTAAGCTAATATTATCTTCTCGTGTTGTAATTTCTTTTTTTTTTAAGAAAATAGTACCTTCTTTTTTCAAGTCATCAGACGTTATTTCAATTTTATTAACTTTAGAACAATTTAAAAAAAAAAAAAATATAAATACAGTAAGGCTAATTCTCATTAATTATCCTCTTTAACTCCTTGGCTTTTATTTTTTGATTTTTACTTAAATAAAAATCATGCATAAGTTCTAAATTAATTTTTTTAAAGAAAGATTTTTTATTTTTAAGATCAAGCAATAATAGCATTTCCTCTTCAGTTGCATTGTCAAAAATAAGTATTGATTTTTTTATTTTTAGCAGTTGTAGTGTTCTCTCGGAGATTGCTTTGTTATTAATGATCTCATTAAAAAAAGAAATAGTATCATTTAAATTTTTATTATTTTCAGATAATTTAGTTAGTGCCAGCAATGCCACAGTTTCATTGTCTGATTTTAATAATTTTTTTATATCAGATTCTTGACTTTTTGAACTTAAAATTAATTCACTATATTTTTCCAATTGAAAAGAATGTTTTTTTTTATCTAATGATAAAAAAACCTGGTAAGAAATTGGTAAAAAAATAAGTAAAAAAAGTAAAGCAAATATGTAATATTTTTTTTTGTGATAAAATTTTAAAATTTCATCCTTAAAAACACTTTCGGTAATTTGGCTATCAAACTCATTAGACATTTAATAAATATTTTTTTTTGTTGGAAACTTTCTACTAACTACATCAGTTTTAAATTTTTGAATAGCTTTGCTTATAAATGCATTTATGTTTGCATATTTTTTAACAAACTTTGGATTTTTATTAAAAAAACCCAGCAAATCTTCAGTTACAAGCACTTGTCCATCACATTTATTACTAGCCCCAATTCCAATAGTTTTTATTTTGGAAATTTTATTAAGTTTGTTGGCTAAATTTTCTGTTACTGCCTCAATAACAACTGAAAAAGCACCCCCCTCTTGGACGGCTTTTAAATCTTTTATGATCTTTTTTTCCTCAAGTAATGTTCTTCCTTTTACGCGGTAGTCTTTTGATTTAGACACTCCTTGGGGCAACAAGCCTATATGCCCCATTACTGGTATTTTGTTTTTAACCAATTTTTTAATAGATTTTAGAACTTTTACTCCACCCTCTAATTTTATAGCATCGCAGCCCGTTTCTTTTATAATTTTTTTCGCATTTTTTAATGCCACTTTTGAAGACAGCTCATAAGTGCCTTTTGGCATATCCATGACAACTAAATTATTTTCAGATCCTTTTCTCACGGCTTTTCCATGGTTAATCATAGTTTGCAAGGATACCTTTGAAGTATTTTTTTCTCCATAAAGCACCATAGACAATGAATCACCCACTAAAATCAAATCACAAAAAGGATCAATAATACTGGCCATATATTTTGTGTAAGCAGTAAGACAGACTAATGGACGTTTAGTATTGCAAAAATTGTCAATTTTTTTATTAGTCATTATTCCCACTCAATAGTTCCTGGCGGTTTAGATGTGATATCATAAACAACTCTATTAATTCCATTAACTTCGTTAATTATTTTATTGCTAATTTCTGAAATATCTGAATTTTTAAAATTATAAAAGTCTGCAGTCATACCGTCAACAGATGTTACGGCTCTTAAAGCGCAAACATAATCATATGTTCTATTGTCACCCATAACCCCTACTGCCTTTACAGGTAACAAAGCTGCAAAAGCTTGCCAAATATTTTTGTACAAATCTCTTTTTTTTAACTCTTTAATAAAGATATTATCAGCATTTTGTAAAATTTTTATTTTATTATCATCTAGTGCTCCAAGAATACGTATTGCAAGTCCGGGGCCTGGAAAAGGGTGTCTGTCAAGAATGGTGTTGTCAATTTTCATTTTTTTTCCTAGAGTTCTGACCTCATCTTTAAACATTTCCCTAAATGGCTCAATTAACTTAAGGTTCATTTTTTTTGGAAGGCCCCCTACATTGTGATGTGATTTAATTTTAGAACTTGGACCTCCTGAAAAACTTTGACTTTCTATGACATCAGGATAAAGCGTTCCTTGAGCTAAAAACTCAATACCTTTGTATTTTTTGCTAAATCTCTCAAAAACATTAATAAATGTTCTTCCTATAATTTTTCTTTTTTTTTCGGGGTCAGAAACATTTTTTAATTTATTTAAAAATAACTTACCTTCATTTAAATAAATAAAATTTTTCTTAAATTTTTTTTTATAAATTGATACAATTTCTATGCTCTCATTTTTTCTCATTAGCCCTGTGTCTATGTAGACACAATAAAGATTTTTTTTAATAGCCCTATGCAATATATGAGCTAGAACACTACTATCCACTCCTCCTGACAATGCGCACAAAACTTTTTTCTTAACGACTTTTTTTTTTATTTCAAAAATTATTTTTTCCAGCTTAGATGTATTCGTCCAATTTTTTTTACATTTGCAAATATTAAAAATAAAATTTTTAAAAATAAGACTTCCATTGTTAGTATGAATAACCTCTGGATGAAACTGTACTGTAAATATTTTTTTGTTAATATTTTGAGTAATTGCATATTTGGCATTTTTTGTAGAGGCAACAATAGAAAATCCTTTTCCCATTTTTGTAACCTGGTCGGAATGACTCATCCACACCGAATTTTTTTTATTTTTAAAAAACCCCTTGGTAAGCAATGAATTAGATTTTAAATAAATTTCCGCTCTACCAAATTCTTTTTTGTCTGTAAATTTGACTTTTCCTCCAAACTTTTCTGTTATCAATTGGTGCCCATAACAAATGGCCAAAATAGGAATGTCTTCTAATAGTTGATAATTTTTAATTTTTGGAGATTTGATTTCAGATGTGGATGATGGCCCCCCTGACAGAATAATTCCTTTTATGTTTTCTATGTATTTTAATTTATTAAAATTCTGAAAGCTGATTATTTCGCAATAAACAGACTGCTCTCTAATTCTTCTTGCTATCAACTGAGTCACTTGGGAACCAAAATCCACAATCAATACTTTTTGATTATATTCCTTAAGATTCATTATTTTTTAAATTTATCAATTGAGCTTTTGATTAGGCTTAATTTTTCACAAAATTTAGAACAGTTTTTTAATAAAGTATTGTAATTTATCTCTAAAGATTTGTAGTCTCCTTCCATAATATTTACTAAAGAAAGCAAATATAATGCTTCTTCATTTTTAGGCTCTAGTAATACTGCTGTTTGTAAATTTTTTTTCTCCTCTTCTGTATTTTTAGTTTCTGAGTAAATTTTTGATAAATAGATATAACTATTAGTTTTTTTTGGATCTAAAACTATGCTTTTTTCAAATTCAAGTTTAGCTTTTGTAAAATCTTTTTCTTCATAAAAAAATTTACCTTTTGAAAATGGTTGATTTTGATCAGAATACAGAACACTGCTATAAAAAAAAATAGAAAGAAATAATAAAAAAAACTTCATCTAATCTTCGGTTGGGTAGTTCGGTGATTGTTTTGTGATCTGAACATCATGTACATGCCCTTCTTTAATTCCCGAATTTGTAATTTCAACAAAGGTTGCTTTTTTCTTTAGTTCTTCAATTGTTTGGGCTCCTACATAACCCATGGAAGATTTTAACCCTCCAACCAATTGGTTGATAATATTCTTTACAGGACCTCTATAAGGCACTCTACCTTCTATTCCTTCTGGAACTAATTTTAGTGAATCTGTAATGTCTTGCTGAAAATACCTGTCTGCAGACCCACTTGCCATAGCTGCCAAAGATCCCATGCCTCTATAGGATTTGTAACTTCTGCCTTGGTAATAAAAAATTTCACCAGGAGACTCGTCTGTTCCAGCAAATAAAGAACCTATCATCACCATGTCGGCTCCAGCGCCTATTGCTTTTGCTACATCACCAGAATATCTAATTCCACCATCAGCAATAACTCTGACATTGTAATTTTTCAATCCCTTTGCAACATTTTGGATGGCTGTAAACTGAGGAACACCTACACCTGCAACTACCCTTGTTGTGCATATCGATCCAGGTCCAATACCAACCTTAACTGCATCAGCTCCTAAATCAGCCAACTCTTTTGCAGCATCTGCCGTTGCAACATTTCCAACTATTAGATTTTTGAATTTAAACTTTTTTTTAATACTTTTTAATGTAGCTAAAACAGAAGATGAATGACCATGAGCTGTATCAAGAATTAAAGCATCTACTCCACTATTTATTAAATGTTCAGCTCTAACCAAACCTTCTTCGCCAACACCGATTGCACCCGCAACTCTTAAAGATTGCTTGTTATCTTTAGACGCGTCTGGATATAGTTGTGATTTTTCCAAATCTTTGACAGTAATTAAGCCAACACATTGAAAATTTTTATTAACTACTACAAGTTTTTCTATTCTGTGCTTATGTAATAATTTTTTTGCGTTTTCTGATTTTACACCCTCGTTAACAGTAATGACATTCTTTGTCATAAGAATTTTGACTTTCATTTTAGTGTCTTTTGCAAATCTTAAATCTCGGTTAGTAATAATTCCTACTAATTTTTTTTTATTATCGACTACCGGGATTCCAGAAATTTTATTTTGAGTCATTAACTTAATAGCTTCAGAAATATCTTCATCGGGGTTAATTGTAATAGGGTCTATTACCATTCCAGACTCAAATTTTTTAACATTTTTAATTTGCATAGATTGCTCTTCAACGGACATATTTTTGTGTATGCATGCAATCCCTCCTAATTGAGCTATTGCAATTGCGAGCTTATAATTGGAAACAGTATCCATAGCAGCGGATATAATCGGAATACCTAAATTTATTTGATTAGTTAAAAAAGTCTTAGTAACTGAATTTGACGGTAAATGATTTGATTTTTTTGGTACTAAAAGTACGTCATCAAAAGTAAGTCCTTTATTTAGTTCCATAAACCTATTTATTTTGCAAATAGACGAATGTCAATAAATTATAAAACGCAGTATAAATATAGCTCTTTTGAATCTTTTCTGCTTGATTTTGGCTTAATAAATAGATGTTTACTGAAATTTTTCTTTGCAAATTCTACTACTTCTTGGTTTCCAACTCCTGAAAAAGTCTTGATTAAAATCGCTCCATTTTTTTTTAAACATTCTAATGAAAAGTTCATTACCTCAATTGCAATTATATTGCTTCTCATAGAGTCTAATGATCGATTACCTGTAGAATTTTCAGCTATATCCGACAAAACTATATCAAATTTACTTCCACCAACTAATTTAATTAATTTTTCCTGAGTATTTTTTGAAGTGAAGTCTCCTTTTATAAATTTACAATTATTAATTGGCTTTATATTCAACAAGTCTAGAGCTATATTTGTACCATCCTTATTGACTTTACTAATATACTGAGACCAGCTACCAGGAGCGGCACCAAGATCAATGATTTTCAAATTATTTTTTAAAAATTTACACTTATCATTAATTTCTAAAAATTTAAATATAGCTCTTGAACGATAGTTTTGTTTTTTTGCTTCAGCAACTAATGGATCGTTTAATTGTCTGGTTAACCAAAGTTTTGAGCTATGACTTAAGTTTTTTTTTTGAAATTTTTTCAATTTAATAGTTTCTACAAAGAAAGATTACAAAACATCTTCAGAAATTAAACTTTCATTAGAATTACTTTTTAAATTATGTTTTTTTTTTAAATATTTAAAATGTAAGAAACTTAGAGGAATCGATATCAAATACACAGCCCCCAAAACAAAAAGAGTATTAAAAGTATAGTTAATAAGAAAGCCAAATAGCAAAACTGAGGATAGCATGATCATTAAAATATATGCTTTTGTAACTTTAATTTTTTTAAAAGCATAAGTTGGAATTTTGCTTACCATTAAGAAAGACGAAAATAAAACAATTGCGATAGGTAAGTGATTTATTTCAATAAAGAAATAAGAAAAATCTCCTAAACTAATAATAATTGGTAATAACAAAATACCCGCTCCAGCTGGAGATGGAACCCCTGTAAAAAAATTATCTAACCACGGACTTTTTGTAACATCGGAAGAAAGATTAAATCTTGCCAGTCTTAAACAGCAGCAAATTATAAAAACCAATGTAACTACCCAACCTAAATTTCCATATAAATTTAAATTCCAAATATAAATCATTAAAGCTGGAGCAACTCCAAAATTAACAAAATCTGCTAACGAATCTAATTCTGCTCCAAATTTTGAAGTGCCTTTTATAAGTCTTGCTATTCTACCATCTGCTGCATCTAAGATTGCCGCTAAGACAATGCATATAGTTGCGTTATGAAAGTTCTCTACTAAAGAAAATTTTATAGCTGTCAATCCAAGACTTAAAGCTAGCACAGTTATAATATTAGGAATAACAGACCTAATGCTAATTGCTTTTTTCATAGCAGCTTATTTTATATATTTATTTTTTTTTAGCCAACAAGGATTCGCCAGCTACAACTGTTTGACCAATTTTAGCAAATAATTCGTAAGTATTGTCAAAATACAAATCTACCCTACTTCCAAAACGTATAATTCCGAACCGCTCACCTTGTGTTAATTTTTTTCCAACATCCGTCTCGCAAACAATTCTTCTTGCAACCAAACCGGCAATTTGAACAATTGCAAATTTATCTCCATTGTCTGATATTACTTTTAAAATATTTCTTTCATTATGCTCGCTAGCTTTATCTAAAGAAGCATTAATAAACTTTCCTGGTTTGTAAAAAATTTCTTCGATACTGCAAGCATTTGGAACTCTATTTACATGACAATTAAAAACATTCATAAAAACACTGACTCTAGTAAAGATTTTGTTGTCCATTCCTATTTCTTTGGGACCTTCGCACTCTGTAATCATGCTAATTTTTCCATCGGCTGGGCTCAGAAGATAACTATTATCGCCAATTGAAAATCTATCGGGATCTCTAAAAAAATAGAAGATCCAAATATTAATAACTAAAAAAAACAAGCCAAGTGAATCAGATATAAAAAAGAATAAAAAATTAATGATTAGTGTAATTGTTAGTATTTTCTTACCTTCTCTGTGTATTTGTGGAAAAATGATATCTAACATTAGATTATATTTGATTTATTTTCCGATCTGTATATAACATTTTTTTTTAAATTAATAGCATGGCAAAAATAAAAGTTAAAAATCCTGTAGTTGAACTTGATGGTGATGAGATGACCAGAATAATCTGGGAATTTATCAAAAATAAGCTCATCCTACCCTATTTAGATATAGATCTTAAATACTTTGATTTGGGCATGGAAAGTCGAGATAATACTGATGATCAGATTACAATAGATAGTGCTAATGAAATAAAAAAATACGGTGTTGGTGTTAAGTGTGCAACTATTACGCCTGATGAAGCTAGAGTTGAAGAATTCAAACTAAAAAAAATGTGGAAATCTCCGAATGGAACTATAAGAAACATTCTTGGAGGCACAATATTTAGAGAGCCAATAATAATGAAAAATGTTCCAAGACTAGTTCCTGGCTGGACTGATCCAATTGTGATCGGAAGACATGCGTATGGAGATCAATACAGAGCAACAGATTTTAAAGTACCGGGAAAAGGCAAACTGACGGTTAAATGGACTTCCGAGGATGGGAAGAACACTGTTGAGCATGAAGTCTTTGAATTTCCAAATGCTGGTATTGCTATGACAATGTATAATTTAGATGAATCAATTAAGGACTTTGCTCGATCTTGCATGAACTATGGCTTGTTAAGAAAATGGCCAGTCTACCTATCTACCAAAAATACAATTTTAAAAACTTATGACGGTAGATTTAAAGACTTATTCCAAGAAATTTTTGAAAGTGAATTTAAAGAAGATTTTTCTAAACATAAGCTTACTTATGAACACAGACTTATAGATGATATGGTTGCTTGCGCAATGAAATGGAGTGGTGGATATGTTTGGGCATGTAAAAATTACGATGGGGACGTTCAGTGCGATACTGTTGCTCAAGGCTATGGTTCTTTAGGGCTAATGACTAGTGTTTTAATGACGCCAGATGGAAAAACTGTTGAATCGGAGGCTGCACACGGAACTGTAACTAGGCATTATAGAGAGCATCAAAAAGGAAACGAAACCTCAACTAATCCTGTAGCTTCAATATTTGCATGGACAAGAGGTTTGGCGCATAGAGGTAAGTTAGATGATAATCAGGAATTAATAAATTTTGCTCATTCTCTTGAGCAAACTTGTGTAGAAACAGTTGAAAAAGGTGAAATGACAAAAGATCTAGCTGTTTTGGTTGGTGGAGAACAGCAATTCTTAACAACGAACCAATTTTTAGAGGCAATTAATAAAAACCTGCAAATTAAATTAAATTAGATTTGCAACATCCGATAAAAAATATCCTAATCATTAATTCAGGTGGTGGAATCGGAGATGCAATTCAATTCGTCAAGATATTTCAATTAATTAATCAGGAGTTTGAAAATCCAAATATTGACTATTATGGAAATGATTTAAACAATTTTTGGTTCGATAATAAATTAAGTTCTTTAAAGTCAGATAATGTTCAAATTATCAAGCATTTTCCTCTTTATTTTGGATTTAGATTTATGCATCTGTTCGATAAAAAAATTAAAAATGAAAAAATATACGATCTTATTATAGATAATCAGTCAAAAATTAGAAATACTCTAATATATAAAAGAATACCCCATAAATATTTTTTAAGCTTTGCTCTAAGAGGAATCTTAAGCAAACCAATGAATTTTTTACGAAAAAATCCTCACGTTCAGTTAAGAGTCATTAGCTATTTAGAAAGATTTTTAAATAAAACAATTGATATAAAAAATATTCAAATAAAAATTGCTCAACAATACAAGCAGGAAGCTGATAGATTAATTAATGATAGTAAGCGATATGTTGGCTTTTCTATTAAAGCAGGTCACAAAACTAGAATTAAAGAATTTCAATTAATAGAAATTATCAAAACATCTCAACACTTTTTAGAAAAAAATTTTATACCTGTTTTCTTTATAGAGCCAAAATATATAGAAGAAATTAATCTAATAAAAAAACATATTATCAATGCATATTTTCCAGAACATTTAGCTCGTCCAGAATTGCAAAATCCAGCTCTTGTTGTGGCAATAGCAAACAAGATGAGCTTTAATGTCAGTATTGATAACGGGGTGATGCATATGCTCTCCTTAGCAGATCCAAAATTATTTGTTTTTTTTAATAAAAGTTCGGAAAAATTTAAACCAATTAAAAATAATTCATTTGTGTATGATTGTGAAAAAAATAAAGAAACTATTGATAATTTAGAAACTAAAAAAATTGTAGAATTTATTGAAAAAAATATTTAATTAATTTTTTTTTCCACTAGAGATAAAACAAAATCAAAGATAGAATTTAAACTGGATGGAGGTTCTCCACCTGCTTGAGCAAAATCCTTTCTTCCACCGCCCCCCTTACCGTTAAGAAACTTGGATATTTCTTTAGCAAAAAAAGAAGCATCTAAATTATTTGTAAGCTCGTCTGTAATGCCAACTGATATATTCAATTTATTATCAAGCTCACTGAAAGTAAAAACAGCAGATTTGCCAATTTCTTTTTTATTATCATCCACTATAGTCCTCAAATCTTTTCCAGAAAGGCCATAAATATACTGAATTCGAAGTGTTATGTCTTTAAGTGGATAATCTTTTATAATATTTTTTTTAGAATCTTGAAGAATAGTTTTTTTATATAAAGATTGGTACAAAATCTTTAATTTGGCTATTTTTACTTCTGGAACAAAATCTTTAAAATCTTCTAGACTACCATTTAGTTTTTTTATCTTGCTTTCCAAGTCTTGGATTTGCGAATTTAAATTAACTTCTTTCTCTTTAGCTAAATTGTTTAATGACTGCTTGTGAATAGAGAGCTCGTCACTTCTTAAAGCTTCTATTCTTCTCACACCAGAAGCTATTGAAGTCTCATTAATGATTTCAAAGTTACCAATGGCTGATAAATCATCAACATGAGTTCCTCCACAAAGCTCAGTTGAAAAAGTTTTGTTATTAAAGCTGCCCATGGTTACCACCCTAACCTCATCTCCATATTTTTCTCCGAAAAGTGCCATGGCTCCTTGTTCAATAGCTTTTTTGGGTGTCATAATAGTAGTCTTGACTTCACCACCATTGTTTACAACAGTATTTACATTCTTATTTAATTCTAAAATTTCTTGTTCACTAATTGGCTTTGAATGACTAAAGTCAAATCTAAGTCTATCAGGTCCAACATATGAACCTTTTTGAGATACATGCTTTCCAAGTCTTTCTCTTAGTGCAGCATGAAGCAAATGAGTAGCTGAATGATTACATTTAATTTTATCTCTTCTTTTCTTGTTAATTTTTAAAACAAAATCATCTCCTACCTTCAGTACCCCTTTTTTAACAACTCCAGAATGTACATAGATGGTTCTAAATATTTTTTGGGTATCTTTCACCTCAAACAAAACCCCATTTGATTCAATTATGCCAGTATCTGAGATTTGCCCACCAGATTCAGCATAAAATACTGTTTGGTTAAAAATTAAACTTGCAGATTCTCCTTCTTTAATTTCAAGAAGAGTTTTATTTTCTTTTACTATAGACAATAACCTAGATTCAATTTGATCAGATGTGTAGCCAAAAAATTCTGTATCGATTAATTTTTTTTTATTTTGACCAGCTGCAATTTCAAACCAAATTTTATCTATTCCTGTTGAGCCTGTACCTTTCCAACTAGCCCTAGCTTCTACTTTGCTTTGCTCTCTTAATTTTTTGAACTCATCGTGATCAATGCTAATATTTTTTTCTTTTAAAACATCTTGAGTTAAATCAACTGGAAATCCGTATGTATCATAAAGTTTAAATGCCACAGATCCTGCTAAGGTTTTCTTTTTTATTTTTAAAACTTCATCATTTAAAATTTTTAATCCATTTTTTAACAATAGGGAAAACTTTTCTTCCTCTGTAATAATTGTTTCTTTTATTAAATCTCTTGCATTTTCTAATTGGGGATATTCCTCTTTCATTAATTCAATAATAGTTGGTAACACTTTATATAAAATTGGATCTGTTTTACCCAAAACATTACTATGTCGCATAGCTCTACGCATTATTCTTCTTAAAACATAACCGCGACCTTCATTAGATGGCAACACTCCATCTGAAATCAAAAAAGCAGAAGCTCTAAGGTGATCTGCTATTACGCGATAACTGGCGGTATTTTTTTTAGATATTTTTTGTTCAAAAAAACTTTCAGTATCTAAAATAATTTTTTTAAATAAATCAATTTGATAATTATCATGAGTTCCTTGCAAAACAGCAGCCATTCGTTCCAATCCCATTCCAGTATCAACTGAAGGCTTGGGTAAATTTATTTTTTTATCTTTTGATATCTGCTCGTATTGCATAAAAACCAGATTCCAAAGCTCAATAAATCTATCACCATCTTGATCTTTGGTTCCTGGCAATCCACCAAGCAAATGATCTCCATGGTCATAAAATATTTCAGAACAAGGTCCGCATGGTCCTGTATCACCCATCGACCAAAAGTTATCTGAAGTGGAAATTTTTATAATTCTATCTTCATTAAAACCTGTTATTTTGTGCCACAAATCATAAGCTTCTTGATCTTCTGAAAAGACAGTCACATATAATTTATCTTTGGGTATGGAGTATTCCTTGGTAATTAGTTGCCAAGCATATAGAATTGCCTCTTCTTTAAAATAATCTCCAAAAGAAAAATTTCCTAGCATTTCAAAAAAAGTATGGTGTCTTGGAGTAAACCCTACATTTTCTAAATCATTGTGCTTACCTCCAGCACGAACACATTTTTGTGAAGTTGTTGCTCTTTTGTAATCTCGTTTCTCAAGACCAGTAAAAACATTCTTAAATTGAACCATTCCAGAATTTGCAAACATTAATGTTGGGTCGTTTTGGGGTACTAATGGACTAGATTCAACTACTTGATGCCCATTTGATTTAAAGAAATCTTTAAAGGTTTTTCTAACATCTTTAAGAGTTTTTGCTGTCATATTTCAATAAATACAGCTTTTGAAATATAAGTCCATATAAGACAAAGGCACCCTTTAAGGTGCCTTTTTTTGCTTTAAGATGGCTAATAATAAAGTTTTTTTACTTTTTTAAATCCTTTGTTTCTATCTTTGGGCTTTTAACTTCCTCTTCAGTTATAATTTTTTCTTTAACTGAAGGATTTCCCATCATCTTGTCAGATATTAATCCAGCATTAGCTCTGATTGCCATTTCAATCTCTGCTGCTATTTTAGGATTACTTACCAAGTATTCTTTTGAGTTTTCTTTTCCTTGACCAATTTTCTCACCTTTGTAAGAATACCAAGCTCCAGATTTCTCTACAATCTCTGCTTTAGAACCGAGATCAATCAATTCGCCTAATTTACTTATTCCTTTTCCATACATTATGTCAAATTCGACTACCTTAAATGGAGGAGCAACTTTATTTTTTACAACCTTCACTCTTGTTTGGTTTCCAACTATTTCATCTCCATCTTTGATGGCACCTATTCTTCTGATATCTAATCTAACTGAGGAATAAAATTTTAGAGCATTTCCTCCTGCAGTTGTTTCTGGTGAGCCAAACATAACTCCTATTTTCATTCTAATTTGATTAATAAAAATAACCATTGTGTTAGATTTGGAAATACTACCTGTTAGTTTTCTTAAAGCTTGACTCATAAGTCTTGCTTGCAATCCCATGTGATGATCACCCATTTCTCCCTCAAGTTCAGCTCTTGGAGTTAATGCCGCAACAGAATCTACAACTAGAACCGATATAGCTCCAGACCTTACTAAAGTGTCAGTTATTTCTAATGCCTGTTCACCTGTGTCAGGTTGGGAAATTAACAAATCTGTAGTATTTACTCCAAGTTTTTTTGCGTAGCTTGGGTCTAATGCATGCTCTGCATCTATAAATGCACATGTTCCACCATTTTTTTGAGCTTCAGCTATAACCTGCAAAGCCAAAGTAGTTTTTCCAGAAGATTCCGGACCGTAAATTTCTACAATTCTACTTTTTGGCAATCCACCAATTCCTAATGCTATATCAAGACTTAAAGAACCTGTGGAAATTGATTCTATATCCATTACTTGTCTTTGACCAAGTTTCATCACTGAGCCTTTACCAAAGTTTGAATCTATTTGACTAATCGCAGCATCTAAAGCTTTTTGTTTTTCAGCATCGTCTGTGTGCGCCTCACTTACTACTTTTAGGTTACCTTCTTTTTTTGCCATTATTTTTTCCTTTTTTTTTTATTATTTATTAAACGAATCTTAATAACAAATGTACACATTTTGTTCTTTTTTTCAAATAATAAAATAAATTATTGTTTTTAATGGTTTATTTGAGAAAAAAATTATTTTATTGTATTTTTTTTGGATTATATATTTTAGCTTCTAGCTGAAGATAGTTAGCATTTAGATTTCCAGTAACCTTAAGGAGGCTAAATTTCGAAAGAATCTCGTTTCTCTCCGAATTGATTAAATTTAATCTAGCTTCTAATAAAAAACCTCTAGAATTTAAAACGTCAAGTGTTGTTCTTTGTCCAGATTCGTACTCTTGTGTTATTCCCTCATAAGCTATCTCTGCAGCTTTCAATTGTGCCTTAGCCAAATCCAACTTACTTTGTGATAATTTAAAATTTGACCAGGCAGAAGATGAAATTTTAACTGTGTTATTTTTAACATCAACAAAATCTAACTCTGAACTTATTTTTAGAGCTTTTTTTTCTTTTATTAGTGAAAAATTTTTACCTCCAGAATATATTGGAATAGATACTTGCGCTAAAGCTTGTGTTTGAGTTCTTTTATCAACTGAAGAACTAAACTCATCTGACTCAGAAACTTTAAAAGATATAGAAGCTTTTGGTGAATAAGCATTTTCCATATCGCTATTTAATTCGTGTGTTGCCTTTTTAACTTTTAAATCAGCTATCATGAGTTGAATATTTTTATTATTTGCTAAGCTTGCAGTTTCGTCTAATGAAGATGGAATTAAAATTTTGTTTAAATTTACAATTTTAAGATCATTAGATTTGTATCCAACAATATTTTTAAAATTATTTTTACTATTTTGTAATTCATTTTGTGAACTTAATAATTTTGCTTTTGCTGAAGCAAGAGAAGATTCTGATTGAGCCAAGTCAGATAGTTTTGCCAACCCCTTATTGTATCTAGCCTTGTCTAACTCCACTTGTTTATCTGAAAGATCTAAATTGTCTTTATTGATTAAAACTTGCTTTTCAAATAGCATAACTTCTGTAAAAACTTCTACAGTTTTAAAGAGAATTTCTTGCTCAACTTCTTTCAATTCGTATCTAGAAATCTCTACAGCTTTTCCATATTTTTTAGCATTTGATATTCCCTGAAATAATTTTTGAGTGACTGTAATAGAATTTGTTTGGGTTTGCGAATTAGATTCAGCTAAAGATGCTCCAGCATAATCTGTTGAATTTTTGTTTAATGTGTCAGTAATGCCAACAGAACCTTCAATAGTTGGTTTGAAATTGCTATAAGCCTGAACCAAAGTTTCATCTACGGCTTTAGTTTTTTCTCTTTGAGAGTTTATTTGTGGGTTATTTAAATAAGAGGAAGCTAAAGATTTAAAAAGAGTTTCTTCCGCAATTGCATGCGTTACAAAAAAACAAAAACACAAAACCTTCGTTAGAAAACGCATTTTACTTTTGAAGATGTTTAATCTTGTCTTCTAAAAAATCAAGTCTATCCTGACCCCAAAATAGCTCATTTTCTAAAATAAATGAAGGTGCTCCAAAAACACCTTTTTTGATAGCCTCTTCCGAATTCATCAAATAAGCTTGTTTAATATCATCTTTTTCTGAAGCTTTTTTAATACCACTGAAGTCTAAATTTAAATTTTTACAAATATCTTCTAGAGTAGAATCTAAGGATATGTCTTGTTCTTCAGACCAAAGCTTAGCTAAAACTGCTTTTCCAAAATCCAGATTTAAGCCATTCTGTATAGTTGCTATAGCAAACAATGCTGCTTTATGGGGATCTGTAGGAGGAAAAAATTTAGGCTGTTTGTTGATATTAAGATTTAATTTTTTTCCAGCTCTATCAATTTCTAATAATCTATATTCTTGTCGTGATGGGTGTCTCTTTGGAACAGGTATTCCACCTGTAGCTGGAAATACGGTTCCGACTAAATCAAAAGGTTTCTCATCAACTTCTATTGAATACTTATTCACTATTTCTTGAAACTTGCCAATTCCCAAATACGCATATGGCGATGCTATACTGTAATAATATTCTATTTTCATGAATGAAAGTATATCTTTAATTGAAAATAATTAAATATATATTAATTTATAATAAAAAAATGATTGAACTTTTAACAGCCAATACTCCAAACGGTCAAAAAATTTCAATAATGTTGGAAGAAATTAGCTTTAAATACAAAGTTACAAAAATCAATATCCTTAAAGACGATCAATTCAAACCTGCATTTAGAAAGATTAGTCCTTTCAGCAAAATTCCTGTCATCAAAGATGGTAAGGTTTCAATTTTTGAATCTGGTGCAATACTTATGTATCTAGGTGAAAAAAGTGGAAAGTTTTATAGTAAAAATAAAAGACTGATTATAAATCAGTGGCTAATGGCACAGATGGCCTATGTAGGTCCCATGTTTGGTCAGCACCATCAATTTCATCATTATAATTCTGGAAAAAGCAAATTTGGAGAAGCTCGATATTTTAGAATTGTAAAAACAATTTACAAAGACTTAAATGAAAGACTTAGCAAATCTAAATTCCTCGCAGGAAATAACTACACCATTGCAGATATTGCGACCTTCCCTTGGGTGGCAAGACACACCATACATGACATTGGTTTAAAAAAATTTAAACATTTGACTAGATGGTATTTGGAACTATCTAAAAGAAGTGCTGTAAAAAAAGGTTTTGATCTTTTAAAAAGAGGCGAAGAAATACCTAAGCCTTAATTATCAGCAAAAACTTTTTCTTGTCTCTCGTGGTTTTCTTGGGCTTCTACTGTTAGGCTTGCAATAGGTCTTGCCACAAGACGCTTTAAACCAATTTCTTCTCCGGTTTCTTCGCAATACCCATAAGTACCCTCTTCAATTTTTTTAACTGCAGAATCAATTTTATTAACTAGTTTTTTATTTCTATTTACCGTTCTCATCTCTACTGTTTTTCCAGACACCGAAGTTGCCTGATCCACAATGTCAGCAGAGGCTGAATTGTCATCCATGTCATTAAACATAATTCTATTATTTTGCTCGATGAGTTCTTTTTTCCAATTAAATAGCAATTGCTTGAAGTAAGCTTTGTGCTTTGCACACATATACTTTTCTTTTGAAGTTGGTTTGTAATTTTTTGGTACTTTTGTTGCCATAGAAAAAAAGGAATATAAGGTTCTAATTTTAAGTGTCAATTAATAATAAAGCATATAAAAATCAATAAATGCTTAAAAATAAAAATTTATTTATTTTTCTATCCACACACTTATTTGTTTGGACTTTAATACCAAGTATTTTCAATAACAATTTGCCTTTGGACACAATTGAGGCTTTGGCGTGGGGAAGTAACTTCGAATGGGGTTTTAACAAACATCCTCCGATGAGTGCTTTTGCAGTTGAATTTTTTTATCAAATTTTTAAAAATCAAGATTGGGCCTACTACTTTCTTAGTCAAATTTTTGTAGTTACCTCTTTTTATTTTATTTACAAACTTGCTGAAGAATTTTTAGAAAATAAAAGTTTTGCCCTTCTGTCAATTTTTTTTTTAGAGGGAATATATTTTTACAACTTCACAACACCAGAATTTAATGTCAATGTTTGCCAACTACCTTTTTGGTCGTTAACAGTTTTGTATACTTGGAAATGCATACAAAAGGATAAATTTAAAGATTATATATTACTAGGTCTGTTTATTGCTTTTGGTATTTTGTCTAAATATTTATTTGCATATTTAATTTTTGGTATTGCAATGCTATTTATTTTCTTAATGTTTAAAGAAAAAAAATTTAGAACAAAATCTCTTGCTACAATTCTAATTATCTCACTAATTTTATTACCACATTTAATTTGGCTAGTTAAGAGCAACTACATTACTATTACTTATGGGTTTCATAGAGCTGGGGGGAGCTCAGATATACTTAATCATATTATTTACCCTCTAGTTTTTTTAGGAAAACAACTCGGAATACTAATTCCTTTCTTTCTAATGAGTTTCTTTCTTTTCTCAAAATATAAAACTAACCTTAACTTTAAAGATCAAAAAATAATATTTTTACTATTTGTTAATCTCACTCCAATAATACTAATATTTTTAACTTCTATGATTATGGGCGTTAAAATTAGAACCATGTGGATGACGCCTTTTTATTTATTTTTCGGTGTCCTCATAGTTTATATTTTTAAAAATAAGATTAATTTAAAAAAATTAAATAATTTTTATTATATATTTGGTTTTTTGTTTGTTCTTTCTCCATTGACTTATGCTTCTATTTCAATTGCAAAAACAGATAAAAGAACAGACTACAATGGAAAACAAAAAGCAAAAATGCTACAGCTTGAATGGAATAAATTATATCAAGATAGAAAGATCTACTATACTTGGGGAGATGAATGGGAAGCTGGAAATTTATCTTACCACTTAAAAGATAGACCCAAATGGATGGGAAAATTAAAAGAAAATACAAAATTGGGAAGAACAATTTGCATAACAGATGGTCTCTGTGTGAGCTCTAAATGAAAAAATATATTATCTTAATACCCCTTTATAATGATTGGGAATCTGTATCCCAACTTATAAAAAATATTGAATTAGAAATTCCAAAAGAGAATTCCGATGTATCGGTAATAATTGTTAATGACAATTCTACTGAAGAAATGTCAATGAAGGATCTGAATCTTTCTAATTTAAAATCAGTTCAAATTTTAGATCTTTTAAAAAATGTCGGACACTGTCATGCTATTGCCACTGGCATAAAATATGTTCATGAAAAAACAGACTTTGACTGTATTATTCCTATGGATGGAGATGGAGAAGATAAGCCCGAAGAATTAAAAAAATTTTTTGAATTAATGGAAACTTCCTCTCCTGAAATTATCACTGCAAATAGAATGAAAAGAAGTGAAGGTCCTCTATTTCAATTCTGCTATCAAATTCATAAAATATTAACCTATCTAATGAGTGGAAAAATAGTAAAGTTTGGAAACTATTCTTGCTTATCTAAACAAGCTGCAATGAAAATGCTTTCTAATGGCTCTCTTTGGCTTAGTTACTCTGGATCCGTTGTTAAAAACTTCCCTTCTATTTCTCATATAAATTCTATTAGAGGCAAAAGATACTTCGGGCCTTCAAAGATGAATTTTTCCAAATTAGTAGTTCATTCGCTGAACATCTCAGCTACTTTTAGAGAAATTATTTTCATTAGATCTACTCTCCTGGTTATGTTTTTTAGTTATGCGGCTCATGCAACTGCCTCTTCTTATTTCTTGATACCAGCTATGTTATCTTGGATTTTTATGCTCTTTATGTTTTATCTATCAAGAAATGATGATTTGAAAAAACTAAATGCCAGCTCCTCAAACATCAAAGACCTAACCACTTTTTACAAAAGGTAAAAAGTCAAAATGAGAGGTATCTATTTTTGAAGAATAGTCCCTTTTCATTCTTGAATGAACTCCAACTCCACTGTCTGCTGTTGCTAAAGCATTTCTTCCAAATTTAATATTCATACTATCTATTGCTTTCATGAGGTTGTTTGATTTTTCTTTAAAATCCTCTCTAAATAAATCCTGCTTATATTCATTCTTGTTTAACAATCCCAAAAAAATTACTCCTGTTTTTTGATATCTAAATCCTTTTACAAAAATTGCTTTTAAGGCACCCAAACACTCTCTGGACAAAAGCAAGCTATCATCTGTTGCATGAACTAAATCAATTTTCTTAGATCTGGATAAAAAACCTTTTTTATCAAAAGGACTATTGCTTATAAAAACAATAATAGATTTAACGAGTTGAGCATCTTGTCTGATTTTTTCTGCTGCATTTAAACAATGAGAAATAACTGATTCTTTTAAATCTTTAAAAGACTCTGTTTTTTTTCCAAAAGACCTCGAAACACAACAGCTTTTTCTCTTTCTTTTCCCGGAGGTTTCTAGCTCATTGCAAACAATTCCTTTAAGCTCCATTACTGTTTTTAATCCAAAAACATTTGTATTTTTTCTAATCCAAGAAAAATTAGAATACTTCAGCTGATATGCAGTTTTTATTCCATTGTACTGGTAAAGTTTAGAAAGCTGACGCCCGACCCCCCAAATATTTTCCACTTCAATTCCCTTCAAGATCATGTCTATTTCTTCTTGATTTTTTCTAGACAAGTCCACAACTCCTTTGATATTTTTTTTTGCTAAATAGTTTGCAACTTTAGAAAGTGTTTTATTATTTGCAACACCTATACTAACGGGTATTCCCGTGTATTGATAAACATTTTTTTTGACACTAAGAGTAAAACTTTCCATATTCTGAATGGGCATATTAGTTAAGTCTAAAAATGCTTCATCGATTGAATAATACTCTATTGATGGAAAAAGATTTCTCAAAACCATCATCACTCTTCTAGAGATATCTCCATACAAAGCATAATTTGAAGAAAACACTTTAATGTTATTTTTTTTTGCTATATTTTTTATTTTAAAATAAGGCTCTCCCATTTTAATTCCAATTGCTTTTGCTTCTGATGATCTAGAAATAACACACCCATCATTATTCGACAAAACAACCACTGGGGATTTGTTAATTTTTGGATTGAACAATCTTTCACAAGAAACATAAAAAGAATTGCAGTCTACTAGCGCTATAATACTTCTTTTGCTTTTATAATTTGTGAATAACATAAATTACAATGCCCCATAGTTCTGAATCTAAACTGCTAGCAATTTCTATTTCTTCTGTGTAATTATTTTTTTTGGAAAGAATAAAATACTTTTCTTTTCTTTTTATAATTTTTTTTACGACTAGCTCTCCTTGAAAATTAAGAACTGCTATAGAGTTATTTTTTAATGTTAAGCTTCGATCTACTATGAGAACATCACCTTCTGCAATTTTGCAATCAAGCATAGAATTTCCCTGTACTCTAATTAGGAACGTAGATGAGGGATTTTTAATAAGCTCATTATTTAGATTAATTTCTTCTTCAATATAATCTGTTGCTGGGGAAGGAAAACCAGCACTTACTTTTTGCAAAATTATAGGTAAAGTTTCTTTCATATTTGTTCTTATTTTGTTCTTTGATGAGATATCTATACACCTATTCAAGTTGTATTTTGAGTCCAAAGTAGATTCATTAGTGAATCAAAGAATGAACATAAAAACTAGATATTGTATGAATGTGGATAACTAAATCTATATAAAAAGATAGATTACTTAATACCTAATCTTTTATGGATATCGCTAGAGGAAGTTGTGAATCTAAAAACATATCTCTCATCTGGCTTTGCTCTTTTAAAGCACTCTTGAGCAGCCAGTGCAGCCTCATGAAATCCGCACAAAATTAATTTTAATTTTCCTGGATAGGAACAAATATCACCTACTGCAAAAATTCCTTTTTCATTAGTTTCAAAATTATGTGTATTAACAACAATCGTTTTCTTATCCAAATTCAAACCCCAATTAACTATGGGTCCAAGCTCCATTTTAAGACCAAAGAAAGCCAAGACGGAGTCTACCTTAATCTCTTTTCTTTCTTTTTGGTTATCTTCTATGACAATTTTTTCTATAGAGGAGGTTCCAATAAAATTTTTTGGCTGACAATTTGTATAAAGGTCAATTTTTCCAGATTCTTTTAGCTTCATCATTTGATCAACTGTATGCTGGGCTGCCCTAAACTCATCTCTTCTATGAACTAGAATTATTTTTTTTGCAATTTTTGAAAGCTCGACTGCCCAGTCTAGAGCAGAATCTCCTCCTCCAAATATGCAAACCTCTTGTCCTGAAAATTGATTTTTATTTTTTACAGAATAAAATAAATTTTTATCTTCGAATTTTTCAATGCCTTCAATGGGAGGTTTTCTTGGCTCAAACGAACCTACTCCACCTGCAATAATAACATTAGGAGTTTCAAAAGTTAAATGATCGCTAGTTTCTACAATCCAGTTTTGGTTATTTTTTTTAATAGTATTCACTCTTTGATTTAAATGAAATTCGTTTTTAAATGGCTTGATTTGTTCTAAAAGATTGTTTGTTAAGCTTTCTCCTGTGCAAACTGGAAGGGCTGGGATGTCATAGATGGGCTTATCAGGGTAGAGCTCGATACATTGTCCTCCGGCCTTATCTAAATTATCAATTACATGAGAATTTAAACCTAAAATACCTAATTCAAAAACAGTAAACAAACCAACAGGTCCTGCTCCAATTATAACTGCATCTGTTTTAATCATTTATCCTTGTTTTTCTGGCAATGAAACAATAATACCATCCAAGTCTTCATCTAAAAATAATTGACAGCTTAATCTGCTGGTACCTTTAGTTTCAAACGCAAAGTCTAGCATATCTTTTTCTGCATCAGACTGCTCAGGCAATTTATCTAACCAATCATCATCAACGTAAACATGGCAAGTAGCACAAGCGCAAGATCCTCCACAATCCGCATCAATTCCAGGAACATTATTTTGCACAGCACCTTCCATAATAGTAAGGCCCTTTTCAACATTCACTACGTGCTCTGTTCCGTTAAATTCAATATAGGTTACTTTTGGCATAATCTCCTTTATATTTATCCAATAGCTAATGACAATGAAGAATTTCAATAACATAAAATTAAATTTTAAAATAAAGACATTTAAACTTAAAGATGAGTTTAAAATATCAAGGGTGTCTAAGAAAATTATTAAAGTCGTTGATATTTCGCTCAAAGATAGCGTCAATTCGACCACAGCAGAGTGTGTTCCATATCAAAGATATAACGAAAAATTAGATGATATTCTTAAATATTTAAGGGCGAATAAAGACAAAGTAGAGAAAATAATCGTAAATAACAAAATTAAAAGAATACCTTTTCTCTGTCTTCAAAATGCTCTTTCTACTTCTATTTTGTCTCTGGAGCATAAGAAAAATAAAGTTAATTTTTTTAAATACAACAAGATTAAAAAAAAGTTTATTACATCCATAACTATTCCTATTTTTAACTTAGAGAAAACTAAAAAAGTTTTAAAGAAATTTACCAAAACTAAAATTATAAAAATAAAACTGAATCAGAAAGAGGTGATAGATAAACTTTCTCTCATCAAAGAAATTTGTCCAAAATCTAAAATTATTATTGATGCGAATGAATCTTGGAGTAAATCTTTCCTTCAAGCGAACATTAAAAAGTTAGAGCAATTTAACATCCTTTTTATTGAACAACCCTTCCGTCAGGGAGATGACCACTACTTAAAGAATATCAAATCTAAAATAGATTTTTGTGCTGATGAATCTTTTCATATAAAAAATAAAAACCTAATCAAAAATATACAGTACTATACTTATGTAAATTTAAAATTAGATAAGTTTGGAACTCATCAAGAAATACTAAAATACATTGCTATTGCAAAAAAACTAAAGAAAAAAATTATATTAGGTTGCATGGTGAGCTCTTCTCTTTCTATCTACCCTGCATTGAGATATTTTAATGATTGTAACTATTATGACTTAGATGGATCTTATTTTTTAAAAAAAGATCGCCTGCACGGAATAACTTACCGAAACGGTTTGGCACAAATAAATTATAATTTTTATTAGTACAAAAAAAAAGGCCTCTACAAAGAGGCCTCTTTTTTTTATTTTAAAAATTAATTTAAAATATAATTATTTACTAACTGGCGTAAGACTTTTTGCTGTTTGATAAATAACTAATCCGAAGATAGTTTTGTTTAGTAAGTCAGCTAAGTTGTAGATGATATTAAGAGACGCTTCATCAGTTCCGCCAATCATATATCCAAATAGATAACCTAATGGATAAATTGACCAACCTAAAGTTACAACCCATTTACAAAAATTAAAACAGTCATTTACTGGACCTTTTAATTTTGCAGCTTCTTTTGCCGCTTCTCCTGCAAATACTTCATATAGAATGTAAACCCATCCGGCCATTCCTATGACAAAGCCTGCAGTTACGTTCATGTAACCTGCTTCACCTAAATATCCACCGACTAACATTACTATTGAACCAACTAGTAGTCTCCAGAAAATACCTGCAGATACTTTTTTAACAGCCGATAAAATGAAATAAAATTCAATCATCAATAACGGAACTGTTAATAACCAGTCGATATATCTAAATACAGTTGGTGAAGAACCAGTAGCAACCCATACTTCTCTCATGTACATGTAGTGCACGAATGCAATACCAGTAACTAGACCAGATATAGTGATTGAAGTTCTCCAAGATGCTTTAACTGAATTTCTCTCAATGAAAAAAAATACAGTTGAAGCTAACATAGCCATAGAAATCAGCCAGAACGAAATTCCGACGAAATCATTTGATGCTAACATAGCAGTTTTCATAATTTACTCCCTTTTTTTTTGTTTAAACAAAAAATGCAAATCTATTATTTAGATTCGCATGATTTAAATAAGTTTCTACTAGAGTTTGCTTAATTAAAAAAGCCTTAAAAGCTCTAAAATATTTGTTTAAAATGGTAGTTTTTATTACTATTTTGTTGATTTAGGTTATTAGTTTAATATTAGTTTCAAAAAAAAGGGGGGGAATCTGAGCAATAAATATAATAAGAGTTTTGCAGAATCACTTCAAGATAAGGAGGGTTTTTGGGCTAAAGCCGCTGAAGATGTAAAGTGGATTAAAAAATACGATCAAGTTTTAGATTCAAGTAACCCACCATTTTATAAATGGTTTAAAGGTGGAAAGATAAATACTTGCTTCAATGCTCTTGATCGCCACGTGGAAGAAGGAAACGGAGAACGAACTGCACTTATTTACGATAGTGCAATGTTAAATATTAAAAAAAAATATTCCTACCAGGAACTAACGGATGAAGTTTCTATTGTAGCAGGAGCCCTGCAGAGACAAGGAGTAACAAAGGGAGATAGAATTATTATTTATATGCCCATGATACCAGAGGCAATCATGGCCATGTTAGCCTGTGGAAGAATTGGAGCTATTCATTCAGTAGTATTTGGTGGATTTGCTTCAAACGAACTTGCCAGCAGAATTGATGACTCGAAAGCAAAATTAATCTTATCAGCATCTTGTGGTTTAGAGCCTGGAAGAATTGTAGAGTACAAACCTTTATTAACTGAAGCGGTTCGACTAGCAAAACACAAGCCCGAAAAAACTATTATCTTTCAAAGAAAAAAACATAAAGCTCTATTGGATGACAATGATATTGATTGGATAGATTTTATTAAAGGAGCATCTAAAGCTCCCTGTGTAGAGTGTGATGCAAATGATCCTGTTTATATTTTATATACCTCTGGAACTACTGGAGTCCCAAAAGGAATTCTAAGAGATATTGGAGGGCACATAGTTGCATTGAAGTGGACAATGAAAAATGTCTACGACATAGATCCTGGTGATGTCTGGTGGTCTGCAAGTGATATAGGTTGGATTGTTGGTCATTCTTACATTGTGTATGCTCCTTTGTTTCATGGATGCACCACTGTAATCTTTGAGGGAAAACCTGTGGGAACTCCTGATGCGGGTGCTTTCTGGAGAGTAATTTCTGAATACAAAGTCAAAACAATGTTTACCGCTCCAACAGCATTTAGAGCTATTAAAAAAGAAGACTCTAAAGGAGAGTTTTTTAAAAAATATGATTTATCAAAATTTGAATCTTTATTTTTAGCGGGAGAAAGAGCAGATCCTGACACGATTCATTGGGCAGAAGATTTGCTAAAAAAACCAGTAATCGATCATTGGTGGCAAACTGAAACTAGCTGGTCGATTACATCAAATTTTAAAGGTCTAGGACTTTTTCCAACTAAATATGGTTCTGCGGGAAAACCAGCTCCTGGATATGACGTTAAAGTATTAAGAAGTGATGGTTCAGAAGCAAAACCAGGTGAAATGGGAGATATTGTAGTTAAGCTTCCCCTTCCTCCAGGTACTTTTCCAACTTTGTGGAATGCAGACAAAAGATACAAAGAAAATTACATGGATACCTACCCTGGATTTTACCAAACCTATGATGCGGGGCACATAGATGAAGATGGGTACGTTTGGATCATGTCAAGGACAGACGATATTATCAACGTAGCTGGTCATAGACTCTCCACAGGAGCTATTGAAGAAGTATTGTCTGATAATAAAGATGTTGCTGAGTGTGCTGTCGTTGGAATTGCAGATAAACTTAAAGGACAACTGCCTATTGGACTAGTAGTTTTAAAAACAGGAATAAATAAAAAACATGAAGATGTTTCTAAAGAATGTATTCAAATGGTTAGGGATAAAATAGGACCTATAGCAGCATTCAAAACAACCCTAGTCATAAAACGACTTCCCAAAACAAGATCTGGAAAAATATTGAGAGGAACTATAAGAAAAATTGCAGACCAAGAAGCGTATACTTTACCTCCTACTATTGATGATCCTGCAATTTTAGATGAAATCAAAGATTCTCTTAAGCTAGCTAGTATAATTTAAAAAATAAATTAAAACAAAATATCTTGTAACCTTTCCTACACTGACAAGAATTAAAAATTTAATAAAATTAATTTTAACAGTTCCAGAAATAAAAGTTAAAGGATCTCCAACAAGTGGAACCCAAGCAAATAACAAAGACCAATATCCATATTTTTGAAACCAAAAAGAAGATTTTTTAATTTGTTTATCTGAAAATGGAAACCATTTTTTATTTTTAAATTTAATAAAATGAATTCCTAGATACCAATTTACACAAGAACCCAGGATATTTCCCAAGCTAGCAAATAACAAAAGCAATACACTAGAATAAGAATCCATCGCCAACATCCCAAACAAAGTTAGCTCAGAGGAAACTGGCAATATAGTTGCTGCAAAAAAACTAATAAAAAAAAGAGCTAAATATCCCATGAAATTTTAAACAAAACTGTTTTGCTTATTGATCGCTAAAATTACACTCAATACACATCGCAATACCCATTCCACCACCAATACACAAGGTTGCCAAACCTTTTTTTGCTTTTCTTTTTTGCATTTCGTGAATAAGAGTAACTAAAATTCTTGCTCCAGATGCGCCAATTGGGTGCCCCAAAGCAATAGCTCCTCCATTTACATTAACTCTGTTAGAGTCAAAACCCATCTCTTTATTAACGGCAAGTGCTTGTGCTGCAAATGCTTCATTGGCTTCTATTAAATCTAGCTGATCCTCTTTCCAACCAGCTTTTTTTAAAGCAAGCTTTGATGCAGAAATTGGTCCTATTCCCATAATAGAAGGATCAACTCCGCATTGAGCCCAAGAAACTATTCGAGCCAATGGTTTTAAATTTTTTTTCTTAGCAGTTTCTTCTGTCATTAACACAACTGCGGCTGCACCATCATTTAAACCTGATGCATTTCCAGCTGTAACAGTTCCATCTTTTTTAAAAGCAGCTTTTAATTCAGCAAGTTTTTCAACTATAGATCCAGCTTTTGGATACTCATCCTGATCAAAAACTATCTCTTGTTTTTTTAGATTTATAGTTAGAGGGGCAATCTCATTTTTAAATTTTTTAGAAGCAATAGCTTCCGCTGCCTTTCTTTGAGAAGTAGAAGCAAAGTCGTCTTGTTGCTCTCTACTAATTTTAAATTTTTCAGCAATATTTTCTGCTGTAATTCCCATATGATAGTGATTGTAAATATCCCATAATCCATCAACAATCATAGAATCTTGCATTTTTCCATCACCCATTTTAATTCCATCGCGTATATTGATATAATGAGGAGAGTTAGACATGCTCTCTTGTCCACCAGCAATAATAACATCTCCATCTTCGCACTTGATTGAATTAAAAGCTAAAGCTACAGAAGCCAATCCAGAACCACAAACCTGATTAATAGTAGTTGCTGTTTTTTCTTTTGATATTCCAGCATGCATAGCAGCCTGTCTTGCAGGATTTTGGCCAGAGCCAGTTGTGAGAACCTGCCCCATATAAACCATGTCAACATCCTCACCTTTTAATTGAGAATGCTCCAAACATTTTTTAATAACCACCGTTCCCAACTGTGGGGCAGTTTGACTTGAGAGAGAGCCTCCAAAAGATCCAATAGCAGTCCTAAAAGCACTTGTAATAACTATGTGATTATTTTTCATATACAATTCTTTTATTAAATGAATTTACTAATAAATTTAACCAGTATTTACTTTAATTAAACCTAATTATATCTGTTGTTATGCAATATGGTATAAAAGATATTAAGCTAATTTCTCACAAACGTTGATTTTTAGCTTGTTATTTTGTTGTAGAGCAATATATTTAAAACATAGTAATAATTGAGAAGCTGACGTCTCAAAGATTATGATCAATATTAAAAAGTATTCCAATCGTAGGCTGTACAATGCAGATACGAGCTCCTACATTGCTCAATCAGATATTCTTGATTTAATAAAAAAAAATATTTCTTTCAAAGTTATAGATACTAACAAGAAAGATATTACCTCCTCTATTTTACTGCAAATTGTTCTTGAAAAACAATCTGTTGGTATGAATTTAATTCCAGAAGAATTATTAAAAAAAATTATTCTATTCAATGAAAATGATAAGACATCTGATATGCTTGGTTTTTTAAACAATGTACTAGACTTTGCTAACTTAAGTGGTATTTTTTCTAGAGAATTTTCTGGAATAACGAAACTAAAAAAATTCGATTTTAAAAAAATTTTTACCTATCCATTCTCAAATACTAAACCTAAAAAAAGTAAAAAAAAAAACTATCCCTGACGTAAAATCTATAGAAAATAAACTTGATGATTTAAAATATCAGATAGATGGCCTGAGGAAAAAAAAATATTTCAATCTTCTTTTTAAATTGTAACAAATCTTAAAGGCTTGCCAAATTTTTTCTCTACTAATTTTTGGTTCCATACGGAAACATTTCCATTAACAATAGTTCCAAAAGGAGTGGCTTTGACTTTCCATCCATGAAAGGGTGTCCATCTACAATTGCTGGCGATCCATTCATTAGTAATTTCAAATTCTTTTTGCATGTTAACAACAGTTAAGTCCGCATAAAAACCCTCTTTAATATATCCTCTTTTTTCTATTCCAAATAATTTACATGGATTCTCGGACAACAGGCTAATGACTTTAGACAACTCTATTTTTCCTTCGTAAAAATGCTTTAACATCAGAAGAAAAATAGTTTGAACTCCTGGCATTCCAGAAGGACTTGTTGGATAGGTTTGTAATTTCTGCTCTTTAGTATGTGGAGCATGGTCAGACCCAATAACATCTACCGTTCCATCTAAAACACCTTTCCATATTCCATCCATGTGCTCTTTTTCACGAACAGGAGGGTTCATTTGCACAAAAGTTCCTTGCTCTTCGTAACAATCTGGCGCAAACAAGCTTAAATGGTTGGGAATAGCCTCAACACTAATAATATCTTTATAATCTCGTAAAAATTCCATTTCGTCCTTGGTGGATATGTGAAGAATGTGAACTCTTTTTTTGTGTTTTTTTGCGAACTGTGCTAATTTTTTTGTAGAGGACATTGCGGTCTCTACGCTTCTCCAGACATAATGTGTCTTAACATCCCCTTCAATAATTTTATCTTTATTTGCATCAAGCATATTTTCATCTTCTGAATGCACGGAAACTATTCTTGGAGAATTTTTGATAACCTGCTCTATATATTTATCATCTTTCACTAGTAAATTTCCTGTGGAAGAACCAACAAACATTTTAACGCCGCAACATCCTTCTAAATTTTTAGTCACGTCTAAAGAAACCGAATTATTCTCTGTTGCTCCATAATAAAATGCATAGTTGCAATGCATTCTATCTCTTGCTAAATCTAATTTTTCTTGGAAACGTTCGGGACTGTCGGTGGGAGGTGATGTATTGGGCATCTCAAATACAGAGGTTACTCCACCTAGCACAGCAGATTTACTACCACTTTCCAAAGTTTCTTTGCTTGAATCTCCTGGTTCTCTAAAATGTACTTGGGTATCTACGATGCCAGGAAAGATAGACAAGCCTTTTGCATCAAGTACCTGATCTGCCGAATCGCTTATATTTTCTGAAATTTTAGAAATAATATTATTATTTAGGGCGATATCAGTAAGAATAAGTTTCTGATCTATATAACATTCTGCATTTTTGATAAGTAGAGAGTATTTATTTGACATAAAGAATAACAAATTAATATACAAAAAACTTTAAGATGAACAGAAATTTTGCAATTCATTTAAAACATAAATCTACCATCTCCATTTCTGGCGTAGATGCTAGCGATTTTCTTCAAAATATAATTTCTAACGATATTCGTTTAGTCAATAAAAGCTGCTCTATATATTCTTGCCTATTAAGCCCTCAAGGAAAGTTCATCTGTGACTTTATGATTATTAGTTTATCTGAAGATAGCTATTTGATTCAATGTAATAGGGCGATAGTTGATAATTTTATTTCTAAATTAAACATCTACAAATTGAGATCTCAAGTCACAATTGAAAATGTAGATGAGCATTATAAATCTTTTTTCTTTAATATGGCTAGTGAAATAATTTCTAGTGAATTCAATGCCACCAAAGGGCTTACTATTAGAAATGACTATGGTTTTTTCTTTAACGATCCAAGACTTGCTGACCTTGGAATTCATGGGATTATTTCTAAAGAAAAATGTAATGATTTAATCAAAAATTTGAAATTAAACTTATTGGATATAAATATTTTTGCTAAAATTTACCACAATGTAGGACTTACTGATTTGGTACCTGCAGATACTTTGTCTAATTTTTTTTCTTTAGAATTAAATTTTAAAGAATTAAATGGAGTTAGTTTTAAAAAAGGTTGTTTTATCGGACAGGAGAACACTGCTAGAATGAATTTAAAAAATAAAATAAGAAAAAGAATTTTTCCAATTCAAATTATAGAAGGATCTATTGAAATTGATGAAAATATTATCTTAGATGAAAAAAAAATTGGAAAAATTATTTCCCTAAGTCCTCACTGTTTTGCAATCGTTAGTATTGAAGAAAATAAAAATTGCTTAAATAAAAATATTCAGTTAAAAAATTCTAAAATTAAAATTTCTAAACCTTATTGGTTAAATTTAAATTAAATATATTTTAATGAATAATATAAAAAAAAATTTTTACTTAACTAGAAGATCAGTTACTGCAAAAAATATGGATTCAAAGTTAATTAATAAAGAGGATTTGGAAATAATTTTATCTGCAGGAGTTAGAGTGCCAGATCATGGAGCTCTTAGCCCTTGGAGAATAATAGTTATGCAGGGCGAGTCTCTTAAAGAAATTGATAAAAAAATAATTTACTCTGAATATAAAAAAAATAACCCTAAGAAAAAAGAAGAAGAAATAAATATACAAAGTTTTCGACTACAAAGAGCTAGTGCTGTTATTGCAGTAATCTCCTCGCCAATTAATCATAGTACGATTCCTAAATGGGAAATGCAGTTATCTGCAGGAGCTGTTTGTATGAATATATTGTCTTCTGCTCAATCGATGGGTTATGCAGCTCAGTGGCTAACAGAATGGTATGCTTATAATGATAAAATGTTAGTTCATTTAGGTGGAGAATTGGGAAAAGACAAAATTGCAGGATTTATTTACATTGGTTATAAAAAAGAAGAACCGCTTGAAAGAAAAAGACCTGAAATTAGTAAGATTGTAAAATATTTGTAATACAAAAAAAATTAAATAATTTTAATATTATTTACAAAGCATCCTTTAACCAGATTATTTTTTTTATCGCCTCTTCAGTGGCTTCTTTTTCCGAATTAAAAAATAGATCACCGTAATTTCCAATGCAAAACCAACTTGTATTACTTTCAAAATCTCTTCTAAACTCTTCAAAACCGAAAGAATTATCGTTTCTTTTGAAGATATCGACACATTTATTTTTGTCGTAATTATTAATCGATTTCAAAGTAATTGTCTTTTTCATAAAATGATAGTTTATGGATATTATAAATAACTAATATTTTTTTAATACGGTAAAAGCCAATTCGTGCTTGAATATAAATACACCTTCACTTCTCTAATATTACAAGCATTGGCATGTTCATGACAGTTTATAACAATAGATTTCATTCATTAAGTGTTAATTGTAAAAGCCGGTATTTGTACCAGTAGTTTTTTTATAGTAGTAATTCACATATTAACTAGAGTGTTAAAACTTCATATGTAAGATATGAAGTACAACAGATAGAATTATTACTAAATCATCCTGCTTTTTTTCTCATAACAAATTGTGAGTAATCAGTAAAATTTAAATTATGGAACAAGGAAAATATATTAAGACTTTTAAATTATTACTTCCCTACTTATGGCCAAGAAAAAGAAGGGATCTAAGGGTAAGGGTTATTTTTGCACTTATTGCTTTAGTGTTAGCGAAAATAACAAGTGTAGCTATTCCTTTAGTGTTGGGGGCGTCAGTAAACTCTCTAACAGAATTAAGCTCAGGTATTAATTTATTTATGCTGGTACCCGTTGCTTTAATAGTTGGCTATGGTATTGCAAAAATAATTACTTTCTCATTAGTTGAAGTTAGGGACGCTTTATTTTCAAAAGTTTCTCAACATTCTATCAGGCAAATATCATTGAATATGTTCAAACATTTGCATAATCTTTCATTACAATTTCATTTAAATAGGCAAACAGGTGCGCTTGCAAAATTTATAGATAGAGGAACGAAAGGAATAGATTTTCTATTACGATATGTATTGTTTAGTATTGTTCCTACCTTTTTTGAAATTTTTTTGGTATCAGGAATTTTATTTTATCTTTATGGACCATGGTATGCAGTTATAACTCTCACAACTATTGGTTTTTATTCCTATTTAACTTTTCAGATCACAGAATGGAGAAATGTATTTAGAAAAAGAATGAATCAAGCTGACAATGATGTCAGTACAAAAATGATTGATAGCTTATTAAACTTTGAAACAGTTAAATATTTTAATAATGAAAAATTTGAATTTGATAGGCTTGATAAGTCTTTAAAGGATTATGAACTAGCTGCTAACCAAAGCCGTCATTCACTATCATTATTAAATGTAGCTCAAACATTTATCATAATGATTGGAATTACTATCATGCTGGTAATGTCTGCTTACGGCATTAAAAATGGAGACATTGATGTTGGAGGGTTTGTAGTGATTAATGCTTATATGCTGCAATTATACCAACCTCTAAACTGGCTGGGTTCAATCTATAGGGAAATTAGGCAATCATTAACTGATATGGAAAATATGTTTAGCTTATTAGAGATATCACCCACATCACAAGATGTTTTAGATAGCATGCCACAAAATGATATTACTGAAATTAAATTTGATAATGTTAGTTTTGATTATGACATTCGAAGAACTATCATAAAAAATATTTCGTTTGTAGTTCCTAATGGGAAAAAAGTGGCGATTGTAGGACCTACGGGAGCTGGAAAATCAACAATTAGTAGATTGCTTTTTAAATTTTACGAACCCAAAGCAGGGGGAGTTTATATTAACAATATTAATATAAATAAAATCTCTCAAGAATCTTTGCGAGAAATAATTGGTGTGGTTCCACAAGACACTGTTTTATTTAACGATACAATTTATTACAATATAGCTTATGGAAAAACTGATGCTACCAAAGAGGAGGTCATTAGTGCTGCTAAAAATGCAGATATACATAATTTCATATCAATTTTACCAGATGGGTATGAAACGACCGTAGGAGAAAGAGGATTAAAACTATCTGGAGGAGAAAAACAAAGAGTAGCTATTGCAAGAACTATTTTAAAAAATCCTAAAATATTTTTCTTTGACGAGGCAACTTCTGCTTTAGATACAACTACTGAAAAAGAAATTCAAAAAAATTTAGAAAATGTTTCAAAAAACAAAACAACTCTAATAATTGCACATCGACTTTCTACAGCTGCAAATGCTGATAATATAATTGTTCTTGATAGAGGGGCTATAATAGAGCAAGGAACACATAAAAGTTTATTACTACAAAAAGGGAAATACTTTGAGATGTGGGGAAAGCAAAAACCTAGCTAAGACTTTTTTAAAAAAGAGATATTTTTTATTTTTCTTGTAAGGGCTCTCTATTTTTAAAAGAAATAGTACCTTTGTACATCTTGTCATTATGGGTAGTGTCTCGCCAAGTATGGTCTATTACACCCCTATCTATCAAAATCATGATTTGTTTTTTTGATAATTTAAATTCTTGTCTAACACGATCCCAATCAACCTTGTCCTTCACAACTGCCGCTAGATCATTTTCTTTTCCTTCCACAGATATTTCCTTTAAATCTAAATCAAAATTACCTCCCTTAGAATACTTCTTTTTATATTTTTTGTAGCGCTCGTATTTTGGGTCTGTATAAAGTTTATTGCTCATATATTTAATTCTATCTTAATTTTTTTTATATTGAAGAAAATCTCCTATATAATTGTAATTTCAAAAAAGACGTAACGAAATTCTAATATTAGAGGAATTAAAAGAATAACTTAAGCAGAGTAACAATTTTGGTGCGGCCAGAGAGACTTGAACTCTCACAGACAAAGTCCACACGCCCCTCAAGCGTGCCTGTCTACCAATTCCAGCATGGCCGCAAAATGATGATTTTCTTACATTAATAGATATAAACGTGACAATAATACAGTAACAAATATAATTATTTTGCTGTTAATTATTTTTATGAGCACAGAACTTAATTTTACAGAAGAAGTAAAGCATAAAACTTCTTCTATTTACAATAAAATAAAAAACTCAATTCCAGATATTGAGTGGCCTTTTCTTGCTCCCTATATTTATGAAATTAATAAACTAAAAAAAGAAACTAACTCAATTATACTGGCCCACAATTACCAAACTCCTCAAATTTTTTATGGTGTGGCAGACATTGTTGGAGATTCATTGGCTTTAGCTGTGGAAGCCTCCAAAGTAAAAGAAGACAATATTATAATGTGCGGTGTACACTTTATGGCAGAGACTGCAAAAATTATGTCTCCTCATAAAAATGTGTATCTACCTAGTTTAAAAGCAGGCTGTTCCTTAGCAGCTTCGATTACAGGCCAAGATGTAATTAATCTTAAAAAAAAACACCCAGGAGTACCCGTGGTAACTTATGTGAATACTTCTGCAGATGTAAAAGCAGAGACAGATGTTTGTTGTACCTCTGCAAATGCTGTTAAAGTAGTAGAATCTTTGGGAGTCAACAAAGTATTATTTTTACCAGATGAGTATCTTGCAAAATATGTAGCCAGCAAAACAAATGTTAAAATTATTTCTTGGCATGGAAAATGTGAAGTTCATGAAAAATTTAGTGAAACAGAAATTAAAGAATTAAGAAAAAATTATCCTGGTCTTACTGTTATTGCACACCCAGAATGTCCTCCTGACGTTATTGCTGCTTCTGATTTTGCTGGTTCAACTTCACATATGGTTAATTATGTTAAAGATAAAAAACCAAAAAATGTTTTCCTAGTAACTGAATGTTCCATGAGTGATAATATTGAGATTGAAAATCCTGATGTTAACTTTGTTAAGCCATGTAATCTCTGTCCTCATATGAAGTCTATTACTCTACCTGCTATTTTGGACTGCTTAAAAAACAAAAAAAATGAAATTTTAATTGATGGCAATATTCTAGAGCGAGCTAGAGGTTCTATTGAAAAAATGGTTGCCATTGGAAGACAAGACTAATTTACTTTGAGCAAACTTAATCAAATAAACAATAAAATTATTATCGATGCTTTGCGAGAAGATATTCCCACAAATGACATCACTACTCAGTTAACTATTTCTAATAAAGAGAAAATACGAGCGCAAATTATTTCTAAAGAAGCTGGAGTGCTGTGTGGCTTGGATGTTGCTAAAAAAGTTTTTTTAACAATGGATGCTTCTTTAAAAATAAAAACAAAACTCAAAGATGGAAATATAATTAGAAATAATCAATGTATCTTAGAGCTGTATGGTAAAAAGAGATCTGTTTTAACTGCAGAACGGACTGCTCTTAATTTTTTAGGCTTGGCAACGGGTGTTGCTACAAAAACTAATTACTTATCTAAAAAGATTAAGCTGTTTAAAAGCAAGGTTTGTTGTACTAGAAAGACCATTCCTAATCTTAGAGGTCTACAGAAGTATGCAGTCATTATAGGGGGTGGAATTAATAACCGAATGAATTTGAGTGAAGAAATATTTATTAAAGATAACCACCTAGCCAATAGTAAAAATATTGCTCTACTTTTACAAAAAGTCATAGATAAGAATAAATCTAAAAAAATTATTACGGTAGAAGTGGATACGCTTGCTCAATTAAAAATGATTAAACACTTAAAAATAAACAGAGTTCTTTTTGACAACATGAAACCAAGTGAAATCAAAAAAGGAATAAAGTTGCTACCGAAAAAAATAGAAACTGAAGCTTCAGGAAATATTGATGAAAAAAATATTATTAGTTATGCCAAAACAGGGGTTAAGCGAATTTCCATGGGGTCTTTAACTCACACCCTATCTAATTTTGATTTTTCTTTAGAGATTAATAAATAGCTAAATTATTTTTTAGATCTTATTTGCGCTTGTGCTGCAGCAAGCCTTGCAATGGGTACTCTGTAAGGTGAGCAAGAAACATAGTGTAGTCCAGCGTTATGACAAAAATCAATTGAATCGGGATCTCCACCATGCTCTCCGCAAATACCTAGCTTGATATTAGGATTGTTTCTTTTTCCATTCTCGCATGCAATTTTAACTAACTGGCCCACTCCATCTACATCAATACTAATAAATGGATCTATTTTAAAAATATTATTATTCACATAGTCGTCCAAGAACTTGCCGGAATCATCCCTGCTAATTCCTAACGTCGTCTGAGTTAAATCGTTAGTACCAAAACTAAAAAAGTCTGCTTGCCTAGAAATCTCAAATGCATTTAAAGCAGCTCTAGGCAATTCAATCATAGTACCAACTAAATAACTGATTTTTACCGAATGTCTTTTTTGAACTACTTTAGCAATTCTATCTACCAAGGCTCTTAGAATTTCTAATTCTTTTGCAGTACAAATAAGTGGGATCATAATTTCAGGTATGATTGCTGTGACTTTAGCTTTTTTGCATTCTACCAATGCTTCAAAGATAGCCTCACATTGCATTTCATAAATTTCTGGATATGAAATCGCTAATCTACAACCTCTATGACCAAGCATTGGATTTTCTTCATGCAAATCATTTATTCTGCTTTTAATTTCATGCTCAGAAATATTTAAGCTATTGGCTACTCTAGAAATTTCTTTTTCGCTTTTTGGTAAAAACTCGTGCAAAGGAGGGTCTAATAATCGAACCGTGACCGGCAAGCCGCTCATAGTTTTAAATATTTTTACAAAGTCTTTTTTTTGAAAAGGCAGAATTTTTTTCAAAGCTTCGTTTCTATCTTCTACGCTCTTGGATAAAATCATTTGTCTTACATAAAGAATTCGCTTCTCATCAAAAAACATATGTTCAGTTCTACAAAGACCAATTCCTTCCGCTCCAAAATCTCTGGCTACTTTAGTATCTAGAGGAGTTTCTGCATTGGTACGTATTTTAAGTCTTCTTACTTTGTCAGCCCAAGCCATAATAGTAGAAAAATCACCAGAAATATCAGGTTTGATAGTGCTTACCTCTCCCAACATAACTTCTCCAGTGGAGCCATCGATTGTAAGAATGTCTCCTTCTTTCACTTCGTGAGAATTAACTTTAAAAACTTTATTCTGATAGTCGATTTGAATAGTTCCAGCACCTGATACACAAGGTCTTCCCATGCCTCTCGCAACCACTGCGGCATGACTGGTCATTCCACCTCTACAAGTTAATATTCCTTCTGCAGCATGCATTCCATGAATATCCTCTGGTGAAGTTTCTAATCTAACTAAAATAGATTTTTGTCCCTGTGCTTTTAATTGTTCAGCATCGTCTGCTGTAAAAGTTACTTTTCCTGTTGCGGCACCAGGTGATGCTGGTAACCCTTTGGCAATGATATTCTTAGTTGCTCTAGGATCTAAAGTTGGGTGTAACAATGTGTCTAAAATTTTTGGATCTATTCTCAAAATGGCCTCGTCTTTATTAATTAATTTTTCTTTGACCATTTCTACGGCAATCTTAATACTAGCTTTTGCCGTTCGTTTTCCAGATCTAGTTTGTAACATCCATAATTTTTTATTCTCCACTGTAAACTCTATGTCTTGCATATCCCTGTAATGCTTTTCTAATTTTTTATAGATAGCCACTAACTCCTTAAAAGCCTTCGGCATAGTTTCTTGCATAGAAAGATCTTTTGATCTTGATTCTAATCTTGCTTTCTTGGTAATGTTTTGTGGGGTTCTAATTCCTGCAACTACATCTTCTCCTTGCGCATTAATTAAATATTCTCCGTAAAAACTATTTTCTCCCGTGGAAGGGTTTCTAGTAAAGGCAACTCCAGTTGCACAGTCTTCTCCCATATTCCCGAATACCATGGACTGAACATTGGCTGCTGTTCCCCACTCTTCTGGGATGTTATTTAATTTTCTATAAACATTGGCTCTGTGATTTTTCCAAGACTGGAATACAGCTCCAATAGCTCCCCACAATTGTTGATGCACATCTTGAGGAAAATCTTTTCCTGTTTCCTTAATAATTTGTTCTCGAAAAGAACCAATCAATGACTTCCAATCAGTGGCATTAAGATCTGTATCTAAAAGAACACCTTTGGTTAATTTGTAGTTTTCGATTAAGTCTTCAAAATTGTGGTGGTTCACTCCTAACACTACATTAGAATACATTTGAATAAATCTTCGGTAACTATCGTAAGCAAATATTTCATTTTTTGTTTTTTTAGCAAGACCAATAACTGTTTTATCATTCAATCCTAAATTCAAAACTGTATCCATCATACCTGGCATCGAAACTCTCGCCCCTGATCGTACAGAAACTAATAATGGATTGGAGGCATTCCCAAATGACTTTTTAATTTTTTTTTCTACTTTTTTAATTGAATCTGTAACTTGCTTAATAAGCGCTGAAGGATATTTTTGATTCAGACTGTAGTACTCGTTGCAAGCTTCTGTGGTAATGGTAAATCCAGGAGGAACGGGAAGCTTTATTCTTATCATTTCAGATAAGTTGGCACCTTTTCCACCTAATAAATTTTTTAGTAATTTCTTATTTAGTTTAGGAGTTTCTTCAAAATTATAAACCCACTTGAAGTTAGATAGCTTTTTTTTTGTTTTTTTTAAAACTGTTTTTTTCTTGCTCTTAGCCATTAAGCTCCTTCAAATTTTGAAAAGTCTGTAAAATTGTCAAAGGTTTTACACATCAAAAGCAATAATTCTAGTCTATTTTTTTTCACATCCTCATTATCGTCATTAACCTTAACTTCTTCGAAAAATTGGTCTGTTATCAATTTAACTTCAGAAAGCATTTGAATAGTTTTGGCAGAATCACGGAGTCTACTAGGGGTTGTAAAATAATCCTTGATCTCGTTAATTTTAACTAACAAAGTTTCTTCAATTTCTGAATTAAACAAAACGACATCTGGATTTCCAAAAATAGTGTCTTTTATTATTTGCTCATTTTGTTCTAAAATATTTTTAGCCCGCTTATAGGTTGCGATAGCATTCATTCCCTCTGTTTTCTTAATGTGTTTTGCAATGGTAGTAATTTTTAAAAACAAACTATAAAAATCATCACTTCGATTTTTAAACAATACTGAATCTACCACATCTAATCTTAAATTTTTGTCTTTTAATAAATTTTTAAATCGATCGTTAAAAAATTCTATTAAATCATCTGCTAATTTTGCATTAGTAATATCTATATTATTAGATAGGTATAAATTTTTTGCATTATTGATTAACTCTTTTAGAGAAATAGATAATTTATTTTCAATAATAATTCTAATAATTCCAAGGACTGCTCTTCGTAAAGCAAAAGGATCTTTAGAACTTGTTGGCTTCAAACCAATTCCAAAGAATCCAATCAAAGTATCTAGTTTATCTGCAAGAGCTACACAAATAGCAATTTTTTCTTTAGGAACATTATCTGTTGGTCCAAGTGGTAAATAATGATCCGAGATAGCATTGGCAATCTCCGAGCTAAATCCTTGTGAGATAGCGAAATACTTTCCGATCACACCTTGTAACTCAGGATACTCACCCACCAAATCTGTAACTAAATCTGCTTTACAAATAGAAGCTGCAATTTCTGTATCTCCTTTATTGGCTCCAATAATATCTGAAATAAGAGAGGCTAATTGTCTAACCCTTTGGGTTTTGTCATACAAACTTCCAAGTTCTTTATAAAAAGTAATACCATTTAATTTTGAAACATTTTTTACTAAGTTCTGTCTTTTGTTTTTATCCCAGAAAAATTTAGCATCGGACAATCTTGCCTGCAAAACTCTTTCATTTCCATCAATAATTAATTTTTTTTCATCCTTGTTGTTGGATATGGTTACAAATGTATTGGTTATTTTTTCTGTCTCTAAAGACTTCATAGGAAAGTACCTTTGGTGTTGCATCATAGTAAGATTGAGCAACTCCTCAGGTAATTCTAAAAAATCCTTGGAAAAGCTACCTTTTAAGGCTGTTGGGTAGTCTACTAAATTAGTTACTTCTTCAACTAATCGAAGATTAGGATTATCTTCAGATTTGGTTTTTTTAAAAATAGCTGACAAACTTTTTAAAACCATTTTTTCTCTTTCGTTTTGATCTAAAATAATATTTTTATCTTTTAAAATCTGAAAGTATTGACCGGCTGATTTAATGCTTACTTGCTTCTCCTCCTGCACAGACCCAACGTAAACTTTATTAGAGGAGGATAAGTGATGAAAATTAAAATTAACTATGTGTTTATCAAATAAACTAAGGATAGATTTTAATGGTCTTCCCCAAACTAGAGAATGATTGGCCCAACGCATAGATTTTTTCCAGCTTAAGTTTTGCAAAATCTCAGGAACTGTAGTTGCAAATAGTTTTTGTAAATCCAAAGTTTCTTTTTTAGTTTTTACAAAATAGAAATTTCCTTTATCTATAGTTTTTTCAAAAACATCTTTTTGTTCTGATTGGTTTGATCTTAAAAAACCTACCAATGCTTGCTCTGGGGATCCTACCTTGGGTCCTTTAATTTCTTTAGATGGTACTGATAAAGCAGAAGGAAGACCTTCTATCGAAACGCAAAGACGAGTAGGTGTGGAAAAAACAGAAAACTTTTTAAAGGCAATATTGTACTCAGTAAGTTTTTTGTTAAACAAAAATTCAATATTTTGTCTCGTATCAATTTGCAAACCATGAGGTATTTCCTCTGAATACAGCTCTAATAAAAAATGAGACATTTATTTTTCTTGGCTAATAATCCAAGCTTGGCCACAGCCTTTAGCTAAATTTCTAATTCTTGTAATATACCCTGCTCTTTCAGAAACAGAAATCACTCCTCTTGCATCAAGTAAGTTAAAAGTATGGCTTGCTTTTAAACATTGGTCATAAGCAGGTAAGCAAAGTTTTTTTTCTAACAGCATATTGCATTCTGTTTCTGCAAAATTAAACATTTTTAATAGATTCTCTGTATTGGCATGTTCAAAATTATAGGCAGAAAATTCTTTTTCTGCTTGTTTGAATATGGTTTCGTATTTTACTCCCTCTTTATTCCACTCAATATCAAATACGCTTTTTTTACCTTGGATAAACATAGCCAATCTTTCTAAGCCATAAGTAATTTCCGCAGTAACTGGTTTGCATTCAAACCCAGCCATTTGCTGGAAGTAAGTAAATTGAGTTACTTCCATTCCATCACACCAGACTTCCCATCCAAGACCAGCAGCACCTAAAGTGGGGCTTTCCCAATCATCTTCTACAAATCGAATATCGTGGTCTTGATGATTGATTCCAATCGCAGCTAGACTTTTAAGATAAAGTTTCTGCACATCCTCTGGAGATGGTTTGATCACTACTTGAAATTGATAATAATGTTGTAACCGATTAGGATTTTCGCCATATCTTCCATCCGTGGGTCTTCGCGATGGCTGAACGTAAGCTGCTTTCCAAGCATCCGTTCCTAACGATCGAAGTGTGGTCGCCGGATGAAATGTTCCTGCGCCAACTTCTGTATCGTAAGGCTGAAGAATAACACAACCCTGATCCGACCAAAATTTTTGTAATTTAAAAATGATTTCTTGAAAACTTAAAAAGTTAGTTTTTTTCTTGTCTTTATTCACAACCACTGTTTTTATTTTTTTAGCAGCTTTTGGCTTTACTTTTACTTTTGCTTTTTTTTTAACCATACTAAAGTCCGAATTTGTTCCAAAAAGATCTAGTTTCTAATTCGCTTACTATGGAAGAAGCTGCATTAGCCATACTAGAAGATAATTTTTTCTTTAACCAACCTTCTTGCTTCTCAAAATTTTTAACTTTAACATCTTTTCCAAATTGATCTTCTATGACTTGGAACATATTTCCGATCCCATCAATAAGACCTAATTCTTTTGCTCTCTTGCCAGCCCAAAATTCTCCTGTAAATAATTTTTCGTCTGCTTGAGTAATTTTTTCTTTTCTACTATTTTTAACTAGTTGAATAAATTCTTTATGCAACTCTTCTTGAATTGCTTTTAATTTTTGAATGTCTTCCGGTTTTTCATCCACAAAAGGATCTAAAATACTTTTGCTAGCACCAGCTGTATGCACTCTTCGCTCTACTCCCACTTTTTTAATTAGCTCTTGAAAACCAAAACCTGAATAAATAACTCCAATCGACCCTATAATAGAACTAGCGTTTGCATAAATTTCATCTCCTGCGCAAGCCAACATATATCCTCCCGATGCTGCAACATCTTCTGCAAAAGTAATTACTTTTACTTTTTTTTCATCTGCTAATTTTCTAATAAGAGAATAAAGCAAGTGAGAGGCCACTGGGCTTCCACCTGGTGAGTTAATAGTAATAGCTACAGCCTTGATCTTTTTAAGAGAAAAAGCTTTTTTGATAATCTCGTGGTGAGATGCATAGCTTAAGCCTTGTTGAAATCTTCCTACATTGCCAATAACGCCTGAGAGGCGAATATGAGCTATAAGTGGTTTTTTTTTAAAAAACATATTTTGTTTAAGCCTTTTAAAACTTAAGAAATTAAGAGTAAAGAAATATAGCATGATTCAATTGCATTTGGTGCGTCATTAGATAATTAACGCTGATAATTTAAATAAGTTAAATTAATCTATGACAAATAATGTGGTTCCATTAAAGAAAGCAGACAGTGCTAATCCGTACGAAGACCTTAAACTTACTTATCAATCAGAAATTGAAAAAGTAGACAGTTTTATTAAAGACAAACTTTCCAGTCATGTGGAGCTTATTGGCGAAATGTCTTCTTATTTAATCCAATCTGGTGGAAAAAGATTAAGACCTTTGCTTACCATCGCGTCTTCAGGATTATTTAACTACAGTGGAGATAGACACATTAAATTAGCAGCTTGTATAGAACTTATTCATAACGCAACTTTACTTCACGATGATGTGATCGATAAATCAGATGTTCGAAGAGGTAAAAAAACAAACAACAATATTTGGGGGAATAAAAATTCTATTTTAACCGGTGATTATTTATTAAGCAGATGTTTTGAAATCATGGTCGAGGATGGATCTTTAGAAGTATTAAAATTGCTCTCTTCTGTTTCATCAGAAATAGCTCAAGGTGAAATTCTTCAGTTACAACATGAAAAAGACATAGAGACTTTGGAGAAAACTTACTTAGAAATTGTAGAAGCTAAGACATCGTCTTTATTTGCAGCTGCCATGAGAGTGGGTGGGTGTATTAATGAGAAATCAAAAAATGAAAAAGAAGCATTAACTTCTTATGGTTTAAATCTTGGAATATGTTTTCAAATTACGGATGATATCTTAGATTATTATTCTGATAAAATTTCTTTTGGTAAAGTAATTGGTAATGATTTTGTTGAGGGAAAAGTAACCTTACCTATTATCATGTTGTATCAAAAATCTTCTGATGAAGAACGCTTACAATTAAAACAAATGTTTGATCGAGACGAACGAACAAAAGAAGAGCTGTCTTACACTTTAAATTTAATGAGCAAGTACCAAGTCATATCTACTTGTAAAAAAAGAGCAGATCATTTCTCTTCAGTATCCGCAGACTCTCTTGGAATTTTTTCTGAAAGTGAAGAGAAGAGTAGATTGCAGGAATTGGCTTTTTATATCGTCAATCGTATTAATTAAGCTTCCAAATAGTAATATTCAAAAGCAGAGCATAAGAACTCCATAGAAGATATGGAATCATTAAATAAAAAGAAACTTTATTAACTTTCCAGTAGATTCTCATAAGCGAAATAATAAATGCAAGAATACATACAATTACGAATGCTGCTAAAGCAATCCTGTGTATTCCAAAAAAAATATAGCTCCAACTTGCAGCAACTAATAAATGAATAAAATAAATTGTAATAACTTTTTTGGCATAATTTAATTTAGTACTTTTTAAATCATTCCAAACATTCCACACCGCAACAGACATGAGCGCATACAGTGTAGTCCACACAGGACCAAAAACCCAATTGGGCGGATTAAAACTTGGCTTCACAATATCGACATACCAAGTAGCAACGGAAGGAATAGTTATGACACTAGCTGGAATAGAAATTACATAGGTTGCAAAAATAATGAGGGTTAGGCTTCGGTATTTTTTAACAAAGTTCATAATAGGTCGGTGTTTCTTACTAAAAATAAGATAATCCCAGCTATAAAATGACCATAATAAGTGAGGTTTATAAACACTCTTAGGATAAATTTGTGATCATCCTTAATTTTTAAATAATCACAAAGAACATTGCCAGGATTGTAGAACAACTCCCATTTCACAGTTTAAGCTACTTCATCTCTATAAGAATCCATAGAAGGACAAGAGCAAACTAAATTTCTATCTCCATAAACATTATCTACTCTCGACACGGGGCTCCAATATTTATTTTCTTTTAAATATTTTAAAGGAAAGGCTGCTTGCTCCCTAGTGTATTTATGTTCCCAAACATCGCTAGTTAGCTCTTGATGTGTATGAGGTGCATTCTTCAATGGATTATCTTTTGCATCAAATATTTTGTTCTGGACCATTGTAATTTCTTTTTTAATATTGATTAACGCATTACAAAATTTATCAATTTCATTTAAGCTTTCACTTTCGGTTGGTTCAATCATTAACGTTCCTGCAACTGGCCAAGACATCGTTGGTGCATGAAATCCATAATCAATTAAACGTTTTGCAATATCTTCTTCACTGATACCACTTTCTGCTTTGATAGGACGAAGATCAATAATGCATTCATGTGCTACCAGTCCCTTTTTTCCTTTGTACAAAGTTTCAAAGTGTCCTTCTAATTTTTTAGATATGTAATTTGCATTAAGAATGGCAACTTCTGTTGCTTCTCTCAAACCTTTAGGTCCCATCATTCGAATATACATCCAAGAGATAGGTAAAATACTAGCGCTTCCCCAAGGTGCAGCTGATACCGCTCCCATTCCAGTTTCTGGTCCTGAGTTTTCAGTAATAACAGAATGATTGGGTAAAAAAGGTTCTAAGTGTTCGTTCACACCGATTGGTCCCATACCCGGGCCCCCTCCACCGTGCGGGATGCAAAATGTTTTATGTAAATTCATATGACACACGTCTGGTCCAAACTTTCCGGGTTTTGCAATTCCAACTAGTGCATTTAGATTAGCTCCATCCATGTAGACTTGGCCTCCATGATCATGAATTACTTCACAAATGTCTACAATGTTTTCTTCAAACACACCGTGTGTAGAAGGATAGGTTACCATTAGAGCTGCTAAGTTTTTAGAATGTTCTTCTGCTTTTTTCCTTAGTACTTCTAAATCAATATTTCCCTCTTCATCACAATCAATCACGACCACTTTCATACCTGCCATTTGCGCTGATGCAGGGTTAGTACCATGAGCACTTTCCGGAATGATACAGATATTTCTTTCTTCATTTCCATTAGAAATATGAAACTTTCGAATAGTCATTAAACCCGCATACTCACCTTGAGCTCCCGCATTAGGCTGCAATGAAATTCCAGAGAAACCTGTAATCTCAGATAGCATCTTTTTTAAATCTTCAAATAATTCTTGGTATCCTTGCGCCTGATCAACTGGTGCAAAAGGATGAAGATTCCCGAATTCTGACCAAGTCACTGGTATCATTTCAGCAACCGCATTTAGTTTCATCGTACATGATCCTAAGGCAATCATAGAACGATTAAGCGCTATGTCTTTGTCTTCTAAACGCTTTAAATATCTCAGCATCTCTGTTTCTGAGTGATATTGATGAAATACTTCATGCTCCATAAACTTAGAGGTTCTAACTAATTTAGTTGGAATACTGCTAGCTACATTATCATCTAAGCTTTCTACTTTTGCCTCAACACCAAATATTTCAAATAAATTATTGATATTTTTTAATTCAGTCGTTTCATCAAAAGCAACACTTATTCTCTCCTCGTTTACTTTTCGTAAATTTACACCATAATTATAAGCTCGCTTTAAAATATCAGCAGTATCTGCTCCTGTATCTAAACAAACCGTATCAAAAAATGTTTCTGAGACTAGTTTATATTTGGATGAAACTTCTGCAGCAAACATGCTAGCAAAAGTATTCGTACGTTCTGCAATATGCTTAATACCATCTGGTCCATGATAAATTCCGTAAGCTACGGCCATAATAGAAAGTAATGCCTGTGCTGTGCAGATATTTGAAGTTGCTTTTTCTCTTCTAATATGTTGCTCTCTAGTTTGCAAAGCCATTCGTAATGCTTGTTTTCCTTTTCTATCAACCGATACTCCAATAATTCTACCTGGCATCGCTCTTTTGTACGCATCCTTCACTGCAAAAAAAGCAGCATGTGGTCCTCCATACCCCATAGGCACGCCAAATCTTTGAGAGTTTCCAACTACAATATCAGCGTTCATTTCTCCCGGAGCTTTTAATATGCTAAGAGAAAGCAAGTCCGCAACCACGATTGCTTTTCCACTTTTGGATTGAATTGTTTTAATATGAGTTTCAATATTTTCTACAAACCCATAAGTGTCCGGATAAGAAATAATTCCACATAATATATTGTCTTTAATTTTTTCTAATGTTTCGAAACTTCCAACCAAAACATGCAAACCAAAAGGTTCGGCTCTAGTCTTGATCACATCGATCGTTTGCGGATTACAATTTTCAGAAATAAAAACAATTTTTGCATCGTCTTTATTAATTCTCTGGCAAAGAGCCACCGCTTCTGCAGCTGCTGTAGATTCGTCCAATAGAGATGCATTAGCAATATCCATTTTAGTTAAATCTATAATCATCTGTTGAAAATTAAGTAACATTTCCAACCTCCCTGCCGCAATTTCAGGCTGGTAAGGAGTGTAGGCTGTATACCAACCTGGGTTTTCTAAAATATTTCTCAAGATTACGTTAGGAGTGTAAGTTCCATAGTAACCCATACCTATGTAACTTTTGTTTACTGTGTTTTTAGAAGCTATCTTTTTTAAAACATCTAATGCTTTTTGTTCTGATACAGAATCTCTCAGATCTAATTGCTCATCTTCTAAAATGCTTGAAGGAACAATATCTTTAATAAATTTTTCCATGGATTTGTAGCCAACCGAATCCAACATTTTGGTTTGCTCAGCTTGTGAAGGACCTATGTGTCTTTTAATAAATTCTGATGTTCTGTGATCGCGCATTAGCTTGGATTCTCCTCTACAAATTTTTCATAATCAGCTTTGTTCATAAGTGCTGCTAATTCATCAGGACTGGTAATTTTAATCTTAAAAAACCAGCCGTTTCCTTCTGGGTCTTTGTTCACTAACGAAGGATCTTCAACAATAGCTGGGTTTCCTTCCGTTATTTCTCCACTCACAGGCGTATATACATCTGAGGCTGCCTTAACACTTTCAACCACAGCAGCTTCTCCACCGCTAGTAAGCGTTTTTCCTACATCAGGAATTTCTGCAAACACAATATCTCCTAATTGTTCGGTTGCATGTTTTGTGATTCCAACTGTTCCCACATCTCCGTCTACCGATACCCACTCATGTTTTTTTGAATATTTTACTTCACTCATATGTTTCTCCTATTTTGCGTAACTTTTTTTATAAAATGGTAACAAACAAATCTTTGCTGGATATTTTTTACCTCTTACTTCCAATTCCACAGAAGTTCCTTCTTCTGAACAATCAAAATTAACATAACCAATCACAACAGCACTTCCTACACTTGGTCCAAAACAACCGCTGGTAACAACCCCCACTTCTTTCTCACTTTGAAATATTTTAGCACCTTCTCTTGCAATAATCTTTCCTTCTAACTTAATTCCAACTCTTTTTCTTGTAATTCCTTTTTCTACATGTGCCTTTACAACGTCACCACCAACAAAATCAAATGTAGCTCTTCTATTTTTTGCAATTCCAAACATTAAATCTGCCTCAATGGGAGATGTTGTTTTATCTAAATCGTGACCATACAAGCAAAGTCCCGCTTCTAAACGTAAAGAATCTCTTGCTCCAAGACCAATCATAGCAATTTTATTTTTAGATAATAATTCCTCACAAAGTTTTATTATTTTTTCATTTGAGATAGAAATTTCATAACCATCTTCACCTGTATAGCCAGATCGAGTAATATAAATTGTTTCGCCATCATATGAAAATTCACCTCCATTCATAAATTTTAAATCAGCAACACCTGGAACAATTTCTTCTAAAATAGAAACTGCCAAAGGACCTTGAACAGCTATTAAGGCTAAATGATCATGCAAGGTTGCACAATCTGGATTAGGTA